>ERZ773003.69-NODE-69-length-82965-cov-9.414401_pt1 | contig 82965 bp, 102 predicted proteins | sample MGYA00580668_ERZ773003 | MGnify/ENA primary metagenome ERZ773003 (study PRJEB29015, sample SAMEA2738002) | human oral metagenome | biome: human oral; feature: human-associated habitat; material: dental | place: China | collected 2126 ...
ATACTGAAAAAGAAACAACTATAAAAAGTGGATTAAGTTTAAGAAAAGTAGATGGAGAATATACTATATCACAGGTATCTACTTCAGCAAATATTGAAATTGGAAATGATTGGAAAATTATATTTTTTACTTACATACAATTTAGTCAAGAAATAAAAGTTTATTTTTTCAAAAAAGAAAATACTTCAAATTATAAAGTTGGACAACAATTTGAGGGCGGAATTACAGTAAAAATAAATAATGGAGAACTTTCAGCAGAAAGTAATCAACCATTAACAATAAAAGATATATGGGTTATGGAATAGGAGGTTAATATGTTTAGTTTATCAAATTCAAGCTTAGAAAAAATGAATGGAGTTCATCCAAATGTAGTAAATTTCATAAAAGAACTTATAAAAGAGTCTCCATACGATTTTAAGGTTACATGTGGAGTTAGAACTGCAGAAGAACAAAATCACGAATACCAAAAAGGGAGAACTATTTTATATGATAGTAATGGTAATAAGCAACCAAAAGTTAGTTGGTGCGATGGTTATAAATTAAAATCAAAACACCAAGTAAAAATTGATGGTTATGGATACGCTGTTGATATAGCTGTCTTGGAAAAAGAAAAATACATTGATAAGAAAACTGGAGAAGAAAAAGAAAAGACAGTTGCTAGATGGGATTATAAATACTATAAAGCTATTTATGATGTTGCTAAAAGTAAAGGACTGATTGACAAGTATGGGATAGTTTGGGGTGGAAATTGGAAACAAAAAGACTCTGTACACTTTCAATTAGGAATTGCTGATAATATTCAATTTAGAAGATAAGGAGGGATAAAAATGGAAATATCTAAACTTAAAACAATGCCGATAGATGATAAATATTGGGAAGTTATGGAAGATTATTTTTATCAAACATCAAGAGGAGTTATAGTTGTCCCAAAAGGTTTTAAAACTGATTATGCTTCTGTACCTAGAATTTTCAGAAATATTATAAATTCATATGGTAAACATGGTAGAGGTGCAGTTGTCCATGATTGGTTATATTCAAATCAATGTAAAATTGATGTTACAAGGGAAGAAGCTGATAAAATATTCTTAGAAATTATGGCAGAATGTGGAGTAAACAAAATTAAAAGAAATTTAATGTATAGAATGGTTAGAATGTTTGGGGCTAGTCATTTTAGGAAAGGGGAATAATATTATTTATGATGTCTTTAACACAAGAGCATTTGGCATTTGCTGGGAGTATATTAGGCGTTGTTGGGTTTATTTGGGGCATAATTTCAAGTTTAGATAAAAAATTTGAAAAGAATAATGCTAGACTAGAAGAAATGATTGATAAAAAGCTAGATAAAATTGTATATGATGTATCGCATCAGTCCTATGTACATAAAATGGTAACAGGTCGTGCATTGGCGTTTTTAGACCATGATCATTATGATGATGTAACAGGTTATACAGATCCTACTGAAAGTGAACATGACTTCTTTAATATTGGACATACCTCTACATCTATTTCCTTGGCGTCTGGTTTAGCGACGGCTCGTAATTTAAAAGGGCACTCTGAAAATATTATCGCTATTATTGGCGATGGCTCCTTATCTGGTGGGGAATCCTTTGAAGGTCTCGATTATGCAGCTACGTTAGACAGTAATATGATTATCATCGTCAACGATAATGACCAATCCATTGCAGAAAATCATGGCGGTTTATATCGTGGTCTTCGTGAGCTACGCGAAACTAATGGTGAAAGTTCCAATAATATTTTCAAGGCTATTGGTTTAGACTATCGTTTTGTAGCAAAGGGTAATGATTTAGAAACATTGATTAACGTATTCCAAGATGTGAAAGATATTGACCATCCAATTGTATTACATATCGTTACTCAAAAAGGCAAGGGGTATACCATTGCAGAGCAAAATAAAGAAAAGTTCCACTGGACTATGCCATTTGACTTAGAAACAGGTAAGCTAAAAGCGAAAGATAATGGTCCAACGTATGTTGGTACGATTGCGAACTACTTGATGGAGCAAATCAAAGTAGATCCAACAGTGGTAGCTATTTGTGCAGGTACACCAGGTGGCTTTGGATTTAATTCCGAATGGCGCAAAGCGGCAGGCAAACAATATATTGACGTAGGCATTGCAGAAGAGCATGCTATTGCAATGAGTTCTGGTATTGCTAAAAATGGCGGTAAACCAGTATTTAATGTGTATAGTACATTTTTACAACGTACCTATGACCAATTAGTACAAGATCTTTGCGTCAATAATAATAGTGCCGTTATTATTAATCACCAGGCCTCTGTATATGGCATGAACGATGTCACTCATTTGGGGTTCTTTGATATACCAATGCTTACAAGCATTCCTAATTTGGTATACTTAGCTCCTACCAATAATGAAGAGTTGTTGGCTATGACTGAGTATGCCGTGCATCAACATGAGCATCCGGTAGCAATTCGTGTTCCTGTTGGTGAGTTTATTAGCACAGGTGTTGCAGATACAACGGATTATAGTCTATTAAATAAATCTGAAGTGACTCGTTGTGGCGAAGGCATTGCTTTATTAGGTTTAGGTAATTTCTATCATCTCGCTAATCAAGTAGCTGATGAATTGGCTAAAGTAGGCATTAATGCAACCGTAGTAAATCCTAAATTTGCTTCTGGCCTAGATGAAGAACTACTAAAAGATTTGAAAGTAAATCACTCTGTAGTATTTACCTTGGAAGATGGTGTAGTAGAAGGTGGTTGGGGCCAACGCGTGGCCAGCTTCTATGGACCATCTGCAATGCGTGTTAAGAATTATGGCATTGCTAAGGAGTTCCATGATCGCTATGATGCGGCGGAGCTTTTGCAAGAAAACGGTGTTTCTGTAGAACAAATTGTAAATGATTCCAAAAGTATGTTGTGTTAAACAAGGATTGTATCATAATATTTATAAAAAATATTTATAAGTAATAACGTTAAGTAGTAGCTTCTATTAATTAGCATAGAAGCTACTATTTTTCTATATATGATGAGTCGTTTATAAATAAAATATTTTATAGTTTTTTATTAATATGACTATAAATAATAGATGAAGTAGTATATAATAATAACAGATTGACTAATTATGATGTATAATACAGTTTAATTAATTTAGAAAATTGTATTGGTTAGTATATGAACGTAAATGTGCTTTTGTTGGTGTGTAAAGGGAGATTTGGAAACATTGAAAAAGGTTTTAACTTTGGCCGTGGCTTTGGCTGTAGTCAGCAGTGGTTATCTGTGTGAGGTAAATGGCGCCGCAGAACCGATAACCAAAAAAGCGCCTTCCATCTCAGAATTTAATATATATGTGCCAAAAGAGCTCAATGAACGTCAAAAAGATCTTGTTGAAATCGGACGTTATACAGCTAGCGGAGATCTTGGATCGTTAAGAGAAACGATTATTTCTGCTATTGAACGCGGTACTTTGACACCTCAAGAGGTAAGTATTGCCATTCGTCAGTTGTACTCTGCAGCGGGTTTAAAGCAGATGAATGCGGCTCTTGCTACATTTGAACAACTTCGTGAAGAACGCCCCGAGTTTGGTGTAGATTATGATAAACTCGTGCCAAAGCGAGTGGGATTAAGTGCTCTACTAGGTAATGGCTCTAATAGTACAAATATGGCTGCCAAAATTAAAGCTGATGAAGCGTCAGCAGCTGTAAAATATAATACGTTTCGTATTAAAAAGCCAAAACCACAAAATAGAAACAGATCACGTCTAGGCAAACTTGATCGTGAACTTGTAGCAGCAGCGGCATTAGGTACTCGTGTTGGTAAATCAAATGCGGTGTTTGCTACATCTAAGAAAAGCTTAACAGAGCTTGGTTTGAGCCCACAACAAATTGAATACTTAGAAAATATGCTATCTAATTAATGATGAGCCCTTGTCTTTTCATAATGACAGGGGCTTTTTTATATTACTAATTGACGTAAAGTAAAGCATTTTTCTATAATAATAAGGATAGATAACAATTAGTTATGTAATATAGTACTTTCAAAATAGACATATAAGGAGTAACGATGCGTCTTCGTAGAAAACCGTGGATTGATGAGGCTATCCACGAGTATGATTCACATATTATTTTATCAGGCCAAGAGACTTATAAAGGCAAATGGAGAGAGGCTTTTTTGCATCCGGAACGACCATTATACATGGAACTAGGCACTGGTAAGGGGCGATTTATTGCAGGCATGTCTGAAGCATATCCAGATGCAAATTTTGTTGGTTTTGAGGTTCAAATCGGTGTAATTTACTATGCAGCACAAAAGATTTTCGAAGCTCAACGGGATAATGCAAAAGTATCTTTGTTTGATATTGCAGGGATTGAAGAAATTGTAGCCCCTGGAGAAGTAGATCGATTCTATATCAATTTCTGTGATCCATGGCCTAAGGCTAAACATGCTAAGCGTCGCTTAACATATCATACATTCCTTGATCGCTATGCACGTTTGTTAAAAGATAATGGCGAAGTACACTTTAAAACCGATAATGAAGACTTGTTTATATTCTCTCTAGAGGAGTTCAAAAATTGTGGGTGGGAACTCAAGAATGTCACCTATGATTTACATAGTACAGATTTACCGAATGTAAAAACGGAATATGAAGAGAAATTTAGCGCAAAGGGACAACCTATTTTCCGATTAGAAGCAGTGAAACCGACTGTTACTAAGGAGGCATAATATGGTGCAAAAAGGGGAAAAGAAGGGGCACTTTTGGGAGAAAGTGTTTAAGAACGACCTACAAGGCATGTTATTGCCTATAGCGCTTATGGCCTTGATTGGTAGCATTAATATCTTTAGTGCCACCTATGTTGGGTCGATTACAACAGATACTGGATTGTTGGGCTATGCACCGAGACATTTAGGTTATTTATTGGCTTCTGCTATTTTGGGTGTCCTTTTGTATCGATTTGATTATCGTCGATTACAAAATACTAAATTACTGACCTGGATAATGGGATTGACCGCAGTATCCTTAGTGGCTATATATTTGGTCGGTGTAGAGGTCAATGGTGCGCGCCGGTGGATTTCTCTTGGCCTATTCTCGTTTCAGCCATCAGAGTTTGCTAAATTGGCTGCACTCATGTGGACAGCAGCTAAATTGGCGGATAAACCGTGGGTGAAACCAAGATTTACATCCATGTTTAAACCTAAAAAAGGCCTGTCCCAAAAAGAAGTCGCTTTAGGATACGTTTTTGAACGTATTAGATATATGGGATATATGTTGCTTTGGCCCATCATATTTGCTTTGCTCACCATTAAACAGCCGGATATGGGGACTGCCGTATTGATTATAGGTTTCTCCTACCTATTAATATTCTTATCTGGCTTTGAGAAAAGTATATTTGGCTTATCTTTGATGGGGGCTATTGTCGTAGGTATTTATGCTGCTCGTAGTAGTTCGTATCGGTGGGAACGCGTTGTATCCTGGTTTGATCCTTGGTCCTATGCACAGGATAAAGGTTATCAAACTGTACAAGGTTTGTTAGCCGTAGGCTCAGGTGGGTTCTTTGGTCAAGGCCTTCTGAATGGTACGTCAAAATATTTCTATCTACCTGAAGCGCATACGGACTTTGCCTTCGCTGTTTGGGCACAGGAAATGGGCTTTTTAGGCGCTATTGCGGTCGTATTCTTAATGGCCCTGTTTACGTATTTTGGATTCCGTATTGCTAATAGAGCACGCGATGCTTTTGGTAGATGGTTAGCCATTGGGATTACGATTCTCATCAGTGGTCAAGCATTCTTCAATATCGCCATGGTTTGTGGTATGTTGCCTGTAACAGGTGTGCCATTGCCATTCGTTAGCTATGGTGGTTCTTCGTTGATGATGAACTGTTTGGCTATTGCTATTTTAGCAAGTATTGCGAGACGTGGCGTAGAAGGTGTTAAACCAGTAGGTACAAAGGAAACGTTACCTTCGTTGCGCGAGGAAACGCAGAGTCGATTTAGACCGAATAGAACGGTTGAACCTAAATTACCGGGACGTTTTGTACCACCAAGTAAACGATAATATATGTGTTGTGTATGAGGGAAAATTATGAACGATTTTATTGATATTCAAGAACGCCCATCATTGGGTAAATTATTGCCACTTAGCTTTCAACATTTATTTGCCATGTTTGGCTCTACCGTACTTGTACCGTATTTGTTGAAAGTCGATCCAGCAACGGCATTATTTATGAATGGTATTGGTACATTGCTGTACTTATTTGTATGTAAAGGCAAGATTCCAGCCTATTTAGGCTCTAGTTTTGCTTTTATTGCTCCTGTTAGTGCGGTATTGGCTGCAGGATTGGGTTATGAAGCAGCTAAAGGCGCTTTTGTCGTATTTGGCTTATCCTTTGTTATTTTATCGTTCTTAGTTCGCTATATTGGTATCGGTTGGATTGATAAATTATTCCCACCAGCTGCGATGGGGGCTATCGTTGCTATCATTGGTCTTGAACTAGCTCCAGTCGCTATGGGTATGGCTGGACTTATCGGTGATCAAAATCTTGGAATGTCTCATGAACAGGCTATCATAGTATCTATGTTCTCCTTGATTGTGACCTTATTAGGAACCGTCGTATTCCGAGGGTTCCTTGCTGTCATTCCTGTGCTTATCGGCGTAGTAGCAGGTTATATCTTATCTGCTATCATGGGCGTTGTCGATTTCTCCGCTGTTGAAGCAGCACCATGGTTCTCGTTACCGCAGTTTTATGGTATGCCTGAATTTGATATCAATGCCATCGTCATGATTATGCCCGCATTGTTTGTAGTATTTGCGGAACACGTAGGTCACCTTGTTGTTACTAGTAATATCGTATCAAAAGATCTTATGAAAGACCCTGGCTTAGAACGTTCTTTATTAGGTGATGGCCTTGCCAATATTCTTTCTGGTTTCTTTGGTGCTACACCAAATACAACGTATGGTGAAAATATCGGTGTACTAGCGATTACACGGTGCTTTAGCGTATGGGTTATCGGCGGTGCAGCTATATTGGCTATGATTATTTCCTTTGTGGGCAAGGTAGCCGCTCTTATCCATGCCATTCCGGTTCCTGTTATGGGTGGTGTATCGATTCTATTGTTCGGTACCATCGCTGCTTCTGGGTTACGTATGCTCGTAGAACGCAAGGTAGACTATACAAATCCTGTTAACATGATTCTTACATCTGTTATTCTTGTTGTAGGCCTTAGTGGTGCACAGCTCGTAATTGGTCCTGTTGTTTTAAAAGGCATGGGTTTGGCAACTGTTGTAGGCATGGGGATGAGTATCATACTTCTTATCTTACAAAAAACAGGTATTGGTAATGATCAATTAAAGAAAACAGATGTATAATTGATTATACATTTGAAGATATAGCGAGACTTATAATTAACGCGTAGCTTTTTGGCTACGCGTTTTTGCATGGTGGGATTTTATATACCATAGAAGAGTGTCTATTGGAAAAATATAAATGTCTATTGTATAATATATTGTATGAAATGTTTTGTGAAAGGAGGTTTATATGGATTATATTTTTTTGCTTATTATAGGCATTGTATTGATGGCGATTGAATTAGTTATACCTGGTGGTATTGCGGGCCTTATCGGGTACTGTTTGTTTATGTGGGGCGTGTTTATCGGCCTTGGTAGTACCGATGTAGCCTTATATGCAGTGCTTGGTATCACGATTGTATTAGTCGTAGTATTATTGACCTTCTTTAATCACTTTTCAAAAACCTGGATTGGCAAGCTTTTTACCTTAGGGCAACGATCTACCACAAAAGCTGGATATGTATCTAATGATGTATTAGATGACTTAGTTGGTAAAGAAGGCGTAGCTCATACTACTCTGCGTCCTGCAGGTATTGCTAAGATTGATGGTAATTTAGTAGATGTTGTAACCGAAGGGGACTTCATCGATGCCGGTTCACCTATTGTGGTATTTCGTGTTGTGGGCGGCCGCAATATAGTTAGAAAGCGCGATTAAGCTTTCATCACATCGTCGTATATAATGGAGGTTATTATGGATGTAGGTATTTTAATCTTGATTCCCATTCTACTGATTGGGATTATGGTGTTTTTGTATGTTGTGCCATTAGGCCTTTGGGTATCTGCGTTGGCAGCCGGTGTTAATGTAGGGATTTTCACATTGGTTGGTATGCGTTTACGTCGTGTAAACCCATCTCAAATCGTAATGCCTTTAATTAAGGCGAATAAAGCCGGCCTTGAGGTTAATGTAAATCAATTGGAAGCACATTATCTTGCTGGTGGTGACGTTGATCGCGTTGTAGATGCTTTGATTGCTGCTGAACGCGCATCTATTCCGTTGACATTTGAACGTTCTGCCGCTATCGACCTCGCAGGTCGTGATGTATTGGAAGCGGTTCAAATGTCCGTTAATCCTAAGGTTATTGAAACACCGATTATTTCTGCAGTGGCAAAAAATGGTATTGAACTTAAGGTTCGTGCTCGCGTAACGGTACGTGCTAATATTGACCGCCTTGTTGGTGGTGCTGGTGAAGCGACAATCATCGCCCGTGTTGGTGAAGGTATCGTAACAACGGTAGGTTCTTCTGAAGAGCATACAGATGTATTGGAAAATCCAGATCACATTTCTCGTACTGTATTGGGCAAAGGCCTTGATGCCGGGACTGCCTTTGAAATCTTATCTATCGATATTGCTGACGTAGACGTGGGACGTAATATTGGGGCCCAATTGCAAACTGACCAAGCTGAAGCGGATAAGAAAATCGCTCAAGCTCGTGCCGAAGAACGCCGTGCTATGGCGGTTGCTACAGAACAAGAAATGCGTGCTAAAACACAAGATATGCAAGCTAAGGTTGTGGAAGCACAAGCTGAAGTTCCTAAAGCATTGGCAGAAGCTTTCAGAAATGGTAATCTCGGCGTTATGGATTACTACAATATGAACAATATTATTGCAGACACTAAGATGCGTGAGAATTTAGCAGATGGTGAATAGGAGTAGCTATGGACTCTATTTTGTCTACAGTACTATCGGCCTTTACGCATAATCCTATATTTGTTCTAGCTATAATTGCTTATATCGTGTTCTCCTTTTTGAAAAGCTCAAAGACTGAAGATGCTGATGAGTATGAAACCTCAGGTGCTGAAAAGACTTGGGAGGATATGGAGCGTGAATACGGTATTTCTATTGAACGTAAAATAGAAGAACCTTCGGTTAATGCTACATCTAATGATGCTGTCTATCAGTCGTCTAATACTCAGATTTCTTATAATCAATCTGCAGAACAACCTAAAAAAGAGCAAACTAAACAACGAGAAGAACATAAAGTATCTACTAGTAAAACGGTTGCAGTTTCTACATTGACTGAGCGCCTAGCAGAATTTAAGCGCCAAAAAGCAATGGAAGAAGTAAAGATTCCTCTTGTTGATGTAGAGACTCATACGAAGCCTGTAACGAAGAAGGCTCGCAAGTCACGTCATGATATTAAAGAAGGCATGAAATGGGCTTTTATACTAGAAAAACCAAAGGCATTGCGGCATAGGGCTCGATAATGTATATATGTTCCTAATAAAGACAAGGGTTCCCAATGGTCACAGGGGTGACTATTGGGAACCCTTTTTCTATTGCAAAGCGTATAGTTGAACTTTCATAATATATGTAATAGGTATGAGGATAAAGTTCACCTAAATTATATGAAAGGAGCGATTATATGTATCGTAGCGTACGAAATATTCCAAAACAATTATTAGAGAATCTATATGTCAAAGAAAAATGGACCTTACGAGATATTGCTGATTATATTGGGTGTAGCGTAGATACAATTGTAAGGCGCATGCAATTATATAAGATACCGCGACGTGAAACGCGTAAAGATATCAATCGTACAACCTTGGTAGATTTATATGAAGTGAGTCATACGAGTATTGAAGCTTTGGCCCGTCGTTTTAATGTATCCACTGCGACCATATCTAATCGATTACATGAGTATGGACTGCTGTGTACTCATGACCATTCTATACATAGTGTAGAACCAGATCGTATTAAAAAGGCTTATGAAAGTGGTAATAGTACAACTCGTATTGCCGATATGATGGGGCTTTCACGATGGAAGGTATTACATATCTTACATCACATGGGTGTCAATATACGCGGTGGGCGGCGTAAGGTGATGCCTATCGATGAAATGAGCTATTTGTATAGCTATCATGGGTTGAGTACAAAGGATATAGGTGTTGCTTATCAGTTACAAGCCAATACAGTCGCCTTATATTTACGAGAATCTGGTGTTGCATTGCGTGGTAAACGGTTAGAGGTAGATATGAATGAGATTAGTAGATTACGGATGGAAGGATTATCCATTGCAGCTATCGCACGACAACTCGAATGTTCCACATCTGTTATAAGAAACCGATTAAAGCAGCAACAATCTTAGCAAAGACGTAGTATTGTATGGTGTCGTATGGTAAATCTGTATAAACCTCAACCCATTCGGTATAGAAATTTGTAGTTAATTACTATATACTTAGATTTATATGATGATGGGAGGTTTATTATGTTCGAATATTTAATATTATTATTACCATTTTTATTGCTAGGGTTCATCGCCGCCGGCCTATCTAGAATATCTGGTGTGGCGTTATCCATGATTATCGTACCAACCTTGTTGATTTGGGGGGCTACACCACTAGATGTGGTTGCGTTTATGCTCCTCTTTGTAGTGTATAATAATTTCACATCTGAAACACAAGATGTACGCCTTGATTACAAGGATCTCGTATTATTTCCTAAATGGCGCTTGTTAATTCCTTTAGTTTTGACAGTAGTTGGTATCTTTATTAATCCAGCTATTGGTATTGCTGTCTTTATGGCTTGCTTTGTATTGGAATTGCTAGCAACTGTGTTCAAACGCATTCCTGAACAGGAACGTCCTGCTGTTCATCGCGTTATTGTACTTTCCGTTCTCAGTGCTATTGTAACAGCTATTGGCGCCTATGTAGGTCCTACTATTAGTGGGGATTACTATTTTGGCTTAGTTGGTTTAGCCATCTTGGCCATTACTGCCTTTGCTTGGTATGCAGGTCGTAATCGGAATGCATTTAAAGGCATTTGGGAATTTATCTGGGTTGACTTTGGTATTTTACTTGGCTTGTTCGGTATTGAAAGTTCTAACTATCCATCTGGGTTAACACGTGACTACAAGAGTCCTATGGAACGTATGTTGCCAATGATTACTGTAGTAGGTGGTTATGCAGGATTGATGGTCATCTTTGGCGTATATGGCATGTTCTCATTGCCATCCTTTATTACAGCTATTGGTGCGGCTATTGGCATACGCATGTTTGGTTTGTATGAATTCCCTAAACGCGGCACCTTCTCCTACTTAGCAATTGGATTTGCTATTGCTGCTGTTGTATGTTTATATCTCGTATCTCCTGTACCAACAGGATTTGATGCGGTCAATACGATTATGACCCAACCTATGGTTCAATAAACGGTGAGTTTTATCATAGTATCAATCATCTAAACTTGTTAATGTGAGAGTAGATAGTTAACATAAACAATAAGGAGATGTGTATCGTGAAAGATAATACTACTATTGAAGTAAATTCTAATGAAGTTGTAGAGACGAGACCATTTCCGCCATTCTTGCCGAAGAATGCAACGGTTATGATGATGGGAACATTTCCACCAACATCTGAAAAGCGAGCCATGGAATTTCATTATCCGAATTTTCAAAATGATATGTGGCGTGTTTTCGGTTTGGTGTTCTTTGATGATAAAGAACATTTTAGAAAAGGGGAAGAAAAAGCATTTGATGCGGAAAAGATTAAAGCTTTTTTATCTCAAATTGGTATAGCTTCTTGTCCAACGGTATTGAAAGCTATTCGTGAGCATGGTAATGCATCTGATGCGTTTTTAAAGGTGGTTGAGCCCGTTCCTCTCGCTGACGTATTAGCACAAATACCAGATTGTACTCATATTGGTACAACAGGTGGAAAGGCCACGGAAATCTTACTTAGTTTATTACCTGAAAAGGTAAAACTACCTAAAACAGGAGAAACGATTCCTTTTGTTTATGAAGGTCGAGAACTTTCTTTGACGCGTTTGCCATCTACTTCTAGAGCCTATCCGTTGAGTCTTGTGAAGAAGGCGGAGGCTTATAAAGCATTTTTTAAAGCTTGTGGATTAGAAACAAAATAATTGAATAATAGTAGGATACCTTTGATGGTCTATTCTAATTGGTAAATTAGAGTAGAACCTATCAAAGGTGTTTTTATTATTAAAAATTTACGTAAATAGGTGATATGGTAATTCGCTTATTGTATATAAATCTATGAGATCAGTCATAATTAAAAGTGATAACAAAAATAACTTTTTAATTCTTGTTTTTTATGATGAGAGGTCTATAATTAACCAATGTCATTATATGGTTGACAATTATTTTAGAAATAGGAGTTGATACTATGGATAAGGCTAAGGAGGCCTTATGGACAAGATCATTTGTCCTCGATACTTTGATTAATTTCTTAGTATTTTTGATTTATTATTTATTAATTGTTATTATTGCCGTAGTGGCAAAAGATAACCTTCACGCTACAGCCAGTCAAGCAGGCTTAGCTGTTGGTATATATATTATCGGTACCGTCGTGGCGCGATTGTTAGCGGGACGCTTTATTAGTGTCTTAGGTTGCAGAAAGATGCTTTACTTAGGTTTATTTATGTATTTGGCTTCAACGGCCATGTACTTCTACACACCTAACTTGTTAATGCTCGATAGCGTTCGATTCTTAAATGGTTTTGCTTACGGTATTACATCAACTGCAACAAGTACGGTTATTGCTGCTATTATACCTCAATCTCGTCGTGGCGAAGGGATTAATTACTACGGTTTATCTACATCCCTTGCTGCTGCAGTAGGTCCATTCTTAGGTATTTTAATGCTTCACAGTCTTGGCTATGATTTTATAATTGCATTCTGTGTTGCACTTATCGTTATTTGTGGCATTGGCGCCGTAATTATGAAGTTTAAGGAGCCTAAGCTTGATATCGATTCTGAAGCTCATAAGGGCATTAAGATTTCCGATTATATTGAACCTCGTATGAATTCTATTAGCCTTGTTTCTGTACTTGTAGGCTTTGCATACTCTGGTGTTATCGGCTTTATGGCAGCCTATACAAAAGACTTAGATCTTATTATGGCAGGTACATTCTTCTTCGTTGTCTATGCCGTAGTAATCACTATTACAAGACCTTTACTTGGTATTCTATTTGATATGAGAGGGGAAAACTTCGTTTTATATCCTTGTTTCGTATCTTTAGCACTTGGTATTTTCTTACTATCCATTGCTCACTCTACATGGCTTGTACTTTTATCCGCCGTATTCGTCGGACTTGGCTATGGTACATTCATGTCTAATGGTCAAGCGGTAACTGTTAAAATTGTACCGATACATCGCATTGGTGTTGCTACATCAACATACTTTATCGCCTTGGATGTGGGCCTTGGCTTTGGTCCATATATCTTAGGTGCCATTAAGGAGGTAGTCGGTTATACAAGCATGTTCCATGTAACTGTTGTAGTAGCCCTTGTTGCCTTAGTTGCTTATTATTTATTCTATGGCCGTTATGTAGGCACAGATAAAGATCTTTCCATGAAAGCACGTGCTGAAGAAGAACAAATTAGAAATCGTAAACGCAATGGTAAACTTGCATAAAATGATGTTTGACATTAGGTATACAATTTTATAGAGTAATAAAAAATGACTATTCGAGCAGTTGCTCGGATAGTCATTTTGCTATCTTATAGTATTATTTTTCTATATTTACAATGTTGACAATAACTTCAACAGCTTTTTTCATATCGTCGATACATGCAAATTCATGACGACCATGGAGGTTTTCTACACCGGTAAAGATATTTGGTGTTGGAATACCCATGAAGGAAATTTTAGAACCATCGGTACCACCTCGGATAGGATCGCAGATAGGTGTAATACCTGCTTTTTCCATGGCCGCTTTGGCTACGTTTACACATTCCATATTATCTTTGATGATGTCATACATATTGTAATATTGATCTTTGACAGATACTTCGCAAACTTCACGGCCATAGATTTCATTTAATGTTTGACCGGCTTGTAGGAAGAATGCTTTTTTAGCTTCGAACAATTCTTTGTCATGGTCGCGGATAATATAGTTCATCTCACCTCTATCCACTTGTGTTTCCATGCTCATAAGCATAAAGAAACCTTGACGACCACAGGTGTGTTCAGGAACAGCGGCTCCTGGTAATAGTGCATCAAATTGCATAGCCAGTTTAGCACAGTTAATCATGATACCCTTTGCTGTACCCGTGTGAACCGATACGCCTTTGAGCGTTACAGTACCGCCAGCCGCATTGAATGTTTCATACTCGAGTTGACCTAGGCTTTCACCATCAATCGTATAGGCAAAATCAACAGGGAATTGTTTCACATCAAAGTGATCTGCGCCAGTACCAATTTCTTCATCAGGGCCAAAGGCACACATGATTTTACCATGTTTGATTTCTGGGTGAGCCACAAGATAGGAGAGGGCTTCCATAATTTCACAGATGCCTGCCTTATCATCGCCACCTAGCAATGTAAGACCATCAGTTACGACTAAGGATTTGCCAATATAGTTTTTTAAATTAGGAAAATCATCGCGACGTGTGAAAATTTGATGCTCTTCATTGAGGCAAATATCGTTGCCATCATAGTTTTCAATAATGCGTGGCTTAATATTTTCTGCGTTATAGTCGGCCGTATCCATATGGGCGATAAAACCAATGGAAGGGGCCTTTGCATCTGTGTTAGCATTTAATGTACCGATGACAAATCCGTTTTCTCGATTGTAGATGACCTCATCAAGACCAATTGCTTTCAAGTCAGGAACGAGTACATTGGTAGCAAAATCGATTTGTGTTTGCGTACTAGGAATCGTTGTACTTTCCTCGTTAGACCGTGTATTTATGCTTGTATAGTGTACAAAACGTTCAACCATTGGTTCCATAATAAGCCTCCTTGAGAGAATATATTGAATATATAATTAGTTGATACCATAGTTAGACTTAATTAGTCCTATATATTTTAATTGTAGACTAGTAGTACATAAAATGCAAAGTCTATTGATGCATAATGTGTAAAAATATTCGTATTATGCATATAAAGCAATTGAATCGTATATAACGCCGTGATAGTATAAAGATGGATAGATATACGTTTGTATTTTTTATGAGGAGGTTTTACTATGTCGGACGAAACTCGTTCTATTCCGCCCGTAGAACCGGTACTTGATCCTAAAAAGGACTACGAAGAAATTAATTCATACGTAGTATTTTGGGGCCTGTTCTATGCAGCAATCTTTACACTGGCGGTTGGTTATCTATGCTTGAAAATCGGTCAAACAGTAGATGCCTTTGCTCCAGTATCTGTACTTGCCATGGGTACAGCAGTTATTTTGAAACGAAAAAATGCGTTTGCTGAAACCGTACATATTCAAGCAATCGCCAGCTCTAGTACAAATACATTAGCTGGGGCTATGTTCTTCTTACCAGCCCTGTATATTTGGGGTGTAACAGATGTAACCTTTGCACAAATGGCAATTCCCATTATTCTCGGTGGCGTACTTGGTGTTCTCTTATGCGTTATGTTCCGTCGCTACTTTGTAGAAGAAATGCATTATGTGTATCCGTTCCCGAGTGGTCGCGCTGCAGCTGAAGTATTGATGAGTAACGAAGGCAGTAAAGCGAAATTGATGTTGGGTTCTGGCCTTATTGCTCTTGTATATGACTTTATTCTAAATAGCCTTGGCTGGTGGGAAGAGGTCATTCGTACGGCTACATTTAAATGGGGCGCTGCCTTAGCCGACCAAACTAAATTGACGGCTGCCGTAGATACTGATGCAGCATTGCTAGGTCTTGGTTACTTTACAGGCCTTCGCTATGCAGCGATTATTGCGGCTGGTTCATTCTTCTCTTGGTTTGTATGTATTCCGGTTGTGTATTTCTTAGCGCCAGAACATGTGATGCACATCAATGGTCAATCCGTATTCTTAGCAGATGCGCCAATTCGTAAGGTATTCCTTGATTATGTGCGTCATATCGGCATCGGTATGCTTGCTATGGCCGGTATTATTGGTCTCTTGAGCATGTCTAAGGTTGTGGGCAACGTTGTAAAAAAAGCGGTTTTAGATATATTTACATCTAAAACTACAGAAGTTAATTTGCTTCGTACACAACGCGATGTTCCTACATCTTGGATTGGTGCAGGCATCTTGTTATGTACCGTTTTATTTGCCCTATACTTCCACTTTATGTATTCTGAAAGCCTCGCTCAAACAGGCGTAGCCTTTTTAATCGTTCTAATCATGTCCTTCTTACTTGCTGTAGTAGGTATTAGCTCCATTGCCTATACTGGTACAGAACCGGTATCCGGTATGACAATCTTTATGATTATCATTTCTGCTGTATGCTTAACAGCTGCTGGTATGACTGGTAAAGTGGGTATGATTGCAGTCCTCATGATGGCATCCTTTATCGGTACAACCATCGGTATGGCCGGTAACTTTATGTCCGAACTTAAGGTAGCGCACATGACAGGTGCTACACCTAAAAAAATGGAACAATGGCAAATTGTTGGTACCACTCTCTGTGCTGTACTTTCTGTAGGTGTCATGATCTTATTAAACGGTGCCTATGGTTTCGTAGGGGACCATGCATTGAATGCTCCTCAAGCGAATGCAATGGCTGCCATCATTGAACCAATGATGACTGGTGGTAGTGCACAATGGCCTTTATACATGGCAGGCGCATTGTTTGCAATCATCTTATGGATGGTGAAAGTTCCACCGTTGGCATTTGCATTAGGAACATATCTACCTATGGAAATCAACACCCCATTACTAGTTGGTGGTTTGATTGCATACTTTGTACAAAATAGTACAAACGATAAAGCGTTGGCAGACCTTCGATTCTCCAAAGGTAGTACAATTGCATCCGGTCTTGTAGCCGGTGGTGCTATTGGTTCCTTGTTCAGTGCCGTACTTCGTATTGCAGGTATTGATGTATTTGCTCAAGAATGGGTAGAAACACCAGAAGCAACATACCTAAGTATTGTAATGTACTTGTTACTCTGTGCATTCTTGTACAAGGTAGCTATGTACATTAAAGATAAAAAAACAGCTAAATAATATGAATCTCATCTAATGGGATTACGAATAACGCTCTCTATGAATATAATTCGTAGAGAGCGTTTTCTATATGGGGATGACTTGGGGATTGTCTTTGATATATAGATATAATCTATATCAAATAAAACATATTTATATAGTAGGAATTATTGACCTAGGATATATAGGGTGATATGATATGTTTATATTATTTCATAAAAATTTTTTCTTGATAGAATATGAAGAAATTTTTAGTTAGAAGAAGGTATAAGATTCTAGCTGGCTAAGTAGTAGAGTCTTTTTACTATTGAGGTATATAATGAAACTAAAACGAATTGCGGCTCTACTAGGTGCTTTCACCATTGCTAGCAGCCTATTTATAGCTGGTTGTGGTAATACTACAACTAGTAATAATGATAAAGTATGGCGTGTTGGTACTGATGCGACCTATGCACCATTTGGATTTAAAGACAAAGATACGGGCAAGTTGGATGGTTTTGATATCGATATTATTAATGCTATAGCTAAAGAAGAGGGCATTGAAGCGGATATTCAAAACTTAAACTTTGATGCACTGTTACCAGCATTACAAAGCAATACAATTGATATTGCAATTTCTGATATGACTATTTCAGAAGACCGTGCTAAATCCGTTGACTTTAGTAATCCTTACTATATAGCGGGAAATGGACTTGTCGTAAATATTGATAATACTACTATTCATAGCTTTAAGGATCTAGAAGGCAAACGCATTGGCGTTTCTATTGGATCCACTGGTGCTGAGATTGCTAGCAAAATTCCAAATGCGGATGTACGACAATTTAATATTATTGTTGATGCCTTTTTGGAATTAGAGAATAAAGGCGTAGATGTAGTTATTAATGATACGCCAGTAAATGAGTATTATGTAAATAATAAAGGCCGTGGCATTGCCAAGGTTACCGGTGAGGACTATGATGCGGCGCCGCTTGGTATTGCTGTGAAAAAAGGTAATACGGAGTTACTTGGTAAAATAAACGATGGATTAGCCAAAATTAAGGCTAATGGTAAATATGCAGAGATTTATAAAAAGTGGTTTGGTAAAAAACCACCTTCAGAAGATTTAAAATAGGTGATAGAATGGCTAAACGGAAAGCATTTTTGAAGATTGTAAAGGAAAATGGACCTCTTGTGTTAGATGGTGCATTTGGCACTGAATTGGAGCGCTATGGATGTAACATTCATGATGAGTTGTGGTCATCTAAGATGCTTATTGAAAATCCAGAAATCATCAAAAAAGTTCACATTTCCTATTTGGCGGCCGGAGCAGATATTATTGAAAGTTCCGGTTATCAAGCAACTGTAGCCGGGTTTAAAGCTCATGGGTATGGTACAGAAGAAGCACTAGATTTGGTGAAGTTATCCGTTCGTTTAGCCGTGCAAGCACGTAATGAATTTTTAGAAGCTAAAGCGAATGATGCGCTTGCATTGCGTGGTATTACATTAGGTGAACAATTGCCAGATGGCAGTGTCCGTTACTTCTCTGAAGGGGCCTTACCAAAACCATTAGTAGCCGCTTCTGTCGGACCTTATGGTGCCTTTCTGGCCGATGGCTCTGAATATCGTGGTGATTATGGTGTACAAACCGAATATTTGGAAGTATTCCATATTCCTCGTATAGCATTATTCTGCGAAGAAAATCCCGATGTGTTAGCCTGTGAAACGGTGCCGTGCTATGATGAGGCTATTGCCATTGCCCGTACCTTGTGTGATCCACTTACGACAAAAGGCATTCCTGCATGGATTTCCTTTTCCTGCAAAGATGAACATCATATCTCAAGCGGAGAGACCATCATTAAATGCGCTGAAATGATCGATAAGGTACGTCAAGTGACGGGGATAGGGATTAACTGTACAGCGCCGGAATATGTAGAATCCTTGATTAAAGATATTAGGTCTGTCACAAATAAGCCAATTGCTGTATATCCAAATCTTGGTGAAACTTATGATGGAGAAACTAAAACATGGTCAGGCGGACAACAAAGCTTCATTGATTATATTGATATATGGCGCAAAGCTGGTGCGAATATAATCGGTGGGTGTTGTCGAACAAATCCTGATATCATTCAAGATGTAGCAAAACAAATACATGTTTACTTTAGTGAAATGATATAATGTATATAAATAATTGATATTTATTCGCAACATGATATAGTTAATATAAGGAGGTGTGTGCAGATAAAACAGAGATTTACAAAAATAACGTGGAAGTTTATATTGCCTGTATTAGTTATCGTTATATGGTTTATACTGAGCTCTCTAAACATCTGGTCCACCTATATCTTACCAACACCGTATAGGGTTTGGTCCGAGTTTATAGATTGTATTGTATCAGGACTCATATGGAAACATGTAGGAATGAGCTTGTTGCGGGTTGTACAGGGCTTTTTATTGGCAACTATTATTTCTATACCACTCGCCATTGTATTGACGGCTAGTCACCGCATGCGCACGCTTTCATCAGGTATGATTGAATTCTTTCGACATGTTCCGCCATTAGCGTTGTTACCACTATTAATTTTATGGTTAGGGATTGGTGAAAGCTCTAAAATTGCCATTGTTTTTCTTGCAACAGTGTATCCTATTTTTCTAAATGCTCTCATGGGCTTTAGTGAGGTAGACAGAAAGCTCGTTGAAATGGCACATCAATACGGCTTATCTAAGAAACAAATTTTTCTACATGTTACTATCCCTTATGCCATACCTTATATTATCAGTGGCCTTCGTATCGGCTTAGGCTATAGTTGGCGATCCTTAATTGGTGCTGAAATGATTGCTGCATCTTCAGGCATCGGGTATTGGATTCTAGATGCACAAACAATGGCCCGTTCGGATATCGTCATTGTTGGTATCATCGTAATCGGTTTGTGCGGCATTATCTCTGATGCTCTGTTTAAATGGATTACCAATAGAATGCTGTCGAGATATATGACTGGTGGTGATGTATATGGCTCCTAGTTTACATATTAATAATCTTAGCAAACTGTATAGGGGCGAACACAATGTTTTAGTTGGACTACACCCCTTAGAGGCAACATTATCATTGCAGAAATTAATCTGTGTTGTAGGTAAAAGTGGTTCTGGTAAAACAACATTGTTACGGTTGTTGTCAGGGCTTGAAGAATCTACGAGCGGCACGTTTTTTGTTGATGATATGGATCTTGATGCGGTACAACAATCTATGGCTTTTGTATTTCAAGAACCACGATTGTTGCCATGGCTTACGGTGCGCGAGAATATGGCTTTCTCAAAATATGGTGGAATTACGGTTGATGAGTCAACGATTGATTACTATATGAAACAATTAGGATTACAGCAATATGGCTTATTTTATCCAGCTCAATTATCAGGCGGGCTTGCACAACGGGTGGCATTAGGACGTGCTTTTTGCAGTAAAAAGAATATTCTCTTAATGGATGAACCATTTGGCGCACTTGATTATTTTACACGACAACAATTACAGCGTGATTTATATGAATTGTATGTAAAAGAATCTATGTCTATAGTGATGACTACACATGATTTACAAGAGGCATCACTTCTAGGGGATATTGTTATCGTCATTAATTCAAATGGTAATCATGAGATTGTAGAAAACCCTATTGTAAAAGATGAGCGATGGGATGAGGATGTACATGTTTTGGAACGACGTTTTACATTTATTGAAAAATTACAGTCCATGATTGCCAACGATTGATGAGCATATATGAATTTATGAAAGGAGTTTATATGAAGTATTCTATTCGGAAAATACTTACCCTTTGTTTATGTTTAATTACTGGGCTATTTGTAATGGTTGGTTGTGGTTCTGAACAATCAAAACAAGAACCAAAGGATTTACATTTAACCTATGTAAAATCACCTCTAAATATTCCGTCCATCATCGAAAAACAAAATGGTATTATGGAGAAGGCTTTCAAAGAAAAGAATATAGGCGTTACTTATTCGGAAATTACAGAAGGGCCTAAGCAAACAGCAGCGTTAGAATCCGGCGATATTGATATTGCTACCGTATTGGGTGGCACATCTGCGATTTTAGCAAAGGCGAATGGTGCCGATATCAAGATTATCGGTATGTATAGCCGTGCGCCAAAAGCATTTGTGTTGATTACTAAAAATCCTGATATTCAATCTGTTAAGGATTTGGAGGGGAAGAAGGTGATGGGACCTAAAGGAACGATTCTACATCAATTGTTATTAACTGCATTGGATAAGAATGGTATGACTGCTAATGATGTAGAGTTCATAAATGGAGGCATTCCACAAGCGGCCAGTGCACTCGATTCTGGTGATGTAGATGTAGCCATGGTAGCGGGCCCTGTAGCGTTAAAAGCTATTCAACAAGGTGCTCGCATTGTTGTAAGTGGCGAAGGCTATATTGATGGCTCCATTGTTATTGCAACAAGTGGTAAGTTTGCTAAAGAACATCCTGAGTTGATCAAACAATATATGGATACACATAATCAAACCGTTCAAGCTTATGAAAAAGATCCAAATTCTTACTATGATATTGTGGCGAAAGAAACGGGCTTAACGGAAGCCGATGTGGCTACAATGGCCCCTTGGTATAACTTTGATACGACAATCGCCGATTCAGATATTAAAAGTTTGGAAGCATCACAGGATTATTTAATCTCTATAGGTATGATTCCTAGTGATAAAAAGGTAGATATTCAATCCATGATTTTACGTTAATAATAAAGCGTATAGCTAATTATTATTAGTTGATATACCAGTACAAAATACCGGTACAAATGAAAACCCGCTTAATGCATACGTCATTAAGCGGATTTTTTGTATAAAAAAGAAGGTTATCCATCGGATAACCTTCTTATATATGGCGGAGAGACAGGGATTTGAACCCTGGGTACGGGATAACCGCACACATGATTTCCAATCATGCTCCTTCAGCCGCTCGGACACCTCTCCATGTATTCTGTTGTGCAACAGGTACTTGTATAGTATATGAAAAAGTTAGATTTATGTCAAGACTAAAATGGTAGAATTATTATAGTTTCATAAGAGTTTTAAAAAGCCGCCCCGAAGGGCGACTTTTAGCAAGTATATTATAATACTTCTTTGATTTCTTGTGCATCGATAGATGCTTTGATATCGTCTGCCATTTTTTCGATTGATGGAATATCTTCTTCTTTCAAAGAGGATTTGATATCAAGAGGTTGGGATACGATTTCAATATCTTTGAAGTCGTTTTCGAAATGAGCAACCATTGTTTTCATTGCAGCGGAAGCCCAGGAATGGTTACCGATGATGGATACCTTATGATTTTGGAAGTTAAGCGCTTTTAACTCGTGAATGAAGTTTTCCATAGTAAGGTATAGGTTCAAGTTATAAGTTGGTGCAATTGTTACCAAGTTTGTATATTTCCAAGCATCAGCGATGATGTAGGAAGCATTAGTTTTGGAAACATCGTAGATTTTAATATCTGTAACACCCCGTTTAGACAATTGTTTAGCCAATTGTTGAGCGATGTCACGAGTGTTGCCATACATGGAACCAAAGGCGATAACAACACCTTTTTTCTCAGCTGTGTAGCTGGACCAGTGTAAGTATTTGTGCAAGATATATTCAACCGTTTCAGGTGTACGCCAGATTGGACCATGAAGTGGAGCAATGCGTTTGATTTCAAGGCCGGAAACCTTGCGAATTGCGTTTTGTACTTGAGGACCGTATTTACCAACGATGTTTGTGTAGTAACGACGAGCTTCATCTTCATAGGTTGCTACGAAATCAGTTTGGTCAGCAAAGATGTTGCCATTGATTGTACCAAATGTACCGAATGCATCAGCAGAGAACAATGTACCTGTAGATTTTTCATAGGTACAAGTTACTTCTGGCCAGTGAACCATAGGCATTGTGTAGGATACAAGAGTATGTTTACCTAAGCAAATTTCGTCGCCTTCTTTTACTGTGTAATATTGATCAGGCTTTGGTGTGCGGTAGAATTGTTCGAACATGCGGAATGTTGTTGCATTACCAACCATTTTACAATTTGGATAGCGTTCCAATGTTTCTAACAATGTTTGACAGTGGTCAGGTTCCATATGGTTTACGATGATGTAATCAAGATCACGACCATTTAAAAGGTGGGATAAGTTGTCAAAGTATTCTTCGCGAATTTCTGCATCAACAGAGTCTACAACGCAAGTTTTTTCATCATCGATGAAATAGCTATTGTAGCTTACACCATTTGGAATAGGGAATAAGTTTTCAAAACGTTCAGTTGTCCAGTCATTACTACCAATCCAGTAGATATTATGGGTCATTTTTTGAGCACAATGCATAGTAATATCCTTTCCTTACACATATGTATATACATAACTAACCTCATCCATGTGATGACGGTTTAATTAATTATGTTGACATCTTATAATACAGTTTTTTTCGAAAAAAATCAATATATCGATATATGTCAATGTGTTATAACTGTGATAACTTTCACATATTAGAATGTGTATTGTGAAAGTTTGTAAATATAGCCCATTCCGAAGAATGGGCCATATAGATTATTTAAAGTATTTTACGCCGGATGTGAAAATTGGCATTTCTAAGTTGCCTGGAATATTTTTACTAATATCTGCACCACAGCGTTCGGAGTGTGCCATTTTACCAAATATGCGGCCATCAGGGCTATAAATGCCTTCGATAGCAGCTACGGATTGGTTAGGATTAAAGCGTCCGTCCATGGATGCAATACCGTCAAAGTCGACATATTGTGTAGCGATTTGACCAGTTTTATTGAACTCCAATACTTGTTGAGGCGATGCGATAAAACGACCTTCACCATGAGAAATAGGAACTGTATAAATTTCGCCAGCCTTAGCTTCACACATCCAAGGAGATTTCGTAGAAATAACCTTCGTGTTAGCCATGCGAGATACGTGGCGACCAATGGTATTGTATGTCAATGTAGGGTGATCTGCCGTTAATGTTTCAATATGGCCACCAGGTAATAGACCTAATTTAATCAATGCTTGGAAACCATTACAGATACCGAGAACGAGACCATCTTGTTTGTAGAGTAAATTTTCAAGACCTTCCGCAAGATATGGGTTGCGGAATAGGGTAGCCATGAATTTACCAGACCCATCTGGTTCGTCGCCGCCGCTAAAGCCACCAGGGAACATAAGAATTTGAGACTCTGCTAATTTAGCTTTGATTACGTCAATAGATTCTTTTAATTGTTCTGGCGTTTGATTGCGAATCAGTACGATGTCTGCAATAGCACCAGCTCGTTCAAAAGCACGAGCGGAATCGAATTCACAGTTAGTGCCAGGGAATACAGGGATAAGTACCTTTGGTTTAGCATCTAAGGAGGTACTACGAGGTTTTGCGTGTTGATCGTGAATGTAAGCTACCGCTTCACCAGTACCGGATTTTGCTTCCAATGGGAATATATCGGATAATGGTTTTTCGTATGCTTTTTCGATTTCATCAAGTGTTACAGATTGGCCGTTCCATTCGATGACAGGTTTGTCTTGGGTAACTGCAATAACGCGAACGTCGGACAATTCAAGTAAATGGTTAACCGCTGTAATATCTACTTCTACGATGAAAGAACCAATAGCTGGTTGGAAAATAGCTCGTTCTGCATATTTGTCGAACTTAACGCCAATTTTATTGCCGAGAGCCATTTTGGAAACTGCTTCAGGGATGCCACCTTGGTCTACTACATAGGCAGAGTATATGCGGCCTTTTTCAATTTCCTCTTGTAAGATATCACAATTTTCTTTGAAGTGATCCCAGTCAGGTGTATCGTTGTACGTACGAGGTACATCAAAGTATACGAGTCGATGGTTAGGACCTTTTAAATCTTGGCTTACGATATTTTTAACAGGTGCTGTTACCGCTGCGAAGGATACGAGGGTAGGAGGCACTGTTAAATCCATAAATGTACCACTCATAGAATCTTTGCCGCCAATAGCACCAATCTCAAGTTCTTTTTGCGCTTTGTAAGCACCTAGAAGTGCTGCTAACGGTTTACCCCAAGATTCTTTGGAGTGTAAACGTTCAAAGTATTCTTGTAAAGTAAGGTATGCATCTTGACGACGACCACCGAGTGCCACAAGTTTTGCAACGGATAAAAGCACGGCATATTGTGCGCCATGGTATGGACTCCAAGCGGACAATTCAGGTACAAAGCCATGTGTCATGATACTAGCAGTTGTTGTTTCACCGTGAAGAACTGGTAATTTTGCCACCATACCTTGGGTAGGTGTTTTTTGATATTTACCACCAAATGGCATGAGCACTGTATTGGCCCCAACTGTGCTATCAAAGCGTTCAACAAGGCCTTGTTGAGAAGCAGTGTTTAATGTAGATATTGCTTCGAGCCATTGATCTTTGAAATTGTCGGCACTTGCAGAACCACGGCGGAAATAGGATTTTTCAGTAGGAGCTGTCACTACAACTTCTTGTTGTTGACTCGCTCCATTTGTATTTAAGAAATCACGACTGATATCGACAATAGTCTCTCCGCGCCATGTCATGATGAGGCGATTTGTATCTGTTACATCAGCAACGATTGTACACTCAAGGTTTTCTTCGTCGCAATACTTCATAAATGCATCCACATCAGCTGGTGCAATGACGCAAGCCATACGTTCTTGGGATTCGGAAATAGCCAGTTCTGTACCATCGAGACCGTCGTATTTTTTAGGTACTAAGTCAAGGTTGATGGTAACGCCATCTGTTAGTTCGCCGATGGCTACGGAAACACCGCCAGCACCAAAGTCATTACAACGTTTAATGAGTGTTGTTACCTCAGGACGACGGAATAGGCGTTGAATTTTACGTTCTGTAAGGGCATTGCCTTTTTGAACCTCTGCACCACATGTAGCGAGAGATTCTAATGTATGTTCCTTAGAAGAACCTGTAGCACCACCGCAGCCATCACGACCTGTTTTACCACCGAGTAGTACGATGATATCACCTGGTGTTGGTACTTCGCGTCGCACTTGATTGCGCGGAGCAGCACCGATAACGGCGCCAATTTCCATGCGTTTTGCCACATAACCTGGATGATAGTATTCTTTAACTTCGCCAGTAGCAAGGCCGATTTGGTTACCATAGGAGGAATAGCCACGTGCGGCTTCAACAGTAATTTTCTTTTGTGGTAGCTTGCCTTCTAGTGTATCGGCTAGTGGTGTACGAGGGTCTCCACTACCAGTGATGCGCATAGCTTGATATACGTAAGAACGGCCACTAAGAGGATCGCGGATACAACCGCCAAGACATGTGGCAGCACCACCAAAAGGTTCGATTTCAGTTGGGTGATTGTGAGTTTCGTTTTTGAATAGCAAGAGCCATTCTTCTTCTTTGCCATCTACATCAACGGGAACGATGATAGTACATGCATTGATTTCTTCCGATTCGTCAAGATTAGTAAGACCTCCTGCATGACGCAATTCTTTTACAGCTAATGTGGCCATATCCATGAGAGAACGAGCTTTCACCTTAGTTGTATATAACAAATTGCGACCTTCAGTATATTCTTCTAGTGCTTCCTTGATTGGTTCTGTGAAACGACTCTCTTCGATAGTAATATCCGTTAACTCTGTCATAAATGTAGTATGGCGGCAATGGTCAGACCAATATGTATCGAATAAGCGAATTTCTGTAATCGTTGGATTGCGTTTTTCTACATTCTTGTATTGCTTTTGAATTAATTTGATATCTGCCAATGTCATAGCGAGTCCATATTCGCTAATCATATCTTGTAGTGCATCGTTTGACATTTCTGTAAAACCGTCGATGATAGTTACATCTTCTGGCTCTTCTAGTTTAAGTGCCAAGGTATCAGGTAACTCTAGACTTGCTTCTCTAGAATCAACAGGATTGATGTAATATTGTTTGATTGATTCTTTTTCTTCGTCTGTAAAAGTACCTTCTATGACAAATACTCTTGCACAACGAACGGTATGACCTGTTGTAAGTGTGAGCATAGAAATACATTGTTCTGCACTGTCTGCACGTTGATCGTATTGTCCTGGTACATATTCGATAGCAAAGACAAATGCATTTGCTGGAATATCTAATGTTTCTGCTACTAAATCAACAGGTGGTTCAGAAAAAATCAAATGTTTAGCTTTTTGTAATGCGTCATCGCTAAGATTTTCTACATCATAACGTTCATAGATTTGTACGGCTGTAGCTGGTACATGTAATTCTTGCTGTAATGTAGCTAATACATGTGTTGCTTCATTAGCGAAAGCATCACGTTTTCTTACAAATAGTCGTTGAATAGCCATATAGCCTCCTGTAATATGCAGAATAAATGAGTTCTGGTGTTGACAAGATAAGTATAGTCGGTCTAGACTTATAAGTAAAGATAATCTTACTTATATAAAAATTAATGCTACTTATAAATATGAAGTTTTCATGAAGGTCATAAGACCAAAATTTCATAAACTGTAACAATAGTATCTTGTTTTGCGTAAAAAGTAGAATATTAATAATGTATTACTATACTATTAGTATATAACAGAGGAGGATAAAATGGCAGTATCAGCAGATCTATATAGATCATTTTTAGGAGTTGGGTTGTATTTGTCATTTTCTCGCGCTGCAAAAGAGTTAGGTGTTTCGCAGTCCGCAATTAGTCAAAGTATCAAACAATTAGAAGGTGAATTAAAAATGCCTTTATTTGTGCGCACTACCAAATCGGTAGCATTTACGCCAGAAGGCAAGGAATTATTCGATACAGTAGCCAAAGCATTTTCCATACTAGATAATGGGATTACCCAATTACAAGAACGGGTGAATCAAGCTTACGAAAGCTTGAATATTGCTGCTACAGATACGCTATGTCGTCATTTTTTGTTGCCCTACTTTCATAAATGGCAATTGCAAGAAAATCAAATTGGATTGCATATCATAAACAGACCGTCTCCAGATTGTGTTGAAATGGTTATTAATAAAGAAGTGCAGTTAGCCGTAGTTAATGACTACGAAGGTTTGCGTAGCAATACACAATTAGAAGTTACTACCTTGGCGAGCATCCAAGATATCTTTGTGGGTGGTCATGAATATAAAGGGGCAGGATTCTTTGACCAAGGCCGCTTGCTCAGTGAGCCTATGTTGTTACTACAAAAGGGAACAGCTAGCCGTACTTTCTTCGATGAAGTAACGCATGGTGCTTGTAGTAAACCGCGTTTTGAATTGAGTAGTGTAGACGTTCTTCTCGATCTTGTGGAAATTAACATGGGAATTGCTATGTTGCCAAGTAATGTGGTGCAAGAAAAAATGCAAGAAGGTACAGTCGTAAAAATTGATACAGATATTCCTGTGCCCACGCGAGATATCGTACTTGTACGGTCACGTCTCGTTCCACAATCTGAAGGCGCTGCTAGATTTACAAATTTATTGACTAATCGTGAAGATAAACGAGACAAAGTTTTATAAATATGAATTACAAACACACTTTATTCTTTTTTTCAATAAAGTGTGTTTTTTTGTTGACCCTAAGCGTTGATTTACGTTAAAATTTAAAGATAGTTATGCGGAGGTAAAACGAAATGGAATTATTAAAACAACGCATTCGTGAAGAAGGTATTGTCTTAAACAATCGTGTATTAAAAGTTGATGGTTTTTTGAATCACCAAATTGATCCACATTTATTTAAAGCTATTGGTAAAGAAATTGCTGACCGTTATCGTGATGCTGGTGTTCAACGTATTGTTACCATTGAAGCATCTGGTATTGCCTTGGCATTGATGGCTGCTCTTGAACTAGACGTGCCGTTAGTATTTGCTCGTAAGAAAAAATCTATTCTTATGGTCGATGATGTATATCATTCTGTTGTATATTCTTATACAAAAGAAGAAAATTATGACATTACAATTTCTAAAAAATTCTTGCCAGCAGGCGAAAAAGTTTTAATTATTGATGACTTTTTGGCCTCTGGTGAAGCAGCTATGGGGCTTGCTAAACTTGTAAAAGATGCAGGCGATGAAGTGGTTGGTATGGCAATTGCTATTGAAAAGTCTTTCCAACCAGGTCGTGAACGCTTAGAAAATGCTGGTTTCCGTGTTGAATCCTTAGTGCGCATCAAAGAATTTAAAGATAATAAATGTGTTTTTATTGAGGACTAGTCCTATAGTTTTTTGCGGAGAGAGGTAGAAATAATGAACGTAAAAGCTGAGAACTTTGATGTACTAGTAGCGGACATTGAAAAATCTGGCAATAAATGGTTTACAAAGGATGTTATTGAAGGCGATGAATACAATACGGTTGTATATCATGGTCGTTTAGAAATTCATGGTAATTCTTTACCTGTTTTTATCGTGTTGGATGATTCTGTATTCTCCTATATTCGTGTTGCAGTTACAACAACGAGCATTACAGATGCAGCCATTAAAAAAGTATTGCCTAAATTGAATGAGCTTAATCAACAATTTAAAGTAACAAAATATTATGTAAATGATGAGGACAGCAATATTTACACTGATATTTCTGTGCCATCTACAGCTGAAACATTTGAACCAGCAGTATTGGTTAATCTTATGTTAGAGGTTATTAAACCGCACTTAGATGAAGTTCATCCAGAAATTTTGAAAATTGTAGGACAAGCAAAATAAGAGGTTAGTATGAATCCTAAAGCATTAGCCTTTGATAAATTTATGAAGGCAGAAGAAGTAACGGCTTTTGAGCGCAAAGATTTTGATGATGAAGACGGTACAGTCGTATATCGATCCTATATTAAATCACCACTTTGGGATATGCCGATGTTCGTGATCTTAGATAATAGTATTTACAGTGTTATCCGTTTAGTGCTTGGCCCTGAAAAGGTAACAGCGCAGAATATGGCGGCTATTAATGCATTGATCAATCGTGAGAATGCAATGTATAAAAACTATAAATTCTATATTGATGAACAAGATTCTACATTGTATTTAGATTGCGTCTACATGTGTGCTAATGATGAGTTTATACCAGAGTTGATGTATGCTTTAATGACGTCGATTGTGGATTATATTCCTGAGGCCGTTGGCGATTTAAAAGCTGCTTTTGAAAGCAATGTACAATAAAATATGATATTCCTTATAAGATAGTATATCGTGTGAATAGGGAATAGAATACAAGGGACTTCCATACCTATGTGTGGAAGTCTTTTTTGTTATCAATGTACATTCGTACATAATAATTATTATTCGTATCTTGCTGTGTAATTTTTAATATAATTATTATATAGTTCGGAATATAATGAACGATTATAAAAACTAATATAATTATTATTCGAAAAATAATTGACCGATACAAATTGGTCTGATACAATTTAGATACAGATAAGGAGGCGTTATCATGAAGAGACATATGAACCTAACATCCGTTATTATTATGACTATTTCTGCTAACGCTATTAGTGCGTAAACTCGGCCTTTTTAGGTCGAGTTTTTTTTATTAAGGAGGAACAATGAAGGTTGGCATTATCATGGGCAGTAAATCTGACCTAGACACGATGAAAAAAGCATCTGCTATATTAGATGAATTCAATATTCCTTATGAAATGGTGATTGCTTCTGCGCATCGTACACCAGAGGCTGTTAAGTCTTTTGTGGAACGCCTTGAAGCAGAAGAGGCTATCGCTTTTATCGCAGGTGCAGGCGCTGCAGCCCATCTACCTGGAGTAGTGGCAAGTTTTACAACCGTACCGGTTATTGGTATTCCTCTTAATGCGACAGCATTAAAGGGCATTGATTCCCTCTTGGCAATCGTACAAATGCCGTCTGGTATGCCAGTAGCAACAATGGCCGTAGATGGTGCAAAAAATGCTGCATTATTTGCAGTACAAATCGGTGCTACTTTCAACAAGGAACTAAAAGAAAAATATATTGCCTATCGCAAAGATATGACTGACAAGGTTTTAGCAGATAATGCTGCATTACAAGCAGAATTAAATAAATAATTATTACATAGGAGGATTACTATCATGGCTAATATCGATTTGGAAAAATTAACACTTTTATACGAAGGCAAAGCAAAACAAGTGTATCAAACAGATGACAAGGAAACATATATTGTTCACTACAAAGATGATGCCACTGCATTTAATGGTGAAAAACATGATACTATCCTTGGTAAAGGCGTATTGAATAATAAAATTTCCTCATTCTTCTTTGAATTATTGAAAAAAGAAGGCGTTCCAACACATTTCGTTCGTCGTGAAGACGACCGTAACCAAACAGTATTGACGTTGAACATTGTTCCTCTAGAAGTTATCGTTCGTAATATTGCTGCTGGTTCTATGGCTAAACGTTTTGGCATTGAAGAAGGTACGCCTCTTAAACATCCAATTCTTGAATTCTGCTACAAAAATGATGAACTTGGCGATCCATTTGCCAACGAATCCCAAATCACAGCTCTTGGCTGGGCTACGCAAGAACAATTGGATAGAATTTCCGAAATTACTATGAAGGTTAACGATATCCTTAAAAACTTCTTGGCTACTAAGAATGTAACATTAGTCGATTTTAAACTTGAATTTGGTACACATAATGGAGAAGTATTGCTTGGTGACGAAATTTCTCCTGATACATGTCGTTTCTGGGATGCAACAACAGGTGAAAAACTCGACAAAGACCGTTTCCGTCGCGACCTTGGCAATATCGAAGAAGCTTATAAAGAAATGTTATTCCGCTTAACGGGCGAACGTGCATAACCTGGGGGTTATTGATGAACTACGATCCAATTTTTGACAAATGGCATGAAGAATGTGGCGTCTTTGGTGTGTTTGACCGCACTGTTGACGTTGCACGATATGTATACTGGGGATTGTTTGCCCTTCAACACCGCGGTCAAGAAAGTGCAGGTATCGCTATTACCGATGGTAATGAAGTGGCTCTAAAAAAAGGTATGGGTTTATTGACTGAGGCAATCAAGGAATTACCAACATTAAAAAGCCATATGGGGACTGGTCATGTTCGGTATTCTACAACCGGTTCTAATAACCCACGTAATATTCAACCTCTCGTAATCCATTATCAAGGTGGCCAAATTGCAGTAGCCCATAATGGCAATTTGACGAATGCTCTAGGCATCCGTCGTCAACTTGAAGCAGATGGTTCCATTTTTCAAACAACTATGGATTCAGAGGTTATCGTTAACTTAATTGCTCGTTCTAAGGCTGATACGCAAGAGGAACGCATTGCTGATGCGGCACGTCAAATCGAAGGGGCCTTTTCCTTGGTTATTACAACTAATGACTCTCTCGTTGGGGTTCGCGATCCTCAAGGCTTTAGACCGCTTTGCTTAGGTAAGACTGAACACGGTTATGTTTTATCCAGTGAAAGCTGTGCTTTTGATGCTATAAAGGCTGAATTTATCCGCGATATTGACCCAGGTGAGATGGTTATTATCGATGATCGTGGTGTGCGCAGCACAATCTATGCAGAACCTCAAAAAATTGATAAAAAACTTTGTGTCTTTGAATATATTTACTTTGCACGCTCCGATAGTAAAATCGATGGCCAATCTGTATATGAAACACGACTCAATATGGGACGTGAACTATATAATGAAACTAAATATGATGCAGATATCGTCATGTCTATTCCAGATTCTGGCACGACGGCTGCTCTTGGATATGCTCGTGCATCGGGCATTCCGTTCGCAGAAGGTTTGATTAAAAATCGATACAGTGGACGTACATTTATCAAACCTAATCAAGAAGAACGAGAATTAGCTGTGCGCATGAAGCTAAATGCTATGCCAGAGGTTGTAGGTGGTAAACGCATTGTATTAATCGATGATTCTATCGTGCGTGGTACCACAAGCGGCCTTATCGTTAAGATGTTAAAAGAGGCAGGCGCTAAGGAAATCTATATGTGCGTTAGCTCGCCGGCTATCGAATATTCTTGTCACTATGGTATTGATACATCGGTTCGTAAAGAATTGATTGCGGCCACACATACAATTGAAGAAATTAGAGATTATATTAAGGCAGATAAATTGCATTATCTATCAAAAGAAGGCTTGTGCCGTGCTGTTAGCGGCGTGCCAGAAGCGGATTTATGTTTCGCTTGTTTCAATGGTGATTACAGGGTAGATGTGCCTACAGAACAAGAGGAAGGGGTCAAATATGTGCTCGAATAAAACAGGATTAACCTATCGTGATGCAGGTGTAGATATCGATGCCGGTAATAAAGCCGTAGAGTTGATGAAAGAATCCGTAAAAAGAACATACACAGCAGGTGTTGTAGGTGATTTAGGCGGCTTTGGTGGCCTTTACTCCTTAGCAGGTCATTCCATGGAAGAACCAATGCTTGTATCTGGCACAGACGGGGTTGGCACAAAATTGCGCCTCGCTATCATGATGGATAAACATGATACGATTGGCCAAGACTGTGTTGCTATGAGTGTAAATGATATTCTTGTGCAAGGGGCAACACCTTTATTCTTTTTAGACTATGTAGCCGTTGGTAAACTTGATCCCGTACAAGTCGCTGATATCGTACGCGGCGTCGCTAATGCTTGTGAAGAATCTGGATGTGCTCTTCTTGGCGGGGAAACAGCTGAGATGGCTGGTTTCTATGGTGAAGGTGACTATGATGTGGCAGGTTTTGCCGTAGGTATTGTAGATCGCCCTAAACTAATTACAGGTGAACATATTAAAGCTGGTGACGTTATTCTTGGTTTGCCATCCTCCGGTGTTCATTCCAATGGTTTCTCCTTGGTTCGTAAAATCGTTTTCGACCATAAGGGTTTCTCCATAGATCAAGAAATTCCAGAATTCGGTAAAACCCTTGGCGAAGAACTATTAACACCAACACGCTTGTATCCTAAAGCTGTATTGCCGTTGATTAAAGAAAATTATATCAAAGGTATGGTTCATATCACAGGCGGTGGTTTCTATGAAAACATTCCACGTGTACTACCAAATGGCGTAACCGCTGAGATAGATTGTGATACATGGCCACGCCTTCCTGTGTTTACAAAATTGCAAGAATGGGGCAATGTGGATTGGCATGAAATGTACCGTACGTTTAACATGGGTATCGGTATGATTCTCATCGTCGATGCCGATGACGTAGATACTGTAAAAGCTAATCTTGAAAGCCGAAATGAAGCTGTATATGAAATTGGTCGTATCGTTGCAGGCGAAGGTCCTGTTGTCGTAAAAGGGGCGGTATTTAATGACTAATTCCGTATCTAAAAAGCGTCTTGCTCTATTTGCCAGTGGTAGAGGCTCAAATGGCGAAGCCTTGTACAAGGCGATGCAAGAGGGCCTTATTAATGGCGAGTTTGTCGTTATTATTACAGACCATGCAGATGCTGGTATTGTAGAACGCTCTAAAGGCTGGGGTATTCCACTCATTGCCATTGAACGTAGTCAGTTTGATTCAAAGCAAGACTTTGAACAAGCTCAATTGGATGCTCTTGAGCCGTATTGTGTCGATGGAATTGTATTGGCCGGCTACATGCGTATTGTAGGGGCCGGCCTTATTGCTCGCTATGAGCATAAGATTTTAAATATTCATCCTGCTCTATTGCCATCCTTCCCAGGGCTTCATGGCCATCAACAGGCTATTGATGCGGGCGTAAAAGTAACTGGTTGTACCGTTCATTTTGTAGATGCCGGTATGGATACAGGTCCTATCATCATGCAAAATACAGTTCCTGTATACCCTGATGATACAGAGGATACTTTGTCCGAACGATTATTGCCCGTAGAACATGCGACCTATCGTGAAGCACTTCGCTTGTTCTGTGAAAATACATTACGTATAGAAGGACGCATTGTACATTATATTTAGGAGGAACGATGATTCAAAACGCATTACTTAGTGTCTCTGATAAAACAGGTATTGTCGACTTTGCCAAAGGTCTTGTAGAGTTAGGGGTGACCATCTATTCTACAGGTGGCACGTTGAAAGTTATTACTGATGCAGGCGTTCCTGCAAAGGCTGTAGAATCTCTTACTGGTTTTCCTGAAATGATGGATGGTCGTGTAAAGACGTTACATCCAAAGGTACATGGTGGCATCTTAGCGATTCGTGATAATGCAGAGCATCAAGCCGTTATGGAAGAACACGGTATTTTACCAATCGATTTAGTGGTAGTAAATTTATATCCTTTCCGTGAAACGATTGCAAAACCAAATGTTGCATTAGAAGATGCTATTGAAAATATCGATATTGGGGGCCCAACTATGGTGCGCTCTGCAGCTAAAAATAATGCGTATGTAGGCATAGTAGTTAACCCTGATCACTATGATGAAATTTTAGAAATGCTTAGAACAAATGGTGCATTGACGCAAGACTATCGTTTTGCACTTGCTAAAGAAGCCTTTGCTCATACAGCCGCTTATGATACGGCTATTGCTAATTATATGAGTGGTGTAATTGGAGAAGGCTCTACACCTTCTGAATATTTAAGTGCTTATGAAAAGGTTATGGACCTTCGGTATGGCGAAAACCCTCATCAAAAGGCAGCTTTTTATAAAGAAATTGGCAAGGCTCACGGCATGGGGGCATTAAAACAACTACACGGTAAGGCATTATCTTATAACAATATCGTCGATATGGAAGCTGCGTGGAATATGGTATGGGAATTTACTGATCCTGCGGCATGCATTATTAAACATACTAATCCATGTGGTGCTGCAACGGCATTCACATTGCATGATGCGTATGTCAATGCCTATGAAGCAGATTCCGTATCTGCTTTTGGCGGTATTGTTGCGTTAAATCGCGAAGTTGATGGGGCTACGGCAGAAGAAATGAGCAAAATTTTCTTAGAAGTCATCATGGCGCCAGCTTTCACAAAGGAAGCTTTAAATATCTTGGAAGCAAAGAAAAATATTCGCCTTATCGAGTTATCTAAGCCTGAATCCGGCCAAGTAACTGTAAAAAAGGTGTCTGGCGGTATGCTCGTACAAACAGAAGATGACATCGTAGAAGACCGTGCTAATTATAAGGTTGTTACAAAGGCACAACCTACAGAAGCACAATGGAAAGCGCTTGAATTTGCATGGAAGCTTGTAAAACACGTAAAATCTAATGCTATCTTAATTTCTAATGAGAAACGAACACTAGGTGTTGGTGCTGGTCAAATGAACCGCGTTGGTTCCGCTAAAATTGCCCTTGAACAAGCTGGAGAGGCTGCAAAAGGGGCCGTTCTTGCATCTGATGCGTTCTTCCCATTTGGCGATACCGTAGAAACAGCGGCGAAACATGGGATAGCTGCTATTATCCAACCAGGTGGTTCTATCCGTGATGAAGAATCCATTAAGGCTGCTGATGAAGCAGGTATTGCGATGGTATTTACAGGCATTCGTCATTTTAAACATTAGAGGTAACTATGAAGGTTTGCGTAATCGGTAATGGCGGACGCGAACACGCTATTGCGTGGCGTTTATCGATCAGTCCGAGTGTAGAAAAGGTATACGCCGTTCCAGGTAGTGCGGCTATGAAAAATTGTGCTGAACTAGTAGGCATTGATTGGTGTCATACGGATCATCTTATCCGTTTTTTGAAAGATAATAAGGTGGACCTTGTTGTTGTAGGCCCTGAAGCGCCTCTTGTGGCAGGTCTTGCAGATGCGTTGCATGAAGCAGGAATCCCCGTGTTTGGGCCTTCCAAGGCGGCTGCTCAATTGGAAGGTTCTAAGGTCTTTGCTAAAGATCTTATGAAAAAATATAATATCCCTACAGCTGCTTACGGTGTATTCTCCAATGCAGATGAAGCAAAACAATTCATCGCCAAAACCGGAGCACCTATCGTAGTAAAAGCAGATGGTTTAGCAGCCGGTAAGGGTGTTGTTGTAGCTATGACTATTGACGAAGCTAATGCATCCGTTGATGACATGCTAAGTGGTAACCGCTTTGGCGAGGCTGGTAGTACCGTTGTTATTGAGGAATTCATGGCAGGTGAAGAAGTGAGCCTTCTTGCCTTTGTGGATGGTAAAACAGTAGTTCCTATGATTGCGTCTCAAGATCATAAACGTATCTTTGATGGTGATAAGGGTCCTAATACAGGCGGTATGGGAACCTATGCACCAGCACCTGTGCTAACTGATGCATTGCGGGATGAAGCCATGAAGACCATTTTAGAACCTATGGTAGCAGCCATGGCAAAGGAAGGTATGCCATATGTGGGCTGTCTTTATGCAGGCCTTATGATTACCAATGAAGGTCCGAAGGTGGTAGAATTTAATGCTCGCTTTGGGGACCCAGAAACACAAGTGGTATTACCATTGTTGGAAGGTGATTTGGGCCAAATTATGATGGCCTGTGCTACAAGTACATTACAACCTAATATGGTGAAATGGAAAGACTCTTCTGCGGCCTGTGTCATTCTCGCTTCAAAAGGCTATCCAGAAACCTCGTCTAAAGGCGATGTCATCTTAGGTGAACTTGTACAATATGATACATCCATCATTTTCCATTCTGGTACGAAGTTAGAAGGTGACCATTATGTCACGAATGGTGGTCGTGTTCTAGGCGTTGTAGGACTTGGTAAGGACCTACAAACTGCTTTGAATCGTGCCTATGAGCGTGTGGATCATATTACCTTTAAGGGTATGCAATATCGTAAGGATATTGGTGCAAAAGCTTTCAAATAATACATAATCCCCTATACTATATGCGTATGCATATGGTGTAGGGGATTTTTATTGTCTATAATTTAGCAGGTACCCGTGATATAATAATATCGATATATATAGAAACACCAATGTAGATGTCATTCGGTGATGTAATAGAGTCTGTTTTCTTTGTAATAGCGATATACCATTATGATTTATAATAAAGAACCGTTACAACTGAATAGTCCTATAGCCTTTTGGCTTAATTTCCCCAATGAGGAACGCGTTTTTTGGGTGGACCGGCAAAGTGATCGTATTGTTGTAGGCGCTAAACGTCTAGCTACAGTTAAAGATGATGAGGACCGCCATAATTATGCGTACGTATTTTATGGGGATACTTTTTTTGACGCATCAAAGGATCCTAAGTGGTCGGGAATGGGGCATGAAATGATTGCGTTCACCCATTACTACATCGTAGAAAATGGGGAATCCTTTTATTTGCATGCTGGTGAAAGCGTTAGCATAGAAGATATAGAAGTGCCTCATGTTCGTCATAATTTCCGTGAAACTAGTGATGATAAATCTGATTGGGATAATTTGATGAATGCTATTTCGGATGGCATTAGTCATGGGGAGATGACAAAGGTGGTCGCATCCCGTGAGGTGCAATTCACAAGTGATACACCGTTTAATGTGGCGAGTATCTTGGCCAATTTGGTTGAAAAGAATCCGAACTGTTTTATCTTTGGTTATGAAAAGGATGGGCGTACCTTTGTAGGGGCTTCTCCAGAAATTTTGGTGCGTCATCGTGGTAATGAAATCCTTAGTTATGCACTAGCTGGAACCGCACCAAAGGATGGCCCTAATGCGTGGACTAAGGAACAGTTGCTAAGTGATAAGAAAAATCTCTTTGAACATAATATCGTCCGTGACCGTATCGTGAACACGATGAAGCAAATCACTCCAGACGTTACGGTGGGTGAAACTGGCATTATGGAGCTAGCTCATCTCTATCATTTACGTACCATTATTACTGCAAAAGATAGCACAAAATCTCTCGTAGAATGGGCAAAATTACTACATCCAACACCGGCTCTTGGTGGTGAACCACGAGAGAAGGCGATGGCTCTCTTAGAAACATACGAAGCTCATGAGCGCGGTATGTACGCTGCACCATTTGGTTTTATGAAGGATATAGGGGATGGCATTGTTGTCGTTGCCATTCGTTCTGCCTTGATTATGGATAATATTCTCTATGCCTATGCAGGATGTGGTGTTGTAGCTGATTCTGATGCGGATGAAGAATATATAGAGACTAATAATAAAATGCGTACTATTCTAGATGCATTGTAAATGGTAAAGATTTAGTGCGAAAAAATATGATGAGGAATATATCCTCATCTATATTACGGAGAAATTACATGAATGAATATATCGCCGCCTTGGTGGATGAATTCGCCCAATTAGGCATCACATATGCCGTGTTTAGCCCTGGTTCGCGCTCTACAACGATGGCCATGCTATTTAGGGAACACGGTGCTTTTGAAACCTATATGAATATTGACGAAAGGTCCGCAGGATTTATGGCCTTAGGCATCGCAAAGGCCCATAGAAAGCCTGTAATTCTCGTGTGCACGTCGGGCTCAGCGGTAGCACATTATATGCCGGCTGTACTAGAAGCACAATATAGCGGTGTACCCTTGATTATTTTATCCGCAGATAGGCCTCACACATTGCAACATGTAGGGGCTCCACAAACGGTAGATCAACAAAAACTATTCGGAACAGCCGTTAATTATTACGAAGAATTAGCTGTACCACAACAGGACCATTACTATACATATCCACGCCTTGTAGCTCGGAAGGCTTATATGAAGTCTATGGATGTGAAAAGGGGACCGGTGCATATTAATGTACCGCTCTTTGAGCCATTGGTACCAGAGTTAGATAGGAAATATTTTGAATGTGGCAGGCACCCATTTTCTGTTGTTCCGGCTGCTATTCAGCCAGGTGATGCATGCACTATCTATGACCTCCTTGCGAATAAAAAAGTGCTTATCTTAGCAGGGCCAAGTACGAATCTTGAGGATACCGATGCTATTCTTGGTCTATCTAATATATTCAATGCACCAATATTAGGTGATCCATTGTCCAATATGCGTCGTGTTTATGATGAACGAGTCATTACATCTTATGATGCATTGCTTTCACAAGCGGTGTATCGAGATACATTGCGACCAGATTGCATTTTACAGATTGGTCAGATGGTCGTATCTAAACGCGTTCAGCAGTGGGTGGCATCAATGCAACATACACTAATCATATCTGTTAGCCCTGCAATGGACTATACGAACCCTGCAGGAAACACGACACTCTTTGTACAATCGACGCCACAAGGTTTGGTTGATGCACTGAAAATACAGATTCCTGAGCTTCATGTAATGGCAAATGAGGTCCATGCAGAAGTCGCTGATGAGGAACTCGATACAGCTGATAATGGTTATTTGGCTACGTGGATTGATGCAGACGGTGTAGGCCGTAAACAACTCGATACAGTAGCTAGGGAACCAGAGTTATTTGAAGGATATACGATTCATCTCTTACAAGAATTGTTGCCGAAGAATAGCCAACTTGTGGTTGCCAATAGTATGAGTATTCGAGATATGGATTATTTCTGGTCAGACAATCGTCACAGTGCTATTATTTATGGTAACCGTGGCGTTAATGGTATCGATGGTACTGTTTCTACCGCCCTTGGCATCGCTACAAATGGCATGCCTACTGTATTACTTACGGGGGACTTGACCTTCTTTCACGATTTAAATGGCCTCGCCGTGGCGAAGACGCATCCCTTAAATGTAACCATCATTGTTCACAATAATGATGGGGGTGGCATTTTTGAATATTTGCCGCAAAAGGGAACGCCGCATTTTGATTACTTATTTAGTACCGCACAAGGCCTAGACTATAGTGGCCTTGCGACCATATATGGTATCGACTTTGTGCGTGTGGCAAGCAATAATGAATTGAAAAATGCGTTACAAAACTATGTAGGAACAGCAGGTGTTCACGTCATTGAAATCCCCACATCTAAAGAACGAAGTCGGGAATTACATGCGCTATATACGACGATTCCTACAAATAAGGAGGACCGACTATGAGCCAATATGCTTGCAGTATTATAGATAACTCCCTATACAATCCCGCACTTCGCATGTATGTCGATCTTGGTGAGTATCGATATGGGGTGACGCTAGCTGGCGCTGGTAAACCGCTTGTGTGTTTACATGGTTTTTCTGAGTCTGGTTATACCTGGGATGGCATCGTTGTGCCAGGCTATCAATTTATCCGTATCGATACGATTGGACATGGAGATTCGGATATTCCAGAGGATGAAACTGCTTTTTCTATTCCTACTATGCTCAACGATTTGCATACGGTGATTTCTGCCGTGGCTGGTGAAAGCTATTCTCTCATGGGATACTCCATGGGGGCACGATTAGCTTTACTATATGCTTTTGAGTATAGTTCTGAAATTGAAAACCTCATCTTAGAAAGTGGTTCATTTGGGATTGAATCAGAGGTAGAGCGACAAGCGCGTAAAGCTGCTGATGAACAATTAGCACTAGATATAGAAGATAATGATGGAGAGTGGTTTGCTGCTAAATGGGCTGACATTTCTATTTTTGAAAGTCAACATCAGCTTTCACCAGTTGTACAAGATAAGTTGTTTCAACGTCGGGCCCAAAATAGTCCCTATGCATTAGCGGCTACATTGCGAGGTTCAGGACAAGGCGTTATGCCCTATATGGGTCATCGCTTACAAGAATTATCCATGCCATCTTTATATATTAGTGGCGCACTAGATATAAAATATACTACAATAGGAGAAGAACTGTTTAGTAATGTACCAAACTGTGAACATGTCATCGTCAATGGGGCGGGACATAATGTACATTTAGAAAAGCCGGGCCCGTTTATGACGGTCTTAGCAGATTTTTTATATAAGGAAAGGTAACATCCATGAGCAAATTTGATTGGAAAGTATTGGATCGTAATTATGAAGATGTAATTTACGAAACCTATAATGGTATTGCAAAAATCACGATTAATCGCCCAGAGGTGCGCAATGCATTTCGCCCTAAAACCGTAATTGAGCTTATTGATGCATTCACAATTGCTCGCGACGATGCAGAAATCGGCGTTATTATCTTGACTGGTGCTAACCACGGCCAAGGTGAAGATAAAGAGGCATTCTGCTCTGGCGGTGACCAACGTGTGCGCGGCAATGGTGGTTATGTAGGCGATGACAATATTCCTCGTCTTAACGTACTTGACTTGCAACATTTAATCCGCATCATTCCAAAACCTGTTATCGCTATGGTAAATGGTTTTGCCATCGGTGGTGGACATGTATTGCACATCGTATGCGATCTTACCATCGCTTCTGAAAATGCAAAATTCGGTCAAACAGGTCCTCGTGTAGGTTCCTTCGATGCTGGTTATGGTGCTGGCTACTTAGCACGCATGATTGGTCACAAACGCGCTCGTGAAGTATGGTTCCTTTGCCGTCAATACACGGCTGCGCAAGCTTATGAAATGGGCATGGTTAACTGCGTGGTACCATTCGACAAATTGGAAGAAGAAACGGTTCAATGGTGTAATGAAATTTTGGCATTGTCCCCAATGGCATTGCGCATGTTAAAAGCATCCTTCAACGCAGATACTGATGGCCTTGCAGGTTTACAACAATTTGCAGGCGATGCAACATTGATGTACTATACAACAGATGAAGCTAAAGAAGGCCGTGATGCGTTCAAAGAAAAACGCAAACCAGACTTCAAACAATTCCCTAAATTCCCTTAATCGGAATATGGTTATCAGTCCTTATGTATGGACCTGAACCCTTTACATAATAAGCAGTGCGCCTCTATATGAGGCGCCTTTCTTATACGTATATGTTTTATAGTATTATGGCTAGCTAAGAGGTGAGATGATGGAATGGTTACGATATGGAAAACAGTACTATCCGAATCGTATATGTATGAATAATTACACCTATCAGGATATATATAGTGCTGTTGTGAACGTGGCGACGCGATTACAAACACTGTCAGATACACGTATCGCTATAGTGTCGGATAACTCCGTAACAATGGCCGTTTATCTCTTGGCAGCCATGCTAGTCCGTAAGGAGGTACTCTTATTAAATGTTCATCTTACAGCGCGTGAAATAGAAAATCAGTTATGCCAGCTGCATATTACAACTGTGTTACACAGTGCTAAGCGACGGATACAAGTCCCAGCATCCGTAATAGCCATTGAGTTTGAATCCGTGGAAGCTATGCTGCATGATATAGCAGAGGATACCTTTGATTGGACCTTTGCTGAGCATGACATAGCTGCTATCATGAATACCAGTGCTACAACAGGGCAGTTTAAATCAGTGCCACTTCGTTGGGGCCAAATTAATGCTCATGTACAAGCATCACAAGAGGTGCTAGGTAGGTCTGAACAGGATAATTGGCTTATGGTATTACCGTTGTTTCATGTAAGTGGATTATCCATCTTGATGCGGTCTTTGTATAATGGTACAGCTATGACCATTATGGAATCCTACGACGAAGAACAAGTACTGCAATATATTCATGATGGGCGCATTAATATGATGTCTCTGGTGCCTACCATCTTAAAGAATTTAGAACCGCGCATTACTCACCATCAATTGCGTGTTATCTTATTGGGCGGTGAGTTTATACCAAGACCTCTAGTTGATGCATGTGTGGCGAAACAACTTCCGATTTATAAAACATATGGCATGACAGAAACCTTTAGTCAAAGCGTGACCATGCCTGTATTATCAAATCTAAATAAACTCGATTCGGTAGGTAAACCCTTGCCGAGGATGACCGTACATATCGTAAATCCTGATGTTGATGGGGTCGGGGAAATCCATTTGAATGGGCCCATGGTTATGAGTGGTTATATCAATCGCGAGCCGACTCATGGCGATTTTAATACCGATGATATGGGGTATGTAGATGAAGATGGGTTTTTATACATCTTAAATCGCCGTACAGATTTGATTATTTCTGGAGGCGAGAATATCTATCCGAAGGAAATTGAAGATACTGTGTATGCTATGCAAGGCGTGAAGGAATGTGCGGTTATTCCTGTAGGCGATACGAAATGGGGGCAGGTGCCCGCACTATTTGTTGCTTTTGATGATATAGATGCATTAGGTGCCGATTTGAAAATGATCGTGCGAGACTATATTTCTAGTAAACTAGCCAAATACAAGGTGCCTAAATACATTACAATTATGGATGCATTGCCACGTAATGGGACAGGTAAGATTATGCGTAAGTCGTTGGCCTCCCATCTCGATATGACTGCGTCAAATGGAGGTTCTCATGAATGATGTATTGAACTTTAAATCCATAACGACGTATCGTGTGGCTTTGCCGTTAAAGTTTGAATTTAAAACGGCTAAGGGTACTGTTCGTGTTCGTGAAAGTATCATCGTTCGTATCGAGGATCAACAAGGCTATGTTGGATACGGGGAATGTGTGGCTTTCACAGACCCTTTTTATACGGCGGAAACTGTTGATTCCGCATGGAAACAATTGGTAGATACCTATATTCTAGAGTTGCGCTTGATGCGGCCAAAACCATTAATGGCCTATATTCGGCAGTTACAATTTTGGTTAAAGCGCGACAATATGCCAATGACGATAGCAGGCCTTGAAAATGCATTAATTAATTTGGACTGCAACCGAAAAGGCGTAAACTCTGTGTCGTATATCATGGGGCACTCTTTGGAACCTACCATTTCAAATGGCATCGTCATTGGCGACGTGCCCATGAATGAACTATTGGGCATTGTGGAACAGCATGTATCCAATGGTTGTAAACGAATTAAACTCAAAGTATCGCCTCGTGATGGTTATGAACGGACACGACTTGTACGTGAAGCCTATCCAGAATTAGCCTTAGCTGTTGATGCTAACCAAAGTTATACTTATGACCAATTAGATATGGTGGCTGCCTATAATGATTTGCATTTGCTCTGTATAGAGGAACCCTTTAGTATGACGAATTTGATTGCCTATAAAGCGTGGAAGGACTCGTTGCTTAATTGGCCGATTACAAGTCCTATTTGTCTAGATGAGTCAATTTTGTCCTATGATGATTTATCTTATGCAATCGAGCATAGATTAATTGATGTGCTCAATGTAAAAGTAGGTCGTCTGGGTGGACTCATACAGACGCGTGCCGCTATTTTACGATGCCGTGAAGCAGGTATTCCATACTGGATTGGTAGCATGGTTGAATCGGGCATTTCAAAGATATTACATGTTCAACTGGCAGCTCTAGGTGATACATATATGGCAGGGGATTTATCTGATTCTAGTCGCTATTTTGAACATGACCTTATCAATCCAGCAATTTTATTTACCGATGGGTCCATGCAGGTGCCTAATGGTGCTGGTCTTGGCGTTGATGTATTGGATAATCGTATTGAAGAATATACATTGGAGAAACGAACACTATGACAATGATAGACGCATTACAAATTGATTGTGTAGAGCTAACCGGACCTGCCAGTGGGCAGGGGGTGATGCATTTAACTAGTTATCATGCGCAACCACAAGGCTATCTCAATGGTGGCGCTACCTTGGCCTTTGGCGAAATTCTATCAGGTATGCTCAGTAATCAACTGATTCGAGATGATCAATTTGCTGTAGGACAATCGGTAACTGCAAATCATATGCGACCTATGAAGGCAGACGGCGATTTGATTGCTAAAGGACAGCTACTCTTACAAGGGAAAACATCTCATGTTTGGCGATTTGATATGTATGATGAAAGCTATCGTTTGATATCTCAGGTTATCGTAACCTGTGCGATAGTACCTAAAAATCGATAAGAAAAAAAGACCTCTTTTGGTAAACTGGTACGGAAAAGAGGTAGATGATAGCAAAATTCGACTTTGGCCCTGCGAAGCCCGAAGGGCGTAGACAGACCCGGCCGGTGGAGAATTTTGCTATCATCTACCTCTACAAACGTATTTGCTACGAAAGAGGTCTTTATTTTCTTGTGATTTTATAGAGTGCTTCGATATCTGGGATATCATAGATAGCCCAAGTTCCATCTCCGATGTGCTTCATAAGCACTCGGATGGGAGCTGTTTGGTTTGTTTTTGTGTTGTGTATCGTTACGGTTACTGTGGCTGTATCACCATCATCTTCAGAGGTAATGTTTTTTATCTCCAAATGTCGTTGTTTGAATAATTCACCCCGTTGGATGCGGTCTACCATAGAGAAGGTATTGGATGTATCTTCGCTTTCAGTATTTGAATCACTACTATTTTGTGATTTGAAACTATCTGGATCCTCTACATATTTACGAATTACATCATCAAGAAGGGCTGGACCGAATGTTTTCGTTGCTGCTACTGCGGCCTTGCCTAATGGTGAGGATGTATCCACATAAGTGTTGCCCTCACGGGTGACGATGTTCTTAACCAAGGATGTTGTATCGATGTGCTCCAATACCGTGTCCGCATCTTTGTTTTCTACGGCTTCTCGGATAGTTTGGAACGTATAGACTGGTGTATGAGGGATATACCATAAGAAATACCACATAGCACTCAGTGCGGCTATGATGGCAATAATGATTGCTATTGTTAATGTTTTTGATTTCATAATGTTGCTCCGATGTATATAATACATATATTTTAACACATAAATTTCTCCTTCTCTATAGTTGTCAGCGCTTTAGATTATAGGTATAATAAAGCATATTCATCTTATATTCATTATTAAGATGAATGTGTAAGAGAGGAGTTAGAAATGAAAGACAAATTAATACTAAAAGCTCTGGTTTGCAGTGCTTTTATGTGCAGTCTAAGTGTGGGAACGATGGCTGCAGAAGTGAGCACGGATGTAAAAGCTGGGGATACTGAACAAAGTAGCTGGATGGATCGTACGGATATCGGTATTGGGGTTAAAGGTAGTCAAAAAGATGATTACCGTGACTATAAGACTGCGGTTAATCCTCGTCATATAACTACGCCTGCAGTGTATCCTAGTGAGCATAGTGCTAAACAAAAAATTAATATTTTATAGAAATCATACAACCTGTAAAGCGTTATGATGATAAGTCTAAATCTGTGTTATTCGTACAAGGGCGTTTAGATGGAAATGGCGGGGATAAAATAAGCACCAGAGCCTATTGGAATGGTGGTGAAGGTGGTAGTGCTTTAGTCCAACAACCTCATTATTATGATAAAGGTGAAACCACCGAACATGATTCTCTTGGTGTAGTTGCTAGTGTTGGTGTTGGTTATCGTCGACTTAGTGAGCATGGGTATGCTTATGTAGGTGGAAATATATTCTATGATTATGCTGTTAATGATAAACTCTCTCGTGTTGGGGATGGAGTATGTTTCTGGTTTAAATACGATTAGTGCCAATGTGTATCATGGCTTATCAGAAAAAAAGACAGAGCCGTATCTCTTTTGGAATGATCTTACTATAATACCTGGAGCCAATTTATTCCATGATACAATGCCAGGTGATCCATTGGCGGATACACCGAATGGAATGCGTCGATATCGATATGCCTATAAACATGTATTAGATGGTTTTGATATATGATATACACGGGACTATAAGAATGCTCGTTGGGTTTCCACTTATATAGATACATATCAATGGAAAACAAAAAGTTCAAGCGAACATCCTAAAAATATGTTCTATATTAATCAACATAAGTGGAATTCTATACATGGTGTTAATCTAGATATGCATACTTTGGCGGGAAGCATAGTGAAGATACTATAACTACAGCTCGCTCTAAAATGCTCAATAAGGTTAAACGTAGTGATATGGTTGTTGAATCCTATTGGAAACAAAACTATCGTGAATTTGGATGGAATCATGTATAGGTCTATAATAATGGTTTTGATACCATAATAAATAACTTCATATAACTATATTTTAATTGGCGCTTAGTTTTCTTAAAGAATTCTAGGTGCCAATTTTATTTTTCCATTTTTGGTATAATTTGGAGTATATTCAAGTATACTGAATTTAAATGGCTAATATATACGACTTTTGATGTATAATTCTTATTTCTATATGTTTTGGATAAATTCATCAAAAAATTAGAAAAAAGTACTTGCATTATATTAGTGGCTCATGTTAATATATACAAGTGGTCAACGAGAGTTGATACGCGGCCCCGTGGTGTAGCGGTTAACATGTCGCCCTGTCACGGCGAAGATCGTCAGTTCAAATCTGATCGGGGTCGCCATTTTTTTTTACAAAAAATCATGCCTCGGTAGCTCAGTTGGTAGAGCAACGGACTGAAAATCCGTGTGTCGACAGTTCGATTCTGTCCTGAGGCACCATTTTTGTATTTCACGCGGTTGTGGTGGAATGGCAGACACGCCATCTTGAGGGGGTGGTGAGCGTACGCTCGTGAGGGTTCAAGTCCCTCCAACCGCACCATTTCTATTTGTGATTTAACAGATTGTAACGAATTGTAACAAACTGTAACAAACAAAGCATTTACAAGGATATTTGAAAGATAAAGAGTAACAAATTGTAACGCATTGTAACAACAATTTGCCCCTTTATTGCCCCTTTTAAAAATAAATATTTGCCCCTTTTATATGAGGGTTAAAAAGCCACTGCACAGATGATGCGGTGGCTCTTTTTATTTATTTGAAAGTGCTTTACCCATATTAGTAATTGCTGCATTTACTTCCTGTTTCATTTCATCTGTTACATGAGTGTATATGGCAAGTGTAGTACGTGGCTCATTGTGGCCAACACGTTCCATAATAGCTTTTAGAGGAACATTAGATTCAGCAAGAATAGAAATATGAGTATGTCTAAAGGTATGGGTGCTTACTGGTTTTGGGAAACCAAGTTTTTTTATAGTACGATTTACATAATGTAGATCATATGGCAATCCACCATCCGTAACAAAGATATAGCCTAGGTCAGCAAATTTAGATTTCCATAATCGCCTTGCTTGATTAGCGGTTATAAAGTGATTAATAATTTGTACAGCACGTGCATCCAGTTTCACCTTGCGGATAGAATGAACATTCTTTGGAGGAAGGCGCATAGCAGGCTCTGAAAAACTACCACGAGTAGACAAAGTAGCGTTTATATCAATTTCTGCATTTTCAACATCATAGTCTTGAGTGCGCAACGCTACCATTTCACCAAATCTAAGACCAGTTAAAGATTGAAACTCACATAATAGGGATACATGATGATTGATAGTATCTAATTGTGATAGTAAATCTTTTAGTTCATCTTTAGATAGGAATTTAGAACGTTGTTTCTTGATGCGGTCTACATCCGCTACTGGCTTTTGTAATTCGATATTGTCTAAGAATGAAATATCACGAATATATTCCATGCGTCTTGCATATTTTAATGATTGTCTAATAAGACTAAGTGCCAGTTTTGTGTAATTGTAGGAATACTGGCAAGCAAATTTATCAAACGTGCTTTGGATAATATATGGTGAAAGTTTAGAAAGCAATATATCAGCAGGAAACCATTTCATAATCTGTTTGTGAAGATTATCCATACTATATTGTGTAGATGATTTTCTAAATGCACGCTTTGATTCTAAATATTCAGATACAACATTATTCAATGTCATATCTTTGGCAATATCTGTATTAGTGGCCAAGTCAATTTTATTTTGTAATTCAGCTTGTGCGATTTTGTAGGCTTGCCTACTATTACTATTTAAGGTAACAGATATTCTTTTTGTTTTACCGCTATACGGATCCACATAGCGTTCTTGAAATTTATATTTAGTAATACCAGCTTTGGTAGTTACAGTTTCACACCACATTAAAAATACCTCCTAGGCTAAAAAATGGTATAGTAAATAAGCCTTAGAGGTATGGTATAATATAAATATGCGGTGTCTCTAAGGCATCAAGCCTCTATCTAGTAGTAGCTAGATAGGGGCTTTTTTATTTTGTCTAATATTTTTCTGTATATTGGACTATTAAAAAATATAGTCCAATATAATGAGATATATTAGATTAAGTTTTTAAAATAGTGTTTTTAAATACTTATTATAGGTTAAGTTTTAAAAGTGACGTTTTTAAAAACTTAGATAAGAATAAGTTTCTAAAAATGATTATTTTTTTACTTATTCTAAGACATCTACTAATTTGGTGAAAATAAAAATACTTTTCCTTGGTGAACCTATTTTAGATAGATAACCTAAATCAGTTAGTAGATTTAATGTATCATAAACGGCATTTCTATTTAATTCAGTATAATGAATAATATCTTTAGGGGAAACACGCAATTTATTAAAAATAAAATCTATAATTTGTATGTGTTCTGTTTTTTTCACATGTTCTATCATTTCTTTATAGAGAGAAATAATATTTTGGGCAGACTGAATATGAAGTTTACTTTCTACTTCGACACCATAAAGAAAGAATGTAATCCATTCTCCCCATGCTTGATAGTAGCTAGATGAGTCAATATCAGCTTGAGAGATATTATGAAGACATTCTTTATATTTGTTGTCATTGGCAGCAAAATAACGACTGATATAAAAAACAGGATACGGGATGGAACCTTTAATAAATAGGTATAAAGGGATTAATAGACGTCCAACACGACCATTACCATCTTTAAATGGATGAATCATTTCAAATTGTGCATGTATAATTGCGATTGCTATTAAATTTGTGATTTCGTCAGCAGTATTAATATAATTAACTAAATTCTCAATATATTCATTAGTTAGGTAAGGTGGCAAAGGTGTGAAATTACCAAGAGTATCATTTGCGATATAATTTTGTTCTGTTTTAAATTGACCAGGAGTTTTAGATGCATCTCGTACATTATCAGATAATAATACTTTATGGAGCGCACAAATCATATTTTTGGTAATAGAAATATCTTTTTCTTTAAATTCTGCAAAAGCATATTGTATGGCAGTAATGTAATTTTCTATTTCTTTTATATCATTTTTAATGATATCAGTAGAAGGGGTGTTATTTAAAACATCTTCGATAGTAGCAATAGTACCTTCAATTTTAGAGGAAAGCACAGCTTCTTGCATGGTTAAAGCGGATATTAGAATCGTAGGGTTTGGTATGTTTTGTAAGTATCCGATAAATCGTGATAGTGATGAATCACCATTAATAGCACTCTGAATAAATGTTTTATTGGATAAAAAATAATTAGTGACATTTGTTATTGGTAATTTTGGGGGAATATGAGGATTAGGAAAATTTCTAATAGGCATTTTATTAACCTCCAAATATATTTATTAATAGAAGAATATAGTACTACAGTACATGATGATAAAAATCTATAGTTTCTAACATATCATCAGTAAGTTCTTTCCGTCTTACCATATGTTCAATAAGATTAACATGTTGATCTATATGGAAGTCATCATTAATGATATGTAGCAATTCATGTCTAATTTCATTACGCATATCTTCAACAGACATATTCTTACGGATATAAATATTGTGAACACCGTCATCTTCCCCAGTAGATGAAATAGCTTTCACAGATGGAATATCACACTCAATAATATTAACAATCAAATTAACATCTCCCTATGTATCGTTAATTTCGTTTCTTTTTCATTGTAGACGCAGTAAGTTTGTCGAAGTCAGACTCAAACTCTCGATCCTGAATAATTCGATATTTTTTAAACTCTTCTTTAGCTAAGTTATCTGCTACTTTCTTTGATATCTTACCTGCATTGGATAAAACATCGTATTCATTAAACTGTAAGAAACTATCTAATCTATATGCCCAATCGTCCATTGACATAAGGTTTTGACGCCTTGCTTGGTTTTCAGCATAGTCTAGGAACATGCTTACAATATTATTGAGCTCAGATATTTCTTCTTGTAAAAGATAATTTTTAGCTATAACTACATCTGTACTTATAATTTTGCCATCTGGAGCATCTTTCCATGTGGTTAAGCCCATGTGTGGCTTGTTATGGTCTGCACGTTCAGCAATGATTTCAGCAGCAGTTTTATTGGTAATAGCCCAATGCAATTTATTTTGAATAGTAGCATAAAATTGCTTAGCTTCAATACTATCTTTGTCGTAGTCAAAACTACATTGTGCAAAAATATCGGTAATCTTTTGATAAAATCTTCGTTCCGATGCACGAATTTCTTTAATACGAGCTAATAATTCATCAAAATAATCTTTACCGAATTGGCGACCATTTTTCAGCATGTCATCATTAAGCACAAAGCCTTTGACAATATATTCTTTTAGCGTATTTGTAGCCCATATTCTGAATTTAGTAGCTTCCTTGCTATTTACTCTGTATCCAACAGCAATAATAGCATCTAAATTATAAAATGTTACAGCATATGTTTTGCCATCAGAAGCAGTTGTTTCCATTTTGGAAATAACTGAATTTTCATTTAATTCTCCATCTCGAAAAATATTGTTCAAATGCTTACTAATTGCTGGTACACCAACATTAAATAAATTAGCAATATCTTTTTGCGACATCCAAAATGTATCGTCTTTAAAAAGAACGTTTGTTGTGATATTTTCATTATCTGATTGATATACGATCACATCGCCTTGTGGGGCAATGCCATCTGGAAAAAAGAAAAACATATAAATTTCACCTCCTACTATTTATATATAACGAATCATTTATTGTTTATGTTTCAGCTTGAGTAATTCAATATATTCTACAGCTTTTTCCATATCCTCCTTTGAGATACCACGTGATGCGGAGAATAATAAACGTGCAGAAGGACGAGTGCGAAGATATTCAGCGTATTCAGCTGTTTCAGAATCAAGGTAGTAACCTTGTGGAGTATCATCATTATCCCAACCGATTAACCATTCTGGCTTTACTTCTAATATGGGCGCTAATCTATTAATAAAATCAATAGAAACACTAGCAATTTTGCCAGATTCATATCTTTGCATATTACTTTCACTAATACCTAATCTTGCTCCTAGGTCAGCTAATGTTATGCCTTTTTGCTTTCTAATGGTTTTTATTCTTTCTCCTATTTCTTTATTTATTGTATTTCTTTCATCGATACTCATAATATGCCTCCAAATAAGAATCGCCCTTACAAACATATATTACAATAAACTTGAATAAAATTCAAGAAAAATTATAAAACTTTTATAAAATCTTGCATAGAGTGGTTGACAGGCTTTACTAATAGGCTTATCATGTAATCAGAAACTTGCATAAAGTGCAAGAAAAGTGAGGTGAAAAGATGAAACTAGAAAAACTGAAAGGATTGTTGGTAGAACACAAGAAAACATATGCGGATTTAGCAGAATTATTAGGTGTTTCTATTACAACTATTAACAGTAAAATGAATGGGAAAACACAGTTTGATGTAGTAGAGGCTACAATGATTAGTGATTGGCTTGGATTAGACTGCTCTAGTCGAGTAGATATTTTTTTACACAATAACTTGCATAATATACAAGTAATAAGTTAGAAGAGGTGAAATCAAATGGAAAAATAAAAAGCCACTAACGAAAGTTAGTGGCAATAGATAGAATATTGGGCGCTCGTGGATGGATTATTGGTAATGCTCCTCACCATCTATGCGTTGCACCTTACAAAGTATACAAGGCATTTACTTTGTCTTGGCTCAAGGTTGTCCTGTTGCAGCAGGAGATTCCTTGAATTCACCCAATTTGCAATTAGTAATTACTTACTAATGGGACGTGTAAACATCCTTTCCTAAACCAAAATCACGTAATCGAGAAATACCAGAAGCTTTCTCTAATTGAAGCATTGGGCTATTAGCTACATTTTGTGCTAACGCTAAAGCTCCTTGTGTTTGAGCATTAAGAGCAAATGCTTTTGCAAATGAAGTATTTGCAGAAGCATGAATCATAGAAATAACTTTATTTGTATTTTTAAGAATTTCTACTTGTGGTTGAACCACCAAGATGTTATCGCAAAGGCTTTTTATCCTTTACATCTACTTGTTACCAAGTAGTTCAGCATATGTCATTATCCTATCAAGAAATATTATACATGAGCAAATGATGAAAATAAAACAAAGAGGTGAAATCAAATGAAAGAAATTCAATTAAAAATCATTAAGGATAAAACAATTAAGAAGATTAGATCCTTAATGGAGTGTATAGAATTTGCAAGTAATGCTGAACATGTACAAAGGTATGTTTCCGCATTAAAGTTCATGCAAAACACAGAGCAAATAACAATTGAAGAAAATGAAATGGAAGTACTTAGCGAATTGATAGGACGTTGTTTATATCAATTATTAGAAAATCAAACAGATGATAATTCAGAAGCTTTTGAAAAATATTTAATTGCATTAGGGGTGCTAGAAGGATGGAAAACAAAAGAGGGTAAAGAAAAAGAGGCACTTCAAAGAAATGCCTCGAGATTATTTGCTACTCATCCTTAAATGAACCACTAATCAAAAGTAAAAACTTAATTTTATTTAGTAAAAGAAGGAAGATAAATTGCTGAATCACCAACTTTAACAACATCAAATGGCCTATGTATTTTTTCATTAGGGATTTCCTCGGTTACAATTTCTTGATCGTACATAGGAAGTAGACCAGCAGGTTTTGTTGTTTTAGTTATTTTGCTAGTAGATTTTAAATACATATCGGATTCAATGATACACATTTTTTCTTGGATATGGATAACTTTGCCTGTACCTAAAGGAGTTTCTAATTTTCCTAGAGATTCGTTAGTGTCTGGGTCTATGATATCAGATTCAGATATAGAAAATACAGAAAAGCGAAATCCTTTTTCAACATTATGTTTGCTACCTACATTAAGTACTAATTTGTAGTCATCTATAATATCAGCGACTTTACATTTTAATTGGTTTGACATATTTATACCTCCATGGAAAGGGGAAAGGAAAGATGGATTATTATCGATTATTAAAAGTTGGACTTGGGATAGCAGCAGGAACTATCACTGGAATAATATTAGCGCATATTTTCATACTCTAGAAGGTAAGACAACTCTTTCAAAGATAGCGTTGGTACAATTCTTAACTCTTCACAGAGTAGAGATTGTTCTTTTGAAGGAGAAATAATTTTACCTTGAACAATGTTATTGCTCTGGATATGAATGACACGACCAATACCGAGTATACGTTCAATATTATTCTTCTTGTAATAGATTGTAAAGTAACTATCGACTTGAAAAAAATCAATCATATTTGAAGCAAAGAGAATATGATTATCGTCAGTAATTTGAATCATATTGACTAAAAATGATGGTGGGACTTTTGGTAGTTTTCTCTTCCAAATTAGAAAGCCCCAAATCATAAAGAGAATTATTGCACTTAACATAATGCAAATCCAAGTAGGAAGTACTGATGAGGGAGAAATAAGAAAAAGTGAGATAGCAAATAGCAAGCTGATTATTGCGGCAATTAAACCTTCATATGTTTTAAAAAAGTTAGTCAATCGATGCACCTCCTTTCGGAGATAATTATACCAATTTTGAAAGGAATATGAAATATAAATGAAAAAGGACGGTTGTTTATGTTAGTAATTGAACTTGAAGGAAAAATAGAGAAAATGCAAGGAGAAAAGTTCATTAAAGCATATGAGCAAGTATCTAACGGAAAGAAAGAATTAGAGCAAGGTATTGAAGCTTTAAAAGAGTTAGGAATAAAAGTTAATGTGGATTATTTAAATATAAGACGTGATTAGAAGGAGTAGTAGAAGTGGAAAGTGTTCAACCAAAATACGTGCCTATTAGCACATTAGCTAAGATATGGGGACGCAGCAAAATGTATATCTACAGAAGAGTAGATATGATCCGTAATGAAGGAAAGTTCAATGAAATATGTATGCAACTAGGGCCACAACAAACACTGGTTCATGTAGATAAATTTGAAGCATGGATGAAAAGTCAGAATATGAAGTGGTTAAAGGGGGCATAACAATGAGAACCAAGTTAGACATTATTACCATCATACAGTTGAATTTATGGGTGCTTATTTTAGGACTATGTGGGGGCATAGAGTTTCTACATGGCTGGAATATATTATTAAACGTTTTAATGATGATACTAACAGGAGCAATCATATTTCTGTTAAGCACATTAAAGGGGGTGATGAAACATGAATACAAAAGAAAGAGGGCTTACGCTGCTAGGAAGATACCTAAAGTTCAATGAGATGGCGGTTAATGAGTTAAGAGAAATAATTAAAAATCTTACTTATAATCGCCAACATCAATTGTTAAACTTTACAATTCTAGGCAACGGAAGAGTAATCTTCCTAAATCAAAAACAGGATGGATGGAATATCCGTATCACAGGGAATGGGCCAATACGAGAAGGGAACTTAGCAACAATGGAATCAGTAAGGCGCAACATATGGAGTGAATTACATGAGTAAACTATATTGTGAAATTTGTAGTGATACTAGGCGCTGAAAGCCAATAAAACGTAAGCATTTCTTTTAAAATCGGCAAAGATAGCGACTACCTTCAAGAGGCAAAAGATAAAGATAGATGTATTTCTAAATTGGAAACACTTGTTCAACAACTTATTAAATAAGTAGAACTTAGTAAACAATCAAAATGATGAATGGTGCAGATTTATATAGTTATTTACAAGATAAACAATTAGAACTCAATAAAGCATTGCGTTTAGCCAAAGATAGAGGAATTGATTTGGCAAATGCTGAGTATGCTTATAAAAAGGCCAAGGCTAAATTTATAGCCTCGGCCAGATTGGAAAAAGTAGCAGTTACATTGATACGTGATCTAGCACAGGGAGATGAATATATTGCTGAGCTTAGGTTAAGAAGAGATACCGCTAAGGTACTTTATTTAAATGCACAGGAAGCAATTAATGTATTCAAACTACAGTGCCGATTAGTAGAAGCACAACTAAAACGGGAGTGGCAAGATGGATAACTGGTACAACCAATTAACTAACACGGAATGCCCAATATGTGGAAAACCAATACATTGTGCAATTGTATGTCACAAAGAAAAGAAGCGTGTATGTGATACATGTTGTAGTGAATGCCAATACCTAATGAGATATCAAGGTGAATGGCATTGTGAATTTAATAAATAAAAAACCGCCGTGCTATAACACGGCGGTCATTAAGTAGTTATATGAGAATATAACCATAAATAATCCTATTTATAGTTTACCTCATATATAGAGAAAAGTCTAGTAAAAATGCGGTTTCAACTGCATTTGTGGGACTTGATAGATATATTAACAACTCGACATAAGGGGTAAATAAATGCGTAGGAGAACAGTAATAGAATCAAAAAATATCAGAGAGGTTACAGATTCAATTACGGGTAATTCATATCTAGGGAAAATAGGAAAGAAATCTAGAAGTGAAAAACAACATGTAACACCTGAAATGATTCGTAAAAATAATATACGTATTGCTGAAAAGAGGTTGAGGTTATTAATAGACATGAATTTTGTAGAAGATGATTATTATCTTACACTGACATTTCGAGATGATCCTGATGAAACTGAAGCAAAAAATAGGATGACTAAATTTATTAGAAGATTGAGAGCAAGATTTAAGAAAGAAAATGAGCTTTGTAAATATATTTATATTATGGAACGGCAAGGCAAAATACACTTTCATATGCTACTTAATCAAGGTATTCGATTAAATACTAAAATTCTAAAACAGTTATGGGAATATGGATATACAAAATTAGAACTATATCGAGGGGAAGCTGAAGATGCAATTGGATTAGCCAAGTATTTTATAAAAGAACGAAAAATGGATGTACAAGGCAGTCCAACACATGCATCAAAAAAATGGGTTTCAAGTACGAATTTAGATAAACCAAAGGTAGAAAGTAAAACTATTAAAGCTACAGAGTGGAGAAAAGAAATTAAAGTACCACAAGGCTATTATCTAGATAAAGATAGTGTATATGAAGGTATCAATAATTATGGATATCCATTTAGAACATATAGATTAATACGTCTAACGAAATGGAGTGAAATATATGCGAAGAGAAAATCGACTGAGACCATGTCCATTCTGCGGGAATAAATCAATAAGAGTAGTAATAGGTATTAAAGTTACCGAAAAGCATCATATGGTGGTATGTGATAAGTGTTCGGCCATTGTGTGTTTCGAGGAAGCAACAAAGTATTTAGATTGTGAAAAATATTGGAATAAACGGATAGATTAGGAGGAAATTATGAATAATGTGCAATTAATGGGAAATTTAGTGCGTGACCCAGAGGTAACTTTTACAAAAAAAGGAACACCTGTAGCAAGATTTACTATTGCTGCTAGTAATGAATATGTAGATAAGAGCACAGGTGAAGTAAAAGAACAAACGGCCTTTGTTAATTGTGTAGCGTGGAATAAGTTAGGCGAACATGCAGGTAAGCTAATCAAAGGAAATAGATGTATTGTAAATGGAAGATTACAAACACGATCCTATGAGACTAAAGAGGGTGAAAAAAGATATGTTACTGAAGTAGTAGCAGATTTCATTGGTGATAGTTTATCGAATAAAGATGATGAGCCAAGTAATTTTGAAACATTTGGTGAGGATGAACAAATTCCCTTTTAAAGGCAGCGCAGAGACACTGCCAGATAAAGAAATAAAACATAAAACAAATGTACGGTGTAAATCAAGGAAAAAAGCAGAAAGGTTGATGCGGTAGTGGCAAGACGAAATGAATACAAAAAAGCAAAAACATGTAAACATGCCATTCAATTAACTGAATTTGGAGGTTTATTTGTTAAAAATACATGCGTTAATGAACATAAGCTTATGCTACCATGTCCAAATCAAATGGGAATTGCAGTTAAAAGACCTTATGTTATGGCCAAGTATTGCAGTGGATGTAAACTCTATGAAGACAGAAGAAAGACAAAAAAAGACAGAAAAAGACAGAAGAAAGGTTAGGTGGAATATGACCAGGAATGATCCTACAGGTGTGAGATTAAATTGGTTGGCATTATGGGCTTGTGTATATGGCAATGTGACAATTACTAGAGCCTTAAAATGTATGGGCATACGTTCTTGTAAGACGATTTCACAAAAAGATATGCAAGACTTAAAACACAATAAATTAAGTCAAAGTGTAGGAAATAAGATATGTGAAGATTATAAAACAGGAAACTATACACTTAGGGAGATGGCTAAAAGATACAAGATTTCATATGGTTCAACTTATCGTATTGTAAAAGGAACATATAAATACGAGAGCGCATGATATGGAATCAAGAACAGATAAGATGATGCGGTATGCAAATATGTTGGTAATATCAAAAGCGTATATAGCGGATATAGTAACAGAATTAGAAACGAAAGATATACCACATAAAAAAGAAATCATAACACTATTAGCCCAACTATGGGTGATAAGGGCAAGATAGGTGATAATAACATGGGAATTACACATGTAAAAGCAAAATCGGCTAATTATTGGGTATATGGTGTAGCAATTAGACACGATGGGAAATGTAAAATATATCAGGAAAATGAGAAACCAATCAGTATAAAGGAGTATACGATTTGTAGGGCTACAGATGGTGTAGATGATGCGGATGATTTGATTTATGAAAATGACATAATTGAATATAAAATGCCACATTGTAGCAGACGATTTATAGCTAAAGTATTTTATAACGAACAAGATATGAAATGGTGTGTATCGGTCATTACGAGTGAACAGAAGTGTTATTGGGATTTAGGCTTTATAGTTAATGAAGCAGAAGAACTAAAAATTAAAGGAAATATATTTGATTAGGAGGCAACATGGATAGATACGAATGTGTTAATCGATGTACTGCAGCATTTTTAGAGGGAAATAAACCAAGAAATTTGGATTGGGAAAAAGTAGCAAGATACATTGTTAAAATAGGCCATAATTGTGTTGTATATGCGGGAATTGAAGAAGATTGGGATAATACGGCTGGTATTATATATGACCATGGTGAAGTTATTCATGGAGAGGCGTATACAACTAGTAAATGGGGAACACCGATTATAGTGGTGTATATCGAAGGTCAAAACAAACGAATTGATGCGGACACAATTTACTATAAAGAAGCTGATGAACATATAAATGATTGGACTGCTGAAAGCATAGCTATATTGGAGGGAAAATAATGAAAATTAAGAGTTTTGCAACATATGGCGTAGGAATGGATATTATATATGAAGATATTTTGAGTACAGGTGCTATAGCAGATCTACGTATAAAGTCAGAGGATGAGAAAAGCCATGAATTGTATGATGCGTGGAAAAGAATGGAAGCTAGAGTATTAGAGTATCTTGGAAAGCTCTGTCAATTAGATACACAATGCATGCTTAATGTTTCTAAAATACAACTAAGATATGCAAGAGAAACGGATGAATTAGAGTCGTTAGTATTTTGTGGTTCTTTAATGGCGCCAGAAGCAGGAATAGGTTTTAAAACAGGTGCGATAAGAGTTAATACTTTATTTGATGTGATGGATACGAAAGATATCGGTATCTTGAGAGAACTAGAGGCAAGGATACGTGGGTATATTAGAGGAGAACGGGCACAAGCAAAATTTGATTTTAGCTTAAAAGATGATATCGAAGAGGATGACAAAGCATGAATAAAGTTTGTGAATTAAAAAAAGATATTAATGAGTGTGATGCGGTACATAATCCAAAGCATTATAAATTAAAAGGATTAGATATTGAAAGCGTAGATGTTATTCGTGCTACATTGACGGAAGAAGAATTTAAAGGTTGGTGTAAAGGTAATGCTTTGAAATATTTATTGAGAGCTGGAAAAAAAGATGATGAAATACAAGATTTAGCAAAGGCAGTGGTATATATCAATTGGGTAACAGAGGGAAGGAGTCATTCATGATTTGGACTTTCTTATTAGGGGGTTTCTTTGGAACCTGTATAGGTGTAACTGTGATGTGCATATTATCAATTAGTAGATGTGACAGATAAAGGAAGTAAATAAACGATGAACAACGTACCATATTTTTTACAACACTTACCTATATGGAAATATAATTTGGAAGATAATAAGCAGAATAAAAACAAGAGAGTAAAAGAACATAAATATGATGCGGTAGATAAACATACAGGGCAGATGGTTGAAAAGGTATGTCAAATATGTGGAAAGAAATATAAAACAGAATATAGATTACGTAATACAACAAAAACCTGTAGTAAATCATGTGGTCAAAAATTAAGAATGGCCAATAAGGTACCTGAAAAATGGGTAGATAAGGCCGTTGAATTAAGACAACAAGGGTTTAAATTAAGTGCTATTGCAGTAGTAGTTGATAAATCTACTAGTACTGTATGGCAATATCTGAAGAAACGAGGTTATTAAAAATGCTCGAACAGGATAAAAATCAATATTGCTGGTGCTTTGATGGTGATGCGGGTGATCCACAAGGAAGTATTGAAGAAGCTATTGATGACTTTTTAAATTATTATGAACATTATTGTTGGGATGAGAAGAATAATGTTGAATATTTAGAACAAGATGTACTTGATGATTACGTAGAAATAGGAAATCCATATTATTATGTTCCAGAAATAGATGGTGAACGTGTAATTTATGATCTTCTTGATAATGACTTGCCTGAAGAATTTGCTGAATGTGATTTTGAATATTTTAAAAAGGTAAAGAAAGAACATCTATGTGAATTAAGCAAAGAATTGACAGAAGTATTCAGAAAATGGGAAAAATCACATAAATATGGATATAGAGAATATTTGGTGAAAGAAACAGAACTATATAGAATTGGTGATTATATCGATTCAGAGGGAAATTATAAATAAAAGTACATTGTAAATAACCATCGATATAATAAAGAAAAAAGTTATTGATGTATAAAGGATGATATTAGATGACAGAAAAAGATATTCAAGTGGTACTCGGGAAACACTTATTTCGTAATAATATCTGTATACCAAACGTAAGTATGTATTGCCCAGGAAAAACAGAATACGAAGCAGATTTTGTGTATTTTTCTATGGAAACACAATTTCTTACAGAAGTTGAAATTAAAACGAATTTTCAAGATTTTAAGAATGACTTTAAAAAGAAACGGTACCATGACTGTAAGAATGTAAAGTATTTGTATTACGCAATTCCTAGTTGCGTTTATGATGAATATCGTGAAGAAATTAATAACATGTTGGGTGATGCAGGATTGATAATAATTGATGAAACTGATACAGATAGTTACAGCGGAAATTTATTGAGGTTTGGTGGATTTGTAAAACGTGCTAAAGCCAGAGCCGATTGGTATGAGCTAAGTCCTTCAGGATTAATGCATTATTTAAAGATTGGCTGCATGAAATGGGTGAATCGGTAGTGAACTTTCAGTAAAAGACAGTTATATAAAAAGGGAGATTAAATAAATGAACGAAAATCAATTTGAACGAGTAACAGGATATGAAGATGCTGATTTACCAGAACGAAAAACAGAGTACGCAGCAGGATATGATGTTAAGCCATATGAAACAGGGGCAGTAGAACCACATAAAACCAAACTCATTCCTACTGGCATTAAATGCAGATTGAACTATGATGAACATATTCAACTGCATTTAAGATCAAGTGTGGGTATTAATAATGATGTCATGCTAGCGAATGGAACAGGTATTATTGATGCAGATTACTATAACAATGATGATAACGAAGGTCATATTATGATACCTATTAGAAACCTAGGTGATACGCCGTTTGAATATAATAAGAACGAAAGATTGGCGCAATTAATTATTATGCCATATCGTATTACGGCTAAGGATAGAACTACAAAGAAACGTACAGGCGGTTTTGGAAGCACTGGTAATAAATAATGGCGATTAAACATAAGAGAATCATTGATAAAAAAATGATTAAAACAATTAGAACAAACCATTGTGAATATTGTGGCAGACTATGTAATATAGAACCACATCATGTATTTTCTCGTGGTAGTGGTGGTGGAGATATCAGAGAAAATCTAATTCAATTATGCAGTCAATGTCATGTAAATACACATGCAGGAAACATGCCTAACAAAGAAACTTGTTTAAAAATCATAGCTAAAAGAGAACATACTGATGCGGAAACGATATATGTAATAAATCGTAAAGCAATGGGATATGACATATAAAAGGGTGATAATTTATAACGGGAGGTGATGCGGATACATGGATAAAGAACAAGAAAAGAAATATATAAGAAATGCTATTGAATATTTAAAGCCAATAAAATCATGCACATTAGAAATACAATCAGCCAAAAGAGAATTACAACGATTAAGAAGTGATATTACGTCACTAAGTGCAATAGATTATAGTAAGGATCGTGTATCAGGTGGCGGTATTAAAGAAGGGTTAGAAGCTAGTATAGCTAAGATGTTAGAAAGCGAATCTAAATGCCTTGAGAAAACAAATGCATTGATTCAGTTACGCGAAGATGCAAGAAAACATATTGAGTGCTTACGATGTGTTGAGGGGAAGATAGCATTGATGCAAGAATATGTTAATGGTATGTCATTTAAAGGTGTGGTATCATTTATAGGGTATAGTAAAACACAGGTACAGTCATATAAAAAGGAAGCATTAATTGAATTAGGTCAAGAATTGACCCAAATAGTACCAAACTGACCCAAATAGTACCAAACTGGTATTTAGATATGTGATATTATATATGTGTGAAAATTGCCACTGAGCAATCATTCACCAAATCACTCAAAACAAAATATTAGGCTCGTGTAACCATTCAGTTATACGGGCCTTTTGTTTTGTACATATGATATACCCCACCCCCTGGTGCCTATTGAATACACACAACTCACCAATCAATGATTCATGTTTTACCTATTTGGATATATAACTACACAACCTTAAGATACACTTATACCTTGTGAGTTGTGTGTATTGAGTAGGCGATGAAAGGATGTAAACGGTATGCCTAATGTAAAATGCAATAAGACTGCATGCTTAGATAATCATCATGGAATGTGTGGCGCTAACAAAATAGTAATAAAAGCTAATGGTTATTGCCGTTCATGTTCGCATGCACATCATATGATGAGACATGTGGATAGGGATGAGGCACGGCACCGTCATGAAGATGAGCGCCGTCTGTCTCATCGTAAAAATAAAAAATAAATTTTAAATATTGAATATATTATTTTAAATTTGGATATTTTTTTATGGGTCCTTCTGGCCAAAGCTGATGCCTTGCGGTGGCCGAGACCCCAAAAATTGCCTAGATTTTAATTTTTTTATGACCTTGCTAGTGATACAGGTAATGAAAGGAGGCTGATTGACAAGTGAAAATTACAGATGATTTGAAAACAGCAACGGCCTCTCAGTCAAACCTGGCAAAAGCACTTGGACTCTCGCGTCAACGTGTTTCGCAACTGCTCCAAGAAGGGGTTTTGGCAACGGATGAAAAGAATCAGATTTTGGTTATCAAATCCGTTATCAATTATGTCAAATATAAGGGGAAATCCTCTGCCGAGGAGGTAAGCAGTTCCGATGATGCGGTATTCGAGGTTGAAAAGGCAAAAAATGAACGTGCGAAACGCAAGATTGCTGAGTTGAAACTAGCCAAAATGAACGGCGAAGTGTACTCAGCAGATACTGTAGAACAGGTAATGACAGAAATGCTTGTCAATTTGCGCACACAATTATTAGGGTTGCCAACTAAATTGGCGCCACAACTACAGAATGTGACAAAAGAGGAAGCATATAACTTGTTAACGCAAGAAATTGAGGATAAATTATCTGAATTAAGTGAATATACGCCGTCATTATTCATGGATAGCGATGAATTAGATGATGATAATGCGCCAAATTAGGCGCTTTTTTAGTGCAAAAAAGGAGGTGATAGCATGAAAACGGCAAAAGAATTGTGGCAATATGTCTCTAAAATGGGTCTAAAACCGCTACCTAAAACCAGTGTTAGCCAATGGGCTGACGATTATCGTATGCTATCACAAGGCCTTTCTGCTGAACCAGGGCGTTGGAAAACGAGTAGAGCACCATATCAAAGGGATATTATGGATGCTTTCACGCAACCTGGTATCAATCGAGTAGTGGTTAAGTCAGCGTCACAGATAGGGAAGTCAGACATAATGAATAATGTGCTAGGGCGATACGCTCATCTTGACCCATGCGCAGTGATGATGATTCAACCGACTATCGAATTGGCTCAAGATTATTCAAAGTCTCGTATCTCTCCGATGATCCGTGATACAAAAGTACTTTCACAAGTATTCTATGAAACAAAATCAGAAGACGGGGCCAAGACACGAGATGGTAAGAACACAATCTTATCTAAACTCTTTCCTGGTGGACGTCTTATCATGTGTGGTGCGAACAGTCCGGCAGGATTGGCATCGCGTCCTGTACGAGTGTTACTTGCGGACGAAGTTGACCGCTTCCCAGATAGCGCTGGCACAGAAGGTGACCCAGTAGACCTTGCTGCAAAACGTATGACAACGTTCTGGAACAGGGTCATGGGGTTATTCTCTACGCCAACTAATGAAGGTAGCTCACGAATCGATGTAGAGTATCAAACAGGCACACAGGAAGAGTGGCAACATGAGTGCCCTAATTGTGGTGAGTACCATTTGATAAGACATACTGAGATGGAATGTGAGACAGAGGAACATAAGGACGCTAAAGGTCGGAAGATTGTAGTAGTTAGTGATGTGAAATGGCGGTGTCCAGATTGCGGATCTATATTTTCTGAAGACGAAATGCGGAAAGTTCCTCAAAAGTACATATCGAAAAACCCGGCTGCGTTGCATAATGGCATACGCAGTTTTTTTGTAAATGGATTCACGTCTCCGTGGCTAACCTGGAATGACATCATGAGGGAATGGCTAGAGGCTAAAGGCGACCCTACACGTGAAAAGGTAGTCATGAATACGCGTTTCGGTGAGTCATACGCACAGCAAGGTGCCTTTGAAGACTATCAACAATTCATTAGGCGCCGTGAAAAGTACGGCGCAGACCTTCCGGACGGTGTATTACTGTTAACTGGTGCCGTAGATACACAAGATAATCGGTTAGAGTATGAAATCACCGGTTGGGGGTACGGCGAAGAATGTTGGGGGATATGTAAGGGCGTTATCCTTGGGGAACCTGATAATAAAGCAACATGGGATGCACTTGATGCGGTGCTTGATAAAGTATACAGATTTAAGAACGGCACAGGTCTTAAAGTGGCACGTGCTTTCATTGACTCCGGCGGTCACTACACGTCAAAAGTATATGAATACTGTGAAAAGAACTTCAGTAAGCAACGATTTGCCATCAAAGGTACGGCCGGAACACCTGGTATACCGTTAAATTATAAGATTGGTAAAGCATCTGGAAGCAAGATTCCACTTGTAATGCTAGGTGTTGACGATGGGAAACAACAGGTAATGAACCGATTAGCCATCGATGAACCTGGAGCTAAGTACTTTCATTTCCCTTTGGATGAAGAATTCTTAGGAACAAGAGGGTACGACGAGCTGTACTTCAAGGGGATTATTTCAGAACACAAAAAGAAAGTAAAACGTAAGGGCGTTATCCATGAAATATGGGAACCTACAGCAGGGGTTCGTAATGAACCATTGGATTTACGTGTATATAACCTAGCCTGTATGAATTCAATCCATCCTGATTGGGATAGATTGGCGGAAGTAGTCAAAGGTGGGGGCCATTCCACTACAACAGTAACTACTCCAAGAAAGAAAACAATGCGAAAACGTATTCGTAGAGCTAGTAAAGCAGCAGATATTTAGGAGGATGTATGGCAACTAGTTATTCAAGTAAGCCAAGGCTAATTGATGTCCGATTAGAGTGGTACGTTAAAGCCGAGGAAGCAATATTGACCGGACAAAGCTATACCATCGGAAATCGGACTCTTACAAGGGCAAATTTAGCCGAAGTAAGAAAAATGATTGATGATTTAGTGGCTAGAGGAGCCAAATTACCAGGTATGGACACCGATAATGGACGTGGAAACCGGTCAAAACGGGTAGTTTTTAGAGATTAAGGGGCTAAAATGGCGAGAAAAAACAAGAAATTTAGCGCTAAAATAGGCACTCCGAGGGCTAAAAATAGCGGATATAGTGAGGGTGGAGCCTCTCATAATAACAAATCATTGAAAGGATATAATCCTAGAAAACTTGGGTATAAGGCTGATATTGGCGCAAATCTATCAACTTTGCGTGATAGATCCGCAGATTTAGCCATCAATACGCCAGTCGGAACGGCTGCAATCAATACAAGCACCACTCATACAGTTGGTGCAGGACTCAATGTGTTCCCTAGACCTAAATTCCAAATCTTGGGAATCAGTGCAGAGGAGGCTAGAGCATGGGCTCGTAAGGTTAGCGCAGAGTTTGACTTGTGGGCTGAATCTAAAGACTGTGATATTTATCGCAAGAATAATTTATACGATATGCAAAGCATCGCATATCAAGGATATCTTACTGATGGTGATAGTTTCGCAGTGTTTAGACGTAAGCCAACAACACCAGATATGCCGTATACATTGCGACTTCAATTAATTGAAGGTAATCGTGTAAGTAATCCGCTTACCAATTCTACATATGTTACAGGTGATCCAACTGGTGTTGAAGCGCTTAACCCAGATAATGGGAACCGCATATTGAATGGTGTAGAAATTGATACTGATGGCGCTATTGTAGCCTACTGGGTATCTAATCAAGTGCCAGGTGAACCAATTACAACTATGTTAACGACATGGGCAAGAGTTGAAGCATACGGCAAACGAACAAGTATTCCTAATGTACTGCAAATTAGTAATGATACTAGACCTGAGCAGTATAGAGGGGTGCCTTATTTAGCTCCAGTCATTGAAACACTTAAGCAAGTATATCGTTACACAAATGCAGAGCTTACATCTGCCATTATTAAATCGTATTTCGCATTATTCTTTACTGAAGCCGTTACTAACTCCGGTTCGTTAAATGATATGTTGGCCGACAATGGTGTTGATGATCCAACGGAACCAGTAGTTGATGTATCAGAATACAATTTAGGCCCTGGAACATTAAATGCCTTGCCGAAAGGTGTGGATGTAAAGAGCGTAGATGCATCCAATGCTCAATCTACTTTTGAAGTGTTTAGTACGCAACTCATCAAACAAGTAGGTGCTGCACTTAACCAACCTTACGAAGTATTGATGAAAAACTTCAACTCCTCGTATTCTGCAAGCCGTGCAGCAATGTTACAGGCTTGGGAAGAATATAAACTACGGCGAAAGTGGTTCGCTCGTGACTTCTGTCAACCAATCTATGAGGTATGGTTAATGGAAGCCGTAGCCAATGGACGAATTGAAGCGTCTGGTTTTTTTGATGATCCATTGATTCGAAAAGCATGGTGCAATGCTGATTGGTTTGGACCAACTATGTCAATCCTTGACCCTGTTAAGGATATGAATGGTAGTACACTTCGTGTTCAGAATGGGGTTTCCACTCGTGAACGTGAAGCAGCCGAAATGACAGGGACAGACCTTGAAGAAAACATTGCACAACTTGCGTTTGAAAAACAACTCATGGAGAAATATGGCATGGGGCTAGCTGATGCGGTTAATCCTTCCGTTGGCTCTAAATCTGAAGCGAAAGGAGGTGAAGAGGATGAATAAATTCTGGTCTGTTAAGAATTTTGTAAAACAAGATGGTACCGGTCAATCTGAATTGATTTTGTATGGTGATATTTCTGATACCTCTTGGTGGGGAGATGAAATTACACCACGTGAATTTGCAAGTGACTTGGCTAGTTGTAATGGTAATGACCTAATAATGCGCATCAACTCTGGCGGTGGTGACGTATTCGCAGCGCAAGCCATACACAATATGATTAAGACTTATACCGGCAACGTAACGGCACATATTGATGGACTGTGCGCAAGTGCAGCTACGATTATTGCATGCGCTGCCGATAAGGTAATCATGCCAAGCAATGCCTTGTACATGATTCACAATCCATCCGTATATCTAGGCGATAGCTTTGATGCGGACGGCTTAACTAAAATGGCTAACTATTTGGCGAGTGTTAAACAAACAATTGCAAACGTTTATTTGAGCCGTAGCGATGTTTTGACATCTGAACAGGTAAATACACTTATGGATGATGAAACGTGGCTCACAGCGGACGAGGCGAAGTCATACGGCCTAATTGATGAAGTAGATACGGCGATTATTGATAATGCTGTTATGAATAACGGAATGGTTATCGTAAATAAAGTATCTTGCAAGTACTCGGCCAAAAATGAAGCCAAAATCAAACAATTTTTAAAATATAAGGAGAAACCTATGACTGAAAATCAATTCATGGCAAGCTTAAAAGGTTTGCTTGGTATTTCTACAAATGAACCTGCAGAAAACGCAGCAGTAACAGCAGAACGCGAACGCGTTGAAGCATTAAATGCGTTAAAAGGCAACAATGAAGTCATCAATCGCTTAGTAGATGTGGCTGTTAAAGAAGGTAAGACTGTAGATGAAGTAACACCTTTCATCTCTGCCGTATCTGATATTCCTACAACTGATAACAAAGTAGTCGACCAAATTCGACAATTAGTTATTGACCAAATGGAATCCGGTGCGGATCAAGTAGCACCTCAAGGTGCATCTACACCAGAAACCAATGATGCAGTAGCAAAAGCTAGTGCAATTGATGAAGTCGTAGCATTTGCGAATGCTAAGAAAGGCGGTAAATAATGGCATATTTCGAACAAGTAAATGGTGTCGCAGCTGATTACCTATTAGGTGGTGGCGGTGTACCGGTATTAACTCAAAATGTAAAAGTAGCAGTCGGCGATTATAAACGTGGCCAAGTGCTTGAAAACAATGCTGGTACATTCCAAAAAATTACAACAACTGGTAAACCTGCAGGTATCGTAGTATCTGATACTACTGCAACTACTGACCACAATGTATTAACTGTATACATCTCCGGTCGCTTTAATCGTGAAGTATTGGTAGTTGACCAATCTTACAAAATTAATGATCATGAAGCGGACTTCAAGGACACTCACTTATTCTTAACTAGCATTAAATAGGGGGAACTATATAATGGCAATTGATTTTAAAGATACATTTTCCTTGATGCAAGCGGTGGAACGCATGAAAGCGCCGGCAAGTTTCTTGCTTGATACTTTCTTCCCACAAGTTCCAGCAGTTGCAACTTCTAAAAAAGTAACAGTAGAAACTCGTAAACGTGGTCGTACATTAGCACCTTTTGTATCTCGTGGTGCATCTGGCGTGAATGTTAAACGTGCCGGCTCTAAAATTGCTTTATATGAAGCACCTATGATGGGCCCTAGTACAGTTATTGACCCAGACCAACTTGACCAACGTGCATTTGCTGAAAATATTGTATCCACAATGACACCTTCACAACGTTCTTCTCAAATGCAAGCTGAAGATTTGTCTTACTTGCAAGGGACAATTATTAATCGTAAAAACAAAATGGCGGCAGAGCTACTTACTACAGGTAAGTGCATAATTGAAGGCTATGCGGATGATGGTACAACTGTTTTAACTGATGAAATTGATTTCGAATTTGAACAAGATATTACACCAACTACTGCATGGGACCAAGCTGGTGCTGATATTTATAACGATTTGAAATTGGCATCTGAAAAAATTCAAGAAAACGCAGGTATCGTACCAACTGTGTTGGTAGTAGGTAAAAATGTTGAAAAATACATTCTTGATAATGCGTCTATCAATAAGTGGTTAGCTATTCCTAATCGCGAAAACATATCTATGTTCAGCTTTGCACCTGAATACTTGTCTCCACAAGTTCGATATGTTGGCCGTATTATGTCCTTGAATATCGATGTGTACGCATATCTTGAAACATATCAAGACGCTGAAGGCAAAGTAAAAGCCTTTATTGGTGATGATGCAGCTGTATTAGGTGTTCCTGGTCGTGGCCGTCAACAACATGCAGCAGTAACATTGCTTAACGATGACAACCAATTCAAAACATATGCAGGTATTTATGTGCCTAATTACTATGCTAATAAGGGCACACAGGAATTAACGTTGACGGTGTATTCTCGTTGCGTATTGATTCCTGAAACTATCGACGATTGGGCTACTATTAAGACTAAATAGGGGGTAACCTACTTATGAAAATCAGAGTATTAAAGGGTTATTTAGCACATGAAGGTGAGATGTATGGCAAAGGCGAAGTAGTCGACATCAAAAAGAAAGCGATTGCGTTGTCTTTACTTGAATCTGATAAGTTTGAATCTGCTGAAGATGATCCTGTTGAAGTACCGGAACCATTGGAAGTCGTTCCAGATGAACCGGAAGAAGAAATGGAATTACCTGAAGTTGATGCGGAAGTTACGGTGAAAAAATAATGCGATTTAGAGATTACCTAGAAAGCGATATTGACGATGTATTCCTCAATGAAGATGAATTCGCCGAAGGGCATAATCTAAATGGCACAGTAGCTAAAGCGGTTATTCAATCGCCAACGGCGAGGGAGTCATTCTTGTCGAATGGCTCTCACGTATCAAATGACGGATTGCATGGGGTGTCTGTATTTGTGCATTGCAAATTAAAGGACATCCCTGAAATTCCATCACAGGGGAACGTATTCCGATTAGATGGTGATGTGTACATCGTTCAAAGTGCAACGGAAGAAGATGGACTTGTGTCTATCGAACTCAGAGCAGAAGCTAGAGGCGGTGTTGACGGATGGTTGAGCTAGAACTTGATAAAAGTGCAGTGAAAACAATTGAAAAAGCACTGGAAACATTAAAAGAAGATAGAGTTCGACGTGTCTGCCAAGCCGCTTCAAAGCGTGCTGCAACGACTGCAAGAAAAGCAGGTACGCAAGCACTACGTAATATCTACGCCATTAAAGGTGTATCGGTCGTAAAGTCCGGTGTATCTATCAATAAATTGAATGACGGCACAGAAATGCGTATCAAAGGTGGTTATACTAGCGCTCAAAAGTACTTCAAAATTAAATCACTTAAGCGAAAAGGTGTGTTTGTATCTATAAAAAAAGGTACAGAAACAAAGGTACCAAATGGCTTTGTTAGTGCATCAGGTATCTTTATGAAACGCCAAGGCAAGGAACGATACCCATTAAAAGGGATATATGGACCAGCCTTACCGCAAATGTTTGGTAATGAAACTGTTATGAATGCCATGCAAAAAGAAGGCATGGAAATGTATGAAAAGCGCCTATATCACGAATTAGAGCGCGCGTTAGGAGGTAACTAATGACACCATTAGACGTATCAGACGGCATTGCTGCCTATCTCATGGACGAGTTGCGCAAGCTAAATGAAACCAGTGATGTTACCGCGAGCACTATTCGAGTATGGAGCGGTTTCTTACCAAGGGTGGATAATAATACGGACTTGCGCAAGTTATGCCCTGCAGTAGTAGTACGTCCGTACTCTGTTAATGATGCAGATAGTTCGACTGTAGGGATTACAGTATTGGTTACTACATTTGACGAGGCCTTAACAAAAGGCCATGTCGGACTATATCACCTCTTAGAGGTAGTGCGTGAGCGGTTACTATCTGATAATCCTGTCGCACTTAAATATGAAATTAAGGAGAATACAGTTAATACAACAATTCCTGATGATCAACCATATCCTCAATGGGTTGGATATCTTGAATTTGAAGTGTATATTCCTGTTATTCGTAGGAATCTAAATAAGATATTCACGGATAACAAATTAATTGAATAGGAGACAACGATGAACCCTGTTGTATATGTTGGGCCTTCGTTCCGCAGTAGCCGGCTAAACCAATTCATGGTATTTAGCGATGGTGCACCACTGCCGGAAGCGGAAGACCCTATTTTTATGCATTTATTCGTGCCTTTAGATGAACTCAATCAAGCAATGATTGATGTGAGAACACAAGGCACACAATTAAATGTATTCTATGTAAACGCATTGAAGAATTATAAAGGAGTGAAGTAAATGGCCTTTTATCATGGCGTCAAAACAAGTGAGCAAGCTACCTCTGTAATTGCTCCTGTCCAAACTACTGCTGGCCTTCCAATTGTGTTCGGTACTGCACCTGTACATCTTACAGAAGACCCTAGCGCAGCAGTTAATAAGCCAATCATCTGCTATAGCTGGGAAGAAGCTGTTCAACAACTTGGCTATTCTGAAGATTGGACACATTTCACATTATGTGAAGCGATGTACGCACAATTCAAATTGTATGGTGTAGCTCCAATCGTATTTGTTAACGTTTTGGATCCTGCTAAACATAAGAAATCCACTACAACAACAGCTACATTGACAGAAAAGAAATGCATTGTAAAAGCAGCAGTATTGCTCAATACATTGCAAGTATCTAGTGGTGGTCAAACAGGTGTGGCCAACACAGACTATACGGCTGCATTTGATGACAAGAATCAATTGATCATCTCTGTTATAAAAGGTGGCAAATTCGATTCCGCAACTACATTGAACCTCACATACGATGAACTTGATGTAGAAAACTTTGATTATAAGAACGTAATCGGCGGTGTGGATAGTAACGAAAAAGCAACAGGTTTTGAATTAATTGATACAATCTATCATCATTTTGGCATTGTACCTGGTCTTATTGCTGCACCTGGATTCTCTCAAAATCCTACAGTGGCTTCCGTAATGAAAGCAAAATCTCGTGTTATTAATAACTTATTTGGTGCGACTACTTTGGTAGATATTGATACTACACAAGTTGTTAAATACACAGATGCTTACGAATGGAAGAAAGGTAATAGTTATACAGGTGAATCTGAAGTCGTATGTTGGCCAATGGTTCGCAATGGCGATTATATGTTCCATATGTCTACACACATCATGGGTATTATTGGTAAATGCGATGCATCCAATAGCGATATTCCTACGTTATCGCCTTCCAATAAGTCTATGAACATCACAGGCTTGTGCTTAGCTAATGGTAAGGAAGTTATGCTTACACATTCCCAAGCTAACTTATTGAACTCTCAAGGTATTATGACAGCCGTTAATATCAATGGTTGGGTATCTTGGGGCAACTACACAGGTGCATATCCTGGCACGACTGATGTTAAGGATACATTTATTTGTGTACGTCGTTTCAATGATTGGGATGACCAAACATTCATCTTAACGTATTGGCAAAAAGTAGATATGCCTATCTTGCCACGTAACATCAAGACAATTCTTGATAGTGAAACAATCCGTCTTAACGGTCTTACTTCTCGTGGATTTATATTAGGTGGTCGCATTGAATTTAAAGAAGCAGAAAACCCTACAACAGATTTGTTGAATGGTATTATTCGTTTCCACAAATACCGTACACCTCCAATTCCAGCGCAAGAAATTGAAAGCATTTCTGAATACGATGTGTCCTATTTCAAAACGCTATTTCAAACAGTATAGAAAGGGGTAATAAATCATGGCATCTATCAATCAAGTACCGGAAGTACTTAATGACTTTCGTGTATATGAAGAAGGTTCTGACAACTGTTTAGGTGTTGCCAAAGTGGAATTACCTAGTGAATCTGTAATGACTCAAACTGTAAAAGGTGTGGGCATTGCAGGCGAAGTAGAAGCGCCAGTTATTGGCCACTACTCCTCTATGGAAACTAAACTTACATGGAACACTCCAACAGAAACTACACACCGACTTACAGGTGGCCGTGGCGTACGCTTAGAAGTACGTGGCGCTATCCAATGTTGGGATAGTGGTAAAGATAAATATGTAATCGTGCCTACACGTGCCGTTATTCGTGGCCGTGCTAAATCCAAAGAAAATGGCACATATGAATCTGGCAATACTATCGATGCAACGAACACAATTGAAACTACATACTTGAAACTAGAACAAGATGGCAAGGTAGTTCGTGAAATCGATAAATATGCATATAAAGATTCTATTTCTGATGGCACAGACTTCCTTGGCGATGTTCGTGCTGCACTTGGTATTTAGTCTGTAGAAAGGACGATCACTAATGAGTAAACATAACACTATGAACGAAACACATGAACAAACTGGTATTGAATTAGTAAAAGCTGGCCATTCCTTACAATTTGAAGGAATCAGTGGGTACACATTAATTAAATGCGAAAAGTCTGCTAAGAATGAAGATAGAACTATTACAGTTCCAGCATTATCTATGACATATCAAGCACATGTAGCAGCTGCTGCATGCGGTTGTAAAGTAGATGATATTTATAGCCTTCCGGCTGCCGATTTCACTAGAGTTTGCTTAGAGGTGCAGAATTTTTTGCTAAATTCCGAAAAATAACAGACCTAGAACGGTATTTCACCGAGTGTGCAATTACGTGTAGCAAATATACTAGTACACCGATGGATTACTTCATTCGAGAGCTAGACGTGGATGAGTTCATAGTCCACGTTCAGCTCATTAGTGATGGTATCGAGCGCGAGAATAAAGCAATGAAAGGGAGAAAATAATGGCCAATAAAGTCTTAGAAATGGCGATTGCCATTAAAGGTAAACTCGATGGCGGGTTATCCTCCTCCGTATCAAAAGCATCTCAGGAACTCAACAAATTATCTAATGCAATCAAGGATCAACAGGCACAATATAGAAAACTACAGGCCATATCGCAAAAGACTGGTAACGCTAGTGACAGGAATGCAGCAATTGCAGCTGAGCAAAAGCTAAATTCTATGTTGCAACGGCAAGCCCAGTTGCGGTCTAATATCGCAAGTCAGACAGCGCATCAAAATGCAATCAGTAAAATGGGCGGTGCAAGTCCTTTAGCAGGTGCTGCATCAGCTGCGCAAGGTGCTAGTGCTGCGGTAAGTGGTATTACAGGAAAGCTTGCAAGTTTCGCTATGGTTGCCGCCGGTGGCTTTGGTATTGGTGCCATTATCGATAATGTGGTTAATGCCGGTGAAGCACTCTATCAATTGTCCAATAAACTGCACATGACGACTGCTGAGACGTCGCAATTTAAGAAGATTATGACGTTAAGTGGTGTTGATGTAGAAGCGGCGGCTAAGTCATTCGCTAAAATGGATAAGACTTTGGCCGGTGGTGGTAAAAGTGCGGAAGCATTGCAAGGATACCTCAGTCAATTTGGTGTATCCTTGACCGATGCCAATGGCAAGTTATTGCCTATGAATCAACAGTTGGATGCAATGGCTAAAGGCTACCAAAATGCAGTGGCGCAAGGACGTGGCCAAGAATTCATGCTTGAAACATTAGGGGCCAAAGGAATGGAGCTTACTAAAGTCTTTGAAAATTACGCAGATGCACAAGCAGCTGCGTCACAAATCAAAGGTGTTGGCATAGATCCTAAATCACTCCATGAAATATGGCTTCAAATGAACATATTGAAAGCAGAAGCTACGCAAGTTGCATTGGGTTTGGCACAGGCATTTATACCAATTGCTCAGCAAATATTACCGGCACTGATACCGGTATTACAAGCCGTTGTAACTTTCATGAAGGATAATAAGGAAGCTATTGCCGCCGTAGTCACTAATGGCTTGAAATTGGCATTACTATATGGCACGGCCACTAAGTTAGCATCAGGTATTACTACAATTACCACGGCATTTAAAGGTGTAGAAACGGCAATGGGTGCGTTTAAAGCAGCGGGTGCATTAATAGGGGGGCCTTGGGTAATTGCTATTATGGCGATTATTGCAGTGATATACCTATTAGTAACTAACTGGGATACTATTTGTGCTACATTAACATCTGTTTGGGATAGTGTATGTTCTGGATTGAGTTCAATATGGGATAGCGTGTGTTCTGCTTTAAGTTCCGCATGGAGCGCCATTATATCTGGTATTATGACAGTAATTAATGGGTTTTTATCATTAGGCCTTAGCGTATTTAATGCGTTGAAAGCGGCAATCATTGCTTATGTAAATCTATGGTTAAATCTACCAACATATATTGGTATGGCTGTAGGATTTATCATAGGTATTATTATGCGATTGCCTGAGATTGCGGTACAAGTTGGTACTGCTGTTATATCTGCCGTTGTATCATTCGCCACTGAATGTTATAACTTTGCAGTCACTACCTTTAGTGCCATGGTCGATGATATTTATAACTTCTTAATCAATTTACCTATGTATATGATCACTTTGGGCGCTGAATTCGTAGCGGCGGTTATTTCGTTTGCCTCTGAGGCATATGCTACAGCTACATCGTGGATTAGTAGTTTGGTTAATGATGTTATTAATTTCATTATGAATTTACCAAGTGCATGTGCTGATGCGGGAGCCGGTTTCGTAGCTGCCGCAGGCCAATGGGCAAGTGATGCATATAATGCAGTAATGGATTGGATTAAACAAATTCCTAGTGCTGTATCTAATGCAATTGCTGGTGCATGGGATAGTATTAAGGCTCAATTTAGTGGTGGATTTACTGTAGGTGTTCAAGCTGCAGGCGGTAATGCGTATGCTAATGGTGGTGTTATTACATCTCCGGAAGTTGCATTGATTGGGGAGGCTGGATATCCTGAAGTAATTGTACCTATTGATGGTAGTGCAAATGCTATGAATTTATGGCAAACGGCCGGACGGATGTTAGGTGTGAGTGGTGCGCAGTCAGCTGTAGCACCTACAGTATCATTAGCACCTAGCGTACCTGTAACATCCTCATCTAGTAATAGTGGAGTGCCTGTACAAATTACATTCGCGCCTGTCATTAATGCTGGTAATGGTTCAACTGATGATATTATGTCAGCATTGGACGCTAAAATGCGTGAATTTGAACAAATGATGCGTAGCTATACCGCCGGACAACGGAGGTTGAGTTATGACTAACTATACAACAATACAAGGGGATATGTGGGATTTAATCGCTTATAAGGTGTATGGTAACGAACGATATATCAATTTATTGCTAGAAGCCAATCAAAAGCACCGTAATACGGCGATATTTTCCGCTGGTGTTGTGTTGACATGCCCAGATGTCCCTGCTGATTCATTACCTGAATTCTTACCACCATGGAGGCGATAGTATATGAGCTTACAAAAGAGCCTAGCTAAGGTCCAAAAATGGAAGAAAGATTTAACACCACAAACGAAACTAGCACGGCGGGCATGGTGTACGATTGGGTACCAACATTGGGGGAGTAAGGAGTCAAAGGACATCACAGACGATATTAGTAAATACCTTCTTGATGTAACTTTCACAGATAACCTTTCAGGGACTGTAGATGATGTGGCCATCTCATTAGAGGATAGGGGCCGTCTATGGGTCGGTGATTGGTATCCTGTGAAAGGATCATTACTAGAAGTCGCTATTAATACCGTAGCATGGGAGAAATTAGGGGATGAACAATTTACATTACCAATCGGCAAATTTGAAATTGATGAATTCGAGGGAAGTAGCCTTCCTGATGTAGTCAAAATCAAAGGTGTCGCTATTATCGGTAGTACTGACTTACGGGAGAAAAAGAAAGACAAATCGTGGAAAGCCACAACGCTGAAAGCGATTGCTACCGAAAAGGCAAAAGATAATAAGTTAAAGCTAGTATGGGATGCTGATTTTGACCCGCCGTTAAAAGATGCCTCTCAAAGTGCTGAATCAGACCTCGCATTCTTGCAGAAACTATGCAATGATGCGGGGTTTTCTCTTAAAGTATCCACTGAACAGTTGATTATATTCGATGATTACAAATACGAAAATGTGAAGCCTAAAGTTATAATTCGTAGACCAGGTGGCCAGTACCAACCTGTACAGACCAAAGAAGGTGAACAACCGCCTTTGATTATTACTAGGGCATTATCTTATTCATATAAAAGTAAAACTCGTGAGGTATATCGTGCATGTCATGTGAAATATACCAATAAGGATAAGAAAACTGTGATTGAGGATACGTTTGAAGATCCTGACCGTAAGGGCCATACGTACCTTGCTGTATTAGAGGTCAATGAGCAGGTAAAAGACAAAGCGGAGGCAAAGAGATTGGCTAAAAAGAAGCTAAGAGAAGCCAACAAGGAAGCCGATACAATGTCTTTTAGTTTCCCTGGTAATCCTCTTATTATGGCATCGGTTACGGTTAAACTCGAAGGATTTGGGGTATTCGATGGTAATTATTTAATTACGAAAGCAACGCATACATTAGGGGCCAATTATTCAACGTCGATTGATGTAAGGAGGTGTTTAAATGGCTACTGATATATTATCTGCATTAGCAGATATGATATTCATTGGAAATGTTTCAAGTACAATTCCTGAAGAAGGTAAAGCCGTTGTTACGCGCCTTGATAGAGAAGGTGTTGTTACGGCGCCACTATCTGTCATTAATCGAGGTGCAGCACATGATAAGGACTATTGGATGCCGGCTATTGATGACCAGGTATTGTGCATTATGTTACCTAATCGGTCCGGTCGCGGTTTTTCTGATGGATTCATTATTGGCACATTCTTTAGTAGTGCGGATCCAACTCCAGATGGTGCGGATAATGGTAAACGTGTGCTCACTGTTCCTGGAGATATGATTCTTAATGTTGGTGGCACGCTATCTATCAATTCAAGTGGTGGCGATGTGGTGGTCAATGGTATTTCCTTAGTTCATCATGTGCATGGTGGTGTGGAGTCTGGTGGTTCTACAACATCAGGACCAGTATAGGAGGTATAGATGTATATCGGTTATTTGGCGGATATAGTATTTTATACCGCATTAGACAATGTTCTAACTGTATCTGATGTAACGCGTTCAGGCAGTGCTAGATGGGAAAAGCATAATTTGATGCTAGAAAAGCCGGTTAAACAATTTAGTGGGCCGGACGTAGAACAAATAACATGTAAAATTCTTATTTCTTCCTCGCTTGGACAATCTCCAGATAGTACTGTTAAGAAGTTACGAAATTATCGAGATACAGGAGCTGTATTGCCGTTTATTATCGGTGGTAAGCCTGTTAGTCAAAACTACTTTGTCATCATGTCTATGAGCGAAGATAGTCTATTCACGGATGCATATGGGAAGACCCAATCTATTGAAGTATCGCTAACGCTTGAAGAATATCCGGACAAGAACACAGTAGAAGAAAAATCCATGCTTAATCAATATGGTCAGAAGTTCAATAAAGTTAATACGATATTGAGGAGGTTCTAGCAATGTCAGCAACGTATGAAATTAAACCAGTTACGGACAATAGGATATCGCTAGCACCTGAAAGTGAAGTCGCTGAGATTTTGCAGAATGTACAAACGATTATTTCTACTGTTCGTGGTAGTGTTCCCCTAGATAGGGAGTTTGGTATTGATGGTCGCATTATTGATATGCCTATTCATCAAGCACAAGCGCATCTATCTAATGACATATTCCAACAAATTAAACGGTACGAACCACGTGCCAAAATTAGTGATATATCATTTACCGCCACACAAAATGGTGCGTTGATTCCGAAAGTGATGGTGACTGTATGAGATTATCTGATTTACCTAATGTTGAGTTTTTTAATACTGATAAAGAACACGTTCAACAGAAGGTGTTTGATATTTACACAACAATAACAGGGCGAACCTTGGGAGAGGGCGACCCTGTTACTTTATTTTTAAATGTAATTTCGGAAATTATTATCCGATTATTGAATGATGCAAATTATGCAGCTAAACAAAATCTATTAGCCTATGCAGAAGGTGATAACTTGGACCATGTTGGAGCGGTTCCTGCTGCAGTTGAGCGACTACAGGCAACAAAAGCAACTACGACTATCCAAGCTACATTGTCAGCAGTGCGTACGAACTCTGTTATTATTCCAAGAGGTACAAGAATATCCACAGAAGGTGGCGAATATTTTGCTACTGTTGAGGATTTGGTAATTCTACCAGGTCAACTCAATGGATCCATAAAAGCAGAAGCACAACGTACAGGCGCACAAGGTAATGGGTTTAAACCAGGTGAAATAAGTACAATTATTGACCCTATAGCATATGTGGATGCGATGAGTAATACCACGTTGTCTGAAGGTGGTTCTGATACAGAGGATGACGAAGCCTATCGTGAACGAATTCATGAGGCTCCTGAATCATTCTCTGTGGCAGGTCCTGAAGGTGCCTATGAGTATTTCACGAAATCAGCATCACATCTTGTGGCCGATGTAGGTGTATCTTCTCCACATCCTGGTGAAGTTAATATCTATCCATTGTTATCTGGTGGCGGTATTCCAGGACAAGAATTACTCAAGACTATTACAGACTATTTGTCTGATAAGAAACGTAGACCGTTAACAGATAAGCTAACTGTATTAGCACCTACTACTACGCAATATAACATCGATGCTAAGTACTACATTGAAAAAGGCGCCGATGCAACAGTTGTAAAAGCTAAGGCAGATAAAGCCGTCAATGACTATGTAATTTGGCAAAAATCTAAATTAGGCCGTGATATAGTGCCTAGTCGATTGGTGCAAATGCTCATGGATGTATCTGGAATTAAACGCGTTGAAGTGACTGCTCCTGTATTTACTCAGATTGCAGAACAAAGCGGTGTGGCAGTAGCCAATACAATCGCCGTAGTATTTGCAGGAAGCGAGGAAGAATGATACGTGATAGTAAGTATACCAGCGCAGAACATCTTCCCTCCTCAATCGATAAGGAGCCAATTAAAGCCCTTGCTAAAACGTGGGATGATACGCTAGCCGAATTAATGAATACGAATACGCTGCTATTATGGTCATCTATTGATACTGAATCAGCGAGTGTCATTGATCATTTAGCGTATCAATTACATGTAGATGATTACGATAGTGGATTACCAATAGCAACTAAGCGTGAGTTGGTAAAGAATTCAATTGATATTCACCGCCATAAAGGCACACCATACGCAGTCGAAAAGGCTGTACAGACTGTATATTCTGATTCGAAAATAGCAGAATGGTTCGAATATGGTGGTAAGCCTTATTATTTCAAAGTTACGCTCATTACGGCACCATTAACTGGTGCATCGGACATTGCTAAGCTTGTGCGTGCTATCAATACGGCCAAGAATGTACGGTCCTGGTTAGATGGTATTGAATTCATTCGACAAATTAACTTCAATAAGTATTTCGCGGGATGGTGCGGTGTATCTAAGAAAGTGAATATCAAGTGTGATTTCACGAATGCATGGCGCATTAATTTGAATACACATGTAACGTCTTATACAGTTGAATCAAAGAAAACGAAGATTAATGTAGCGCTAGATAATAGCGTTAGATAGGAGGAATATATGGCAGAATGGTCAAATGCAACCATGACTGATGTCGGTGCTGATTTGCAAGCAAAAGTAAATGCAGGCAAGACTAAACTGACATTTACGAAAATTAAAGTCGGTAGTGGTGTTAATGCAACGAATCCATTGGCATTAACTGATGTAATCTCCTCTAAATGGGAGACTACTAATTTCGTAGTTAAACAAGAAGGTAAAATCGTAAGCGTAGATACCTTTATAACTAATACTGGCATACATGAAGCTTTTCGAATGTCTGAAATTGGGCTATTTGCACAAGATCCTGATAAAGGCGAAATATTGTATGCATACCTTACGGACCCTGAACCGGATAGAATGCCGGCAGAAGGCGGCTCGGTAGTTGTATCTCAAGAATTAACCATCGGAATGGTATTTAGTAATACGGGGAATGTATCGCTAACTGTTAATATGGGCGCGTTGGTAACACATGAGCAGTTAACAGAAGCAGTTAAACAACATAATGATGATACAAATGCACACGGTGGGTTACTTCAGAATTTAAAGACTCAATTATCCACTCATAACACAGATATTTCGTCTCATCCAGCGATTACGAATATGATTGCAAAAATCCTTGGTGCGACTAACTGGCAAGAAAATCCAGTTGCTACATTGAAGGATATAAAAAATCTTCTTGGAATGGGCGGCATCGTGGCCCAAAGGCTTGAGGAGAATGGGTTTGTTAAATTTGCCAATGGATTCACTATCCAATGGGGATATAAAACAGATAATCTATCAACATATCGTCAATTCGCTATTAGCTTATTATTACCATATAGTTCTAAATACATTCCTGTGGTAGTTCCAGAATATTTAGGAAATCCTACATACGATAGTAATTTAGATAGAAGTACTGCTATTAGCAGAGTTGATAAAACACTGACTTCGTTTAAAGCTTGTGTTGATGACAGATGTACAGGCCTATATTGGGTTACAGTAGGTTCATAACCAATGGGGACAATTCAAAGAAAATCAAACGACTGTATCCTATCTGATTTCTT
>ERZ773003.70-NODE-70-length-82920-cov-12.551608_pt1 | contig 82920 bp, 81 predicted proteins | sample MGYA00580668_ERZ773003 | MGnify/ENA primary metagenome ERZ773003 (study PRJEB29015, sample SAMEA2738002) | human oral metagenome | biome: human oral; feature: human-associated habitat; material: dental | place: China | collected 2126 ...
CCATTTCACCTGCCACGTAAAAGTCTACCCGCACGAGATCTTCCGCCTGGTAGCCTGCTAACTCATAGTTAAACGAACCGTATCCCGACGTCACGCTTTTGAGCTGATCGTAAAAATCGGTTAGCAAATTGGCGAGCGGCGCAACAAACGAAACAAGCGCCCGCTCATCAATGTAGCTGAGGTTTTTTTGCCGTCCGCGCTTCGATACGATCAACTGAATCACTGCGCCAATATATTCCTGCGGTACAACAATTTCGCCATTTATCCACGGCTCGCGGACCTCGGCGATCTGCGCCGGATCGGGCAACTCACTGGCAGACTTAATGTCTAATTCTTCGCCGTTTGTCATAGTAATTTGATAGTCGGTACTTGGATTTGTCACTACCAAATCAAGATTATATTCGCGCTCCAGCCGCTCGCGGATAATATCCATGTGCAGCAGTCCCAAAAAGCCAATCCGCACGCCAAACCCAAGCACCGGCGAGTTTTCCGGCTCAAACTGCAATGCCGAATCACTCAAACTGAGCTTCTCAATCGCCTCTTTCAGATCATTATAATCCTCATTGCTCACCGGAAAAAAGCCCGCATAAACAAACGGTTGAATTTCTTTGTAACCAGGCAAAGGCTGGACGATAGGCTGTGACATACAGAGATATTATAGGGGAATCGACAGAAAAATAACAGATTACTTACCTGCTTGACTTCACGGTATAATGCAAACTTTCAAAGGTACTCCATGCTTTTGTTTAATAATTGCTTTTTCCGTCATATCACTCTTAACCAACCAACGCTTTTATGTGACTAATCCTTATCTTTAATATCTTTCAGTTTCTTACCACAATAAGTAAAATATGCCGCACCTTGGTAAGCACCGCTATTGTTTAATTGGTTTTTCTTTTCAAAAATATGGTAAGTCAGCGGCGATAATTTCCAGCGCTGATTTTCGTACTCTACTTCACGCTCGTCAACGACGGTTGCAATAATGGAATCATCAGACACAAATGCTATTTTTTCACCGTTTTTGATACCTTTGCGGTAAAAGCTAAACCGTTCGCCCTGTTTGCGTACACGCGCAACAGCGTCAAAATCTTTTTCTTTATCACCACCGACCGGATATATGACGCGCCCATCAAATGACAATAAAAGCTGCTTGACCAGATCTGCGTCAAGCGCAAATAATTCGCTACCGCCAACGCGATGTTTACTAAAAATCTCGTGCAGCAATGTCTCTTTATCACTATAATCTACCACTTCAATAGCAAAAAATCGCTTCATCCCCACCACATTATAGTACCCGTTCATCTCAAGAAATCGCATTCGCTCCGCGTAATTTTCTGTCCTTGCTTTGCCAATCTTAATTAATCCAGACACAGCGGTAGTCATGATATAGATAATACCAGCAGACATAATATTCCTTTCGAAATTTCATGAAACATCGTTTTTATTATACAATATTACAGCTTCATCAAAATTACGTAGTCAAATCTAACCATTGTTTTACTTCTCTATTTATGACACCACCTCAGACTTGTTCTTAGCTTCATTCAACAACTCTTCTCACGTTTTGACTATCTTTTCGGCAAGCATGATGAAATCATCCAGCCTTGCCTTTTGGGCTTCGTCCAGCTCCGCTGTATCCTTTGATTTTGCTTGGTTAATGGTATTTTCTAAGTCAAGGAAATGTATATACTGACAATAACACCGGCAAAATAATTTGAAAGTATTTGCTTCTTTTTGCTCTGCAATTTGCTCAAGGGTTAGACCAGACGACGTGATACCAATTGGACAATGTTTAGTTATCCAGAGGTCTAAATAATCGCTGCTGTGACTGAGGTGCAACAGCCAATATAATTTTCCCATAATAATCCCACTAGTCTCTGGAAAGATGATTTCGACAAGACTGTCATTTTTGAAAAAATAATCATGATCACCCAAGTCCTCCAAAGACGACTGTAGCCACTCCCAATATTTTTTCATGACTAAGAAACTAAGATTATAGCGCTCACCATCACTAAAAAGATGCTCGTATGTTACAGCCCACGGCGACTGTTCGCCAAAATGTTCTTTTATGTGATAGGCTCGGATATTACCGCCTTTAATAGAATTAAACAACGCTTCAAGGAATGTTTCTACCAACCAATCTTCCCTTGTTTCGTCATGTAGCACTACTAAATCTAACTCCTGTGTATACACGTCCAGTGCCTGGAATAAGTTCCAAACTCCATTCGTGCCTGGCTTTTTCACGAGGAGATTGATGTAGTCGCTCACGATACTTTTTATTGCGTTGTCGTCCACAAGGAAACCGGCCTCAGAACGTTTCTGATAATATGCTTCGTTTATTTGATGTATTTTATCGTATAGCAGAAAGAATCGTTTTGGATTTTCTGAAGCAAATTTATAACTATTTTGGTTACGCTTTGCAAAATTTCTCTGATATGCTTCTAGTTCTATTAGCATCAAGCGGTATTGTTTTATATCATCGCTTTTAATACTTTTAATAATTCGATCAAAAAAGATATCGTGAATAATAGCTTCATAGCTCACAGAAAATTGCTGCGACCAAACGATCTGCCAGATATAAGACTTCTTCGTATTCCCTAGCGCACGAGCAATGCAAGCAAATCGATACGACGCAAAACTTCTGATGCAAGTATCTTTGTCCACAACCTCTCCGAATAGACCGCTGGTCATTGCCTCGTCTCTCAACCAGCGAACCGACCGATAGAGGCTTGCAAGCATGAAAGCAAAACCTACTGCCAGAAAGGGAATGGTCATACTTCTAGCGGTTGTTCTTAATTTTAAGATTGGAATATCAACAATCTTAGCCGGAACAACTAGCGTAAAACATACGATAGCTACTATAACTGACATCCAGCCAAATCTCATAACTGTTGTTGTTAAGGTTTGTCTCACAAGGGGATTGTTGTCGCCCTGTATAATCGCTATCGCCAATGGCAGCAACAGTGCAAACAAAAGCGTAAATATCCCAATAATAATCTCACTACTGTTCGCTGGATGAAGCCAGTGGTTCTCATGGAGATAAGTCACTACAAGTGAACAGATGATAAATAGCAATACATAGCCTACCATTGAAACCCATGGACGAAGTAGCCATACACCGTGGACGTCTTCTCCTAAAGAATCTCTAACTCTCTGGTATACATTCTTAAACCAAGACAAGTTTGCTAGAATAGCTTTTATCTCTTTCATTTCGCGCCATCAAAATATTTCTTCAATGTCACCGTATCACCCACTCGTGCTTCGCGCGTGGTCTTCAGGTTGGTGACGATGTAGCCGATTTCGCCGGTATCAAGCAGCGGGTCGGGCGTCATCATCGGGCTAAGGTGGCCAACTTCCAGCGCTAGGCCATTCGCATCCGTCGCGAGCATTTTTATCGCCTCGCCTTTTTTAATTTGCCCATCAACCACGCGCACATACAAAATCACCCCGCGGTAGTCATCATAATAACTATCGAAAATCAACGCGCGCGTCTTATCGTGCATGTTGCCTGTCGGCGCCGGAATCCGTTTGACGATCGCCGCAAGAACCTGGTCAACATTCTTTCCCGTCTTCGCCGAAATCTGAATTATCTCATCTTCGCGGCAGCCGAGCAGATTGATCACTTGCCGAGATACGCGCGGCACGTCGGCAGCCGGTAAATCAACTTTATTGAGCACGGGAATAATCGCCAAATCCTGTTCCATCGCCAAATATACATTCGCAAGCGTTTGCGCTTGAATCCCCTGGCTAGCATCAACCACTAGTACCGCACCTTCGCACGCCTGCAAACTGCGCGACACTTCATAGCTAAAATCGACATGGCCCGGCGTATCAATAAGATTAAGATCATACATACCACCCATACAATCTAAATTTGTTTGAGCGGCTCTGTTCCGCTCCGAGCTGTGTGAAACATTCGTTTGTTCCGGCTGATACTCATATTTCATCCGCACCGGCGCCAGCTTTATGGTAATCCCTTTCTCGCGCTCTAGTTCCATGCTATCCAGCAGTTGCGATTTCATCTCGCGCTTCGCTACCGTCCCCGTCATCTCCATCATGCGGTCGGCGAGCGTCGATTTGCCGTGGTCAATGTGCGCAATAATACAAAAATTACGAATACAACCCAATTTCACCGGCGCAATCTCCCAAAGAAGAGTTTATATAGCCGCCCAAGCACTGGATCGGCTTCGCGCAGTTTAAGTAGCACACTCAACTCAACATACACGCAAAAACTCACAAGCACGATCATCGAAAACTTCGGGAAGGTCGACATAAAGCTCATGTCGCTGCTCTGCAGCTGCAGCAGTTGCGTCGTCGCATACGTAATCGCGCCCATGCCAGCGCTTGCCAAAACCATCTTTACCGCTGCCTGTATAAAATCACGCGTAAAAATTCCCGGCATACGACGGCACAAAATTACAAATAAAACGATCACCTCGACAACTGCGACAATTGATTGCGCCCACGCCAGCCCGAACACACCCCAACCAAACGCAAACGTAAAGATTACTGCGAGAATAATATTCAATGTAATCGTCCCGACTGAAATATACAGCGGCGTTTTCGTATCCTGCTGCGCGTAGAACGAGCGCGCCATGATATGGTAAATCGTACGAAACAAAATAGAAATAACAAGCGCGCCTAAAATATTCGCGATCAATAAGTCGCCGCCGTTCTTCACAAACGCTACGACATAACCGCGCGCAAAATACGTAATCACCGCTATCGGCAGCGCCAGCCACAGAATCCAGCGCATCACTGAACGCAATTCCTTTTTGAACAAGTCCGGGCGCCCCTCTGCTAGCCGCTCAGTCATGCGCGGAAATGCTGCATTGCTAATTGCCACGCCGACCAGATTCACCGGCATCAAACTCAAACTTGACGCCTGCTGGTATGCGCGCGTCACCCCTTGCGCCATGCGCGACGCTAAGTTTATCTCAACGATACTATTAAAATAATCAATCCCCTGGTCAAGCGAACGCGGCGGCAGCAGCCGCAATACGCGCCGGAATCCCTTATTTTTCCACGATATTTTCCAGCGATAGTCAAAGTCAGTACCGATCAATCCAAGCGAGCTCACAACAAGCTGCAAAATTGCGCCAAGCACCACGCCAAGCGCCACGCCCATGATGCCGCCCTCAAACACCTGCCAGCCAAAAATATTGATACCGCCCGTAAACCAGCGCGCGCCAACCACAATACCAATATTGTATATCGTCGGCGCAAGCGCCAAAAAGGTAAACCGCCCAATCGCCTGCTGCATACTTGACAGCACTGTCGCAACTGCAAACAAAAACGGATTCACTGCAATCACGCGCATCATGCTTACCGCCAAGCTGCGCCCTTGTTCGTCAAATCCCGGACCAACAACGTAGCGCACGAGCGGATCGGCGAATATAATAATCAGCACGCTTGTCACAAGCGTAATGAGCGCCAAAAAATTCACTAAGCTTGAACTCAATTCCCATGCCGACTTTTTATTGCCAGTTGCTAAACGCTGATTAAACACCGGAATAAACGACACGCTGAGCGCACCCGACACTAAAATAAAGAACATGAAATCGGGAATCGTAAACGCCGCTACGTACGCATCGGCACCCACTTTATAGGTGTCGTAATACATGCCGTTAATCAAGCGCTCGCGATATATGCCGAGCAAGCTTGAAAGCAGCGTTGAGCCAGACAATAGCGCAGCCGCCCACTGTACCGACAATTTGCTGTTGGCGCGCGCGACGACCGACCTGACTCGCCCTTTCCCTCTCATGACCGCTACTTGTGAAGTGCCGCCTCCTTCGGCAGTACTGCTTTCGCCATATATTTCGACGCCGCATCCTCTTCAAGTGTTTCGTGCTCAAGCAGCGCATCCTTCAGCTTTTCAAGAATCGGCATATTATGCGATATTACCAGCTCGGCACGCCGCGCTGCCTCGGTGATAAGCGCCTCGACCTCCTTATCAATTTCGGTCGCCGTCGCGTCGCTGTACGGACGTTCGCGCGTCATTTTATCAAACATCAGCCCGCCGTTATCCTCATGGAAAACTTGATTACGGAGCTTGCTGCCCATACCTTGCTCAATGATCATATCGCGCGCAATCTGTGTCGCACTGCGCAGGTCGCTGCCCGCACCCGTTGTCACGCCATCGTCGCCATATTTCAGCTTCTCGGCGATACGTCCGCCCATAGCACGCGCTAGAATGTCTTTATATTCGTACACGCTCGTATAGCTTTTATCTTCCGGCGGCAAAAACCACGTCACGCCGCCCGTACCGCCGCGCGGAATGATCGTAATTTTGTGCACCGGATCGCTATCCGGCAACACATGCCCGACGATTGCATGCCCCGCTTCGTGATATGCCGTTAACTCCTTTTCATGATCGTTCATTACCTTAGCTTTACGCTCCGGACCGATTGCAACCTTCTCAAACGCCTCAGTTAAGTCATCATTCGTAATCACTTTCGAATCGCGCCGCGCTGCAATGATTGCCGCTTCGTTTGCCATATTTGCTAAATCTGCACCGCTTGAACCAGCAGTTTTTGCCGCTAATTTATCCAAATCAACCGAATCGTCCGTCGGCTTGTTTTTGAAATGAACTTTCAAAATCGCTTCGCGGTCTTTGCGCTCCGGCAAGCTAATCGTCACGTGGCGGTCAAAACGCCCGGGGCGGAGCAGGGCGGGATCAAGCACGTCAGCGCGGTTCGTCGCTGCGATAATAATCACATTTGTATCCGAATCAAACCCATCCATCTCGACGAGAATCTGGTTCAATGTCTGCTCGCGTTCATCATGTCCGCCGCCCATGCCGCTGCCGCGTTTACGCCCTACCGCATCAATCTCGTCGATGAAAATAATCGCCGGCGCGTTCTTTTTTGCTTTTTGGAATAGATCGCGTACACGACTCGCGCCGACGCCCACAAACATCTCGACAAATTCTGACCCGGAAATGCTGAAAAATGGTACGTTCGCTTCGCCCGCAACCGCGCGCGCCAGCATTGTCTTACCTGTGCCCGGACTACCGACCAGCAGCACGCCTTTCGGGATTTTTGCACCCAATCCTTGGTATTTTTTCGGATGCTTCAAAAAGTCAACCACCTCTTCTAGATCTTGCTTAGCATTATCATTACCAGCAATGTCTTCAAATTTGATCCGCTCTTTGTCAAGCCCGTACAATTTCGCTTTACTCTTGCCGAAACTCATCGCTTGACTGTTTTGCCCCTGCGCCTGGCGCATCATAAACATAAACAGTATCCCGATCAGTACCACCGGCAGTACGATCGTCAAGAGATTCCACATTATAGTGTTGTCGCTCGGCGCGCTATCAGAAATCACCGCCCTACCTTTGTTGTTCAGCGTACCTTCGCGCAACAGCGTTCCGACGCCGCCGTTAATATACGATGCTTGCGTCGGCTTATCTTGATCTTTAACAGTAATTTTCAGATCATTGCCGCGGCCTTCAATCTTTGCTAATTTACCCTCGTTCGCATCTTTAATTACCTGCGACACTGGCACCTCTTTCAGCGGCTGGTGCGGCGAAAAGAACGCCCACATTGCCAGCGCCGCCAGAATAACGATCGCCCAAAACAAACTGAGCCTAATAGTATTTGAAACGCTTGTCGTACGCTTCGGTTTTTTCGTCGGCATAAAACCCTCATCCTTTCGGTTAACAATCAGAAAAACTCTTTCTACTATATCATTTTTGATAGGCTTTTACTATGCTCGGACAGCAAATGTCTATCATCACGTATAGCTATAAACGAACGGGCGCGTTACGCTTGCCGCCCAATTGTAAACCCTTTTTTTGTCATCGTCAGACATACGCCATCCGCCACCTGGTGAACTGCGCCAATGCGCAGCGTCTGAATCGCTGCAAGCGCCCGCGCAGCATGCGGGCGCGCCACCAACACGCCCGTTTCCCGCTCAATGACGATCCGTACCATTTCTTCGGCGATAGCGCGCGGAATTTGCGTCAAAAAATAACGCGCCTGCCGCGCATCCGGCAATAGGGAAGCCGTTTCGGCAATCATTTTATGCTTTATGGCAATCTGTTTGTTGCGCAGTTGTACGATACGCGCCTGGTCGTCGTTTGATAGCAATTTTGATATTTTGCGACGTAAGCGATTCCGCAAATAGCTATCTTCTTGATTGCTCTCGTCTTCAACCCATTCCAAGCGATACCGGCATGCGTACGCGTAAATTTCCTGCTTCGTCATAGATAGCAGCGGGCGATACAACCCCGGACGACCCATCACCGCCAGCCCGCGCCAGCCCGTACCGCGCGTCAGATTCACTGCCACCGACTCCACCACGTCTTCTTGATGGTGCGCAAGCCAAATATCAGCCTGGAAATCCCGCGCCGCAGCGTACAAAAAATCATATCGCGCCCGCCGCGCTGCATCCTCGCTTGCACGCGCGCCCAACTCCGCCCGCTGCGCCCGAAATACACAGCCGTATTGCGTCGCCAGTGCCGCCACAAACCGCGCATCCGCCGCCGATTCCGGACGGATACCGTGGTCGAAATGCGCCACGATCAGCCGTGCTGCGCCATAGCGCCGCCGCGCCATATCAAGCATCACTACCGAGTCAACGCCGCCACTCACCGCTAAAATGTGGCTGCCGCTACTTCTTGCTTTCACGTATCCAGTATAGCGCATAGCAGTATCGCATTATTACTCAGCACCCGATAGTTGCCACCGTAGTGTATTGCATTTTTATTAAAACATGGTATAATTTTATGCATGTCAACACCAGAGAATCTCGCCTATCTCCCATGCCTGTCCTGGAAGTTGCTTGACAAGGTTGATTTAGAAGAGAACGCTCGCAACTATGAAGCGCTCCAGCAGCCAACAACCAGGAAAGAAGAGCGTGCCCTCGGCAGAATTGAAGAGATGCTGCTAGACGGGCTTCCACTCACCCACTCGACAGAGTCCGAGAGCCTAAATACTATTCAAAACAGCGCCATCAAGCCGGCAAAAGTCCTGCCGGAAGGCAAACTCACTCACACGCTGCCTCTTGATGAGTCGCTAGGCTTAGATGAATATGCGTTCACAAGCTGGGGCGATATGCACAGGCATTCTATATACGGGTCTTCTACACTATTATTATGTACGGAAAAAATATTATTGTCAGACGAAACAATTGCCAGTCCATACGATATTACGCTTCACATTGATGCAGAAAGCAATTTACCGTATGACGAATTAAATAAAATGAACACTAAACACTTAGAAACATACTTGCAAACACTAGTTACAGGAGAACGCTGGCTTGAGATCACAGCTCGAAAGGCGTTAGAAATCGCTCTGAAGGGAACCGTACCGGTCATATCTCATACAAAACTCAATACTGGAGAGATTAAACACAAGGGAGCAATTGATTCAGCTCATATACAAGGAGTACTTTTGACCGAAGATGACTACCATGCCGCTCAAAACGAAATGCTTCGCAACGGATTTATGGCAGGTCCTCTAAATTCTCTCACGAAACTATACGGACATATACCGGCGGAGTACGAAGCGAATTTGAAGAGAGCTAAAAGAATATGGCGCAAGGTTGTCGATCTAGCAGGACATTAGCAAAGTCATATTCGGATTGGTCGACTACACCAGCGTCAAAGCTGCTAGAAATCCACGCGCATGTCTGGTATAATTATAGCACTATGGCACTGTAGCTCAGTTGGTTAGAGCGTAGGACTCATAAGCCTAAGGTCACTGGTTCGATCCCAGTCAGTGCTACCAAGCTAATTTTTCGGCGGATTTTCCGCCAATTTTTTATTTATCTAAATAATCAACAATTTGTTGTATCGCCTGCTCATGCCCGAGAATGTAGCCCTTTCGTTCTTCAGCAGAAAGCTCTCTAACTTCATGAAACATCAGGTTTAATTCCGGTACGAAAAATAACGCTCGAAATGGCAGCCCTGGTAGCAGCGAACTGCGCCGCGGGCGTTCAAGAATAACGCCGCGGTTCTCGCCGCTTATTATTGCTATATCATCAGGAACCGAAACTGCAAAATACGTAACATACTTCGCCGAGCGATTATTCGCTCCACGCATCTTGTCAAGGCAATAAGCGATAATGGCTTCGTCGGTCATCTCGCTCCCGTTCCAACGGCGCGTGTAGACGCCCGGCTCTCCATTTAGGCATGATATCCGCATACCAGAATCATCGCCGACGACAATTAAATTTTTATCAGCTCCCCGCATATGCCGCCACGCGTTACGAACTTTCAAGCGCGCATTCTCTTCAAACGTCGCACCCGTTTCGTCGCAGTCGGGAATGTCGTAAGCAAGGTCACAAAATGATATTATCTCGTAATCGGTACTGAACTTATTGAAAGATTCTTTGAATTCAGCTAATTTTCCGGAATTTTTTGTAGCAAATAATATGCCGTGTTTTTCGCGTGCCATACAATCATTTTACATTAAAATAAGCTAGCGCCTACAGTTCAAAATCTTCAACCTCAAGCGCTTCATCGTGCGCCGCAACGAATGCGCGCAGCTCAGCAAGCGAGCGCGAACGATTCCAGGTAGCATCATTATTGGTAAAATTGTTAGTTAATTTGCCGGCGATGATTTTCATGTTACTGTTGCTTCTTTCTTTTTGTATTAGTATCAATATTTTTATAATATCATAAACTTACCATAAACGCAATAGTTTTACGAAAAAATCTTTACATATTTACACCGCTTACGCTATAATGCTATGAGAGGATTTACGAAGACAAACATGGATACCCTAACCGCCCTCAGTGTCGTCGCGCTCGCTGCGCTTATTCACGCCAGTTTTCAGCTGGGCGTCAGTATTATTACGGCGCTTTCAAGCTATGCGCGCGGACGAAAAGCGCCGAACAAGACGCTGCAGCGTCTAACCGGCGGGTTTTTAGGCGGTGTCATGACGATGACATTGCTAACTGTATCGCTCGCCGGCTGTATCGCAAGCGGCTTTTACCGCAGCATATCAACGCCGCAAGCATGGACGATTATTGCCATTCTACTCGCAAGCATCGGCGTGTTCGTGTGGTTACTATACTACCGCCGCGGCGACGGCACGAGCTTATGGATTCCGCGCGGTTTTTCGCGGTTTTTACAGCAGCGCATAGCTCAAGCCTCACTGGCTACCGAAGCGTATAGCCTTGGGCTGGCAAGCGTCGCATCCGAGCTATTATTTATCGCAGCACCCGCCGCCGCGGCGGCAATCTCGCTTGCCGCATTGCCACTCCAATGGCAGATCGCTGGCATTGCATTATATACAATCGTCGCGTCGCTCGGCACATTGCTCGTTGCTATTCTCATCGGCAGCGGACACTCGCTGAGTGGCATCCAGCGTTGGCGCGAACGCAATAAACGCTTTCTGCAGTTCGCCGCCGGCACGGGGCTCATCGTACTCGGATTCTACCTATACGCAAATCAAGTCGCTGACGTCACCGTAAAGGCGGCGGGTCTATGAACAGCCTCGCCGTTGACGTCGTCAAACGCCAAGGCAAGCGGCCGAACGAACCGTTTGATCCTGGTAAATTATATGCCAGCATTTACGCCGTTTGTATTAGTACCGGCAGTCCGGACGGACTCGCCCACGACGCCGCAACCACCATCTGCAGCACTGTCGCCGCCTGGTGTACGAATAAACCCGAAATTACCACCACCGACATACGCATACAGGCAGCGCTAGCGCTCAAGCCGCTCCACCCCGACGCAGCATATTTATACAAACACCACAAAACAATCATGTAGGAGGCTTTATGGCTAAAAAAAATCATTTCGATTATGACCTTATCGTTATCGGCAGCGGCGCGGGCGGATCGGCAGCGGCTACCATCGCAGCGCGCGCCAATAAGCGCGTCGCTATCATTGAAGAAGATACTTTCGGCGGCGACTCGCCAAACTGGAGCGACATACCGACAAAAGCCTTGCTGCACGCAGCGTATTTATACGACGAAGCGCGGCACGGCACAAAATTCGGGTTACGCTCCGGTACGCTGAGCTATAATTATCCGAGCTTGCGCGCTTGGAAAGATTTAGCGGTCAAGCGCACTGGCGCCGCTGGCAATCGTAAATTCTACGAGTCGCATAATATTGATACGTACGCCGGGCACGCGCAATTTTTGTCGCCAAACGAAATCTCTGTCAATCGCAAGCACATCAGCGCCGGACATTTTTTGATCGCGACCGGCTCGCGCTGGATCGCGCCGGACATTCCAGGACTAACCGACATCTCGTATCTGACGCCGCGCACAATGCTTGAATCAATCCGCCCACCGAAAAGTTTGTACGTTATCGGCGCAGATTCTATCGGCGTAGAGATCGCGCAGCTGATGGCGATTTTCGGTACGAAAGTGTACTTAGCAGAGATCGCGGCACGCATCTTGCCGAAAGAAGAAGAGGAAGTCGGCAGGCTGCTTGAACACTACCTGAAAGACCATAAAGGCGTCACCGCGCTCACGCAAACCCGCACCGTCGCCATCGTGAAAGACGGGCTTGGGTACCGCGTTAGCTTTTTGCGCGGCGGCGTCGAAAAAACGATTCGCGTTGAAGAGATTTTAGTAGCAGCAGGACGCGTGCCAAATGTTGACTTAGGTCTCGAAAACGCGCACGTTGAGTATGACCCGACCGGCATAAAAACAAATGAATATTTACAAACGAGCGCTCGGCATATTTACGCTGCGGGTGACGTCGTCGGACATGCCGAACACACGCATACTGCCCTGTTGGAGTCGCAAATCGCAGCGCACAATATATTCAGCAAAGGTCAGCTTGCACCGGATTATACCGCTACGCCACGCGTCACTTTCACGATGCCGGGTGTTGCATCAGTCGGGCTAACCGAAGACGATTGTATCAAGCGCGACCTGAAGGTCAATAAAGCCTTGGCGCCGCTCACCATCGTCGCGCGCGCCAATACCAGCGATTTCCGTGATGGATTCGCCAAAATTATTGCCGATAAGAAAGGTGCTATCTTAGGCGCCACCGTCGTCGCGCCCGATGCGGGCGAAATCATCCACGAACTCGCTCTTGCTGTTCGACTCGGACTATCCGCGCGCGATATTGCCGACACGCAGCACGCATTTCTTAGCTGGAGCGAAGTCGTACGTGTCGCTGCGAGTAAATTAGCGCGCTAGTCAGTTGGCCGCGGCACGCTAAAATTACGTACGATGAATCGTGCGCGTTTTGCATGCTGCGTAGCAAAAGCTCTAAACAAAAAAGACCTTCCAAAACATGAAACGCCTTTTTTGGTAGCGGGGGCTGGATTTGAACCAGCGACCTGTTGGTTATGAGCCAACCGAGCTGACCAGGCTGCTCCACCCCGCGATACAGCCATCATTATACACGCCGACAGCTACTTTTGCAACCGCGAAGCGCTTTTGCCCGACAAAAAATTGATCCACTGCTGAAAATTCGACCCGGACGCGGGTTTTTCCGCCGGTGCCGCTGTTTTGAGCTTTTGATCTTGCTCGTCTTGCTGGCGGGCGCGCTCACTGTTGGGCGGCAAAATTAATACTTTTTCGCCAGGGCTTGCCAAGCCTAATTTTGAACGTGCTGCTAAATCTTTGAATTCATCGCTGCGATAATAATTCTGCCGGTAGCGCAATGTTGCTACCTCAAGCTCTAGCACGTCGCGCTCACGCTGCCGCTCCTCAACGACTTTTTGCGCTTCAAAATTCGCCTGAATCGTCGACGCCGCGCCCCAAGCCCAGCTCAATACCACAAACACCGCTACGATCGTGACACCCGTATTAAACGTCGCGTAACGATGCCATATATAACGCATGAATTGTTTCGAACGCATAAGCGATATCATGATTTTATTATAGCCGAACGGGGCAAAATCAGCTATAATAGCCTCAGGCGGGGGCGTAGCTCAGTGGTCAGAGCAGCGGGCTCATAACCTGTTGGTCGCTGGTTCAAGTCCAGCCGCCCCCACCACGGAATTATTTATTTTGCATAAGCATTCATCAATCACGTTCAAGATATGCGCCGCTAGCGCGCTCAGCGTGGTCAAAGCTTTCCCAGCGGCGTAAATTAGTAGTATCCGTAATTACGCATTGCCCTAACCTGCTCGCGGGTGCTTGCTGCCGCACGGGCGCACTTTCGCGCCGCGCCTGCAACGTTGCTATTTTTTGCGTTTCTTGTTCGCGGCGGGTGGTATCATCGTACAGTTTACGCCGCGCCGCAAGTACCGTAACATAACCGTCCGCTTCTGTGTGATACACGATCTTGCCTGTTCTCAAGTTCTTCGAAACGATTGATTCAGGGTTAATGCCCGCGCGCGCTGCGAGTGCTCGGTAGAGCACGTAGTTGCATTCACGCCACTGCGCAATAAGCGCACGTTTTCCTGCGCTATCGCGGCGTTTTGCATCAATTTTCGCTTTCAGAGTTTTTTCTTCAATCGCCATAGCGAGTAAATCCTCCCGTTCTCGCTGACGCTCGTGCGAGTTCGTTGAATCGACATTACCACCGCTCTGGCACGCCTCCAGCATGTCGTCTATCCCCGGAAGGGGTTGGTCAAGCGGTATTGGCGGCGTAAAATTCCCAAAAGGTCTATAGTTGCCCATGCACTGTATTATAACATAATTACTACATTTTCACAATTATCTCGCGGGGTCTGAGACTGGCATAAAAGGCACCGCGCACTACCAAACAAAAAGCCCTTCGTCGGGGAACGAAGGGCAAGTTTGGCACCTGTTTGTTTCTATATGTAGCATATCGTGTTTCGAAAAAAAGCGCAAGCGCTTATTATTGTAATATTTGCGACTCAAGATACGCAAGATTTTCCTCTAGATATTCCGTCTCCACCTTTGGGCGCTTCATGTCGATCGCAGTTTGTGCGCGATAGTTTGCAATGTCCGCCATCACGCCATCGCCGCACGTATATTTCTCAATAGTTCTATCCCGATACGAGTTATTTAGCACCACGATCATATCGGCGGCATAGTGCAGCCACTCCTGAGAATTATCGCCGCGCGCCATTACATCGCGCCTAAGTTGACATGCTTCAAGTAAACTAACACTTATATCTTCACGAAAAGAATGTACGCACTCGCCATAGCGTTCAGTTAGCGCCGAAAATTCCAAAATTAATTCGTGAACTGCTTCAATCTCATCATACCGCGATACCCGATACAGCACATCAAGCAGCTGATAACCCCAAGAGATTATATAATCTTCAAGTACAGCGCTGCGAGCAGTGAACTTAATAATGTCAATGATATTATCGCTATACCGTGTCGCCATGCATTCTTCTCCTCTAGCTATGCCGCTCGGACTTATCTAATAAAATAGCCCCGCCCTTATTCCTAAAGCGAGGCTACTCTAAGAACTATTCCTATTCCGCTTTACTGGAACCGTCGTCGTCTTTTTTCTTCGAGACAGTCAAAAAGCCGTTGCGCGGATTTTCTTTAACAAAACGGTCTTCCGGCAAGTCGCACGGCGTGCCTTTTTTATTCTTCGCTACCTTGGCAAAAAAGTAGATTATTTGGTGCTTGCCGCCGCGCAGAACGGATTCAGTCTTGTGTAAGTAATACGTAACGCCCTTCGAGTTCGTGTGCTGATACGCCATAAGTGATACCTCCTATTTAAGTGTCTGGTTACACCTGCTAGCTTAGCGTATACGTATAACCATTGTCAACACCTGCTACCTCTATAGCGCAAAATCAAATTGAGCGATGTTAGAACGTGCTATAATCATAGAATATGAACACGATATGGCGGCGGGTGATTTATTACACGACGCAACGGGCAATAATGATGTGAAGTTACGAGCAAAGCTCGATGATGCTGTAGCATTTTTTTACTGGCTCCAAGTGATAGCACGGTGGGATAAATCATATGCACACAATGAGAAATTGCTTGATTATTATCAACAGACGATAACGACAGAAAATGAATCAGTCTTAAATGCTATACGAGCAATTTTACATCAGCAAGCTAGTCCATACGGATTATTAGCGCAATTATATAGTGGAAATGCTCAGAGCCATGACGCACAAAAGATCGTAAAGATCAGCAAACCACTACACTCACAGTTCGAATTTCTATGGAACGAGAATCAGGCGTTATTAGCGCAGTGGCAGCATTACATAAACCAGTTTTCATGCCATAATGTTGAATACACGCTCAGAAGATTAGCAATATTTCTAGGGCTATCTGAGAATAATGTGCGTGATGTAAAAATATTTTTATTACCACCAAGTCTACGGCCGCTTGGTGCGGCTGGCCATGCTATTAGAAGTACTGATTTTATCTTGCTGCGCCCGCCACGAGACTTAAGTCAAGCTACAAAACAAGGCATTATGGTGACAATTTTTCATGAGTACACGCACTTATTGGCGCACGCTTCGCAGTCGTTTGCAGATTCCGCCAAAGCATCGTACCAGACAAACATAGCACCTCGTAAAATAAGGCTGCCCGCAGGATACAATTGGCGTGCGGTATATAATGAATTATTTGCTTATGCAGTTGCGAGTCGTACTATCGGCGGTCTCTTGGGTCTAGAGTTACTTGGTGATGCGCACCCATCCTTTAATGAACTAGAAGTGTCTTTTAATAAATTACGCGCTAAAGGTCGCCCATCGCCTAATCAATATATTAATTGGGCAAGCTTACACATGGTACCGATATTGCGACAGTACCTACAGGACAAAAGATTAATAGATAGAGAGTTATTTGATGCAGTGATTGGGTTGACTATTGACGAGGAGGTATACTAGCGCTACTATTGGGCAGGACGACAGCCCTAAATGTGCCACTAAAAGCACTTGCAGTAAATTGTAGGTTCTTCAATAAAGAACCTCTTTTTTATATAACACAGAATCAAATTGAGCGGTAATGGCGGCGCAGCAAAATTCGTAAAATGCCCATGCTGATTAACCGCACGATGATGATAAAAACCAAAAAACCGACCAGCAGCAAACTAAACCCAGCAAAATCAGGCGACCACAGTGGCGATACGAATTCGTAGCGGTATAGTTCGGTATTGGGCAGCTTCGGTTCGGCAAGCTTGTCTGATGTCGGATATTTTGCAAGCTCCGCCAAAACACACTGCATATACGCCGTCGACCAGCCAGAATACTGCGGATGGCAAACGGCTTCGGCGCGCGCATTGGCGGTAGCGCCTTCCGATGAAGTATTTGATACCGCTTTAATTGCTGCCTGCGCGTCGCGATCATATTGATGCTGCAAATAAATTACACTGCTGCTTGCATTCATGTGCGCAGTAGCGTATCGCTGTAATTCCGCCAGCCGCTCGGTGATTTGCTGCGTATCGCCTACCTTATCAGCGGCAGTGACAGCATTACGGCGCTGCACCATGCCTGTGTTATTTAAGCGTAAGAATGTTGCTGATAGAAACCCTGCCAAAATCAACAGGACCAATAGCTGCCACGTTTTGACGCGCTGCAATTTTTTGATATCGCGCCGAATTGAGCGCTTGTCTGCCACTATCGCCCCACCTTCATACTCTATTAGTATACCATACCATTAGCGCCGAGCATGCTATACTAAAGATATGAATATCTACTTTTCGGGTATCGGCGGCGTCGGGCTAGGACCGCTTGCAGAAATCGCACGCGACGCCGGTCATATTGTGCACGGCAGCGATGCACAGGAAAGCCTCACAACGCGCGAGTTGCAAGAGCGCGGTATTCCCGTGAGTACCGATCAAACGGGCGATTACTTAATGTATTGCCACCGGCAGCAATCAATTGACTGGTTTGTATACACCGCCGGCTTGCCGAACGACCATCCGGAACTGCTTAAAGCACGCGAATTAGGATTGCACCTGGCGAAACGCGACGAGTTGATTAATTACATCATCGGCGAAAAAAGGCTCAACCTCATTGCTATCGCCGGCACACACGGCAAAACTACCACCACAGCAATGATGGTGTGGGTATTTCGCCAGCTGGATATACCAGTAAGCTTTTCGATCGGGGCGACGACATCATTTGCTCCTGCCGGGCATTTTGATCCGAACTCACGCTACTTTGTGTACGAATGCGACGAATTTGATTATAATTTTTTACATTTTGAGCCTGACATTTCGATCATCACATCGCTTGACTACGACCACCCGGACACCTACCCGACCGAAGGCGATTACCGCGCTGCGTTTGAGCGCTTTTTAACGCAGTCAAAGCAAACTGTCATGTGGCTGCGCGACACATTTTCCGGTTTGCAAACGCCGAAAAACGCGTGGCTGCTCAAAGATAGCGAGGTTATGCCGCTTCGGCTAGCGGGCGCACACAACCGCGCCAACGCAACGCTCATTGCGAAAGCCTGCGAATATTTGAAACTCGGGCAGCAGCACGCCGTCCTGGCAGCGCTGTCAAGCTTCCCCGGCACCTCGCGCCGCTTTGAAAAGTTAGCAGAGAATTTATACAGCGATTACGGACATCATCCGGTTGAAATTGCCGCCACGCTGCAGATGGCACGCGAGCTATCAGACCGTGTCGTGCTTGTTTATCAGCCGCATCAAAATGTCCGCCAACACGAAATCCGCGACCAATACGACGGCTGTATGGAGCTTGCCGAAGAGATCTACTGGCTGCCGACGTACCTAACGCGCGAAGATCCAAGGCTGCCAATACTAACGCCGCAAGAATTAGCGAGCAATCTAACGAATCGTAATGCCGTCCATTATGCCGAACTTAACGACGAGCTATGGCAGCATATTGAAGCAGCGCGGCGTGATGGCAAGCTGGTACTATGCATGGGCGCAGGTACGATTGATGGTTGGCTGCGAGAGCAGCTAGCAAAAGCGAATACGACGGAAAAATTTGATAACGCTAACGACGCGCCCACCGCATAAAGACGCTTATTTCAGCATAAAGTCAGCGGTTATCGCCGCTACCCTGCAGTTGGTCGCGGCGCTGGCGGCTAGCGAGCTTTTCGTTATTGAGACGCGCGACCTCCTCAAGGTCTGAGCCAACGAGATGAGCGATAGCATTAACGTACCAAAGAACGTCGCCAAGCTCTTTAACAATCGCCGTGCGATCACTATCAGAAATCCTACCCTGCTTGTCGCGCAAGATTTTCTTGAATTTTTCGAGTACTTCGCCCGATTCACCGCCCAAGCCCAACACTTGCGCCATCAATTTAGCGTCAACCTCGCCGTAAGCATGCTCGCCGAGCAATGTGCGAAGGGCTTGTCGCGAATAATCATCAATTGTCATAGCTCCTCCTTGCTAGTAAATTTCGCGGTAGTATCTGTTGTGTCGTAGCTCGTCGCCGGCACAGCCTCCCAAGCATCGCTTGGCAGTAATTTTTCAAACACATAGGCGCAAAAATCCTGAATATTCGGATATGTTTGCGTCTCGTCAAGCGCCGCGACGTCTGCTGCGCTCATCCAACGAAAGTCGGTTGATTCGCCCTCAGCAGGCGGCACGCTCGGCTCCGATCGCGCGATAAAGAGGTAATCTAAATCAGTATGAAAATGTTCCTGCGTCACCGCATGCGTGTTGCTCGCGAACGGCTGCGGATGGATCGTAATGCCGCGCGCTGATTTCATGCGCAATTTCGGCTGCATGATTTCTAGATCAGCCAACCGATAGCCTGTCTCTTCTTGAAGCTCGTGACTAACCGCCGCCCACGGCGTTTCACTGAGCTCGACATGCCCGCCCGGCGGCATCAATTTACCGAGTTTGCGGTGCATGTGCATCAGCAGCCGCGGCTGGTTGCCGTCCAGGTGTACGATAAACATTGTCACACTAGCATCGTGCTGATTTGGCTGCGTGTGAATATGTGGCATGATTTTTTCTCCAGTTCATCTTTCAATTATTTTGCAGGCCTTCGCACAGACAAAGTTCGTTTTTCGCCCTTCGTCCAGCCAACGCTGCTCGTAGGTAGTTTTAATTTTATACTCATCATACAAATTTGATTCGTGCAGGTCAAACGACAGCTCCTGAATAAGCCACTGCGCCGCGACAAGTTGCTCTAGGCTCCAGCAGAAAAAATCAAGGTTATCATGTTTAAGCAACAATTTACCATCAGAACATAATAGCTCGGCATAGATACGCAGAAAATGCTGATGCGTGAGCCGGCGTCCCGCCGAACGCTGGCGCGGAAACGGATCGGGAAACGTGAGCCAGATTGTGCAGAGCGATCGCGCAGCAACGAGTTCTACTAATTGATCTGCCCGCGCCCGCACAAAAAATACATTGCTAAGCCCGCGCGCCTCCGCCTGGCGCGCGCCTTTTTGCAGCCGATCGCCCTTAACATCAAGCGCAACAAATGTCTGCTCGGGATGGCGCGCTGCCAACTCCACGCTAAATAACCCCGTTCCCGCGCCGATTTCCAACACATCAACAGCACGCGGCGTCCACTCGCTGAGCTCAAAGCAGAGCGGCGAGTTTGCGAATAGGGCGAAGCGGTATTTTTTACGCTTGCGAGTGATAATAAAGTTGTTCGGGTCGAGCAGTTGGCTCATTGTGCAGGCGAGCTTTCTGGCGCGCTTGAGCTGGGATTGGCCGCGTTATTCGCACTTGTGTCAGCAAAAATTTGCAGCGAATCATCAGACAGCGCTTCTTCGCCGAAACTCGGCGCGTCGACAGTACGTTTGGCGTGGCGGTCGTACATCGCGTTAAATTGCGAATATGCTTTGGCGTCGAGATTGCCTGTCGCCGAGAACTGCTCGTCCGACGTGTTGGCGGTAGCTTCTTTGCGCACCGACTGGTAGCCCGGACGACTCAAATCAACCTGCACTGCTCCGCTCGCGTTGTAAATGTGCAGCGAAATTCCCGTGAGCGTGCACGCCACCGCAATCACGCAGACGATCATGCTCGCGAAGCGGAATTTCCGGCGGCGGCTCTCGGCGACTTGGTTAAGATTAAGATGCGGCGCGACAGCTTCCTCCATCATTTTGCTCCCGCTTGTTTTTTGCCGTTTGCTTGGTAAATCGTATCAATTTGCGCGCGGTATTTTTTGATCAACTCGCTCATTTTCATCACGGTTTGACGGACTTCAGCACGGTACATACGCGCATACTCAATCATCTGGTAAAAGTCAACGGGGCGCTCCTGGCAGTCAATATCAATCGTTTTCGTAACACTCTCCTCGTAGCGCTGGTAGCTTGAGCGGAATGTCGCAAGCTCGCGACTAAACTCAACCGTCGTTTTCGCAGCCGCAACACCGTCAAGTTTATTAAGCGCGATACGGCTGTTCATCGGCGCCATCAGCTTATCTGAAATCGTCTCATACTCGCGCGCCAGGTTCACCCGTGTAAGCGCATCGTTTGCATGCAGCCGCTGCAACGACGAACGAACCGACACGCAGTTCGCGCGGATCAGTGCAAGCTGCGTGCTGCTAAACACAATCGGCTGCGAGCCTTCGGCGTGCACAAGCGGGCCCACCGTCAGAGCAGCCGCCAACACTAACAGAATGTATGCTCGCTTCATATGCTTTTAATTATCGCGCACTTTAGTAAAATGGTCAAATTGCCACAAGACTAAAAACTGCTTCATTATCCGCTTATCAATCCGTCGTTTTGGATGCTGCGCAGCGCCACCGCAAAGCGCGGGTCGCCGTTTAATTCGCGCGTTATTTGTGCAACCGATTGCCCATGCGTGTAACGGCGAATGATCTCGCCGCGCATTTGGCGCATACTACCGTCAAGCGGCGGCTGCTTGACATAATGCTTGCTTTGGCTTAGTCTCCCATAACCTTGGCGCTTAAGCTCCGCGCCGTAGTCCATCAGCGCCCAAAACCATTCACGCGGCCGGGCGGCGTCTATTGTTTCGGCGACTTTTACGAGAACGTCGCGATCACTCACACGTGTTTCATTAGCGAAAAAATGATGAAAATATACCGTACGAATATTCGTCTCGACGAACGACGTCGGGATTTCATAGACATAATTCAGGATAGCTGCAGCCGTATTCGCACCGACACCCGGCAGTTTCATAAGTTTGATTCGCGTGTTCGGCGCGCCATTCGCAGCCACCGCTTGCGCTGCTTGGTGCAAATACTTTGCCCGGCGATTGTAACCCAGCCCCTGCCACGCCGCCAGTACGCGCGACAAGTCTGCCGCCGCAAGCGAATCAATGGTCGGAAATGTTCGCGTAAACTCAGTAAACTTCGCGAGCACGCGTCTCACCTGGGTTTGCTGCAGCATAATCTCGCTGACAAGCACGTAGTAGAATGTCGGCTGCTCGCGCCAAGGCATAGGACGGTAGAGCTGTTCCCCTTTTTGCCAGACGAGCTGTTGGAAATCCATCTGAAAGCTACGCCAACTCCATAATCGCCCACCCGGAAGGCTATAACCCCAATTCGCGCAGCTGCCCCGGCTCCACTGCGCTCGGCGAGCTCATCATTACATCCAGCCCCGAACCATTTTTTGGAAAAGCAAGCACTTCGCGAACATTTTCTTCATTCAGCAGCTCCATTAGAATGCGGTCAACACCGAAAGCACAGCCAGCATGTGGCGGAGCGCCATATTTAAAGGCATTAATCATTGCGCCAAACTTAGCATCAACATAGGCGCGATTATAACCTAGATTCTCAAACGCTTTGTAAAGCACTGCCGGATTGTGATTGCGCACGCCACCTGAGCAAATTTCGTAGCCGTTCATTACCATATCAAACTGATCAGCGACTACCTCCAAGCGCTGCTGATCAGTTCTCGCCGCGTCTAATACTGTTTCGCCGCCGCGCGGCATGCTGAACGGATTGTGCCCGAAATCAAGCTTCTTGCGAGCGTCATCCCACTCGTAAAATGGAAAATCAACGATCCAGGCGAGCGCAACAACATTCGGATCTTTCAAATTAAAGTGCGTGGCGAATTCATTACGCAACCGGCCAAGGACAGCGTTAACAGTGGTGCGGGTGTCAGCACCGAAGAAGATAGCTTCACCCGACTGCGCACCAGTTGCTTCAAGTACGCCCATGACTTCCTCAGACGACAAAAACTTGAGGATCGGCGACTTCAGCCCGCTCATAACACTAACCGGATCAACAGAATTAAGGCCTAAGTCTGGCAACCGCTCAACAGTAATATACGCCAGACCGCCCGCACCTTCGCTCTTCGCGATCGCAGTAAACGCATCAATCTGTTTGCGACTCAAGTTCGCGCCGCCCGGCACGCAAATCGCTTTTATACACTCAGCATTCTTAAACACGCCAAATTCAGTCTTACTGAACACGCTTGTCAAATCAACCAACTCCATACCGAAACGCAAATCCGGCTTGTCAGAACCGTAGCGCTCCATCGCCTCCGTATACGGAATGCGCGGAATATCCTGGCTCAGCAGTTTTTTGCCGGCAAAATCGGTCGCCAGCTGCTTGATGAGCGGCTCGACTTCCTGGCGCACTTCCTCGCCATCTTCAACAAAACTCATTTCGCAATCCAGCTGGTAAAATTCGCCGTACAAGCGGTCGGCTCGCGGGTCTTCATCGCGAAAACAGGCCGCTAATTGATAATAGCGCGGCACGCCGCCGACCATTAGTAATTGCTTAAATTGCTGCGGCGCTTGCGGCAAAGCATAAAATTTGCCTTCATGCAGGCGCGATGGAATCAAAAAATCGCGCGCGCCTTCAGGGCTGGAATTTGCCAAAATCGGCGTTTGTACTTCCAGAAATTCGCGTTCGTCCATGTACTGGTGAATGAGCCTGTACATCTCAGCTCGTTTTTTTAGCATCGTCTGAACTTTGCCGCGGCGCAAATCAAGAAAACGGTACTTCAAGCGCAGCTCTTCGCCGGCTTGGTTGCCATCAGCAAACGGTTGAATCGGTAATGTCTCCGCGCGATTCAAAATCCTCAGTTCGTCGACGACCAATTCGACGCCTCCTGTCGGAATTTTATCATTGCGCAATTGTTCGTCGCGTTCACGCACCATACCGCTTGCAGAAATTACAAATTCATCGCGCAGCTCTTCCGCCAACGAAAATGCCTGCGGCTGGTCGGGATTAAACACTAATTGCAGCAACCCCGTATGATCGCGTAAGTCAATAAAAATTAGCCCGCCATGGTCGCGTCGCGAATGCACCCAGCCAGCAACCGTCACACGTTTACCGATTGCTTGAGTAGAATTAAGAGTAAGCGTTCGTTTCATATCTCTGTTATTGTACGCGAAACGAGCATAAATTTCCAGCTGCCGTTATGTTCATGGCATTTGCGCGCCAAGTACTGTACAATAAGCGTAAGAAGTATGAGAATTTTAAATCACACCGTCGTGAAAATTTTGAAGCGCTACCGCATCGCAACCGATGAGCAGCTGCAGCCATTGCTCGACGAAGCGGAGCGTTCGGGGCGCTCGCTGCAAGACGTTGTGCTTGACGCGAAATTAGTGTCCGAAACCGAACTCACTAAACTATTCGCCGATTACGCTGATATTCCGTACGTCGAAATCGACCCGCGCGACATTCCGAGCGAAGTACTCAACCGGATTCCCGAGCGAATCGCGCGGCAATACAACGCCGTTATTTTCCAGGTTGATGAAGACGGTTTGGTGCATTTGGCGATGGACGACCCCGACGACGTGCAGGCGACCAATTTCATCGAAAAGCAAGTCGGCGGCAATATTCGCATTTATATCGCATCGCACGATAATATTTTGCAATGTTTAGAAAATTACCGCGGCGACGTCAATCAAGAGCTCAACGAAGTAATCGACGTCCAGCGCGAAGACGACGGCTCAGATCAGCAAGTATCCGAAGCCGATGTCGCCGAAGACTCGCCGATCGCGCAGACCGTTAATCTGCTGCTTGAATATGCTATTCGTTCGCAGGCATCAGACATTCACATCGAGCCGCGCGAAAATTTCGTGCAGGTGCGCTATCGTATCGATGGCGTGTTAAAGGAAGTCAACCAACTGCCGCGCAACGTGCTCGGCGCGCTTGTCAGCCGCATAAAAATATTGTCGAACCTCAAAATTGATGAACGCCGCGTACCGCAGGATGGGCGCTTCAAAATCAAAGTTGCCGGCAAACAGTACGCGCTGCGCGTTAGCACCCTGCCGATTGCCGACGGCGAAAAAGTCGTCATGCGCGTACTGGACGAGTCAAACCAAGCAATTAGCCTAGAGCAGCTCGGCTATTGGGGGCGCTCGCTGGCAATTATCAACAGCGCTATCGCCGAGCCAAACGGCATGATTCTCGTGACCGGACCAACTGGTAGCGGTAAGTCAACCAGCTTGTTCAGCGTACTAAATATGCTCAATACGCCTGATGTAAATATCTCAACGATAGAAGATCCAGTCGAGTACAAAATTCCCGGCGTCAACCAAACGCAGACCAACGCCAAAGCAGGCATGACGTTCGCAAGCGGATTGCGCGCCCTACTCCGCCAAGACCCTAACATCATCATGGTCGGCGAGATTCGCGACGGCGAAACAGCAAACCTTGGCGTGCAAGCAGCACTTACCGGGCACTTAGTATTTTCAACGCTTCACACCAACAACGCCGCAACCTGTCTGCCGCGCTTACTTGACATGGGAATTGAGCCGTTTTTAATCGCAAGCACCGTCAAAGCAGTTGTTGGGCAGCGGCTAGTACGGCGATTATGCATGAACTGCCGGCAAGCATATGCGCCCGAGCAAAACGAAATTAACGAAATCGTGAAATTATTTAACCTCAAACCAGGGCAAACGTTCGCCTACATTCACGAACTTGAGCTGCAGGCTATCCAGCAAAAAGTCGGCGGCGACACGCCGCTCGGCACAAGCGAACAAACCATCATGCAGCTGTGGCGCGCTAATCCTGAGGGCTGCGACGAATGCGGACATACCGGATTCAAGGGGCGCGTCGGTATTTACGAAGTGCTCGACATGAGCCGCGAAATTCAAACAATGATTACAAAAAATGCGACAAGCGATGAGATTCAAGACCAAGCAATTAGCGAAGGCATGATTACAATGCAGGCAGACGGTTTAGTAAAAACATTGCGCGGCAATACAACGCTCGACGAAGTGCTGCGCGTCACGAGGGAGTCGTAAATGGCAAAATTTACGTATGTCGCCACCAACGCGCGAAATACAAGCGTGCGCGGTTCAGTCGAAGCGACCGACCGCGCCGCAGCGATTGAGATATTGACGAAACAAGGCTTGTCGCCGCTTGATATTAGCCAGCAAAAAGAGGGCGCGGCGCGCGGATTTAGCGCATTCGGCGGCAAAAAAGTCAAAAATGACGACATTGTCATGTTCACGCGGCAGCTAAGCGCGATGATTTCCGCCGGCGTTCCATTGCTACGCGGCTTATCGTCGCAATATAAGCATACCGACAGCGAAGCGCTCAAAACGGTACTCGGCGGCGTTATCAAAGACGTCGAAAGCGGCGCGCCGCTCGCCGATGCGCTCGCGAAATACCCAGCAGTCTTTAACGACGTCTACGTCAACATGGTGCGCGCTGGCGAGGCAGGCGGTATTCTCGACGACATTTTGAAACGCCTTGCCTTGCAGCAAGAAAAAAATGCTAGCATGCGCAAGAAAATCAAAAGTGCAATGACATATCCAATTGTTCTGCTCGTCATTGCAATTACCGCGTTCCTGGGCATGATGATTTTCGTCATTCCGCAAATCGGTAAAATGATGCAGGATCTAGGAGGTCCCGATCAGCAGCTGCCAGCGATTACGCAAGTAATGCTCGCTATCAGCGACGTCATGGTGAAATACGGGATGTTTATTTTACCAGTCGTTATCGCCGGGGTTGTGTTTTTACTGCGCTGGCTCAAAACACCGAAAGGTCGCCATATTTTTCACCGCGTCGTGCTAAAAATTCCTGCTGTCGGCGGCATCGTTAAAAAGGTCGCCGTCGCACGGTTTGCGCGCACATTTTCAGCACTCATGGGGTCGGGCGCCGCCGTACTGGAAGCGCTTGAAGTCACGGCGCGCGCTGTCGGCAACGTCGTATACGAGGACATGCTGCGCGATGCCGCTAAACAAGTCGAGAACGGCAAACAATTATCAACCGTCATTGAAAAAAGCGACTTGTTCCCGCCGATTGTCGCACAAATGCTCTCCGTCGGCGAAGAAACCGGCCAGACCGACGTCGTACTCGTCAAAGTTGCTGATTTTTACGAAGAAGAAGTCGACGTCGCGATTGACGGCATCAGTTCAATCATCGAGCCGGTCATGATCGTTATTATGGGCGGCGTAATCGGACTTGTCGCCGTCAGCGTCATGGCGCCGATCGCCGGACTGGCATCAAGCGTGAAAAGTTAAAAAATCATACCGCTTATGCTATACTAGATCAAAAGAGCAGATAACCGAATATGCCACATTTATTTTATAAAAATAAACCGCTGATCGGTCTGGATGTGAGCCAGACTGGTATTAAAGTAATGTCGATCAACCAAAAACGGTCGCTTATTCAAGGCTACGGCTCGCTTGATCTTGATCCCGCCAAAACACAAACGTCGCTAGACGACGAGAATGATAATTATCTGCTTGACAACCTGCGTTCGTTGCTTGAGCAAAATATTGTCGGCACCGTGTCGTCAGATCATGTCGTCGTCGGCATTCCAACAAGCCGTACGTTTTCGCGCGCTTTCAGCGTGCCGGCAAACGACGAGTCGCATATCAAAGGCGCAGTGCAAGTCGAAGTTGAACGCTATATTCCGATGCCCGCCGATTCGCTTTACATTGATTACCAAATTGTCAAAAAAACCAAAGAAAAAATTATCGTCGTGCTCGCTGCCGCACAGAAATCAGTTGTTGATAGCGTACTAAAAACCGTACGCGACGCCGGACTGTTGCCGGTCGCAATTGAACCAAGTATCAACGCAACTGCGCGCGTTCTCACTTCGACCGAAGAAGGACACTTAGCGACGCTCATCGTTGATATCGGTACGACCAGCACCGATATCGCCGTGCTTGACGAAGGCGCGATTCGTATCACCGGATCGGCAAGCGTTGGTGGCAACTCGTTCACGCTTGATATCTCATCGAAGCTTGGTATTTCGCTCGAAAAAGCTCATCAGTACAAAGTCTTGAACGGTTTATCGTCCGGTCCGCAGCGCGAGAAAATCGAAACCGCGCTGACACCCAGCCTCAAGAAAATCGCCAATGAAATGCGCAAGGTGATCCGCTATTATAGCGAGCGCCTCGTCGACGAGCGCACGATTGAGCAAATCGTCATCGTCGGCGGCGGTGCAAACGTACCTGGTATCGGCGATTTCTTTACAAACGAACTTGTCATGCCGGCGCGCGTCGCTAGCCCGTGGCAGAACTTCGATTTCGGTAATTTGCAAAAGCCGAACCGCCAGTTCCGCCCGCGCTACATCGCAGTCGCCGGACTTGCTAGCGTATCGCCCGCGGAGGTGTGGGGATGATCAATTTACTGCCGCCTAACGATCGCCGCCAGCTCGCGGCAGCGCGGACGAACACGCTGCTCGTGCGCTACGTTGTCATTTTGCCGATTCTAATCATCGCAATGCTCGCCGAGATGGGTGTCGTGTACTTTTTCATGAACTCTATACAAACGAACAACCGGCGTGTCATCGCCGAGAATGAAACGCAAGCAGCACGCTACGCCGATGTTAAGAAGAAAGGTAGCGAGTACAAAAAGAACCTGCTCGTCGCAAAATCAATTCTCGATACGCAATTCCCATACACCGCAGTCCTGACCGCTATCGCGCAGGCGCTGCCTGAAGGCGCATCGATTGAGCAAATTGCTATTGATGCGCAAAAGCTCAACACGCCAAGCGAAATCAAAATGCGCGTGCAATCGTACCAACAAGCCGTCGACGTCAAAAATATTTTGCAAAAAATCAAAGTTAATTCAAAATTACTCTTTTCCGACGCAAAAATCCAAGTTGCAAATTACGGCGATTACTACGAGGCAACGTACAACGTCACGTTTTCAAAGGAGATTTTACCGTGAAATCGAAACAACGTACCCTAACGCCATCAATCGCGAGAGCTATTTTAGCAGGCGCATTGCTGCTGATGGCTGCCGCCGGAATCGGCATATTTATATTTGGCCAGCAACAATTGAGCACCGTTGCCGAAGAAACGCGCAAGTCGACGACCGACGCCGAATCGTCGTCAAACGAATTGCAAGCCTTGACGACGCTCAAAAACCGGCTCAAAGAACAGAATAAAGATGTTGAGCGCGCCGCAAAAATCGTTTCTATCACTAAAAATTACAGTTACCAGGATCAAGTCGTGCAGGATTTCGTCAACTATGCGAACGCGTCTGGCGTCGTTATCAAATCAATTGACTTTTCGGCGAACAACGCCAGCACAAGCGGCACAGCAAGCAGCTCAAGCAGCTCGACTAGCGCGGCAACAGCAGTCAAAGCGCCAAACGGCACGAAGTCAATCTCTGCAACAATCACGCTGAATACGCCTGTCGCATACGATAACCTGCGCGACTTCATCTATCGTATCGAAAAAAATTTGTTCCAGATGCAAATCAGTAATTTGACGCTATCGTCCAACAAAGGCACGGGCGGTGTCGTCGTCGACGCATTAACTGTAACCGCTTACGTGAGGTAATTGTATGGAAGTTTCTGTCGCATTCGCACTCGCCGCCAAAAAAATCGGGCAATTTATACACCGCTACCACGTGTTATTGTTCGCCGTGCTCGTTATCGGCGGATTATCGTTTGCAACCTTTTCGCTTTATCAACTCATTTCCCAGCCCGCCGAAGAAGCCACGCAGAGCACATCTGCCAGCTTCGATACAAAAACAGCTGCGCGCCTGCGCAAACTTCACTCGTCCGACCAACCTGCCGCGCCAAACCTACCGCCAGGACGGACTAATCCGTTTTAGCCTATGGTTATCCTCGGATCAAACCTCAACCGCGCACCCGTCGTCAGCATTCAGACAAGCGGCGAAGTTGCCCGCACGGAGCGCGCGATTATTGATCCTGCCGATCTGCGCGTACTCGCCTACTCTGTGACGGGCGCGCTGCTACCGAAGACGCCGCAGCTGATGCGTATTGCCGACGTGCGCGAGCTGAGCAGCATGGGATTTATTGTTGATTCGATTGATGAATTTATCGCGCCAGACGACGTCGTAAGTCTACAGAAGATTTACGATTTGCAATTTGACTTGCTCGGTATGCGCGTGATTGATCAACGACGACATAAGCTCGGCAAAATCATCGACTTCACTATCGACACGAATACGTTTTTGGTGCAGCAGCTTACCGTCAAGCGGCCGCTGTTTCGCAGCCTAAACGACACGGAATTACTCGTGCACCGCTCACAAATTATTGAGATCAACAACGACGAAATCGTCGTGCATAGCGAGACCAAAGCGCCCGAACCCGAGCTGCACGAAGTGGTCGGCAGCTACGTCAATCCGTTTCGCAAGGCGCATCCTGCCAAGCAGACGATCAACGAAAAAGAGTAATAATTGTCAAGTTGAGAAGTTAATTGTCATTTTTCTGCAGCGCTTGCTTAATGTCATCGTAATCGAAGCCTTGCCGCGCCAAATACGCAGCAAGTTTTTGCTCGTCCGGGTAACGGCGGCGTTTCTTAGCGATAATTTTAGCAAGTTCTTGCAAATCACTGCGATCCGATTCGGCAAGGACGCGGTCAATAAGCGCGCGGTCGATTCCTTTAGCGGCAAGCTCGCTTGATAATTTTCGCTTCGACGTTCCTTTTAAGGTATTGCGATTTTCAACCCACCAACGCGCAAATACTTTATCGTCGACGTAGCCTTTTTCGCGCAGCCGCACCAAGACGCGGTTTGCCATGGACTGATTGACGCCAGGATGCTCTTTTATGTGCCCAGTGCGCCGCGATTTGTAGCGCCGCGCTACCGTCTTTCGCTGTAGATAATCGCATACCTCGCGCACCGAATGCGGTCTGGCGAGGCAATACTCAAGCGTGCGCGCATACAATTTGCCAAACTGGCTTTCGGCTTCTAACTCCGTCAATTCCGCCGCCGTAACGCTCCGCCCAACTCTCACGCCTAGATCCGCTACCTGCGAAATATCCAGGCTGAACCGGTATTTCCCGTCGACCGAGACATTTACGCGGTCAGGATTGCGTATTTGAGCGGATAGCGCGGTGATTTTATGCGTTTTTGGCGGGTCATACTCCATAGTGTTTATTGTAGCATTTTGTTAAAGCGCGTTCGTCGCACGCTACATTCTTAATATCAATAAAGGGCATCGTCTATCGCAGATAGACAGGCTAATTGAGCTAGTTTATACTAAATATGATATGTTGTCTGCTCTTAGACAGTATATACTGGCACCGTTCTAGAATACAGCAAGGGTAGCAAGAACGACGGCTGGGCGGACGAATACGCAAAACCGATTGACCAATTTATACGTTTCGGCAAAAAGAAATTCAACGAAAGATCGTAAGATAGCAAAGAATACACCGCGATAACCTCAGCGCATTCTTTGCTTTGTACCACGAAAATATACAACTAAGTACAGCCGGTTAGCTGTTCTCCTCCGCTTCCTTCACTTTCTCCCGCACTTTACCGTCAATCTCTGCTAGTGTATCCGGATGTTCTTTTAGATACTTTTTGGTCTGTTCGCGCCCCTGCCCAATTTTTGCATCATTGTAATCAAACCACGCGCCAGCTTTACCAACTACGCCGTATTGTACCGCCAGATCAAGCACATCACCAGTTTTTGAAATACCCTCATTATACATGATGTCAAATTCTGCCACGCGGAACGGCGGCGCGATTTTGTTCTTCACAATCTTCACGCGCGTACGGTTGCCGATGACGTTATCGCCCTCTTTGATTTGTCCAATCCGGCGAATATCTGCGCGCACCGACGCGTAAAATTTCAGTGCGTTACCGCCAGTCGTTGTCTCAGGATTGCCGAACATCACGCCAATTTTCATACGAATCTGGTTAATGAAAATTACCGTCGCTTTTGACTTGTTAATAATGCCAGTCAGTTTGCGCAGCGCTTGGCTCATCAGCCGCGCCTGTAATCCCATATGCGAATCGCCCATATCGCCATCAATTTCTGCCTGCGGTACAAGCGCTGCCACCGAATCCACAACAATAAGATCAACTGCGTTAGAACGCACTAACGTTTCGCAGATTTCTAGCGCCTGCTCGCCATTGTCTGGCTGCGACACGAGCAAATTGTTGGTATCGACGCCTAATTTTTTGGCATACGCCGGGTCGAGCGCGTGCTCTGCATCAATAAACGCTGCTGTACCGCCCTGTTTTTGCATTTCAGCAATAGCGTGAAGCGTCAGCGTAGTTTTACCACTTGATTCCGGACCGTAAATCTCAATAATCCGCCCCTTCGGGTAGCCGCCGCCGAGCGCAATATCTAAACTTAAACTGCCGCTCGGCAGCAACTCAACATCAACTTTCTTCGCTTCGCCGAGCCGCATGATTGAGCCGTCGCCAAACTGCTTAGTGATTTGATCCATCGCAAGCCCCAGCGCTTTTAGCTTGCCCTCGTCTGCCGTTGGTTTCTGTGTCGGTGTCTTTGCGTCGGTTTTCTTCGCCATGCTTCCCCCTCTCGTAGCCTCATTATACCCTAGACGCATATTTTTTGGTATAATACCAGATATGAAACGAAACGGGTTCACTGTTATTGAGCTGCTCGTTGTCATCGCTGTGCTTGGCGTTGGCTGCTGGCTTTTTTTTAGCGAAAAAATGAAACTAGATGCCGTCCAGCGCGACAATCAACGCAAGGTCGCTATCAACGCTATGTACTACAGCCTTGAAGAGTACTACTACGCTAAATTCGGCTATTACCCGCAAACGATCGACAGCAAAACGCTGCGCACCGTTGATCCGGAATTATTTACCGACCCGACTGGTATTAAATTCGGCAAAAGCGGCGCGGACTACAGTTACAATTCAACCGGCTGCTCCACCGACGGAAAGTGCACCGGCTACACGCTGCTCAGTACGATGGAGCGCGAAGGCGACTACCGTAAGCAAAACCGCGAGCACAAAAGCTAATCGTCACCCTCGCCGACTGGACGGCCATTCTTAAACGCCTCGACAGCGTTATTCAGAATTGCGATTTCGTGCTTCGGATTCGCGACATAGTGAAAACGATACGTTGTTTCGTCACCCTCAGTGCTCAGCCGAATCGAGCCGTAATTAAATATCGTCTGCAGCGGTCCTTGCTGCGAATAGCTCGCATCCTCAATGTTTGCCAGGCTTACCGTCTGCTCGCGCTTCGAGAAAAGGCTCATTTGGATTTCTTGAATCACGCTCTCATTCGTCAAAAAGAAACGGTTTTGCGTATACACCCACACCGCGATATAGCCGCCGATTGCAAATAATGTCATCACCATCGTGGCAATGACAATCACTTGATTGTATGCCGCAAGCGGCAGCCCGATACGCTTCGCCATGTCGGGGTAACAAAACATACATACCGCCGTCAGCGTAATGCCGGTAAGCGACAGTATTATTGGCGTCCACAATCCAATACTATGGCGCGTCACAGCGCTGATAACATATTCGTGCTGGCTTAAGTTCAACCAAGGAAAGCGCTCAACAGACTCTTGGTGTTTGCGGCGTGTTTCTTCGGAGATATGCACGGGAATCGGCTCAGTTGAACGCGCAACGTGCACGACTTGCTTGCCAGAATCGGTGACCTGCGTGTGCGCCGGCTCGACCGGCGCTGCGTACAGCGGCCGCCCCTCGGCGTCGTATGCTACTGGTTGCTGTCCGTTCGCTGCGTTGTCATCGCTCATCGCTCACCTCCTCGCCGTTAGTACTACCCATAGTATACTACAAATTCAAATGCTTGCGCGCCCGCGGCGTTACGCGCCGACCGCGCGGTGTGCGTTCAATGAAGCCGATTTGCAGTAAATATGGCTCGTAGAAATCCTCAATCGTACTCGCTTCGTCGCCGGTCAGCGCTGCGATAGTAGTCAAGCCTACTGGATTATCGCCATAATTTTTAAGCATTGCGCTCAGCAATTGCCGATCGGCGGGATCAAGTCCCAAATCATCCACTTCTAGCAGCTGCAACGCTTGCTGGGCTGTCGGCATATCAATGATACCGTCGCCGTTCACATCAGCGTAATCACGCACCCGCCTAAGCAGCCGGTTAGCGATTCGTGGTGTCAAGCGCGCCCGAGTACTCAGCAGCTCCGCGGCTTTTTTGTCAATCGCTGTCGCTAGAATAGCAGCGCTGCGCCGTACAATCTGTGAAATATCTGCCGGCGTATAAAACTCTAACCGATAGATATGCCCAAACCGATCGCGCAGAGGAGCCGCTAAACTGCCCGTTCGCGTCGTCGCACCAATGACAGTAAAATGCGGCAAATCCAGCCGCACACTCCGTGCCGCCGGTCCTTTACCGATAATAATATCCAGCTTATAGTCCTCCATTGCCGAGTACAACACTTCCTCCACCGCCCGGCCCAACCGGTGAATTTCATCGATAAACAATATATCGCCGTCTGCTAAGTTCGTCAAAATAGACGCTAAGTCACCCGCTTTTTCAATCGCCGGTCCGCTTGTCACGCGCAGCCCAGCGCCCATCTCGTGCGCAATGACACCCGCCATCGTTGTCTTGCCAAGACCAGGCGGCCCGTACAATAACACGTGGTCGATCGGCTCGCCCCGTTTTTTCGCCGCCTCAATTGCCAAACGCAAGTTACGCTTCAACCGCTCCTGCCCGACATACTCATCAAACGTCTGCGGACGTAAAGTTACTTCAATCTGCTGCTCCGCGCCATCGTCATCATGCGCACTGATATCAACGATTCGTTCAATTACCATAGGTATAGTATAGCATTATAGCGGCGAGGTATTGACTTTGGTCGGCAAGTATGATATATATATTAGCTTTTCGCAATCCTGCGAGAGGTGGAACATTGAGAAAGAAAGGAGGGGACGCCATGTCCCCCATTGCTGCTACTGAGTCTGAGCTTGCCGATGCCGCCATCAAGGTGGCGTGGGATAACCCAGACACCTCGCCCGAGGTGTCTTTCGAGAGGTGTTTTGACGACGCGCCGCGAGTGCGCGCCATCGTCACCGATGGTCCCATTATCGACGATCTCATTCTCCTCGCCCGGACGGGCGAGGAGGCAAGTTTTGATGTCATTTGGTTTATTGATGGGCTCAATGAGCCCATCAAAAAGACAAGCTTTAGCGCTCTTCTCAGCGCTATTGAGTGGGACGGCGATAACCATAAGGTCACCGTCCGGACTGACGACTGTGCCTTTAGCTACTACCCTGAGAGAATCGGGGAGATTTTTCGCTACGACGAAGGTATTGTCCCCGAGGCGCTCCGCTCATGCCTCCTCGGCTGAGCGCCGCACCGCCCTGGCAGCTAGCCGCCCTTCTACATCAGGCAATCTGAAGCAGAAGAGCACGGGCGCCGCGCCCCGATTACGCTTGAGAGCTTTCGCTCCCGAACGTCGAGTCGGCTCGATCTCCGAGCGCTAGCCTCGCGAACTTCGGTTCGCATCTCCTTTCTTTCCGCCGCCGCTTGAGCCGCCCTTTCCTGGGGCCTCGCGGTCGCTATCAGAGCCGTTCACGGCTCTCCCGCCCGGGTTCACGCCCGGGCTTTTTCCTGCTCCACCGCCAATCCCCATCCAAATATCGTACAACATGCGGCGCGATACAGAGCTGAAAAAGCGCATTGATGCACTTGAGAAGAGGTAATCCATCTAGGGCGCTTGGGGCACAGGTGTAGAAACTTATAACACTATCGCTAAAGGTTATCCTCGCAACGCCCGCGTCACGCGCTCAGCTGTCGGTAGCGCTGGATCAACTCCTTCAAGTGCGCGTGTCGCGTCTGCTAATGTGTAACCGAGTGCTACGAGAGCTTCAAGAGCTTCGTCAACGACACTAGATGGGGTTTGCGACAGTACATCAGAGCGATCATCTGCGGTTGGCACGCCAACTTTATCACTTAAATCAACCACCACGCGCTCAGCAGTTTTTTTACCGACGCTGACAGCCTTCTGGATGAAAGCGTGGTCGGCGTTAGCAATAGCGTTGCGAACAATTTCTGCCTCGCCCAAGCTCAAGATTGCGAGTGCCGCTTTCGGCCCGACGCCCTGTACGGTGATGAGCAGTTGAAATAGCTTTTTTGCCGCCAGCGATGAAAACCCAAACAGCTCTTCGGCTTGTTCGCGCACATGGTGATACGTGTAGATTTTTGCCTCGCTGCCCACGCTAAAACGTTCGAAATCGCTCGCCGCCACGTAGATTTCGTAGCCGACGCCGCCAGTATCAACGACAATACTATCATTAAATTTCTCTGCGACCATCCCAAACACATGCGCTATCATTATCAACCGTCCTACGGATTAGTTGGCGTCGTATTGCCGCCCGGATTACTCGGAGTTGTACTGCCGCCATTATTGTTTGTTCCGCCGCCGGTATTGTCGCCACCCGAATCATCATCTTTTGCGACGCAGTTTGCGGTGTCGCGCGAATAGCGTGAAGCAGTTGCCTGCGACTTTGGTATTGTGACAATTTTGCCTGTTTGCGTATCACAGACGGTGACGCGCTGGCTACTAGCGCAGTTTGCGGTGTCGCGCGAGTATTTCGTGCTATCGTATTCATTTGCGTCGATTGATACGACTTTGCCGGTTGATAGGTCGCAAACTTGCTCGACCGCTGCCTTACAGTTTGCTGTGTCTTTTGAATATTTCGACTCGCTAAATTCGTCTTCTTTGATCGACTCGACTTTGCCCGTCGCGAGGTTGCAGACACTGATGGTTGTCGACTCGGCGTTACAGCTTTCGGTCGGCAACGCGCCGCTCATGAAATATTCGTTGTAAGTGTTACCGCCCGCTTTTGCCGCTAAACCGCCGTTCTCGCGGCAAACAGCACGCTGTACGATACCGCTTGGCACATTAAACTTCACATCAGCCTTGCCTTTCAATAGCGCCGACATCGTGCCTTTGAAGATCGGACCCGCCATATCGCTGCCGCCGCTGCGCATCACCGTGTTGTCGTTATTGCCGACCCACACACCGACGACGTACTGCGGGTTGTAGCCGATCGCCCAGGCGTCGCGGTTATCGTTTGTCGTGCCGGTCTTGACCGCTACCGTACGATTGCCCGGCACTGTAATCGACGAGCCGAAGATCCGGGCGCGCGTCGCAGCGTCGCTTAGCACGTTTGAAATCAAGTATGCGCCCTGCTGACTAATCGCCTGCCGCCCCTTGTGCTCGCGTGCAAAAATTTGCTTGCCGAACTTATTGTTAATTTCCGACACCATTGTCACATCGTACTGCTGCCCGTTGTTTGCAAACGCTGCGTACGCATTCGCCATTTCGACCAGCGGAATTTCTGCTGAACCAAGCGCTAGCGACAAACCATAGCCGCTCGTGTTATCGCTCAGTGTAGTAATGCCAAGTTTTTTAGCAGTGCTAATCGACTTCGAGATACCATACTTTTGCATCACCTCCACGCTCGGAATATTGAGCGACCAGTTGAGTGCCTGGCGCACCGACGCTTTGCCGCGGCTCGTTTCGCGGCGGTCGGCATCACGCGGGACGTACCCGCCACCGAAATCCTTCACTTTGTCGTCGAATACGGTTGCGGGCGTTATCGTGCCGTCAGCGAGGGCATTTGCGTAATAAATCGGCTTAAAACTTGACCCTGTCTGGCGCGCCGTCGTCACCATATTGACCTTTCCCCACTTTTCATTATTGTAGTCAGCACTGCCGACCAGAGCGCGGACTTCACCGTTCGTCGGGTCGACGATAATGCCGCTTGCATTGCTGCCGCCCATACGGTTGATGTATTTCATCTGCGCGGCGATATTGCCCGTTAACGTTTGCTGCGCCGATGCGTCGAGCGTCGTCTTCACCTGATAGCCCGAGCGCATGACTTTTTCATAACCGTACTTTTTACTCAGTTGGTTGATCACCATTTCCGCGAAATGCGGCGCAATTGACGTTTCGTTTTTCTTCGCACCTGCGCCATACGCAAGCTCTTGCGTAGCGGCGGCATTTTTCTGATCCTCGGTGATGAAGCCGTTTTTCACCATGCGCGACAGCACGGTATTTTGGCTCTTAATAGCATAATCTCGGTTGCCACTAATCGGCGAATAGCGCGCCGGCGCCGGCAATAGCCCAACTAGCATAGCACTTTGTGCCAAACTCAATTTGTCTGGCGTAGTGTTGAAATAAGCCTTCGCCGCATCCTCGACACCAAAGGCATTTTCGCCGAAATACACCGAATTCAAATACATCGCCAAAATCTGATCTTTCGAGTAATTTTGCTCTACGGCAATCGCCATAAAGAGCTCTTGATATTTGCGGAAATAACTATGCTCGTCGCTCAGCAGAGTATTTTTCACAAGCTGCTGCGTCAGTGTCGAGCCGCCGCCCTTCCGCGTCACCAGCGCGCGCAAAATACTCAGCGGATTAAAACCGCCGTGCTTATAAAAATCCTTGTCCTCGCTAGCAATCAGCGCCTTTTTCATGCTGTCAGAAATATTCGCGAGCGCCACATCGCTGCGGTGTTCCGCCCGTCCTACGCTATAAAACGCTTTACCGTTCGTATCTTGCAGCACAATTCCGGTGTTGTTGCGGTTCATGAGCCGCTCTGGGTCTTTTATGTCGTTCGCGAGCATAATGTAGGTGACAACCGGCACGATAATCAAAAACGCAAGAATCGGCAGTATAATAAACAACGCTTTTTTCTTCGCCGGCAGCCCGCGCCACCACGTCACAAACTCGCCAAGTTTTCCTGGCGGCGTCCACTTTGGACGGCGGTGCGGCGACTTTTGCCGCCCTAAATTCGCGTAGCGTCCCATACGAGCCGGTTTCATTTTTGACTGCTTCTTCTTCGACAATAAACTATCCACTGTTTCATTATACCGCGTGTCCGCGCTGCATAAAAGCGTGCGTCAGCGCCGCAGCCAGCGCATCGGCGCAATCGTCTGGCTTCGGCACTTCTGTTAGTCCTAATTGCAATCGCACCATTTCCTGCACTTGCGGCTTTTTTGCCGCGCCATAGCCTGCGATCGATTTTTTGATTTCGTTCGGCGTGTATTCGTAAATCTTAAGATTCGCCTGCTGCCCCGTGAGCGTCGCCACGCCGCGCGCCTCCGCTACGCTAATTGCTGTCGTAATATTTTTTGTAAAAAACAGCTTTTCGATCGCCATATGCTGCGGCTTCGTCTCGGCGATGATTTCCGTTAAACTACGGTAAATCTCCTCAAGCCGCTCCGGCAGCGGCGTATGCGCCGGCGTCGTCACCACGCCCGCCGTCACCAGCTTCACGCGTCCGCGCACGGCGTCGATCACGCCAAATCCGAGAATGCCCGTACCAGGATCGATGCCAATAATACGCATAGTTATTTTTGCCACGGCAAGCGTATACGCCGGAATAATCGTGTAATTTCGCGCCGCCACTCCCAGCCGGCATAGCCCGAGCCTGCCGCCGTGATGCCGCCGACCGCCCACCACATCGCATAACTTGACGCAGCTGCCGCGTCCGGCTCAACAGGGTACGATGTCAACTTTACGCTTTCTGATTTCTTCTTGCGGCAGCGGTTTGTCTCAGGATTGCGCTCCCAGCCGTCTTTGCATGGTTTCGGTTTTTTGTCGGCGCTCGCGATTTTTTTGCAACGCCCAGTTTTCGGGTCGCGGAACTGATCGTCGCGGCATGGCTTAAGTACTTTTGCCGCTGCTGCCGCGATTGAACGGCAACGACCCGTTTCTTCGCTGCGGTATTGCCCGTCTTTACACGGCTTTACCGTTGCAACTTTCGCGTAATTTTTACAACGGCCAGTTTCGGGATTGCGGTATTGCCACGGCTGGCAAGGCTGCAGCTCGCGCTCAACTGGCGTTTGTTTTTCTTTAACGCATTTTCCCGTCAGCTCGTTGCGAATTTTTCCGATAGGACACGGCAGCCACAATTCCGCGACATTGCCGCGCCCGGGCGTGAATGCGTACGTCGCCGTCCAATCATCATCAACCAAACTCCACGACGTATTTTTTGGTAATTTCTCGTAGTGGATTTCGTCGACCGTTTCGCCGCTGCTATTCAGTATTCGCACTGTGCCGGTCGTTTTGCCAAGTTTTAAGCCGGCTTCTTTTACGTTTACTGTCAAAAAATCATGCGCCGCAAGCTCGCTGTCGCCAAATTCATATTGCTTTTTATTGCTACTTGACGTTAGCTTGCAGCCGTTTAGGTTGGCTACTGTATCGCCCGCGTTATAGATTTCAATAAATTGGTCGTCGAGATTAGCGCCGATTTCAGTTAGTTTTATGTTAGCGCAAGCGTTGGGCGGCACTGCCGGTTCGTGCGGATTATCGGGTGGCGATGGATCGCTAGGCTGGTTCGGCTGCGGCGGATTAGGCGGCTCCGGCGCCGCACAGTTGATAAATTGTCCAAGCGAAAATTCATTTCCGGCAGTGAAATCATCCGCGTTATTATCACTATCGCGCACGACATTAGCGCCTATGCAGCGCTGCAAAACATTTTGCTTTTTTGAATCAATCTTTGCAGCAAACTTTTCAAACGCTGCCGCTTTATTCCATCCGATCAAGTCCGCCGCTTCGCCCGCCACCGTCACGAGCCGCACCGAACCATTTGCAGCAAGCGAACCGCTTTTATAACTGTCGTCAAATACTTCGCGAATTTCAGAGAGTGCTTCATTTTTACTATGCCGCACCGCATAAAATTCTCCAGGCTTCAATGCTGCATCGCCAAAATCTTTCAAAATCCGCGTCTGTTCGCGCGCGCCGCCCGTAAAACCTTCTTTCAGGAATTGCAGCCGCCAACCTTTCAGATTTACCGCCTCGTTGCCCGCATTATACAATTCAACAAACTCTTCCGCGCCAGGACCAATTTTTACTTTCGAGATAAGAACCTTTGGCGGCGGGATTGTAGACGAATCAGCGGCAGCAGCTGGAGCCGGCGGCGTCAACATATCTGTTTGCGGTGCGGCAGTTTGCGCTACAGACGCAGGAGCTGCGGGCGCAGGAGAAGTTTCCGGCGCAGACGGCGCAACTGGTGGCGTTGTTGGCGGCTCAGATTCAGCTGTCGCAACAGGCTGAGCTTGCGCGACCGAAGTTGTATCAGGCTTCACAACCGCAGATTCGGCGGCTGTTTCCGGCTGCGCGGCTGCGTGTTCAGTTGCCGAACTTCCCGTATTGTCAGGCGGCGCGTTAACCGCCAGCGCTGCTGGCGCAGGAAACACCAGTCCAGTAATCAGTATCATAAGTAGTCCGCGTCGCATTACATTCATGCTTATCTCCTTACTTACGCTTAATACGTAAAGTATACCAAAGCGTATTACGGCGCGCAAACTACTCGTCAATGTCAACGGTAATGTCTGCGTTTGTATGGACGTTCGTGACGTCGTCCAGCTCTTCGACTGCGTCGAGCACCTTCATCAGTTTGCGCGCAGTCTCAATATCACCAACCGGCACGTCGTTATTAGCGACATATTGCAATTCAGCATCTTCAACGTTCAGCCCGGCCTGTACGAGCGCTGCGCGGACTTTTGCTAGATCTTTCATGTCGGTGTAAACAGTCAGCCCGCCGCCTTCTTCAACCGCATCTTCCGCGCCGGCGTCAAGTACTTGCAATAGCGCATCCTCACCGGTAGCTGCCACGCGAATCACGCCTTTGCGCGTAAACTGGAACATCACGCTGCCGGCGTCTGCCATCGTGCCGCCGTTTTTGGTCAATGCCGTACGGATTTCCGGATACGTGCGGTTTTTATTGTCGGTCGCTGCCTCAACAATAATACCAACGCCGCCTGGACCGTACGCTTCATACGTCACCTCTTCAAGCGCTGCCGCATTCTTATCGTTCACGCGGTCAATCGCACGCTGGATGTTGGCATTTGGCATATTAGCGGCTTTTGCTTTTTCGATCGCCATTGCTAGCGCCGAGTTCGTCGCCGGATCGGTACCGCCGCGCGCCGCAATCGCGATCTGGTTACCGATTTTCGTGAAAATAGCGCCGCGCTTAGCATCAACAATCGCTTTCTGGCGATGCGTCGTCGCCCATTTGCTGTGTCCTGACATACCGACTCCTTTGTTTTAATTACATCACAATTTATTACGATTATAACAGATAGCAGCGCGCTATTCTACTACCGACGCGTCGCGCAATCTGTAGCCGCTCGCGCGTTTCATATACCCCACTGCCGCGAGCAACACCACATACCACGCCGCAGCGCCAACCCAGCCAACCTGCTGTGTGATTTGTGCCCACGGCTGTTCGGCGCACCAGTAGGTCGCCGCTATCATACACGACAGTACGAATTGCGCCGGATACCCTAGCACTGCCACCAAGCCGGGTGCAATCATCGCGCCAACGCCCGCGCCCGCCGCCAGCACCATTGTGAATGGGATAAACGGCACGATGAGTAAATTTGCAAGAAGCGAAATCACGCTAATTTGCCCGAATGCCGCCAGCAAAACAGGCGCGGTTACTAATTGCGCCGCCAACGTTTCCAGTAAAATTTGCCCGATCGCCGGCGCAGTCTGCCGACCGAAAAAGTACGCCGTCATAATCGGCGCAACGATGATAACGCCCGCAAACGCCGCAAAACTCAATTGCCAGCCGACATCTCCCCACGCGTAGCTCGGATTCCATAGCGTTGTTATTGCGAGCGCCACGCCAAGCAGTACGACCGGATGAAATTTACGACCGTAATACCACGCCCACAAACTTAACCCCGTCACGAGGCCGGCGCGCGTCATGCTCGGGCTGAGACCAGTCACCGCCATAAATCCGCCAATTAACCCCGCGCTTGCAAACATTGCCAAAAACTTTGATACTTTCGCAAACAAACGCCGCGCTAAGCGCACTAAAATTGTTAAATTATAGCCGCTCGCCACGATGATATGCGTCAGTCCGGCGATTTTCAGCGCTTCTAACAATTGCGGCGGCAGTTCGCTCTTTTTGCCCAGCAAAAAGCCGATACCGAGGCTCGCTTCCGGCTCGCGAATTGCCCGCCGCACCTGCGCCGCAAAACCATCGCGCAATTCTAGCGCCGGATCGCCGCCAGGCACGCGCTTAATTTTGAGCACTGACGCCCGCGCCAGCGACGCTGCATAGTTACCGAACCCAGCGCGCAGCGTACCGCTAAGCCTCAGCCGATCGCCGCGCTTGATATTGCCCGGCTTCGCGATTGTCACCCAAATCTGCCCGGGCAGCGACCGCTCGCCCAACACTACATCAATAATTTGCAAGCGCAAGCCGCCGCCTGCCGCTATGTCGGCATCGTCTTTCACCGTGCCAGACAGCACTACTTGTCGGCCAATGAGCGGCTCGTATACTGCGAGCTGCGCTTGATCGCCCGACCCGCGCGCCAGCCCTACGCACGCGCCTGCCGCTACCGCTAGCACAATCATATACCGCTGCGGCGTTTTGATAATAACTGCGAAAATGGCGAGCGCCGCCAGCCCAGCGATCCACCCGGGAATATCTGCCCGAATCCACTGAGCCGCCGCGACGCCAATAACCGCACCGTAGCACAGCGCCGCGACATGCCACATCAAATGAATCCGCTCGCGCAGCCAATTCATACCCCGATAGTACCACAGCTTGACTCACCCGCCGACAAGCGGTATAATACGAACCGTTCGGGTCCATAGCTCAGCTGGTTAGAGCACCTGCCTTTTAAGCAGGGTGTCGTGAGTTCAAGCCTCACTGGACCCTCCATGCTTTTTGAAACCTATCCACTCCGTAGGAGTGGGTTTTTATTATCACGCAATAAAAATTCTGCGAAACCGCAGCGTCTGCGTTCGTTGCTTCACTCTATTTCTTCTTTTTATCCGCCGCACTCGCATGCGGTTGGCGGCGAAAACTAATTTCCATAACCGCACAAACAATGCACACTGTGATAATCGTGTGGCGATACTGCATAATATACGCTGCGTACTGCCGGCTTGCATCGTCCATCTCGACCGCAGCGCGAAATGCGCCATACGTCAGCATAACCGCAAAAACTGCAAATACAAGTGCTCCCGTAATGCTATGCCACCGAGACGACGCGCGCCCCGCCCGCACCATCACGATGAGCGCCGGCAACAGCGTCAACACCGCCGCCACCACGCTTGTCAGCGGCGGTTTCGTCAAAACGAGCCCCGCTTGCGCCACGACCGGCGCCAAACTGCTCGCCCACGCATCTGCGAGCAACGCGCCTGCCGCGAGCGCTAATGTCGGCACGCCTAAATTTCGCCGGCTCAGCCATGCCACCACAAATAAAATCGCGAGGTAGATTCCAAGAATGATGAGATAGGTCATGTTGCTATTTTAGCATGGGCAATGCCATACTTCAGGCAAATCAATCATCACAAGACCAAGTTGGCGTATTAGCATTAAAAGACTGCTGCGCTGTTTCATAAATTCCCGTCCATTCTTTTCCGCAGCATGCGCATTGTGCCAGCCGTTACGCTCCGACCTTGTCTTTCCTCGGCCGCCGCTTGGCGTTACGCTCAATGTATTCAATGATCGGTGTCGCCACGTCGCGCCCTATAATTTTTTCAATGCCGAAGCCTGGGCTAGCATTTACCTCCAGCACCAGAGGTCCGCGCGCCGAACGCATGAAATCAACGCCGGCAACAGTCAGGTTCATCGCCCGTGCCGCTTTCACGCACATTTTACGCTCTTCATCGGTTAATTTAATTGCTGTACCGGCGCCGCCCTTGTGCAAGTTGCTGCGGAAATCATCATCCAAGCTCTGGCGCCGCATGCTCGCCACGACGCGGCTGCCGACAACAAACGCGCGGATATCCGTTCCCGCCGATTCCTTCACAAACTCTTGCAGCAATACGTTTGTGCCGTCTTCATTTGTAAGATAAAATGCCTGCAGCACCGATTTCGCCGCCTTCTTGCTCTCCGCAAGCACGACGCCGTTGCCATGCGTGCCGCGCGCTAATTTGATAATCACCGGCGTACCGCCAAGCTTCTCAAGCAAATCGTCGATATCGGTTGAGTTGCGGCTAAACACCGTTTTCGGGATTCCGACGCCCGCCCGAGCAAGCAGCTGCGTCGAACGTAGTTTGTGTCGCGGCTACGCGTAATAGCGATGGAGCTGGAAATCGTCCATACGCCTTGCATTTCCATCTGGCGAACAATCGCTGTGCCGTAACGCGTCATATAGCTGGCGATGCGCGGAACCATTGCGTCGTAACCGCTCAAGTCTTCGCCGCGGTAACTCACGACCGGATTATTTTGCTCAATTGAAGCGTAGCATTCTTTGTACTTGATGATACGCACTGTATGTCCGCGCGCTTTCGCAACTTCTCTGAGCCGCTTCGTCGAATAGTTTCCGGGGCCATTAGATAAGATAGCGATTTTCATCAGATAATATCTCCTCTCGGATTATTATGATAATATTTTTCAAAAAAGGCTTTCGGATCGCGTTTCAATTCTTGAATGAGATCATCCGATCTATTTTCCCGAATGAACCCCTTTGACACGTCTACCAGAAATTTCTTGTTCAATATCTTACAGCCAATCAGCGCCGGATATCTATTCTTCGACCGGTCAGCCAGCGTAAACGTGCCGCGGATTTTCTTACCGCCTAAAATTATCGTCAGATGCGTAAGAAATCTCACTTGCAAGTCGCCATGCGCGCTGCGCACCCTGCTCGCCTCAAAGTTTTTCGTCCGGTACACCGTACCGCTATAAAATTTTGATTCCGGCGCAAAAAGCGTAAATGAAAGCTCGCCGTCGCTGCTCATGGCAATATTTGACGCCCAAATTGACGACCGGTCCGCACCCGTATCAATTTTCACGCGGATACTGCGCGCACTTTCGCTCGGAATGACAATATGCACTGTCCGCCCGATGATGACTTTTCCGCCCTTCATAGTGCTACTTTATAATTCTATTCGTTTTGTGTCAATTCAGTTACCGTGCCATTTCGTCTATATACGTTTTTTATGATTCGCACGCACGATCGCAAAAATCACAGCCGCTAGCACGAGCAGCCCGATCGTAATGTTTAAGAGCGCCTGAAACTCGCGCAGCATGTAGAGAATCGCCACTGTTACACCGACCGCGCCCCAGATTGATGTGAGCTTGCGCGCAGTCGCTACGCCCATAATAACGACCGCCGCATGTTCAACGAGAAATAGTAATTGATACCAGCCGCCGTCAATAAACGCGGCAGCCAAGCCTGGAATCGTCACGAGACATAATAGCGTTACGAGATGGCACATGCTCTCTATTGGACGTTTGCACGCGTAATATCCAGCATACAATGCCGCCGCAACAAGCGCCCAAAGATGCGTATACACGAGCGCGTGCGTATCGGGAAGCGCTACGTATAGCAAACGCTGCGCACCAAGCATCGCTATAACAACGCCGCATTCCGCAAATCCCAGCTGCTTCATCTCATAGCTTTGTATGCCAAACACGACTCCGGCGCCAACCAAAATCGCTGCCGCACCCGCTACGATAGCTATATCCGACGACAGCAATGCCAATAGCCCAGCCGAACCAGCCGCCGTCAAGCTTGACACGAGCATTGCATTCCACACTCGCCCGGTACCGCGCCACAAACGGTACAACCACCCTGCGCCGTAGAATCCAATCAATCCAAACGCCGCAATAGCTACAAGCGTCCCGTTAAACGATACGCCGCACCATGCGCACAACAATGCCGCCAACACAACGCTCATCATATTGCCGGCATACAATAACGCGGCGCGGCGCGCAACATACACGAGCACATACATCGCTGCTACCGCCGCCAACCATCCCGCCGAGCGCATCGGATAATTCTGATCCGACAAAAGCGCAAGACTGCCAAATGTTAATGCGCAGGCCGCGCCAGACCGCCACCAGGTTTTTGTCTTGGCGGTAGCCCGATTTACTGCGCGCATCAGCACGCTTACCGCTCCAAACCCTACAAACGGCAGCCATGCCGCTAGCGCGAAAATCTCTACATACGATAAATTGCACGCGATACCGGCAAGCAGTATTTGCACGGCAAGCACGATATGGAGTACATACATCATCGCGACTTCCTTTTGGCGGTATGCCGCATACGCGCCTATCGCCACGATCGACAGCCACGCCAGCAGGCGCCATTCATTCGCCATACTCATCGCGAGCACTGCAAGGCCGATAACTGCGCCATATCCGATCGCACTGCATCGATACATCGCCGCGGTGCGCGAAACATGGTTGCGCCAGCGGAAATACTCCGCTAACGCAATCGTCGTAGCACTATGTCCAACACCAAGCGTTACAACAGTTTGCGCAGCATTAAAGCTACACTTAGCGCAAAGCAGCCACCCCGCCGCCAACATCGCGCCATGCGCGCACAATACCATCCAGCGCAGTTTTTCAACCGCGGCAACGTAGTAAAACGCCGCCGCAAGGAGCACCCACCAGCCGATATGCCACCATGAGACATCACGCCCCAGTGCAAGCTCGCACATAGCTATGTAGAATATCGCAAACAACAACCATATACTCATCGACACGTAGACAAGCGCACCAGCGCTTGGCGTAAGCTGTTTCATTAATAAGCGCAGCGCAAGTACCGCTATAACACATGCCATATAGATCGTGATGTATACATCGTACGATATATGTACGATATTATTCACAACAATCAATAGCGGCACCGTAATAATATATACCGCCGGCCACAACAGTCCGTAGCGGCGTAACCGCGCCGCCGCGAACAAAGACAACACCATAGCAAGCACTAATTCCGCTAGCTGCGGTATTGCTTCTGGGTGCGCCAGTGCGGCGTCGCTCCTCGATAAAGATGGAATCGATGCAAGCAACGGCGCAACGAACGCCGCCGTGAAAAATCCAATCCATAGCACTGCCTCGTGAATTGACGCTCGTACGCTGCCGATAGGCAAGTAGCGGAGCGACACAATCACATTAAGCAGCGCCGCAAGCGCCACCGACAAGCTGATCGCGATATACGACGTGCCGCTCGCCCACGCCGCAGCAGTACCCGCCGCCACCAGCGTGAGCAGTCGTGCTGAAAATTCCGCATAATTGCGTACCGATTTATCCGACGCTGCTAGCGCTTGTGCAATATAGTAGAGCAGCCCGGCAACAAGCACCACCGTATATTCCGAAACGCTTAGTGCTGCCGCCGAAACGGTCGCCGCGAGGAGCGCTAACGGCACCGCCACCAAGCTTGACGTATAGATTGGCTGCACGAACAATTTCGGCACGCCTGGAATCTTTGCGTAGCTCAAAAGCGTCATCGCACCGCCAAATGCAATCATCACGACGTAATACCACGCCAATTGCGCATCAACCAGCGCCGGCAACGACATCGACACTGTAAAGAGCGACAAGATAGAAATATATGACAAGAATTGATTTTTGAACGTAATTGCAGCGAACATATACATTACCACGCCAATAAGCGATGTAATAAACCAGCACAGGGCGGCATCATGCAGCACGAGCGCGTACATCGTAATACCCGCCACTGGAATACTTGCAAGCGCCGTACCGACAAGCGCCAGCGCCGCTGGGCGAATTATCGGAATATGCTTTTGTAATACAAAACCTGCCGTGTACGATGCGACGATTAGCAGCCACACAAGCGCCATGCGCAGCCACGGTGTAAGTGCAAATGTTTGCGCCAACAAAACAATACCAGATACAAGCAGCAAGACGGCAACATACAGTGCAATATTAATCGTTACGTGCGATGACGGTTGCGGCGGCGGAGCGCTACCACACGGCGGCGGGGCAACAGAGCCTACTGAAGGCGGCGGCTGCACCGGCGCGGGTACAGCATACTCCTTCGCTGGAGCAGGCTTGTTTCGGGATGAAGCAGCTGAATCCAATTCGTCCACGGGCGTGCTATTACCACTCTCATCTGCCGCCGCAAATGTTTCGGCTGGCTCGGGCGTAACGGGCAATACGGCGACACTAGGCATTTCGGGCGAATGCGCCGCACCTTGCTCTGCCGCGCGCACGCCGTCCCAATAGCCCTGGCGGTACGACGCGCTCATCGGATCAACCGTACGCTTCGCCTGGCTGCTCTTTTGCGACAACAAAATAGCGAGAACAACTGTTGCGACAAAAAATAGAAATCCCATGCTGCCTCCTTACTCGGTTATGTTTTTAGTATAGCGCTAAACCCATTCCCTACAATTTTCCTCCGCTATCTGCTAGTAATACCTACATGATACTTAAACTAAATCTCTATCTTCTCTGGTTTTTCATGTGTATGGTTGATAACAGATATTCTGAACTTCTTGTTCGCCTTGATGAGCGAGTTATCGGCGGCGTTTATTATCGAACCAGACGTCGACCTTGTATTGTCGATGTGCGATTTATATTCAAGCACTATATCACCGCTCTTTGTTTTGAGGGTTGATATTAGCTCAAGCTTACTGTCGACTTTCTTTTTCTTCATACCGAGCGCGAATACGCCGAACGCTGCTGCGCGTGTTAGTGTAACGCGCCCTGATTCGTTAGACTGCTGGTTTTCTGTGTATGAAAAATCCTTGACAGATGTCCACGGGACGGTGGTTAGCAATTCTTTTCTCTTGTTGAACGGTCCTCCCCTGAAGAGGTCGATACCATCAGCGTGGGCGAGCATCGTGAAGTATTTAATGTGCTCTGGGATTGCTTTGTGGCTACCAAAGTACTCACCGTCAATCTGGACAGGATCATCTCGTTTATATATTTCTTTCGCCGCCTTGATTGCCGCTTTTCTCTCGGCTTTATCTTTTATTTGGCGGGCTTGTTTGATGGCATCGCTATAGCGACTGCCTAATTCTTTCTCTCGCTGCATATTCATGACGTCATTATATCACTTCACGAGTCGTAAATAGTCTTATTTCTCATCCATAAAATAATAGTTGTTTGTAACCCTACGAAAATATCCCGCGGCGCTTTGCGGCATCGAATTCTTCAAGCAGCTCGCGTTGTTTTTTCGTCAATTTTGTCGGCGTGTCAACGATAACGCTAACGATGTGCGGTCCGCGGCGATCGCTCCGCAAATGCGGCACGCCGTGACCAGACAGTTTGAAATCCGTACCCGACTGCGTACCAGCTGGCACCTTCATCGTGATAATACCGTCGACAGTCTCAACGTCGATCTCTGTTCCGAGCGCAGCATCAACCATCGAAATATGCTCTTCGCTTAAAATCAGATCGCCTTCGCGCGTGAATTTTTTATGCGCCCGCACGCGTACGTGCACATACAAATCGCCGCGCACGCCGCCAGCAACAGCCTCGCCATGCTCGCGCAAACGAATCGTCGCGCCGTCGTCAATCCCAGCCGGAATCTTCACCGTAATGTCTTGCTCGCGCCGTTCAACGCCCGTACCGCGGCAGCGCGTACACTCTTTCTCCGGGACTTTGCCGCGCCCATGGCAGGTTTCGCAGGTCACTGCTTGCTGGATCGGACCAAACATCGTGTTCATCACGCGGATTTGCTGCCCCGCGCCTTTGCATGTCGGACATTCTTTTAGCTCGAAACCAGGCTCAACCGTTGTGCCGTGGCAGTGGCTGCACACATCATTAAGCGTCAGCGATAGCGCCATGTCTTTGCCGAAAATTGCTTCTTCAAAGCTCAATGTCACGCGTGTTTCGACATCGCGCCCGCGCGCCTCGCCTGCTGTCCGGCTACCGCCTGCGCCGCCAAAGAACTGGCTAAAAATATCGCCGAATGCACCGCCGCCGCCAAAGTCAAAATGAATATCTTGCCCGTTGAAATTAAAGCCTTCAAATGGATTGCCGCCCGCGCTACCGCCAGTAGCGCCGCCAACACCCGCATGTCCAAATTGATCGTAGCGCTGGCGTTTTTGCTTATCTTTCAGCACTTCGTAGGCTTCATTGATTTCTTTGAATTTCGCCTCATCGCCGCCCGCCTTGTCTGGGTGATACTTAACCGCCAGCTTACGGAAAGCCTTTTTGATTTCATCTTCACTCGCGCTTTTACTAACGCCAAGCACTTCATAATAATCTCGTTTTGCCATAGCCTTTCGCTATTATAGCGCACTGCTAGCACTCATACAAGTAGAGTGCTAATTTCGATGCAAATCGCGATCAATTTCATCGGCAATCTCATGTCCGATCGTCTCTTCAAGCAGATCTTCCACTGTCACGATACCAATAATTCGGTCATTCTGCTCAACCGGCACCAAATGCGACCCGATACGCCGGAATTTATGAAACATCGTATCAAGCGCTGTCCGCGCCCCGACCAGACGCGTCTTATGGAGCGGAAAGCACCAAAGCGGCACCGGATTATCATCAAAGTCAATATTAATCATGTCTTTTGCAAGCAGTACGCCGTGGCACATTGTCAGCTTATTGTCGAATACCGGAATGCGGCTATAGCCGCGCGCGATGATTTCGTTCACCATGCGCTCGTCGAGAATCGTATCAAGCGTCAGCCACTGCACCGCTTTGATCGGCGTCATAATCTCTTTCACGGTTTTTTCGCTTAATTGCAGCGTGCTTTGGATGATTTCGACTTCGCCGCCATCAAGTTCGCTTTTGCTGCCGATTTTATGCTCGCTGATCAACAAACCAAGCTCAGCACGCGTCAGTAATCGCCGGTGTTCGACGCCAACCAGATGGTCAAGCAGCAGCGCCAGCGGTTTCGCCACCGGATAAACGACGATAATCATCACGCGGATCAGCGGCGCAAAGAATGCGCAGGTTTTCAGTGCAGATTTGATAAAAATCGCTTGCGGAAGCACTTCGCCGAACACTACCATGAGCAACGTTGTCGCAATGCCGGCAATCCAGCCGTTAAAATGATGCTCCAATAATAGCGAACTGCCCGACACCACTGCCATATTTGAAAACAAGATTGCCGCAAGCGACAAATGAGCATCGCGCCGCAGAGGCAACACTTTTTGCGCCGCACGGTTACCAAGCTTCGCCTTGCGCCGCAGATCACCGAGCGGCAACGACATCAGGCTGATATTCAGCCCGGAGCAAATCGCCGCCAACATCACGAGCACTGCAACTTGAATAAAAACAGAAACATACTGCATGTATTACGCCTTTAGTATACCATCAAACGTCGGTCGCTGCCGAACTTTTATTATTGTGGCGCGGATTTTTTGCTGCAAAGGCGCGCAAATCGACAACGACATCATCTTCATCGACAATTTTACGCCCGAGCAGGGCTTCAATGACATCTTCAATCGTAACGACACCCGCCGTTTCGCGGTAATCATTCACGACAATGAACAAATGATGGCGCGTCTTGATAAACGCCGACAGAGCTTTTTCAAGTTTTTGATTTTGATTGATGCAATAAACTTTTCGCTCCATTGCCGTCTCTGCGCGGTGCGAGCGCTTGTCTGTAAGCGTCAGTAAATCGCGGATATAGAGCACGCCGACGATATGATCAATATCGCCATCCATAACCGGAAAGCGGCTGTGCCCGGTCTTGTGCAGTTCGTCAAGCAAAAGCGGTCCAATGAGCTGGTCCTTTTTCACTGCATCAATCACGCCGCGCGGCGTCATGACTTCTTCAACTGTTTTATCGCCGAAATGGAGCGTGCTTTTGATAAGGCGTTTTTCGTCGGCGGTCAAAATCGCGCCCGATTCTTTTACCAAATGCTCTAATTCCTGGCGCGAACTGAGCAGGCTCGCTTCAGGCGGCGCCGTGACGCTCCGCAATAGTTTACCGACGCTCGGATAACGTTCGACGAACTGCAGTAACTTCGGCTCAAGCATCATATAATATCGGTCGGCGACGGCTGCTAGCATACCGTTATGCGCAATACGGCCGTATCCGAGCGCTACGAATACCGCAATCAGCACGCCCGCCAGCCAGCCGAATGCCATAATTGCACACGGCACCGCGCAAACCAGCAACAGTGCTTCAACCGCTTTTTGCAGCGATAGTATGTCATTGATAAGCAAGCTGCGCCGCAGCTCTTCTGCCGCCGACACGTCGCCCGCCGCGCGTCGGCGCTGTAATTCATACGACGATAATACGGTACGCCGCGGCGCTATACTTGCTACCGCAACGAGCGCGAGAAACAGCGCGGCGAAAATCAAAACCCAAAGCGTCTGCATGCTTTCATTGTACCGCAGTATCGCTTGCTTGGCGAGGCTCGGCGCGCTATACTTTACAAAGAGGAACGAAGGAGGATTATGACAAAGCGAGCCTGGATTATTTTTGCCGCAATCTGCGTGGCGATTATCGGCGGATTGATTTATTTGTCGCGCAACAACAAAGTAAACGTGGCAAATGTCGACCCTACCGCTATACAAACCGCTGCTGCCGATAATGGTAATATTGCCGACCACACCTACGGCAATATGAAAAGCAAAGTGATTTTATTTGAGTACGCCGATTTCCAATGTCCGGGCTGTAATTCAGCGCATCCGATCATCAAAAAAGTCGTCGAAAAATATAAAGGGCAAATCGGCTATGTCTTCCGTAATTATCCGCTGACGAATGCGCATCCGAATGCACTTGCTGCCGCAGCCGCCGCCGAATCAGCCGGCGTAGAAGGCAAATATTGGGAAATGCACGATAAATTATTTGAGCAGCGCAGCAACTGGGTCGAATTAACGGGCGCAGCGCGCACGAACTATTTTGTGTCGCTCGCAGCGGAGCTTGGGATTAACAAAGATAAATTTTCTGAGCATCTTGATAGCGCTTCAATCCGCAAAAAAATCGACTACGACCTCGCTGTCGGCGCGAAAGCCGGCGTCGGCGGAACACCGGCGCTCTTTATCGGCAAAAAAGACGTCGGCAATCAAAAAGTTTCAAACGGTAAAATCATCTCGACAAGCAAGACCGACTCAAACGCAACGTACGTCTGGGCGAACGCCGACGACTTCGAAAAATACGTCATCGTTCCTGCGCTCAAAGAGCACGGCATTGCACTACCACGCGAAAACTAGCCGCCGAAGAATCATGCATACGAAAACACCCTGCAACCAGGGTGTTTTTTCATGCCGCTGCCGCAATCAGTATACAATATACCGCTGCCACACCGCGGGCAATATATCCACCGCAATTCGCCTGCTGCGGCTAGGCGCAAACGATACAGTTATTGACATATTCTCTCCTATTAGTGCGTGCGTTTGCACGATTCGGCTCGCCATGATTTTGCGCGCTCGACCTTTTGGCTATCATTATATATCGCGCGCGGCTCGCGAACCTGAGCCATCATAACGCATCGCCTGCCAGCATGCAAGCATGAACGGATTACGAGACGCTAGCGTTTTTTCAAGAAATAATACCCCGTCGCAATCGCCGTGATGATGCTCGCAGCGACAATAATCCAGAATGCCATCACGCCGTGCGTATCAAATGGGAAGTCGACATTCATGCCAAATAGCCCGGCAAGCATCGTCGGAATCGTTAGCGCGAGCGTCGCGACCGTCAAAATCCGCATCGTTTCGTTTAGGCGCGTATCCATAACGGCGCGGAAGCTGTCGCGCACATTTTGGATCGTGCGCAAGAGCGACTTGCACCGCGCGATTAACTGTTCAATATCAACCGACAAATCTTCGACGATCCCCTGGTCCTCTTCGCCGAGTTTAATGAGTTTATAGCGCGTATTCAGCGTGCGCTCCAACGCAACATTCGTCGGAATCAACGCGTCTAAATAGTCGTTCAACTTACGCTCAAACTCTACCAACGTCGCGATATCGCGCGAACGCAAAGTCGTCACATCGCCCGTAACAGCGCGCGTCTGGCGGTTGATCAGTGCTACGCGCGACTGGTACGACCGCAGCATCGCTTCAACCATCACCAAGAACAATTGCGTTTGCGATGGCGCTTGAATCCGCGTACGGTCAACAAATGGCTGCCACACGCGCCCCATACGTTCACGGCTAAGCGTCACGACATGCTCACCAAGCGCAAACATTATCGGCGTCGTAAAATCATTGAAATTATCATCAACGCCTGGCAACCGCGTGATGAAATATACCCAGCCGTCGCCCTGCTCAATCCGCGGTATCTCATGCGGGTCAAGCGCGTCGTTTACTAAATCATCATCCAGCCCAAGCTGATGCAAATGAAACAAATCGTCCGCCGACGGATTTTCGCACCGCGTCCAAGCGGCATGTTTAACATCGTCGCAGCGCTCTAAGGCGCCGTCCGCAAACTGGTAGTAGGTAAGCATACGTTTATTGTACCGCGTTTACGGACGATAACGCGAAAATTATGTATTTGACGTGCTGTTCGCCGGTTGTTGAGGATTCGTTTTTGGCGCCGTCTGGTTTGCGCCTTGATTTTGAGCCGGCGTGTTGCTTGTCGGCTGACTTGTCTGATTTGGTGGTTGTTGCGCTGACGAACCAGTCTGCGGTGGCGCCGAGCCAGAGCCTCCTGGCGCACCGCCTTGCTGCGGCGATCCGCCGGGCGCTGCACCTTGCGAACCCGCTAGAGAACGGCTACTACTTGACTGCACACCGAGCGTATACCCAACCACGCCGGTCAAAAGCGCCATTGATACCGCCGCGACCACCAGCCCCGTATTCACCGCTGATTGCCGTGCTGCAGACGGCGCTTTCGGCGAAGCGTTAAATCCATCTTCTATCTTCATTTATCCTCCTTCTCTTAGTTAGTAATGAAGGAAATTATAACGGCGGCGCGTTAAATCCAGCTTAAAAAACCTACGGCTTCGCGGCAAGCGGCAGGGAAATCGTAAACGTCGTTCCCTTGCCCTTAGCGCTTCGTACGGAAATTTTACCGCCGTGCGCCTGCACAATCCGCTGCGCAATCGGCAAACCCAATCCATACCCGCTAGTTGTGCGTGATTCCTCAGCACGATAAAACCGCGTAAAAATCTGCTCAACCGTTTTACTGTCCATACCAATTCCCTCATCGCGCACCGCGATCACCGCCTGGCGGCCTTTACGCGTACTTGATATATGGACCGTCGTGTCGTTGCTGCTGTATTTGATCGCGTTATCAAGCAGAATCGTCATGAGTTGCTCTAGTTTCTGGCTATCACCGAGTAACGTCAATTCTACCGTCTCGTCCGCAACGGCGATATTTTTCTCGACTGCCTGCGCCACTACCAAATTCATCGCACGGTTCACGACTGCCTGTAGCGACACCGGTTCTTTCGTCATAGTCATGTCGTCGTCCTTCAGTAACCCGAGCATGGAGTTTGCTAATGTTTGCAAACGCGTCACATCGCTAACATTATCAGCAATGACGCGTTTCGCCTGTGCGAGCGTAAGCTTCGTATTGCGCGCCGCCACTTCATTTGCCGCCAGTAGCGCCGTCAGCGGCGTGCGCAATTCATGGCTGGCATCGCTCACAAAGCGCGACTGCGCTGCCATATTTTCCTCAATCGGCTGCAGAGTATGCTGCGCCAACAAATAGCTCAATAGCGACGCCACAACAAACATTACTAGGTTAACTATCACCAAATTGATCCGCAGCGATGCCATTGCGAAATCTTCGCGCTTCGACAAGTAATCGCTCACGCTCAGCGACTCATCGTCGATTACAATCGGCGAGAATTTTGAGTCGGCGCGCCGCTGCTCTGGACGGCGGTGAAATTCCTGCGCCGAAAAATTATACAGCACAAAACTAAACACGATGCTCATCACCATAATAATAGCGAGATATGTACCCGCTAGACGCAGCACATCGCGGCGGCGCACATGCTTCATCTCATGCGCCGTCCTTGATCACATAGCCGAAACCGCGCACTGTTTGAATGAGCGGCTCGGATTGTTTGAATGGTTTATCTATTTTACCGCGTAAATAATTGATAAACACCTCAACGTTATTCGGCAAGATATCAGCGTCGAAATCCCACACGTGCGTCATAATATTTCGCTTGCTCATGATTTGGTTTTTATTGCGCATTAAATATTCCAAAATCGCAAATTCCTTGCTTGATAATTTCACCAGCTTGCCAGCACGCGTTACCGTCCGATTCACCGTATCAAGCCTAACATCCTTGGCGGCTAGTACATTATCAAGTACCTCCTGCGGGCGGCGCAGCAGTGCGCGGATACGCGCTCCCAGCACATCAAAGCTAAATGGCTTTGCGAGATAGTCGTCGGCGCCGCTATCAAGCCCTTGCACAATGTCGCGATTTTGATCTTTCGCAGTAAGCAAAATAATCGGCGTTGTGTCGCCGGCAGCACGCAGCTTTTTCGCCACTTCATAGCCATTCATTACCGGCATCATCACATCAAGCACGATCACATCGTATTCATCGGCACGCGCCGCATTGTAACCATCCTCGCCGTCGTGCTCAACGTCAACCGCATAGCCGTCAAGCTCAAGCCCCTGTTTGATCGCCTCGGCGATTCGTATCTCGTCATCTACGACTAAAATCTTCATGTATCTTACAGTATACCTTCCTCGGTAAAAATTTAGTAGGCTAGCGCCATCTCCGGCCACATATACCGAACGAGTTGGCGGCCGCGTTTGCTGGCTCGCACCCATAAATCACCGCAGGTTGACTTGATCGTTACGAGTTTTTTCGCACGCAACCGCTCCAGCTGCTGCGCCACGCGCGAACGGCTCATACGCAGCCCGTGCGACAAGCCGATCACGTCGTCTTCGCCGTTTTCAGTGATTTGCTGCAGTACAAGCGCCTCATCGTTCGTTAGGGCAATTGGTTGGATTTGTTTCATATGCGTCTCCTTTCGTTATGGGTAACAGTATGGCGCAGGTTACTTGGATAAAGCTTAAATGATGCTGCGCTAGTCTACCTCTGTTATATTTGACTTATGCGATATTTTTACATAATAAAAGCATCGTGTTTTATTTTTTTCAAGCAGGCTCATCTTGCTATAACGCCGCGTTTTTTAGATCATATACTGCGTACTGCGTGCCGCCATACTCAATTTTTACGCCCGACGATGCTGCCCACTGCGCAATGTCAGAATTTCCGCCTGGTCCGCCGCCGCGGCTCCTGCTATCCACAACGTAGTAGCGCACTTTGCCGGTAGCGACGAGTTGCTTGAACGACTGAAGCGTGAGCGTCGAATCGCTGCCGTTAAATCCGCCAAGCGCCATAACTGGCTGTTTGGTTGACAACTGAATCGGCGCCGACGTATTTGCACTATCAACTGCCGCAATCCACGTTGCGCCCCGCTGATTCGCAAGCAGAAATTTTACGAGCGCCGCCTCGGCAAAGGCAGTTTCGTTGTTTGTATTATTCATCGCGCTTGCGTTTGGTCCAGCCGTTGGAATACTACCGCTATGCGCTACCAAAATCGTTGAAATACTATACGCAATTGGAGCAGCACACGCCGAAATTACTGCGCAGGCGAGCGCCATTCGCCGCAGCCGCGTTGAAGTGTGCGGAGGCGGCATGACCGCTATACCCGTAGCGGCAACTCCTGCTACGCCGACAATCCACATAAGTATTGTCCGATCATTGCGATAGCCAAGCATAATGACGCTCGTGATTGTTGTTGTCGCGATTGTTAGCGGCACGATCCACCAAACATGCGTACGGCGCGTATAGGCTTTCCAGATATACGGCACGCCAATTCCAACGAGTGCCGCTACCGCCGGCGCCATCGCCACGACATAGTACGGGTGAATTGTGCCGCTTGTCATGCTAAACACTACAATGTGAATAAACAGCCACCCTAGCCACAAGAGCACGCCGGCACGTTCTTTGTTGTCACGCGGTGCATGGCGTAATAACCAGATAACCAATCCGCCGCCAATCAACGCCGCTGGAATCAGCCACGCAATATTCGGACCAAAGCTCTCATTGAAGATGCGTAGCACGCCTGTCTCGCCGCCAAAACCAACACTACCCGGTCCGCCGCCTGCGCCGCCAGGCGCACCTCCGTGTCCACCGAACAAACGTCCAAAGCCGTTGTAGCCAAATACTAGGCTCCAGATATTATTGTTATTCGTACTACCTACCCATGGACGGTGTGCCGCCGGCGTCAACCACACGAGAACACTCCACCAAAATGTTGACGCCACCGTCGCGATACTAGCAACACTCAAATGCCACACGCGCGTCATAGCCGTCGGCTTCGCACACGCCATATACAGCACCGCCATAACAGGCAAGACCAATAAACCTTGAAGCATTTTTGTATTAAAAGCAAATCCTGTAAGGAATCCGGCTATACTTAGCCATAGTATCGGCTTTTTACTATCAAACGTACGCAAAAATGCATATGCGCTCGCCGTCAAAAACAACGTCAAGAAACTATCGGGATTATTAAATCGAAACATCAGCACAGCCACTGGCGTAAGCGCCATCACTGCACCAGCAATCAACGCCGATTTCACACCATACCAGCGCCGCACCGCCAGATACACCAGCACTACCGTTGCTACGCCCGCCAACGCATGCGGCAACAGCATGCTCCACGACGAAAAACCAAACGCGCGGCCGAACAATCCCATAATCATCGTACTGACGGGCGGCTTGTCAACGCTCATGAAATTCGCTGCGTCCAGGCCACCAAACAGCCACGCCGTCCAATTCACACTCGCCGCTTGTGCAGCGGCAGCATAATAGCTATTCGCCATGCCGTTGATCGTTACATTCCATAGGTACAGCATTAACGTCATGAGCAGCAAACCGCCAAAGCCCGCCACTTCAAACAGCGTCGCGCAGCCATACTCGCCGCGCACGCGCGACAAACCTTTGATGTCTTCAACCGCCGTTTTCGCAATATGAACGCGCGAATCAGTATCCTCAATCCATTCGACCGGTTCTTCATGAATCATGTAACCTTCATATTCTGCCTTTATAAGCAACTCAGTGTCAAAAAACCACGCTGTATCTTTTACGTGCGGCAGCAATTGTTGCGCAGCATCACGGCGCATCGCCTTGAACCCGCACTGCGCGTCGACAAATTTTGTACGCATCGTCCAGCGGATCAGCCGATTGTAGCAACGCGAAATAATATCGCGTTTTAGCCCGCGCGTTGTCTGCGATTCTTCCATCAGCCGGCTTCCTACTGCAATCGCTGCATCGCCAGTCACGAGCGGCGTGATCATCGGCACGAATGCATCTAAATTCGTTGACAAATCGATGTCCATATAGCTAACAATGTCAGCGCGGCTTTGCAGCCACGCCTGTTTAAGCGCCCGCCCGCGGCCTTTCTCTGGCAAGCAGACGACGCGGACGGCAGGGAAGTGCTCGGTGAGCATCGCCGCCACCCGGCGCGTACCGTCCGTACTGCCATTATCGGCGATAATAATTTGATAATGATACGGCAAATTATCTTCCATATACATACATAGCGTACGCACCGATTCTTCCAGAATATACGCCTCGTTAAGTACGGGCAGGACAATATCAACCGTTAGCGTACGCGGGTTAAGCGCGCGAAGCGGCGTTGTGCTATATTTTGATTGCGCCGCAAGCGCGGCCGTGTGATTGATAGCGGTAGTTTTCACGCGCGTTACTATACGAGCGCATCATGAAAGGAACCTTAAAAAAAATACTGCAACACGTAAAGGCAGCAGACAAAAGATACTCTGTCTGCTGCTATTACGTAAATACGCTATGCTATTAAACGTAATTTATCGTGTTGCGCGTACCTTTTTCGGCACAGGTTTGGTTTCTTTCGCTCCGCCCGCCGGCACCGTTGAATGCTGAATGCAACCGTCTTTGATGCTAATCTGATAATCGCATTTGTTCGCCAAATCATTATCATGCGTAACAATTACAAGCGTGACGCCTTTCGTTTTATTGTAACCAAATAGCAACTTCTCAACACGCGCGCCAGTTTCGCTATCCAGATTCCCTGTCGGCTCGTCGGCAAAAATAATCTGCGGCTCATTCACAATCGCACGCGCAATCGCCAATCGCTGCTTTTGTCCACCCGACAAATCGCGGGCGCGGCTCTTCCGTTTTTCATACAAATCAACCGCCCGCAGCGCCGCATCAATTTTACTTGCCCGTTCGCCATACGGCACATGCGCGATTTCGAGCGGCAGGCTCACGTTATCAAATACACTCTCATTACCCTCTACAAAGAAGCTCTGAAAGATAAAACCAATTTCGTTTGCACGGAATTGATCAACCTGCCGTGGTTTTAGCTTCAAAATATTACGACCGCCAACAAACACGCGGCCTTTTTGCGGACGATCAAGCCCGCTCATGGCGTGCATCAGCGTAGATTTGCCGCTGCCGGATTTACCGAGAATCGCTACACTCGCGCCATCAGGAATCGCTAGCGTAATATCATGCAGCGCCGTGAATACATTGTGCTTTTTACCGTATGTTTTCGTAACCTGTTGTAATTCAATCATCGCTTTCCTCCTACTCTGTCCTCAGTGCTTCTATCGGGTCAAGTTTCGCTGCTTTGCGGCTCGGGAAAAATCCAGCAAGCATCGCCACCACAACCAATAATACTAACACGATGATGCCGGCGCTCGGCGTGAAAATAAGCAGGTGATTTTTGCCAAGACCAATAGCATTACTGATAGCCGGATTAAGCGCCGCGCCCGTTATCCACGCAAGCAAAATACCGACTGCGCCGCCGAAGAAGCCGATCCACGCCGATTCGTAACGGAACAATTTGCCGATATCGCGGCGGCTCGCGCCGAGCGCTTTCATCAGCCCGATTTGCTGCGTGCGTTCCAGTACTGAAATATACTGCGTATTCACAATTCCAAACACACTCACAATCAGAGCGAGCACACCGAAGCTTAAGACAATTGTCTGAAGAATGTTAACAAACTGGAACAGCATCTGCTGCGCATCTCTCGCCGTCATTGCATGAAAACCAGATTTTTCGAGCGACTCTTTGGCGGTATCTGGCGATATGCCATCAGCCGTTGTCGCAGTAACTGTCAAATATTTCTGATACGCATCAGTGCCGACCGTACTAAATTCGCTAATTTCTTTTGCCGCGCTTGGAGCAATAGAAATACTCGATTGATTCGCCATCTGATCCGGCGACTTCTTCGTCACCGCTACAATCGTAAATTCTTTGCGCAATTCTTTCGGCTCAACGAGCGCCCTAACCGCCGCTTCGCCACCTTCGGCGTATGCTTTAGCTATCGCTTGATTGTCGACTTTTTGCGGCGTTTGCACCGCTACAACCGTTAGTTTCTGTCCGATGATATCGTATGGATGTTTCACTCCAAGCGTTTTCAGATACGATTCTGGAAGTACCGCTTCGTTAGCTTTGAGCTCAACACCAGCATCAAGCGATTTACCGGCCGCAGTTTCAGTGCGGATTGAATTATCGCGCATCATCACATTACCGATGTATTTTTTATCTTTCACATTGCTGAAATCGATGTACTTCGGTTGTAATTGATACAACGGTTCGACATTCTTAATCTGCTTATTTTGGCGTAATTTATCGATATCCGCTTGCGTCACCGACTCATAATCTTGTCCGTAGTATGAGGTTGCATTTGGGTTATACTCGCGCAAACCCGACGCGGCGCCCGTCGTTGCCGCCGCCTGCACGAGCTTTTTATCTTTCACAATAATCAAACCTTTCGGGTTGATGTTGTTAGCGATGATGCGGTCAATATATTGCCGCGCGCCTTCGCCAGCCATCAAGCTCGCCGTAATCGCGAAACCACCGACGCCAATCGCGAGAACAGTGAGGATGGTGCGCATACGCGCATGCCGCAGATTTCGACCGGCACGCTTGATGATGTCAATTCGTCTCATGAAATACCTTTCATTTATTGCTATTACTATAAGTAATAGTTTATACAAGGTACTATAACTAGTCAAGCAGTAATATCACGATGCCTGCGTTGCCTCGTGCTTAAAATGTTTCATGCCGTGGCAGTACAAGAATATAATCAACAATATATTTGCCGCTACTAGAAACATCATCAGCACTACTACACTTTGCCAAAACATGTCCTGCCCTAAGCCGCCAGAGATTGCTTCACGAAAAGCGCGGATTGAGTATGTCATCGGCACAAATGGATTAATCGCCTGAAACAGAGCGGGCGACAGGCTGATCGGAAAAACGCCTTCAGCAGAGCCAAGCTGTAATACAAGTAGCAACATTGCCAAGAAACGCCCAACGTTATCAAGCGCAATCGCGAGTAGCGCCACGATTGACATAAAGGTTAGCGATGTTACAATTGACAATCCGACAAATTGTGCCGGGTGTGCTACATGAAGTCCCAACCCAAATACCATCACCGCGTCAAGCACCAATGCTTGCGCCACGCTCTCAAGTGCCAACACCGATATTTTTGCCAACCACCACGAACGTGCATTTTTCGGCGTACTATAAAATCCGCGAATTGGATAAATTACGCAAAATGCCAGCGCACCGACAAATAGCCCAAGCGACAACACGTACGGCGATAAGGCGTTACCATAGTTTGGCACGTCGCCCTGCACGTGATGGTCGGCAGCGACAGGCGACACAATGTGCCGCACCGTCGGATCGCCTGTCGGCTGCAATGCAAGCTGGTTTGCTGCTTTTGCTAATTTGCCGGACAATTCGTTTGCACCAGACGATAGCTGCACTGAACCATTCATGAGCGTACCAGAATTTACCGCTAACTGCTTTGCGCCAGATGATAGCCGACCACTGCCAGATTGCACATCAGCCAGCCCTCGCGTCAGCGCCGCCGCGCCATTTGACAGCTGTGCTGATCCGCGGGATACTGCCGTGTAGCCATTGAGTGCTGACACTAGATTAGGCGAAAGGGTATTAACGCCGGTATTTAGCGTGCTAACGCCAGCGCGCAGGGCTTGCTGTTGATTAGCGATAGTCAATTGTAAGTTTTCTAAATGAGTTTTTAGTCTTGCGCCGGATTCTGCGGCACTTTTTACCAACTCCCCTTGGCGCGATTGCAGTGCTACAACGTCGGCCGTCACGCTATCAACCTCAGTAGCTGCACCCGCGCCTACTGCCGCCACGCGCTGCTTTAATGCCGCTAGCTTGCATTCAACTTTTGAAAACGACGGTGCAGCGTTAGCAATATAAGCCGGACACTGCGCTGGATTTAGCGGCGCGAGCGTAACGCTGAGCTGCGTCAGATTACTTGTAAGCGCCTGAGATTCTTTCGTAATTTCTGCTGCTAGCTTTACTGCTTCCGGATTATCCGCGCTAACCTGCGCCGCCAGTGTATTTACGCCATTCTGCACCTGTTTCGTGCCGGCTATCAGCTGGTCGATTTGGTTTTTTGCCGGCAAACGTTTTTGTAGCTGCAATAAGCCATCTGTAAGCGCCGCTGAACCAGTACGTAGCTGCGACAAACCGTTCTGAAGCGAATCCGCTCCCGCTGACAGTTGCCCGACGCCGCGCGTATACACCGCCAATCCACCCGCCAGCCGATCGCTACCGCCATGTAGTGCAGCTGCACCTGCCGACGCTTGCGATAACCCCATACCAAGTTCGCCAACCTGCGCCATCACTGCGCTCACATATGCAGTGCTAACTTTAGCAGAAACAGATCGCACAACCTGCTGTGCCGCTTGATTGCTAATCACCGAGCCTACAAAATTACGCGATGGGGTTGTCGTGTATTCAATAACGCTCTGTTGCGGCGACGATGTTGTAACCGTTGCCGCTTTTGCCGAAAAATCGCGCGGAATCGTAATACGCATATAATAAGCACCGTCGTTCAAGCCTTTCGTTGCTTCGTCTGCCGATACAAACTCCCACTTCATGCTATGATTATGCTTTAGGTTATCAACCGTTTGCTGCCCGATTTGTACAAAATTGCCGTTAAGCACCGCACCCTGATCTTCATTCACGACAGCGACAGGCAAATACTCAGTGCTGCCATACGGATCCCACACGCTACCAAGGAAAAATCCACCATACAAAATCGGAATGATTGACAATGCAATACACGAAATTAACAGCATACGGTTATGCCGTAAATTCGCCCATTCGGCACGAACTGCATCACGCCGGTCGCGTAATTTTGCTCTTATTCTTTCAGTCATAGCATCTCTCCTTTGAGCGCGTCGTCGACAATCTCTTGCATCGTCACACTAGATAAACTGCGCCGCCACGCCAATTCCGCTTCGTGCATTTTTTCCTGCACCACAGACATGCCTTTTTCAACAGCACGACGGCGATTCTTAAACACGCGTTCAACAACGCCCGCTGGCTGGAAAAACGGCTCATTGCCCTCAATCGCCTCGACAACCATCAACAGCGTAATTAGCCGCATCGGCCGCGCCAATACAAATCCGCCTTTTGCGCCAGGCTCAGACGAAATTAGCTCCGCAACGACCAACCGCCGCGTAATTTTTGCCAAATATGACGGCGATACCGCCATGCGCTCGCTCAATTCGGCGTTAGTAATAGGGGATAGGTTGCGCGACGCAATAAGCGCCAAAATACAACACGCTTGTTCAGTCGCTGTCGACAGTTTCACGGGGACGATACTCCAATCATCGATAAGTTATATCTATAATCCATGATACGCAATTTGCGCAAAAAGTCAACCGCCATTTATCATTTCGCGCCCGTAGATAAATTCATGCGCCATAAAGAAAGTCCCCTGCTTCACTAGGGGACTTTCTTACTATTTTTGAGCTAGTAGCTTTTTCCGCGCCCAGAGGAGCGTTCTACATGTATCCGCCCATACCGCCCATGTCCGGCGTACTTGGAGCTTCTTTTTCCGGCACATCAACCACTAATGCGCCCATTGTCATTGCCGTGCCAGCGATCGAGGCGGCATTCTGCAATGCCTCTTTAGTAACGCGCACCGGATCAACGACACCGCTCTTCTTTAGGTCAATTAGCTCGGTCGGGTGATTCACATCAATACCCTGCCCCGCCTTAGCCTTACGCACTTGCGGCAACCATTCGTCAGCGTTCAAACCAGAGTTTGCAAGCAGAATACGGAACGGTTGCTCCAGCGCGTTCACAAGCAACTTCTCCCCTGCCGCGACCGACGCGTCTTTACTGCCTGCATATTTGTAGTTGCCAGCCAGATCAACCAGCGTCACGCCGCCGCCCGGCACGATTCCCTCGGCAAGCGCCGCCTTAACCGCCGCAACTGCGTCGTCGACACGATACTTCTTCTCTTCAATCTCCGCCTCAGTCGCACCACCAACCTTAATCACTGCAACTTCGCCCGTCAATGCCGCTTGGCGCTTCAGCAGGTTATTGCGCGTGTAGTCGCTTGACGTCTCTTCAACCTGTACATCAATTTGGTCGACGCGCGCCTGCACTTCACTCTTGCTGCCTGCGCCCTCAACGATCGTCGTCACGTCTTTTGTAGCGATAACTTTACGCGCTGAACCGATTACGTCGCTGCCAACGTTATCAAATGTCATACCTGTGTCGTCAGTGATAACTTTTGCACCAACCAATGCCGCGATGTCATACAGTACGTCTTTGTCGCTCGGCGCTTTGATTGCGAGCGTGTTGAACGAACCTTTCAAACGGTTCAGTACCAGCAAGCTAAGTGCTTCGCCATCTACATCATCAGCAATCAGTACCAAATCTTTCTTGCCGCTTTGCGCAATCATCTCAAGCAACGGCACAAATTCTTGCGCTGACGAAACTTTCTTGTCAGTCACCACAACCGCCGGCTTGTCATACACTGCTTCCATGCGCTTTGGATCAGTCACCATGTATGGACTGATGAACCCGCGCTGCACTGTAAAGCCTTCAACAACTTCGCTTTCCAATTCCAGACCGCGCCCTTCTTCAACGGTCACGATACCATTTGGACCGATCTTATCCATCACATCGGCAATCAACGCGCCGATCGCTTCATCGCCTGCCGAAATTGTCGCAACTTCTGCCACGCGCTTTTTGTCGCCTTTAATGTCTTCCGACAATTTAGTCAATTCTTTAGTAATTTCAACCGCAGCGCGCTCCAATCCTTTGCGCAGCAGCATCGGATTGTGTCCGGCGGCAATCAGCTTGTTCGCTTCGTGCAGAATATGATAGGTCAATACTGTCACCGTTGTCGTACCGTCGCCCGCGACGTCATTCATCTTGTTGGCGGCTTGTTTAATCAGCTCAGCACCGACCTTAAAACCAAGCGTTTCATCATCGACATCAGCGATGTCAATACTCTTCGCCACCGTTACACCGTCGTGCGTCACACTTGGACCACCATAACTTTTCCCGATCACAACGTTGCGTCCTTTCGGACCCATCGTGGTCTTGACTGCGTTATATAGTACTGCCGCTCCGCCTAACACGCGGCGGCGCGCATCTTCATCGTAAAAAACTTTTTTCGCCATATATTTACTCCTCTACCGTTGCGAGGATATCCTCGTCTTTGATAATCAAATATTCTTCCTTGTCAAGCTTGATCGTTGTTGCCGCGTAATTTTTATACACAACCTTTTGATCATTCTTCACGTCTTTAACGTCCGACCCGACAGCGATAACTTTCGCCGCCTCTGATTTTTCTTGAGCCGATTCAGGGAGCAGAATCCCACTCGCAGTTTTACTCGGTTTCTTCTCCTTGACGGCGACAACGAAGTGCGCCATCGGCTTGATCGGTGAACTCATTAATTACCCCTTTCGTGTTAACTGGCACTCTCTATGTACGAGTGCTATTTCTAGCACTCAGTATATACGAGTGCTAGAAAATGTGCAAGAGGTTTTACGAAAATAATTTCGAGTTCCTAGTGTATACTATAAGTATGAGCACGGTAGCTACCCTGAAACGATTAGCGCATATCATGTATCGCGCCGTGATAGTCGCCGCGATTGCGGCGATGGCGTGGCACATCCACTGGCTGCACAAAGACCAAGAATTTAAGCAGCTGCAAATCAACTTAACGACAGCGCGCTTAAACAATCTGAAAGAGTGCCACTTGCACGATGACGCCGAATGTCCCGAGGGCAAATACAGCAATTCCGCAGAAATCATTGAGAAGATGAAAGCAAACGCAGGTAGCTGGTTTTAATTACATTACGCCGTTTTGTCTAAATTCCATCTTTCACACGCCACATCTAGCATGCCCAGGATCTAATAATCAACCAAAATAGCGGCTAACTCGGCCGCTATTTTAGAAACTTTCGATTTTGCCTCGTCTAGCTTTCGATAATTGTACCGACTTGCCCGTCAAGCGCGTCGCTTGCATGCTCAAGACTCGCGATAATAGCGCGGCGGCCTGGTTTTTGCGCGAATTTCATTGCTGCTTGCACTTTCGGCAACATACTGCCCGGCGCAAACTGGCCAGCGTCCACATACCTTTGCATTTCCTGCACTGTTGTGCGCCCGATCGCACGCGCCGTCGGTTTGCCGTAATCAACCATCGCGTTATCGACTGCCGTCAAAATCACTAGCGCTTCCGCATCAACCGCATCGGCAACAACTGCCGCAGTAAAGTCTTTATCGACAACTGCCTCAACACCTTCAAGTCCTTCGTCTGTAGTTTCGACAACCGGCACGCCGCCACCGCCGCCCGTGATAACTGTCACGCCAGCGTCAAGCATCGCCTTCACCGTATATTCTTCAACAATCCGCAGCGGCTTCGGCGACGGTACAACGCGGCGCCACCCGCGCCCAGCGTCTTCCTTGAATACGAAGCCCCTGCCGTTTGCCGCAGCGCTAGCGTCGTCTTTCGTTTTGTAGAATACGCCGATCGGTTTCGTCGGGTCTTTGAACGCTGGATCATCTTTGTCGACAACAACCTGTGTCACAACCGTCGACGCAACACTATGCATATGGCGGCGGCTAAACTCATCAATCAGCGCCTGCTGCAGCCAAAATCCGATCGCGCCCTGGCTCATCGCAACACACGTATCAAGCGGAAACGTCGGCACTTCCGCCGTGTTAATTGATTCCTCGTGCAGAACAATATTACCGACTTGCGGACCATTACCGTGCACGATCACCAATCGATATCCGCTCAAGATCAACGGCACCAAATGACGCGCCGTTGCATCGGCAACACGCTGCTGCGCGTGCGCCGATGCTTCACCTTGTTTTTGTAGGGCATTGCCGCCCAGTGCAACGACAACTGTTTTCCGGTTCATCAATGAATCATCCCGAACAACGCGATCACAACGAGACTAATCGCGGCAAAGATTATCATAATCGGCAGCGTACGCTTCAACCAGGTGCGGTACGATACGCCAGCGAGCGCCAACCCGCCCATCAGCGACGCAATCGTCGGCGCCATCATATTAAGCACACCAGACGCTGTCGCGAAAGCCGCCACAACAACTTCCTTACCAACGCCAACCAATTCAGCCACTGGTGCAATAACAGGCATCGTTGCCGCCGCCAAACCAGATGATGACGGGATGATAAATGACATTGGCAGGAAGAAAATGTACGCCAACACGCCAACGAATCCTTGCCCGACATGTTTCAGCGAATTTTCACCCCAGCTGATAATCGTGTCTTGAATACCGCCGCTCTGCATGACAACACCGACGCCCGCTGCTACCGCGATAATAAGGGCGACGCTTAGCAGGTCAGCCGAACCTTTCAGGAACGAATCGACGACGAACACTTCCTCTTTTTTGAACTGGCGGTAGTAAATCGCTGCAATCACGATTGTTGAAATCAAGAATAGCGCTGAGATCTCGTTAAAGTACCAATCACCAAATGGAACTGAATGCCCAATGCCAAATAACGCACCAATTACTGGCATATCACTTGCCGCAGTGTACAAATCTTTGAAAAGTGTCACACCCCATTTTTCCCACGGCATGAGCGAAATTGTCATGCAGACAAATGTCAGCGCGAATACAATCATCACTGCAATACGCGAACGCGTAAACTTCGGCACGTTTGTCATATCAAGCGCCGTCGTCGCCGGCTTATAGCGCACGTCATCTTTGTAGTTGCCTTTTTTCACTTTCGCGGCGTAGCGCATCGTAAATACGATCGCCGCAGCCAAACACAACAGCCAAATAATCGCCTGAACGCCAAGCACTTTGTCCAGCTCAACGCCGGCAGATTTCGCTGCGATACCTGTCGAAAATGGATTCAGCGTCGAGCCAAGCACACCCGAGCCAGCGCCAAGCACAATCACCATTACCGCGGTCATCGCATTGTAGCCGGCTGCCATCATGATCGGCACGACAAGTGCATAAAACGCCACCGTTTCTTCTTGCATACCGTACGTTGTACCGCCGATCGAGAAGAATACCATCAAGATCGGAATAAGCCACTTCTCTTTGCCCTTCATCTTGCGGAGCAGCGCGCCAAGCGTCGCATCAAGCGCGCCGGTTTTCATCGTTACACCCAAGAAGCCACCGAGAATGAGAACGAACACGATAACATCAAGCTTCTCAGACATACCTTTAATCGGTGCGATAAAGGCATCCCACAACCCTTGGCGACCATCATGCGTGGCAGTGTTGCCGTCATCGTCTTTTTTCGGCTCGCCGCTATCGTCGAGATCGACGATTTTTTGCTTATCGACTTTCGAATACGTGCCTGATTCGCGATTGCCGTCTTTATCAAGTTTATATTGACCAGACGGGATAACCCACGTCAGCGCTGCCATTAGCGCAATCACGACGAACAATACGGTAAACGCCGATGGCGATCGCAGCTTCTTCTTAACTTTTTTAATTTTTTCTACCATGTTGGAGCCTCCTTCACTCCGTTATTTTACAGCGTCAACGCCATGACGGCCTTGATGGTATGCATGCGATTTTCAGCTTCGTCGAATACGACGCTATGTTTGCTGCGGAAGACTTCATCGGTCACTTCCATGCAATCCAGACCATATTGATCGTGGATCTGCTGACCGATCATCGTATTCGTGTCGTGGAAGGACGGCAAACAGTGCAGGAACTTCACGTTTAGGTTACGCGTCTGCTCAAGCATTGCGCGGTTGACTTGGTACGGCTTAAGGAGAGCGATACGCTCAGCGAACTGATCTTCTTCGCCCATCGACGCCCACACATCGGTGTAAATTGCGTCTGCGCCCGCAAGCGCCTCGCCATGATTATCAGTAACCATAATCTTTGCGCCGGTTTCTGCAGCGATCGCGCGCGCTGTTTCGAGGATTTCGCCGACCGGGTGCAATTCGCGCGGTGCCAGGATTCGGAAATCAACGCCCATTTTCGCCGAACCAATCAACAAGCTATTTGCCATATTATTGCGCCCGTCGCCGACGAATACCAGCTTCGCTCCCTTCAGTTTGCCGACATGTTCTTCAATCGTCATAAAGTCCGCCAAAATCTGCGTCGGGTGGAATGTATCGGTCAAACCGTTCCACACCGGCACATTTGCAAATTCTGCCAAGCCCTCAACCGTTGAGTGCTTGAAGCCGCGGAATTCAATACCATCAAACATGCGGCCGAGTACCTTTGCCGTATCTTCAACCGATTCTTTTTTGCCAAGCTGAATGTCATCTTTGCCCAAGAACTCCGGCGCAACACCGAGATCGTTTGCGGCAACCGTGAATGCGCAGCGCGTCCGCGTTGATGTCTTTTCAAATAGTAGTGCAACCTGCTTACCTTCGTGCAAACGGTGCGCTTGACCATTTTTCTTTTGACGCTTTAATTCGTGCGCCGTATCGAGCATCAAGCGGATTTCGCTCGGCGTGAAATCTTTCAGCGTTAGAAATGACCGCCCGCGCAACTCGCGCGAAAGCGCCCACTTGCCGGATGGCACGGTATTTGGCTCTGTTTTTTCAATAAACCGCGGCGCGACCATACTCGGCACGTTTGCGACCGGAACGCTAACTCCGCGATTATCATTCACTTCAATGCGGCGCTTCAACTCTTCGCGCACCAGCGGCATGCTCATACATCGCGGACCGCCGCGGCCGCGGCCAAGCTCCGAACCGGAAATTTCAATCACTTCAACGCCAGCATCGCGCAGCTTTTGGTTCGTCACATAATTACGATCATACGTCACCACTACGCCTGGCGCGATTGCAAGCGTGTTACTTCCGTCGTTCCATTGCTCGCGGGCTGCCGCGATTTCGTCGCCGCCGCCGCACTCAATCAGTGTAATTTTCGGAAGGCTAAGCGCTACGCGCAACGCATGCTCTAAGTCATTTTCGCGCGTAATCTTCGGGTATTTTTGTCCTTCGACTTTTTCCAGAATAAACAGATTCAAGTGTCCTTCAGCGTCGCGGATTTCCGGATGAATTGTGAATTTATCATAGTCAATCATCGTGAACACCGTATCAAGGTGCATGAATGCATGGCTCTTTGGAATTTGCAGAGCGATAATTTTCTTAAATTCCGAGCCGGCAAACAAATTTGCCGCCATCGTTTCGATCGCTTCCGGTGTCGTACGCTCGCTAATACCGATTGCCATTGTCGTGCGATTCAAGATAAGCTCATCGCCGCCCTCCATCGAGAACTTCTCATCGCGATTGTACCATACTGGAATATTTTTGCCGGCAAACCGTGGATGATGGTCAATGATGTAACGCATGAACAGTGATTCACGGCGCCGTGCTGGCCAGTGCATGCGGTTAATCGTCAGACCACGCCCGATTGCTGCCGCTGGATCGCGTGTAAAGTACAAATTCGGCATCGGATCAAGATAAAACGGATAATGATCCTGCTCAACCATGTCATGCAGCTGCTCACTATGTTCGGCTGGTAAGTTGATTTCGTCTTTACGTACGCCCGCCATAATCTTGCGCACCATTTGACGCGGCTCCATGCCAAGTAAGTATTCTGTCAGCGCGCGCGTAACGCGACGTTCGCCCTGCTTACTTGCCGCAAGCATCTCATCGACAAATTGCCGCCGCACCGCGTCGTCTGCCAATGATTCTGCTGCCAGCTCGTCGAGATACAGCACCTCAATGCCGCGCTCGCGCAACACGTTCGCGAACCGGTCGTGCTCTTCCTGTGCCACTTTCAGGTGCGGAATATCGTCGAATAACAAATCATGCAATGTTTCCGGCGTCAGATTTTCTAATTCTTCGCCCGGGCGATGCAGCAGCACCGTGCGAAGCCGTCCAATTTCCGATGTAATATAAATAGGTTCGTCCACCCTAACCCCCTGCGGTTGTGTATGTTAACTTGTTAATGCTTATATTGTAGCAGATTATGCCGTACGCGCAAGTAATTTACGATTATTTCACCATAAAATATGCGAGCACCCAAATAATTTGCGCATTGCCGGCGTGCCGACTGGATTTTTCTTGTAAAAAGCCGTATGATAGCCCGTATGAAAAAATTACTGCACGCTCATCATCCATTTCGTATTTTCCTCGTCTCCGCCCTATTAACAATCGGGTTGGGCGCGTGGACAACGTACAATAAAGGGCCTGAGGCCCTCTGGCTGTTTGTCGTGCTCGTTCTCCTTGAGGTGACCTTCAGTTTTGACAATGCCGTTATTAATAGCCGCATCCTAGCGCGCATGTCAAAGTTCTGGCAAACGATGTTTTTAACAGTTGGGATTGTCACTGCGGTATTTGTGGTGCGATTTATCTTACCGATCGTCATCGTTATGCTGTCAAGCCAACATGATTTTACGAGTGTGCTTCATATGGCGCTTCATCAACCGGCAGCCTATAGCGCCACGCTGCATAGCGCCGCGCCAATTATTAATGCATTCGGCGGTACGTTTCTTTTGATGATTGGCATCAGCTATTTCATGGATCGTAATAAAGATCTCTACTGGCTTAAGCGAATCGAAAAGATGATGTCGCGGTTCGGACGCTACGAAGTGTTTAAGGTATTCGTAATGTTACTCGTCGCAATGGGACTGTACGCTACTGCCGACCCGGCGCATCGTGAAGCAATTTTGGCGGCATCGGTGCTCGGCACGCTTGTACATTTAGCGCTTGAGCTGTTTGGCGATTACTTCTCAGCGCGGCAATCGCACGCCAAAGTATTAACCGGCATGGCAGCATTTGCTTCGTTCGTTTATCTTGACATTCTTGACGCTTCATTTTCACTTGATGGCGTAATCGGCGCCTTTGCGATTACCAACGACGTGATTTTAATCATCGCAGGGCTAGGTGCCGGCGCATTATGGGTGCGGTCGCTAACGGTGTACTTGACGCGAACAAACAAGCTTGCAAAGTATCGTTACCTAGAACATGGCGCACACTGGGCAATTTTAGCACTCGGCGTTGTTATGCTCATAAAACTCTACCATGTTGATCCGCCGGAATGGTTCGTCGGCTCAATCGGACTCGTCTTTATTGCCACTGCAATCGGTTCAAGCGTACTCGAAAAGACCTATGCCGACCATCGCAAAAAAACGCTCAATCGCTCAGAAGATTAAAGCGCGCTTAGCAAAGATATAGCCAAAACCCTTTGAAACGCACAGCGAAGCAATCCGGTTCTATAAAGGCTATATGTTTACAGTTGATTTATTCCCAGCGAAACACACGCGTCGAAATAAAATACACGACGATCGTCACGCCAAACACCGCCAACACTTGCCCACTCACTGCAAACAAACTAGCATTTTCGGTCATAATCAACCGAAAGCCGTCAACTACCGGCGTCATCGGAATAAATTTCGTAACACCTTGCAGCCACTCTGGGAATAGATAGCTCGGAAAGAACGCGCCAGATAAAAACATCATCGGGAATGATACGAGATTCGTGAGCGGCGACGATTGATTTTCGTTCTTTGCCCATGAGCCGATAAGCAACCCCAAACTCACCATCATTGCTGCTGCCAGCATGAGAAACAAACTAAACGTTAACCAATCACCGCGCATTTGAAAGTGGAACATTAAGTGCCCAACCAGCAGCATTGACGCCGCGCTCAGTAAGGAAATCATTGTATAGACGATCATCGTCGCCAAGATCAACTGCCCTGACGTAAATGGTGCCGCTCGCAACCGCCGATACGCGCCCTTTTGCTTCTCTGTCGGCATTTGATTTGCCAGACCAAAAATCCCCATGCTCATCAAGCTGAATGCTAATAATCCGGTAAATGTATAGTCAAATGTTTTCAATGCTTTATCGCCCACCGCCTGCGACGCTACCTTTAGCGGCGCTTCCGGCTGTCCCATACCTTTGTTGATGCCGTCGACGATCTGCGTCATCACGCCGCTCAACACGCTACCAGCTTGATCTGAACCTTTGGCATAGAGCACATTGATTGTACCGCTTGGTCGATGATCGGCGCCAGGCTTGCCAAAATCCGCCGGCAGCTCAATAATACCGTCCAGCTGCGAACGCTTCATTTTTTCCTTCGCTTCATCCATGCTACTAACGTCTTGAACTTTCAATGCTGAAGCATCGTCTTTCTTGGCGTTGTCGACAAATTTTTTAGCAAACTGGCTATCGGAATGATTGATAATCGCGACTTTTAGCGACGCCGATTGATTATTGAAAATCGTGCCGAACACCAGCAAAAAAATCAGCGGAAACAAAAAGGTAAAAAACAGCGCCATCTTGTCGCGCATAACACGCTTTGCTATCGCCGCTACTTGACCAAATACGCCTGTCCAATATGCTTTCATCAGTCTCGAATTGCCTTTCCTGTTAAATCAATGAACACGTCTTCTAAATTCGCCTGCTCGACGACCTGTTTTTTCTTGAAACCGCGTGCGAGGAGCGCCTCAATCAAATTATGCGGCGTATCAGTCGTCAAAATCTTGCCGTTGTCCATGATCGCCAGCCGGTCGCACAAAACTTCCGCCTCATCCATATAATGCGTCGTCAGTATAATCGTCATGCCTTCATTGCGAATCTGCTTGATTAAATTCCACATATTACGACGCGCCTGCGGGTCAAGCCCAGTAGTCGGCTCATCGAGAAACAATACTTTTGGTGTATTCACTAGTGTTGAGGCAATAGCAAAGCGCTGCTTTTGTCCGCCGGAAAGCTGCTCAACATAGCTTTTCGCTTTGTCGATCAATTGAACTTTTTCAAGCAATTCATCGGCGTTCACCCGCGTACCATATAGGCTGGCGAACATTTTCAGCTGCTCGCGCAAATTTAGCTTGTCGTAAAAGCTGGTCGCCTGCAGCTGGATGCCAATGATACGCTTAACTTTCTTCGGCTGCTTGGCAACATCAATGCCGTCAATAGTCGCCTGTCCGCCATCAATCGGCCGAAGCGCTTCAAGCATCTCAAGCGTCGTCGTTTTGCCGGCGCCATTCGGTCCAAGAATACCGAAAATCTCGCCTCCACCCACGCTAAACGACACGCCGTCTACCACGTTTGTTTCGCCATAGGTTTTAACTAGGCCGATTGCCTCAACGATTTGTTTCGTCTGTGTCATGGTTCTCCTATAACTATATTTTTCATTCACTTTAGTATATCACCCCTTTCCCGAAAGCATAGCAAGCGGTCACTTCAATGTCAGTTTTGTATCTACGGTTTCGCAGTTGTCTTGATATCAGCACATTGCTGTCGATATTCGTCGATAAGAGCGATGTCGCGCACATCCTTTTCTCTCGCGTGATCGCACTTCCATTCGTGCATTGACTCAAGGCTCCAATAAGGTATTTCGTCGATATACACCGCGCTTTCGCGCATCGTTTCTAAATCATTACCAAACCAGTCCACCATAATTTCAAAGCGACCGATAGATATATAATCAGAACCGTCTTCGTGCTGTTGTATCTTATAATTATGGTGCTTAAGATTGTTAAAAACATCGTGCGATACAAGCAGGTCGATATCACCCGCCGCGCGTATACCAAGCGTATCAAGCAGTCCGCTGCCGACTACCATGAAACTGCCGTCTGGGAGTGATAATTGTGATATAGCTTCTCTAATATTCATATAGCTAATCGTTTCAAAATATACTTGCGTAATGTATTATAGCGGTTTTCGAATAGCATATGTTACGCCGCTATCACCATAGAGTAATCCATATCCACTGAAAGTGCAAAACATCACGAAATATGCTATACTTAATAAGTATGCAGCAATTACAGCACGCAGCAGCGAACAAGCAACGAATAACGAAGCGCTTCGCTATATATGCGTGTTTCATAGTATTCCTAGTTATTAGCGTGATTATTTATCTATGGACGCCGGCGCGGCAGCGCATACAATCAATTATGACTGTGACGACACTTGACCGTTCGCCTGGGCAAATGCAGTTTCCCAACATTAATACGAGCGAACTTAGTCCGGCACGGCAGCGGATAATCCAGATTGCCCGTAGTGAATTTACCGCGCAAGCCGACGGCACAAAATACAGCCAAGGTAGCCATGAGCCGTGGTGCGCCGATTTTGTCAGTTGGGTTATGAATCAAGCAGGTGTACCGCTGAAAAATCCGCATACGGGTAGCTGGCGTATTCCTGGCACATTCACGCTGCGCGAATATTATCAGGCGGCAGGACGATTCAAGCCAGCGGACTCCGGCTATGTACCGCAGGCGGGTGACGTAGCGATCTACCGCAATTCACCTGTATTTGGCGACCACACGCATATCATGCTTGATTATAATAAAGGCGCGCTCGTCACCGTTGGCGGCAACGAAGCAAACCGCGTGCGCGTCATGACGAACACCGGTAAGCGCTATGAAGGATTACTTGGTTATGGTGTACCAGAGTAGCAGGCAAAGTTACCGTAAAATTACTTCTTCTACAACAACGCTATTACCCGCCGATACACCGCAAGCGCCGTTTTAGCCTTTTCGAGCGATACCGATTCATCGGTTGTGTGCGCTCGCGCAAAATCGCCCGGACCATACACGACCGTTTGCACGCCGATATTCTGAAAGAACGCTTGATCAGTTGCGCCTAAACTTACAGAAACCTTGCCCTCTGGCAAACATGTTTGCACCGCGCGCAAAATCGGTGCATCGTCCGCACAGAGCGCTGAGCTCACCGGCTCTGCTACGTAGTGCCACGAGAAGTCGTACTCCTCTGCAAACACATTCATTTGCCGCTCAAAAGCTTCGTCAAGCCCTGGCGTTGTACGAATATCAAGCGCCACATACGTTTTATCAGCAGTCTTATTTGCCGAGAATGATTGGCTCTGCGATACGCGCGTCGGCGTAAATGACGGCTCGCCAAGCACATCGTGGCGGTACGTTTGGTGTAATGTTTCGCGAATATCCGGCAATCCTATCAAAAAATGTACCATTTTCGGCAGCGCGCTCGCCTGGTAGTTCTCCTCCTGAGACGCATGCCCCGCCGTGCCGCTAAACTCTAGCTCAACGAACCGATTACCGCGATGTCCAACCTCAATCCGATCGCCGTCTGTCGGCTCGGCAATTAAACAACTTACTTCTTCATAGTTTGTCTGCTGTGCAAAAAAATTCGTAAATGCCGCCGAACCCGCACCATCAACTTCTTCGTTTGCGACTACTACGCACCACACATCCAAGTTATCACGGCGCGCATTAATGTATTCTTTTGCAACGATCATTTGCAAAGCCACACCCATTTTCATATCGCCCGAACCTAATCCATAGAGCCGTTTGTCCCGCACGTACGCCTGCCACGGGCTGCGCGACCACGCCGATTCATCGCCCGGCGCCACCGTGTCGACATGCCCGCACAAAATAAGTGCCCGGGACGCTGCGCTGTTTGCTGCACGTACCACGCCAGCCGTAAACATGTCGTCGGTAAATACGTCATCAAATTCTGCATTGCGAAACCAATCAGCACAGAATTTCAAAATCTCCACCTCGCCGCCTGATACCGACGGAATAGCAATAAGTTCTTTAGCAAGTTTTGTAACTTCTTCCATGGCGCGAACCTTTCACGATATCATCAACGTTTGTTAAAATTGTATCACAACATTGTGCTGGGTTCGCCGGCTCTTCATCTTTATGCTTTAAGCCGTTGAGTGGACAATAATTATTACATTCTTTACATAGCTCCGCCATATCTGCCGTCACTTCAAATAACTGCGCATCGCGCATGCCCAAGCTTCGCGCGATAGGTTCGCTCTTGCCGTTAGCGAACACCACCGACGCAACACCTTCGTTCGCCAGCTCGTTCACGAGTGCCGCCATAGCAGCCCGTGCCAGTCCGCGCCCGCGATACGCTTCTTTTGTGATAACCGAACCGATTTCCGACATCGGTACGCTATCTATACGCCGCGGACGTGGCGCTGTTGCGCTTGCGTAACTGACTAGTTCGCCATCAATAAACGTCGCTAAGCCTTTTGAAGAATCATTCACGCCGCGCTCAGCGATTTCTTCCGGCGTCACAGCAATCATTGTTTCGCCGCCTTCAATTGTTTGCATAATCATTGCTGCAACCGCCGACCCAACCTCAGCGCGCACATCAGGCGATAATTCGTGCATAAGAGCGTGCGACACCTCTGTCGTCTTGCCTGTTCTATTTTTTACTAACTCCTTGCGCATTCTTTTATTATAACATAAAACGTAAGTATTTACAATAACTTGACGATCTGCCTGTTGATTCGTACTATATGCAGTATGAATATTTCGAGTCCTGACTTCGCTGACGGCGCTAAAATCCCAAAAGCTTGCGCAAGGCTTAGCGGTAATCGACGCCCAACACTGCGCATTGCCGGCGTGCCAGCAAATGCAAAAAGTCTCGCCATTATTTGCCATGATCCTGATGCGCCCGGGCGCGATGGATTTTATCATTGGACTGTCTGGAATTTGCCGCCCGAGACAACCGAAATCGCTGCCGACACCCTGCCAAATGGCGCGGTTGAAGGCATAACCAGTTGGGGTCGTTCCGGCTACGGCGGTCCTCAACCGCCGTTCGGCACACACCGATACCAGTTCTTTGTTTACGCACTCAACACTATGCTCGACATTCCAGCTGCTACAAAGCCGCAAGCATTGTCTGCTACTATGCAGCTGCATATCGTCGACCAGGCGGTATTGACGGGAATGTTCAGTGCGTTAGACACTTTTCGAAAGTAGATTTAGATTAAGCCATCTTGTACATGTCTTGATATACGCCCACAATATGGTCAACAATCTCTGCATCAATCACCTTCCCCTCGTCAATATACTGCGCCACCATATCCGTAATGCATAAGCCCGCCCATGCAATTACATCGTTTGTCGTGGCGACACCTTTCGCTCGCAATCTGCGAAATCCACGTTGGAACTCTTCAATCCTCGGTAACGGTTTACCAGACACAACCGTTCGAGCATATCCGCCGGTTATATTGTTCGCAAAACAATACACCAACGCTTCAATGTACATATTTTTCCAAGTAAATCCATACGGCGGACGGATATGGCTCGCGGCAATACATGTCTCGTACGACTGCTTCATCAATGCGCGGCTGCGCGTCGAGCATGATTCTATCGCGTGAATATACTCATGCAGCACAACGGTAACAACATTTGCTATAGCGCTTTGGCGGTACTTAATATACGGGCGCAGCAAGATAAAGTCGGTACCGCTAATCCGATGCCCAATCACTCCCGTATCGGGGATATTCGGCAATATATAAACTGTAAGCGTAGCGTACAAATCAAATGTCGAATCAAGAAAGGCCTTAATATTCATAAGCAATTCATTAGTACACGCGAAATCATACACCTGGAGTAAATCGCACCACCTCAGCATGGTTTTCTGCGCATCACGCCAAACGAACGCCTCAAACAGCGGCATACACGACAGCGCCCGCTCTGCAATTGTTCGCGCATCATGCGAGCGAATATTACCAGCGTATAATTCTGCCAACAGCTGCCGCGGGTTGGAATTGTGCTGCAAAATATATTTTACATCGTGCAGTGCTTTTCGTTGTTCTTGCGACAACACAGAATGAATTTGCCCTGTATAATACGTTAACGACTTTGCGTCGACTGCCGACGAATCATCCCACCCAGCAACAATCTGCAGCCAATAATAAAAAGCTGCCTGCTTATCAACCGAGAAAACAACATCCATTCTTTTAGTATACGCTAATCTGCGAACTGGCTATTGTATAGCTCGGCATAGAAACCATGCTGGTTGAGTAACGCTTGGTGCGTGCCCTGCTCAATGATATTGCCGTCTTTCACGACTAAAATCAGATCAGCGTCGCGGATGGTGCTCAGGCGATGGGCGATGACAAAGCTAGTCTTGCCCTTCATTAGCCGATCCATCGCTTGCTGAATCAGTACTTCGGTGCGCGTATCAACCGAGCTGGTGGCTTCGTCTAAAATCAGCATTGGCGTTTTAGCAAGCATCGCCCGTGCGATAGTCAGCAGTTGTTTTTCACCCTGCGAAATGTTCGTTGCCTCTTCGTCAAGCACCATGTCGTAGCCGCCTGGCAGCGAGCGAACAAAGTGATCAACGTGCGCTTCTTTGGCGGTAGCGATCAGTTCATCGTCGCTAGCGTCCGGACGACCGTAACGCAAATTATCGCGAATCGTGCCACTAAATAGCCATGTATCCTGCAGTACCATACCAAACATCTGCCGCACGTCGCTGCGCTTCATCTGGCGGATATCAACGCCGTCAATTTTAATCGCGCCGCTGTTAATCTCATAAAATCGCATCAGCAAATTTACCAGCGTCGTCTTGCCGGCGCCGGTCGGACCGCAGCCGCCGTTTGGCACGCACCGCTATCAATTTTACGCGTACGCGCTGAACACGACACTAGACTTACCAAGCGACACCAAACCAAAAGAGCTCATCGCCGCCCTCACGCAGTACATCATCGACCAGGCCGTGTTGACTGGAAGATTTGGCGTATTGGATATTTTGCGACAAGGCTAAAGACAACTCTCTGACTTACATCCGCGAAATATCAGCACGAAGCTGGTTAACTACTTCGGCGCGTTCAGCGATATTGCGGTCGTAAGCGTAAACTATATAACCTTCCTTATTGCTGCTGATTTTCGCAACCGTGCCATAAAACGGTGCGCAAATCTGCGAATATCCAACTTGGTTTTCTGAATATATCTCGCCGTCCACGTAATACTTAGCCTTTCCGGCAGCATTGGCATAAATTATCAGACATTCATTTTCCAACGCTCGCGCCAGACAAAGCGTATCTATCATCATTTTTGAAGCCTTGATTTCAGCGTGCGCCAGTTTACTACCTCCAGTTGACCAATACGATGGAATGCAAATAATTTCCGCACCCTGCTTAATCATTGAACGAAATAACTCCGGAAAGGCTAAGTCCCAACAGATTGCCAAACCAATTTTACCAATCGGCGTATCAACAACCATGGCTTCATTTCCTGGCATCAAATATTGACGTTCAGGAATCCATAAATGATTTTTCCGGTACCGAAGTTGTATTTCTCCCGACGGATCAATCAATAGCGCTGTATTGTAGTACTTGTCGCCATCTTTACAAATAAACGAACCAGCAGCCAGATAAAGTTGCTTTTCACGCGCTATCTGACGCAAACGCGTAACTTCGCCAGACGATTCGCTCAAGGCGTATTCTAAATTATACGGAATCGGCCCAGCCAGTACGTCTTCTGGCAAAACCACTAGGTCGACTGGCTGTTGATTGCATAACTCGCCAACAAGCTTTTCTATTTTTGCCAAATTGCGTCCAGTATTCAGCGGCGCAATTTCCATTTGCACAGCAGCAACAGTAATCATTCTTTTCATGATTACAGTGTAGAATTTATATTTTTATAATCAACACCCAACCAATCACTCAGCAAACTGACTATTATAAAGCTCGGCGTAAAAGCCATTCTGCTGCAGTAGCTCGTCATGCTTGCCTTGCTCGATAATGTTGCCGTCGCGGACGACCAATATTAGATCAGCGTAGCGGATAGTGCTCAGCCGATGGGCGATGACAAAGCTAGTTTTGCCCTGCATCAACTTGTCCATGGCTTTTTGGATGAGCACTTCGGTGCGGGTGTCAACCGAGCTAGTGGCTTCGTCCAAAATCAGTATCGGCGTTCGCGCCAGCATTGCCCGAGCGATCGTCAGCAGCTGCTTCTCGCCCTGTGAAATGTTCGCGGCTTCCTCGCCCAGCACCATATCGTAGCCGCCCGGCAGCGACCGCACGAAGTGGTCGACATGCGCCTCCTTGGCGGTAGCAACCATCTCTTCTTCGCTGGCTGTTGGATTGCCATAAAGCAAATTTTGGCGAATCGTGCCGTTAAACAACCAAGTGTCCTGCAACACCATGCCAAACATTTGCCGCACGTCGCTGCGCTTCATCTGGGCTATATTGACGCCGTCAATTTTGATCGCGCCGCTGTTAATTTCATAAAATCGCATCAGTAAATTGACCAAGGTAGTTTTGCCCGCGCCCGTCGGGCCGACGATCGCCACACGCTGACCTGGCTTGATGTGCGCCGACAAACCTTTGATGATGGTTTGGTCGGGCTGATAGCCAAAGACGACATTGTCAAATTCAACTTCACCCTTGACGTGAGCCAATTTTACCAAATCCTTACCTTCCGCCTGTTCTTCTGGCTCGTCCAAAAATTCAAACACCCGCTCGGCGGCAGCGGCGGTTGATTGCAACACATTGGCGATGTTGGCAACTTGCACCAGCGGCTGATTGAATTGGTCGATGTAT
>ERZ773003.75-NODE-75-length-81206-cov-23.197595_pt1 | contig 81206 bp, 78 predicted proteins | sample MGYA00580668_ERZ773003 | MGnify/ENA primary metagenome ERZ773003 (study PRJEB29015, sample SAMEA2738002) | human oral metagenome | biome: human oral; feature: human-associated habitat; material: dental | place: China | collected 2126 ...
TTGTAATGTTCCATTTATTCACAAGTTATATATTATATAGTACATCCATCGTAAAACTACAAGTTACTGTCTAAGTTAAAAAGTATACACAACTTTCGTATGAAGAACGAGTAGTAATTGAAAAATTGCGCAAAAATTCAAAGAGCATTCACGAGATAGTCAAAAACCTAGGGCGCAATGTTTCAACAATATCCAGAGAACTTAAAAGAAACCAAATCTCCCAAAGAAAAGCACGAGACTCTCCGTGCTTTTTCATTTACAATACTATTGCTCTAAAGTCTGCATATTTATCGGCAAAAGCGTCTTCAATTTTCTTACCAGTTTTCTTAAGATATTTTTTCACTAAATAATACCCGAGTGAATATCCGGCCCAGCGGGGAAGTTCATTGCTCCCATTGAAGAAGATTGTGTCGTAATCGTAATAGTTTAAATCCAGCTGACTACGAAGTTTTTCAAGAATCTTTTCATTTTCTTCGTCACTTCGTTCCAGAATAGTTTTAATAAATACTGTTTTTTCAGTCCGGTCCTTAATAAATTCTGCCTCAAGATAAGTTGCGATACCTTCACTAATTACTCCATCAAGTAGTGAGTTGATCCACTCGTCGTTTTTACCCCAGCGAGCTGCGTGGCAGAGTTCGTGGGTAACCATCTCAGAAATCAGATTTTCAGTTGCTTTTTCTTCATCTATCGCAAACTCGATAAAGTCAAAAGTCCTAGTGTGTCCGCCAACCCCATCTTCAGGAATGATGATGTCATATAGGCGATTTGTGACAAGCAAATCAATATCCCAATCGATCTTCAATTTTGGAAAAGCATATTGTTCAGCTTCTTTGACGGCCTTTTCTATAGTTCCTACTTTGCTATCTAGGTTTCCGTTAGCGTGAGTGATCAACACGTTTATCTTTTTCATATTTAATATAATACTATGGAATACATTAAAGTCGGCCAAATTGCCTCAAAAAGTTTTATTTTAACAGCCAAAACGCTATAATACATACATGAGTGAACGTCTTAATAATTATAATAATTACCGAACTGATTCTACTAATGACGAATTGGAAGATTCCCAAACCGATTCTGCTAATGACGAATGGGGAAAAACTATACAGGATTTTCAAAACAGTTTTAAACAAAAAGAAAGACCAGAATCAACTCCTCAATATGAGTATCAAGAAGTAGACGTAGAAGAAGTAATTAAAAATCCCGAAGAATATATTATTCCGGAATGCTTAGAGGCTTGTAAAACTTTATGGAGCAAAAATATTGAAACCGCCATGTGTGCTAATTATCACGATAGCACCGATTTATTTATTGAATTAGTTGATGATGGTCTTTCTGATGAAAATAAAAAAATATTCATAGAAAACGAGGGGAAAGGTTTTATTAATAGTTTTAAACGTCCTTTGATGCAAGTGCCAGGCCAGACTTCAGAATCTGCGGCAGCCTTAAAAACACTTGCTGATAAACTTAAAGTTCAGGACATCAAAAATAACAGATTTCAATCTTCAGAAAAGTTTTTAGAAGAATATAAATATGGCGATATGCCAGTTGAATATACATTAGATGAGCATGGTATTGCCCACATCGGCGGTCAGTATAATCCAGAAAGAGTAAACGCAACTCTTCAAGATGCACTTTTGCAGACTGGTAAGACTAATCTTTATGTTCCATCAGAAGACAGGTTTTACGAATCTCAAATGTTTTTAGACTGGCATAATCGTTATCTAGAAGCAAAAGATAAAGAAACAAATTAACATAACATATCTTTAATAACTCTAAGAAACTATATCGAGAAATAAAAATACCCCCAGAAACCTGGGGGTAAAAAAGAACAAGCTAGTTTAAGAAAGTGCAGTCAGCTATGAGTTTAGTTTCTCGAAGATGTCTCCGAAAAGTTGGCCAAGGGTAGCTCCAGATCCATTATTAGACTGTTCATCACAATCTTTTTCAGTATCCGCTAAACCCAAAGCCTCCTCACGATGAAACAGTCCCCAGCCCTGCCCAATAGATGGACAGGAGCGTGCACTAACCAGACCGGCTTTACCAAGGAATTGCTCCTCGATGCCGTTCTGGATCTCCGCTACACGCTCAAGCTGTGCCTCTGTCAAAGTTTCTGGTCTATAGATGACCACAAATTTGTGAGGCGCCGCTGTGTAGGCGTGAGACCAGTAAAGCACCAGTTCTCCTGGAAGAATCTGGTTCCATACGTGATCTCCTTCGTACTTCTGATGGTAGCGCTTGGAATTACTTCCGCATACCATGGTGTCTACGAAGTCGCAATCACGCTCCATGCCATTCGGGCCAATCACCCAAGCTTCGCCTGCATTTGTGGCACCATCACGATGCCACAGACGTATATCGCCTGGGAGACCAAGCTCTTTGGCTTCAGCTTCAGCAGCTTCCTTTTTTATTTTAGCCTCAGCTTCGGCTTGAGCTCTGCGAGCCTCTTCCTCTGCCTTAGCTTTCGCCTTGGCTTCAGCTTCGGCTTTCTCACGCAGAATCTCCTGATATTCCTCCTCATAGGCCGGAATGTCAGACTTGAACTGCGCGAGACCTTCCTCAGAGTATTCATAGGACTTACTGTCGCTCTTGATTCTAACACTAACACAGTTAGAGTAGAATCTGAGGCTGCTGTCGCCCCATGAGTCTCTATTTTCTGGGAAGGTATATCCCTCTAAAGACACCTTGAACTGTGGTTTCCAAGTTGCTTCTGCTTCACGCATTGCGCGATCTGCTTCTGCCTTGACAACCTTATTCTCCGCCTTGGCGACTTCCTCTGCGGTGTACTGATGATAAGTAGTGGAGCTACCCCAACCAGTTTCCATAAAGAATGTTTCGCCGAGCTCGAACTTAGCCTGACCACAGGCCTCAAGACGAGAATTTATAGCCTCAAGTTGAGCCATAAATTCACCTCTCGCCTGGCGGCTTGCCGCCTGCTCGGCCCTCTTCGCCTTGCACTCTTCCAGATCACTCTGGATAGTATCATGTGCCACGAAGAGAGCACCAGTTTCCACTGCCGCATCGTATTCTTCAGTATCCATGCCAAAGTAGCCTCCTTTCCAGGAGTAAACTTCAGTGTAACCGGAGCAGCAACGACGACCCGTCTCGGTACGGATATATCCGTCAGGTTCGGTTACTCGCGCAATTATATGCGCCACTGGGCAGCAGTGCATACTACTGCTATTTTGCCACAAAATCTCGGCGCCAACCGCCTCGATTTTCCCGAACCCGCCACGAAAACCTCCACGGGCTGTGATGAGAAGAATTTTCTCATCGTCCTGCTTTCCGCAAGGTACCAGAAGGCGTGTACCCTTCTTGGTTGTAATAACCTTGCAGTAATCATCACTCATTGCCTTATTATCGGCAAGGGTGAATGAACTAAACCATGGTGTAAACCCACCCGCTACTGCGAGGAAGGCATTATATCTTTGACCCGCACCCCTAAGGGCAGGGAATGGAACCTCGCTCCAAGCCCATGGCTCTGGACGGTAACTATTGGTTTTTTCGCTTCCATACAAAAATCTTAACATAACTTCTCCTTCTATATATCAGAGCTTTATAAATTCAAGGGGATTTTCCCCACTTTGATTTCCACCTCCACGGCAACACTATCGTCCCGCTTCAGGTCGCCCCCACTTTGTGAGCAGCGCTAAGTCCACCGTCAAGATAGATTTAACGCCACTCACAAAAGAGAATTATGCCTTATCCTAGCTAATTATTAAGTTTCTATCACCACATCATAAAAGTGATAATCCATACCATTCGTTTTTTCCTTAGAATCTACGAACTTCTATATTATAACATATTTTTATAGATTCATCAATACTTCCGAGCAACGACCATACAATACGAATACCATCTGTAGCAACATCCCATACTCCTTAATCTTGACAAAACAATATTCCATGCTATAATATGACAATATCGTCCACCATAGAGGAGGTGATAGTATGCATGACGATTTGATCTTTGAGGCGCGTAGTGATTATACTGAAGATGATCCTCTACCACCTAAAGAACCCCCTCTCCTTATAAGAGAGGTTGGTGACTTTGAGCTGAGATTTTTCTTTAATCCCAGCAGGTTCAATATCAAAAAAGTTGATATTACAACCTTAATAACCCATTTGTCACTGAGAGCTGGGATCAGCAAGCCTGATCTAGATAGGCTCCAGTATGGTGAGATTGTAATCAGATTAAATCCCATCATTATGGGCAGAGGGGACGTCGAGTATATTAAGAATCTTTTTCTTGAATATTTCGACAATTTAGTACCAATCACTTTTTAAGTCATGGCTCCACATTTAGGTGGGGCCTATTTTTTCTTGTGTTATAATCTGCATATGACGGAGAAGATAAATAATCCACCGCATGGTAATGAATACTATACTGAAAATGAGAAAAAAATAATAGCTATCGAAAAGGCGGTAGAAGCCGACAGGCCTCGGCTAATCGACTTTATTGGAAAGCGCTATTATAATAAAGAATATATAGATAAGGCTAATAAAGAGTTAAGCGATAAGCTTAGATTTGAACGTGATTCCAGTGACGAAGCAGGTAAACTTGCCGAGTGGGAATTTACCTATGCACTCGGTCACGGAGAAACATTGCCTGGTTGCCGCGCAAGTCTTGCCTCCGAATACGACGATCATCTTAATGGTATCGATATCATCTGTAAACTTAGCGACGATACCAGCAAACCCCCTCACGTATTTGGCATAGATATATGTACCGCCACTTTGCCTGACGCCGTCAGTAAGAAATTTGCTCGTGGAGACCATACGAGAGGCGATGTTCCAGCCGGATGTTCTTTTATTAAATTCTACAAAGATAGTAGTTTTGTGGCATGCATGAAGGGTGTGCCAAGGTTTATTCTAGGCGCAAGCCCCCTCTTCGTTGGTCACCAAAAATATCTTGATAATTTTCACCTGGATGAAGAAGGTTCAGTTTACCATACCCCCGATCCTGACCTACAGTTTAACATTCTATCTAGCTTATTCATACAGTCAAATAGCTTAGCCGACAGATTACGTAATGAAACCAGTGGCAAAGACGAGACCATACGAAATCGCGCCATACAGACCTGCGATGCAGTTAAACTCGCATCTAGACGCGCACTACATAGACTCATCGGCATAAAAGAAGGTGAAAATTTTATTGATAGCTTCAATACCGCACTACTCAAAGCTCAAAAATTAAAAGTAAACGGATGTATAGATAGCTGTTATTATAATATTTTAGATCAAAGCCTAAAACGCTAAAAAGATTAAGTGATATTTACTTCTACCAAAGATTATTAAACATAAAAAACGGCCAGAAAATTCTGACCGTTTAAGATACTAGGTAAAGCCCAGGAATCAACTATTTACAGCTTTTTCTGCAAGCCTAATAGCATCTTCCTTGGTTTTCGCCACAGCAAAGAATCCAGCCTTATGGCAAAAAATGGCTGTCTCCACCCCAGAAACCTCTGCGAGTTGCTCATCATTTAGTCCACGCCAAGCTTCTGGAAATGGTTTTCTTTGCCCCATCATATCTTCTTTTGATGGAGGGATTGCCTGCATATTCCAGTCTCCGTTTGTAGCAGGAAAAACTGCAAACAGCAAACCTGCAGCTTTCGGACTGTCGGTATTAAGAACTTCTTCAAGCCAACCGCCGATAAACTGATCTATTACTAAAATAGGTCCATCGACAGTCTTAATTTTATCAGCTACCAACTTGCGGCCACGAATAGTCGACATCGCCACTTTAATTTCGCGCACAAGAATTGCCGTCGCTAGATCACATGCCCTTAAAAAACACATATCAGCATCTTCATTCTCGTCCCAAAGGGAATTACATGCGGAAATCACCGCGGATACAGACATCGAGTCCCCCTTCTCTCCTTGTCCGTTATCTCTCGCATCGATGCCTCGAATCAATGCTTCGTCGACTAATGATACTATCTCTGCAGCCATCTCGTCATCGATCGGCCTAGTTTTAGTCATCGATTTTACAATCGACGCACCATACTCACGCCAAATTAGCCCTGCCGATGAATAGATAATTCCATCATCACGTATTTCAGAAAAACTCTTCTGGTGATGATCGAAACGTTTTCTAATAGGGTCAAATTCGCCGCCAACATCATAGACGATGGCTTTTGCGTTTTTTATAATCTCCTGGTCGCGCGTCCTAAGAAGCTCAACAGGAAATAATATAGACAACATAGCCGTTGCAAATACCTCATCGGCATGATGCGGTGCCACATGTGTGATCGCATTTACTTTCTCACTATAAAACTTATGAATATTTATCATATACCCCTCCTTTTTAATGTCCAATTTGTTTATAAATACATAAATATTATACAATATAATCATATAAAGATCAAGCTAAGCATTAAGAGTGCAGTTCTTCCAATAAATATGAAAAGAACTCAATAAAAATACTGCGACAAGTTAATAATCGCAGTATCCAAAACATAATAAATATTTTAATTCTTAGTTATATAATTTTTCCAAGATTATTCTTATCTGCAGCCCAAGCTATAGTTGAACCTTCACCAGGTTGAAAAGCAGCAATTCCAGCCACCTTACCTCGGTATCCTGCAGCGATAGATGCTTTCAACCAGTTTGGACCTTGCGTGGAAATAACTACAATTGCATCCTCTGGCAGTTTCGGCACCGTCATTGATTCGAGATCGGCTGGAGAAATTGGATTATTAGATACATGCGCAGTATTATGTACTACATAAATTGGCTTACCATCCATTTCGCCCTGCTGTCTTGGTTCCATCCACCATTTCGTATCCAACTCCTCAACTTCGGGTAAATTCTTTACTGAAACAAACCCGTCCGGACTTCGCAAACGAACATCCGTGCTACCGGCCTCCTCAAATGCCATAGCTAACGCAATGGCCTCCCAAGAATTAACTGGTCCGCTCAACCACGCCGGCTGCGCATCATAACTAAGCGCTTTCTCATAAATTTGAGGGATTGCCGAACGCAATATTTGTCTATTTTGTATTGTCTTTTGCTGCCCATCGAGGGTATTTATGGTTCTCTCGATAGTTTCACTTGGCAAGTCCTTAAATATATCTGAAATTGATAATTCAAATGGATTAGCATTTTCACCCTCGTGAGCCTGCTTATAAGCCACATTCCCCTCAACCATACCAGTGATCAAACCCGCTACCTGATTAATGGTCTCACGATCAGCTGCCGGCTCCCCCCTTTCGAGATAATGTACAGAGCTGACTATGTGGTTTTCTCCGCTTTCCACTGGTCGCTGAATATCTTTTTTACCCTGATAATGACTATGTAATTTTGCAATCACTTCAATATTGTTTTCTTCAAAGAAATCACGCCATTCCGCAACCTTAGAAAGATCACCAGCAAGGATAATTGCATGTGTCGCCCCCTCAATCATCTGTGCATTCTCCTCACTTGTTCGACCACCCACGTCGATAAGCATCAGTGGTCCTTCCCAGTCATTGATCTTCTTTTTGCGATCAGCCACATATTCTGGAGTGAATTTTCCTTTTTGTCGCAATTTTACCACATCAGGATCATCATAATGTCGCTGCAACCAAGGCCCCTCACCATCAGGTGCTGCACTAAACGAAAAAGTATTATCTTTATCAAGATTTTGAGTTAGAGCTTCAATGAACACTGACTTTCCCGAATGTGGAGGTCCACCGATTACAATCTTTATGCCTTTTTTCAACTTTTCCTGTCTTGTAGCTAGCCTCTCAGCCGTATCCATGACTGGTATTTTTTCATTTACCAGCTCATCCGAAGATTCCTTCTCTACGTCATCCATCGATGACTCAGGAGCCAAATCCTCAAAATTCATTGACTCTATAGTAATTTTTCCAAGATCATAAGCTGGATTAGCTGAGAGAGGAGCCTTATCCACATCTATCTTTTCATTATATTCCTGAATAGGCTTCTCATTTTGAGGCGATCTTGCAAAATCCGCTCCTGGAAAAGTTTTATCCATCTTAATTTATCCTTATTAAGTATTACCTGTTTCAAATATAACACAAAAACTCTCTTTTAATAAAAAGAAAAGCCTGGACATTCGTCCAGGCAAAGATACCAATATTCAGTTGTAAGTAGTAGAGCAGAGCTCTTTTTTGGTCAGCGTTTATTGCGGATTGTCCGCTAGAGTTAAAGGCGAACCTTAAAACTTTTATTTTACGCTTTCCTTAGGAGATGCTCGTCATCGAGCTGCTTAAACGAGGGCAAACCTCTTACAGCCGATGATTCGGCCGTCCGCATCACGCACAGGGTCGGCGGTGATTACCAGATCGTCCGCTCCGCGGCCCTCAGCCTTGGCGGCATTGGCCGTTATTACAGAAACGATATAGTAGATGCCTTCCTGAGGTACTGGAAGATCCTGTGTTGCGCCGAACTTCATAGTAACGAGTTCGACTCCTTCGAGTTCTCCTGCATGCTCAGCCACCTGTGTTGCTCTCGCGATACCCTCTGAAGGGAATGATGCCTTTAAAGCACCATCCTCTCCGATGATGTTTACGGTATGAGGTGTTAAATTCTTAATTGTAGCCATGATAGGCTCCTTTCTAGCGGTCTCTGCCGCTCTGGAAATTTTCCGAATCGGTCGGATACCGCCCTGACACCAAGCTCTTTTTTCGCAAGGTAGGGTGGCTGAATATAATAGGCTCAATAGTTTTATCTATTGTATTATATTCACTCATCCCACCTTGTGATTAAGGCTTTTACATCTTCATATTGGTCTTAATGTCCTTAAGCTTTTTGTCCGGTTCTGCCGTTCTCAAGCTTATGGTCATATAATAACACATACATTCTTTTTTGTCAATACTTTTTATAATATTTTCTAGGAAAAGCAAGCATAAACCTTTAGTAACTATCTAGAAATCATTGTTATTTTTTCAAAAACTCAGATTATATAATCAACCAAAAAACGTCAAATTACTTCGACGTTTTTTATAAAATACCCCCTACGCCTTATTAATCTTATCCCTCATCTTAAATTTTAGATATCTCAACAATATCGCCGCAGCAATCACTACCACCGTAATCACACCATTCATCACCCAGTTCGTCTGTGGCGCAGTCGTCTCACTCGTTACACTCGACTCCTGCTCACAGTGACTAGAGGTTTTACCAGCCGCGTTAGTACACCCTTCATTACTACTTCGCAAATCATCACTGTCGCTCAATGTCTCTTCGAGCGTCTTATCTTCCTCATGATCTATTTCACTTGCTGTTTTTCCCCAAAGATCTTTTTCTTCCATAATAACCCATTATATCACTAATAAAACTTTATCTTTTTTCTAGACAACCATTCTAGCCGCAAAGATCATCTCAAATTCAAATTCACATCCACCCCTCACACCTCACTTTTCACCATTGCTAAAAAGGCTCGCCTAAACTCCGCCTCATCCCTAAATTCTCTAGAATTAAACAGTTCATTTTTCACCAGATTATTATAAATCTCCAAACTCATTGGAATCAAATAATATACACCCCCGCCCTCAGCTTCAATTCGCTTAAAAGAAATATAACCATCTTGTTCATGCAACTCACTTGCCGCCATCTCGCGCCAATAAACCGTATCAAACCATCTCAGCAAATATGCTTTATCTCCCTCGATAAGACCTTTTTTCACAGTTAGACCCACTGCCACTAAAACCGTCTCGTCCTTCCGTGAGGTTACATAAAATACCTGATCTTCAAATTTTCTATTCATAGCCCCGACTATTTCTCCTCAGCAATCACAATATTCTTTGGGATCGCAATTTTCATCCCTCCGCTTTCAAAATATGACATCGATACCTCCTCGGCGCTTTTGCCTGAAGCCTTATCAACATCATAGACCGGCTTATTCCATTCCATATCCGTGCCAGACGAAAGACTTTCACTTGCTCCAATCACTACTGGATTTCGTGCAATAATAATCTCCTCAATCCGCCGGCCATTGATTTCTTCAATCCCTAAGTTGCGCAGCTTCGCAATCATCTCCTCTCTAAATTGAGCATCCACCTCCACCCCTTCGATATATTCCGCCCCAATCCCCATCCGAAACATCTGCTCATTATTTCTTATATAATCTCCACTATTTGCCACAAAATCAAATACTTCATCAGGAGACATACGTTTTTTGAACTCACTTCGATCCGTCGACCCATAAGTATCAGAGGAATAACTATACCAATCCGTGCGGTCGAAAATCTCAGGCTTCAAAATCAATACAACCCCTCCCAGTTCCGCTCGTTTTTCCTTTCCCATAATCCGCGTAAACACATTATCCGCTCCCCCAGAGTCCATATCTCTCACCGAAGAAAGACCGCCTCGCATCAAACCTCGAGAAAAACGCTCCGTGGTACACATTAATCCTTGTGTTAAGACCATCTTCAAATCTTCGGCCGACGCTATACCCATGTTATGTATCGCCCTCAGATCATCACCATATTTCTCTAAATATTCAAGATGCTTGCCTTCCTCTACCAAGGTTGAATAACCAGGGAAGACCTCTTTTCGCTCAAGTCTCCCTGCACGTTCTTTTTCCTCGACAGACAACTCCCCCTCAATCTTATACTGCCACTTCAAACGTGATTCCTTATATTCTTGCGCCGCTTCCTCGGTTACCTCGGAAAGTGCATTATTTATCCCCAGATCTTTTTCTAAGATTTCATCAACTGTCTGCTCAATTTCTATCGGATCCATTCCAGACGGCATCTCAATTTTCACCAAACCTAGTGCACTTCGCACTAAACAGCTCTGGTTATTATTCGTATAAATCGTCGCCAGCCGTCCTCTTGCACGCTTTGTTGGATCCGCGATATAAACCTTAATATCGCCTTTTTGCAACACAAAAGCCTGGCAAAGTTCTTGCGGCCTCTTATTATTTACTCCTTCATAAACAAATTTGTCCACATATATCTTCTCATCCGCCCCCTTCGTTTCACTCTCTGCTAAATTCAACTCTTGTTTACGATCTTCGAGCTCAAGATATTTTCGCTTCAATGCAGCAATCAGGCTACTATGATCTCGCACCTTCAATCTTACCTCTGTCAACCCCACATCCGATTTATCAATAATATCAATCCGTTGCCCTTCAATATGGTCACGATCGCAAATCACCTCAGTCCTCATCCGTAGCACCCCCTCATAAGACTTCTCCAACTCCTGATTTTTTAATCCCTGCAATGCCTCACTTACTGATACTCGCCGACGCAGCTTCGCAGTTTCTCTTTTGTCATTTTCATCGGTATATTTATCAACCAAATACTCTCTTCGTCCCAAAAGCCCCTGCAGCACTCGCTCACGCGCCTTCCCAGATATTCCTGATTGATTAACGATTGAAAGAATATCTTCTGGCTGCACTTTCTGTACAAATTCTTGCGCCTGTCTTCGAATTTCATCTTCGGTTATGCTACCAAAAACCTCCCCAGTTTGCCGACCTCGTACACGCATTGAATCTATCTCAGGAATCTCCTTCGCGCTAAATTCTTTATCTCCACCCTGTGCCCGAAAAATCAATGAACCTCCATTATCGATCCGATAGAGGCCGTCTTTGTTTTGCACGATATTATCATATGTCGCCCCCACAACATCCCAGTTTGCTAAGAATGCATCCGCCACAAACCCATTCTGCACATCAAGGCTCGCCGCTTGATCTAATGCCGCTACTGGCCGTGCTTCTTCAACTGCCGTCGAAGCAATTGCCTCCCGTCCATTGATCATTACTCTCTCAGTATGCGCCGCCTTAATACCAGCTTTTTCATAGATCGCATTGGCGATAAATTCCGCCCGCCCCTGATTTGGATTTTCATAAAATTTTACATAATATTTTTCACCATTCTGCTTCTCGAACCAGCCGCCCTCATTTGAGCCAAGTTTTTCACTAACTCTCTTTACATCCCATATCGGAGGCCTTAGTCCTTCATCCGCTATCTGCCCCACCACTTCGTGTGTGTAATCGTTCTGAAAAATCTCATTTATCGACTCGGCCACATCAGATACAGCCTCGTCCGCTCCATTACCACCATCAACTCCCGGAATCTTGATTTTTTCTTGACCAGCACCCGCCCCATATAGACTAGATAAATTCGCCCCCTGTTTTCCAAGCAGACCAAAAAGTCCAGTCCCCGCCTTTTTAGATCCAAATTTTTCCGCTAAAAAATTCTTAAAAGTACCGAGTATTCCAGGATTCTTTAGAGTCTCACTTGTTTCTGCCTCTGGGGTCGGTGGAATCAAAAATTCATTATCACCAGATTTAAATGTCTTCGCCCCCTGAAACTTCACCCCCTGCATCGCTTTTTGCCAGTCTGTCGCTTCTTTTTCACCCTGCTCGACATTACCACCATCAAATTCCATACCTCGCCTCATCCTGTCATACCTCTCTGCTTTTTCTATTATTAATATACCATACTCAGAGTTTTAAACCTTACCATAGATCAAAATCGTAATCAAATCTAATCTTATTCCAAAACTGAGATCTTACCCAAAAGCTACCCCACCCCAACATTGACAATCATATACTTTATGGCATAATATATAGTATGCAGACTTTGTCTGTAAATACAAAAAAACGCCACATATGGCGAGAACCTTAAAAGAGGATTTTTCTAGAGCGTCCCTCTATTAATAATCTCTGTTTTAAGAATTTTTCCAAAAGGGGGAAGAAAAAAATGACAAATAATCTTTATACCAACAGGGGATATTATAGTTTACCAGCCAGAAAAGCCGCCGACTTACAGTGCCTAGATGAACTATATTTATCAAAGTCTGCAGAAGGACATCTCGAAAAGTATTACCAAACACTTCCTGAGATTATCTGGCAGGGCAGGCGCACCGCCTATCTAATCGACCGCGACGAAAACTACATCCGCAAAACTCCAAAGTATTTACTGGAGCTTGCCGCCGCACTAGATAAGAAAGGGTATTTGCGTCACGACTTTGTGGCCAACTCCTTTACTATTAACCTCTTATACATGATCGTTCATCACGATCTCATGAGAGAGGAACCAGTAGTAGTAGAGTTCGAGGATCTCTGCAAGATCTTCAAGGATGATCAAACTTTTTTAATTGATTATGTGATCGGGAATCAGAACTACGAGACATATCAGAACCCGACCACAAGTCAATGCCAAAGAATTCAAGCAGGAATCAGAGGCTGCTTAACCGAGAAAGAGTTCCAGGTCATCTCGAAATGGTATGGACTCGAAGGTAAGGTAATGACGGCTTGTAAAATCGCAATCGATCAAGGTGTCACTTCCAATAGGATCAGACAGACTGAGGCGCTTGCTATTCGTAAGATCCGCAGCGCAAGAGCGTTGCCTTCTATTCTCAAGCCTTCTGAAGCTCAGGCAAAGACTGTTGATGATATCATCGACAGACTAAAATCCTTAAGGCAAAATCCTCTCTTCCAGGAGGAATTTGCTCTAAGACAAGAGCTCAGAAAGATCACCTTTACTCCGTACGAATGTGCGAAAAAAGCAAAGGAGTTCTTAAGCGGCGAGGTGGAAGATCAGACCGAGATAGAGTGCCTGGACCTAACGACACACACATATCGAGCCCTGAGGAGAGCTGAAATTTATACCATCTCGGATATTATTAATTATCCGTACATGGATTGGCTCAGGATCAAAAATCTTGGTCTCAATTCGATCAGAGAAGTAGAAAGTAAGATGCAGAGGTTTGGTTATCCAACCTTTAGAATCTATCCTCACCCATGAAAATAACCCCGGGAAACCGGGGTTTTAATTTTACTTTACTCCAAAGAAATCTCTGCTGATCCACTCCAGCGTGCTCACAATATAACTTTCGCTATAATCATGATTCGCCGAAGACACTACAATCTGTACTACACCTTGGTTAAAAGCTTCCTCACTAGAAACCACCATCATCAAATTATGTGACTTCAGATCAACCATTGCTTTGAAATGATTCCAATCATCAGTGGTGTATAGATCCCTGTAACATACCGCAGCATATCTCATATCGATGTTCACTGGTCTTCCAACCACTGGCGCCCATTGAATGGTAAAGAAAAAACTTCTATGCGCCTTGTTCCAGTCGATTGTAAAATCATTGAGTCCTTTGTTTTCTGCCATAACAGAACCCCCTTTCGTAATGTACGTTTATTTGAAACAGGGTCATTATAATATAATTTTGAGCATATATCAAATGATTTCCTAAATTGACAATTTAGCATTAGAATGTTATAATATATAAGCTCTATCAAAGAGCAGCATCTTAAAAGATTCTACCACCCCCTTGCATTTTTCTGCGGTTTAATCTGTCTATTAAATATTGGTGGGCAGACTAAACCGCGGAATAGGCCGCGGAATTTTTTTAGCGGCAACAGCCGCAAGGAGGTCAATATGACAAGAGAAACAAACCAGGAAGCAGCAAGAGAAAGCCTTAAAGAAAGCGGATTTTTAGTAACAAGATATCCCCTGATTAAGGCTGAGAGGGAGGGGTTGCCGTATCAACTCAACCTTACTCACCTCGCAGAACATCGCGAGGGTGAGTACTCATTAAATAACAGCACTTTGTGCTGGGTGATGGACGGCGAGATCTACGCTGCGCCGTGCACCAGGAGCCTGGTACAGCTACTCGATCAGGCTGGATTCAGAAACGGATATTTTTATGTTCCGTTTTCAAACGGCGACCTACCATATCACAGAACAAGTGAATGGCAGGAACTCTGCGCCGAGGCCAACCGCTTAGCTCGAAAGCAGTTCGAGAGAGATTCTGAGGCCTGGTGTGACGAACATAAAATTGGTTCCATAGATGAACATCTATTGGAATCTTGCCTCAAGGTTCCACATGGTGGTATTCCAGTTGAGGACTGTGGGGTGTATTCAACATACTATCCACGTCTCAATGAGACCTGTGTGGATATTGTAGCTATTAGCAGCCTTGGCAGCTATAGTTACAACGCAGGTAGAGTAATCTTTATCTACCGAGATGGTCACACCTACCTCTCCAAAAACCCATCCATTATGGATATCCTGGAGAAGGCTGGCTACAGGAGAGATAATTTTCTGGTGCCACTTAGTGGCTCAGAAAAAATCACCGACGCATATCTAAAATGTCTTTGGGATAACATCCCAGAGGTCTTCAGATAGGATTGGAGTCCCCGTTTTAGAAGGTAGAGTCTATTTTCCCCGACCATTTGGTCGGGGATTTCCTTTTTAAACCATGAAAAATCCCCCCAAATTGGGGGGAGAAACATTTTATCGATCTTAACTTTTGTATTTATTTAAATACTCAAAGTTAATCTCGATATAGCCGTCCGGATAATAGTAGTCATCTCCGTCCTTAGAGACCGCAATAATCTCGCGATTATTTAAGTCTTTGATAGAAAGGTAACGTCCGCCCTCTTCTACCTTTACAGGCAAGGAAGAGAACTCGGCTACTATCGGATTACCGTTTAGTGGCTTATCCTTCCAGACCCATGATCCGTAGGTGCATGTGCCTTGGCCGCTTGGACAGATACTTTTAGCTTTAAAGAGAAAAAGCACCAATCCGTTTACAAACTCCACCTTCGCAAAGTCTGTGACCTCAAAGGATTCATCCTCAGCCTCATAGCCATAAGCTAAGAAGCTGATTCTCTTCAAGTATTGCATTGAATATTCCATATCACCCCTCCTTTTCTGTCAAAGAGATCCAGCCAACTCTTCGCTTGCTATTGTACCAAGCCGAAAAGCCGTACTCCTTGTATTTTTTTATGATAGGCATGCACGGATCAAGATCCGCTTTACAGTATCCAGAAAGCATGAAACTTTCACCCGATCCGTCTTCATGCAGGATCTTGTGGACTCTAAAATCCTTCACCGGCACCTCGAACGCTGCACAGCACGGATCGTCCTTTGGGGTCGAATATCCCAGGATTACTTTAAAGTCCAGGTCGATTTTGACCTTATCATACAGATACTTACACGCATCGAAGATCCTGTCCCTGCTAGGGCCTCCCCCGATATTGAAACGGACAGTCTGGCTACTCAAAGTTTCTTGGTTACTTTTTCTCATGGTACTCATACAAGTACCTCCTTTCTTAAAGAACTACCCAGCGCATACACGGCCTGGGCTCCAATATTTTTGTCCATAACTGGACTAGCTCCAATATTAAAACATATCAAACATAGTATGTCAAGCAAAAATAATCATTTTATATCCAGTAAATCAAATTCAATCAAACCAAAGCCTCCTTTACCAAACAAAATCAAGAAAAAAGACCCTTAGTGAGGGCCTTTTTAAGCATTCTACGGGTAATTTTGCGGGGCGGGCCACCCCATCCAGGAAGATTCCTCTCGTCTTATTTCTTTGTCAGATATTCCTCCGCCAAAGAAAACTCGACGAAAATCGGCTCGACTCCGTCAGGCAGCCTGGAACAGATGTCATCTATAGTAAGACTCCTATTCCTGTTTCCAGCAACGATAACGTCTGCCATGATCACATTTGGCAACCTCTGGTCAGAGTCAGTCTCGTAGATAATCTTCCCCTGGAGCTCCAAAAATCTACCGAGGGTAGATTTCCCGAATCCAGAGCCTCCAGCAAAGATCCAGACCGGGCGTTTTTCCATGATGCGAGGCGTTTTTTCAAACATCTCCTCGCAGAAATCCACCTCTTCTCTTGAAACGAGTAGTACAGTCTCACCTGTGCCGCTCGCTAAGATCTCTAGGCGGCCAGAATCCACATCCTCCGAGATCTTTACTTTCATCGGCCCGTCCTTCGGACGGCAGGAAAAAGGTCTTTTAGCATCAGACCACTCCCAGATAATCTGTCCAGAGCCGTCTTCTGCCTCCTTGATGGTCACATTACTGCCATCAAGAAAGACCAAAATAACCTCTTCCTTCTCGACCGGGTATGGTCTGACCATCTCAGAAGTAACAGGACTCTGCGCCCATTTTTCTATAGTCATCCCAACAAGAGTCTTCATTTTCAACTCTACCATTTCTACCTCCTTCTGCGGCTCTTACCGCAACAAAAAAATATGATCGCAGAAGGAATTTTCTGCGACTGGTCATATCGATTAAACTAGTCGACATAACTAGTCGCAAAAAACATAGAATACTACCTTAAAATACTTAATCTGCTAGAAGCAATAATTACCCAAATATCATAACATAAAATGCATAAAAAGTCAAAAGACCCAGCATATCACTTCTGGGTCTAAAATTAGATTTAGTAAAAACCTTAAGCTCTTAGAATATTGCATATTCAATAAATAACTCCTCGCAAAGTTCGGACTCCAAAGAATCTGTATTCTCCTCAAGAATCAATTTCTTCGCCACTTCGACCTTCATCACTACCAAGATATCTCTTGGACGAAGATGAATTTCTGTCACTTTATTCGTTATCTCTATCGGCATCCTCAGCTTTTTTCCAATCGACATGACTAGTTCATCGTAAGTATCATCGAAGCACATTACCACTTCACCACAAACTAATCTGTCCCAAACTTCATCAACATTCAGCTTTCTTCGTCTAATTAACAGCCTCTCACTGAACATCACGTCCATAATATCAGTTCCAAAATAATATTTTGACATATAGCCTCCCCCCCCTCTTCCATTTTCATGGATTCAAATTAGAGTATCTAAACTAAATCTAATTATTAATGTGCGCCTCACGGTTATCCATACCATCTCAACATATTCTTCATACTTTGTCAATAAAAATACCCCCAGATTACTCCAGGGGCTTAAAAAATTTACCAACCAAAATTATTTACCGATAAGAAAATTCGCCAGTCTGCGACAATTAGCGCCCCCTTCAAGTTTCAGCTGAAGCTTACCACCTGCACACGCAATTAAACGCTTACTTGCCTCAACCTTACTTTTAAAACTACAGTTCATCAGCTCATGAAAATCTTTTTCATTTTTTGGGTCATAAGATGCCTTTAAAATAGCCTGCACCTCCTCAAGAATTTCTGAATCGAGAGCCTCCGTCCCTTCAAACAAGAACCAAAGTTTCTCCGGCAGTTCCGTACCAGACAAAAGTCTCTTAATGCGTTTGCTATTTACTTCTCTGGTTTTTTCCGCGGCCTGTCTATCCTCTTCGACGACCATGTCGTGACGTAAAGCCCTCAGACCTTTGCTTGAATACTCGTATGACAAAACCTCACTTTCATAACCAAGGTATCCGTCCACTTCCTTATTTGGATTCGTTACATAAACCTTGTCGTCGCATAAAACTGTCCAACCTATCTCTTCAAGATCACTAGACAATTCTTCAAACTTAGGTTTGAACTTCATCTTAGCGTCATAGGCAGCCTGTTTCTCTTTCTCAGCACTTCTAACATAGACCTGTTTCTTGGCCAAATAATCTTTTACAAAAGAGATATTCGCACCATTATAAAGATACTGCGTATATCCCAAAGTAAAGAATATTTCTCCAAGCTCCAACTGGTCTACAGAATATGTCCCCCACTTACGTGGCTTAGAAAGCTTCTTCAGCTCCTTCTGGATCTCAATCAACTCATCCTCATAGAGAAATTTATCCTGTTTTGATTTCTCAACCGCCTTTTTTCTTTCTTCTATGATTCTGGCAGCACGATCTAATTCCTCCTGCTTTCTATGAGAAATTTTCTCACAGTATTCAGGTGTTTTTACACTTTGAATTGCAGATTCTTTGGTCTTGCAAGCCTGGCCATCAAACTCATCATCATGAATTACATAGCGAAAACCAACTGGTACTACCCAGAAGTCAAACCCTTCGCCACCACCGTTAGATGTAGCGTGTCTAAAATACAGCACATCCTTGATCTGATCCACTTCCGATGGCTCTCTGCCCCTAGTGTGATTATAACTACCACCCCAGCTAACCTTGATGAGTATATGCTTTGCCAAAATAGCATCCATTGGCCTAAAACAAGCATCGCCTTTTTTGGAAATCCAAAAATCCCCGAACATAAAACTTGTCCAGCCATTGAAGTCCATATTCATGTTGGCAGTAACTTCATAGTCCTCGAAAAATTCTAGAGGATTCATCGGCCCATTATATTCATTCAGATCAAATTCCTTATCAATCACAAAACAAATATTCGGGTGATATTTCCCAAACTCATTGATTAAAAAAGTGGTTTCAGTTTCAAAACACTTCTCGTTCTCAAAAAATTCTTTCACCTCTGCTAAACTCATCAACTTCTTCATTTTTCTTCCTTTCTCCTTTCGGACCCAATGCCATATAAGATTAAGAGGTTTTCCTCACATTGGTAGTACCGCTTCTTTTAAGCAGCGCCAAACCGATAATTATCCAAAAATCACCAGTTTAACGCTACCTAAAAGATAAGAAAAAAGAATTAATTGGTAAATTCTTAAAATACTCCTCCCACTCTCGTGTTCAGCCATAGAACTATATAATATATATTACGCACTGTCAAGGCTAAGCGCTTTCTATTTAGAACCTTTTTATGCTATATTTAAACCATCAGAACTATTCAAGGATAACTATGAAACAACTTTTTACCATCGATGCAAAAGACTATGACCCCAGCTGGCCAAAATCTTACCGCCCCTCTGTTCGAGGAATTATTATTAGTAATGATAACCTTATGTCTCTTATTTATAGTCAAAAATATCATTTCTATAAACTTCCTGGCGGCGGCATCGAAGAAGGTGAAAGCCACCTTGAAACACTCATTCGCGAAGTCGATGAAGAAACTGGCCTCACAGTCATCCCAGATAGTGTTCAAGAATTCGGCGAAGCCTTGAGGATTCAAAAGTCAAGTACCCTGAAAGATACAATTTTTGTTCAACAAAATTTTTATTATATTTGCCAAACTACTGGCCAGATTCACTCACAGCATCTTGATCAAGATGAGCAGGAAGCCGATTTTATTCTAAAAACAGTCAGCCTCGATGAAGCCATTACCACCAATCAAGCCTTTATCGCCAGCTGCCAGGGAACACCTACTGAATGTAAAGTTGAGATGGTTGTTCGTGAATGTCGCATCCTAGAACTTCTCAAAGAAGAGCAAACGGCCTCAAAAACAGATCTTACTCCAGAAAACTAGACTCTATTTTCCTTTAAAAAAGGCTGGATAACTCCAGCCAAATTTTTAAGAAGAAATTGCAATCTTTACCAGAGCTAATGCCCCTGCCAAAGTTTTTGCTTGCGCTAAAGCGCCATCAGCTTCGCAACTAATTGCCTCGGCCACCCCAGTCGCCTTTACCAACTGTGCTTCCTTTAATCCACACCAAGATGTAGGTAACTTTTTTCTCTTGCATCCCAGCTTATCTCTTGAAACCGAGACCGCTTGTACGCTCCATTCGCCATCAAGATTAGGAAAAACACAGTACAACAGCTTTTTCGCCTTCGGATTAAAAGATCTCAGTACATATTCTTCCCAGCCGCCAATATACATTGGAAAATATAAAAATTCCCCCTCGTTATGTGCGATCATATCCTCAATCCTACTTTTAGCCTTTACCACAGAAACCACACGCCTAATCTCTTTTTCAAGAATTTTTTGCGCAAAACCAACGGCCTCTAAGAAAGCTTCGTCAGGATCCTGGTCCTGATCATCCCAGTTTGGATTGAATAAATTGATTACTTCTGATACCGACATCTCAATCCCACTAGCTAAGCAGCCTTGGTCTCTCGCATCGATGCCATGAACCAAATCATGACTCACATCCATTGTGGCCTCCACAATCAACTGCAGAGGGCAGTCAAACTTGGACAAGATTTCCATACTATAGTGACGCCAGACTAATCCCGCAGTCGAGAGCTTTGTAAAATCACTATAGTGCTCCTCGAACCCCTCCTGATGATAATCAAAACGTTTTTTGTCTGCTCTGAATTCTCCCCCAATACCGAGCATCACCAGCCCCCTCGGACCATCCTTTTTAGCATATTGAACCAGAACTTGATCCTTAGTGCGCAACACCCGCACCTTCTTCAACATCGACAACATCGCCGTCGCAAAAACGTCTCCGGCGTGATGTCCTGAATTAGTGATCACATTTGCATTCTCAAGGTCCGTCACCGTAGTGACACGATTGTGCATTTTTCTCATCTTCTTCTCCTTTTCAAAGAACAATTTTTGAAGCTATAGCTTCTAGATACCGATATATTATAATATAAATTCAAAGATTGTCAAAGATAGCCGTCCTATACCACAACCAAACATTTTATGTTTAAATATCCACAGGGAATTATTTATCAATGCTTGATCAAACTCTACCAAAACCAGACTCGGCAGACACCAACTCTCGCACTTACATTGCGATTGATCTTAAATCTTTTTATGCCTCAGTCGAATGTGTAGATCGCGGCCTCGATCCTTTAACCACCAAATTAGTGGTTGCCGATATTACTCGCACCGACAAAACAGTCTGCCTTGCCGTTTCTCCCGCCCTTAAAGCTCTTGGCGTTGGCGGCCGTGATCGTCTTTTTCAGGTCTATAAAAAAGTACCTAGGGATTCTTTTATTATCGCCCCTCCCAGAATGCAAAAATATATTGACGTAAGCACCTCTATTTTTGGTATCTATGCGGAGTATCTTGCTCCCACTGATATTCATATTTATTCTATCGATGAGGCCTTCCTTGATGTTACCAGTTACCTTCAGACCTATCAGATGACCGCCCATCAACTCGCTCGCACCATCGTTAAGGATGTTCTAGGACACACTGGCATCACCGCCACCGTTGGTATTGGCGAAAATCTCTATCTCGCAAAAGTCGCCATGGATATCGTCGCCAAACATTTACCGCCTGATTTAGACGGCGTACGTATTGCCGAACTCACAGAATATTCTTACCGTGAAAAACTTTGGACCCACACTCCACTCACCGACTTTTGGCGGATTGGCCCAGGCTATTCCAGGCGGCTTCAAAATCTTGGCATCTACACCATGGGCGATCTCGCCAGATATTCTCTTACTGCCTCCGCCAAACTCTTTAAAGCCTTTGGCGTGAACGCCGAATTACTCATCGACCACGCTTGGGGCTATGAACCAACTACAATTTCCGATATTAAAAACTATCAGGCTGCCAACCATTGCCTCTGCTCTGGACAAGTTTTACACCGTCCCTATAACCGTACTGAAACCATCACCATTATTAAAGAGATGGCCTACAGCCTCGCCCTCGATTTAACCCAAAAAAATCTTTTAACAGATCAAATCATCCTCGACCTTGGCTTCTCCGACCCTAGTCGCTCTTCATTCGCTCACGCTTCCAAAAATCTTCCTCAGAACACCAGTAGTGCAAAAATAATTTCACAAGCCGCACTGGAAATTTATCAAAAAATCATGCCAAATCACGCCACGGTTCGTCGTGTCGGCATCACTGCCAACCATATTTTATCTAGTCAAAACGATACTGCTAAAACCACGCAGCTCAACCTTTTTGATTCTCCCGCAAAAACCGAACAAGAAACCGAACAAGCTCTTCGCCTTCAGAAAGCAACCTTAGACATTCAAACACGTTATGGTAAAAATGCCCTTATGCTGGGTATGAATTTTCGACCTGAAGCGACCATGCGTGAACGTAACCAACAAATAGGAGGTCACCGTGCCGGCTAATCAACAAAACCCCCATTTAAACACAGGGTCTTTTAATAATCCTTATCAGGATATTCTTCATCTTCCTCATTTTAAAGACTCCACGTATCCCCCACTTAGCCACTCCAAACGTGCCGCCCAATTTATGCCTTTTAAATCGCTCAATACTTATGAGACCCAAATTGAACAAAAGTTTGATGATTTAAACAATCAACGATTAGAGCCATTCATTGACTATTCAGATAGTCAAACCGATGATTTCAATCAAACCGATTAGTAACCGACCTCTCTCCATTATTTCTCTAGAGTTCTTTTCTTCACTTAGTTTACAAAACCTAATTTCCATGATAAAATAGCCGTAATTATGTCAAAGAAGAGTAATACAAAACGCAAACTCGTTGGTCTCGTATCTGAAGAGTCTGGTATCCGTGCCTATTACACTAAGAAGAATACCATGAATACCCCTGACAAGCTCAGCTTGAGAAAATATGACCCAATTCTAAGAAAGCACGTTGTTTTCGTAGAAACCAAGAAAAACCTCGGTCGCAACGAAGTTAAAGAAAAGAAGCGTTAGAATAATTTCAGAAAGTCCTCTCATCTAGAGAGGATTTTTCTATGGTATAATAGGGGAGATGAAAAAGGGAACCGACCCAACCTTGGAGGTTATCGTTGCAACTCATAAACTCTACACGATGCCCGACGACCCGTTATATCGGCCGTTACTAGTTGGCTCGCATTTTTTTCAAGCCGAGCATTCAGACACAAAATTACCTGATAGCTTATCTCTCGATAACACTGGCAAGAATATTTCCAAGAAAAATCATAACTATTCCGAACTTACCGGCCTCTATTGGCTTTGGCAAAATCAAGCACTAAAAGACCAAAGCCCAAATTCATTCTACGGTCTTGTCCATTACCGCCGTTTTCTGTCAAAAATAAACCACAAAGAAATCCTCACCAAAGACTATCTACAACCTCTTCTCTATGACACAGGCAAAAATATCAAATATGATATAATTCTCCCGAAAAAACGTAAGTACTACATTGAGAGTTTATATAATCACTACGCTCACACCTTACATATTGGGCCGCTTGATAGAACTCGTCAAATTATCCAAGATCGCCATCCAGAATATCTTCCCGAGTTTGATCGACTCAAAATCCGTCGTTCCGCACATATGTTTAATATTTTTATTATGCGCAAGGAGATTTTTAATGAATACTGTAATTTTCTTTTCGATATCCTTATGAATCTTGAAAAAACCCTTACCAAAGCTGAGATCAATCAATACGATGAGTTTCACGCTAGATTCTTTGGTCGTATCTCAGAGCTTCTTCTTGACGTCTTTCTCTATACTAAATATCCCGACCTCGACCAAAAATCAAATATCTTAGAACTCAAGATTATTGAAACTGAACCCGTTAACTGGTGCAACAAAATCACTAGCTTCTTGCTTGCTAAATTTTTTGGCAGAAAATACCATAAGAGTTATTAGATTTCATGCAGAAACAACAAGCAATCTCGCACCCCCTCATCTCTGTCATTATTCCTATCTATAATGCAGCCTCTTTTCTCCCACAAACCATCGAATCCGTCCTTGATCAAGACTATCCTAATCTTGAAATCCTTCTTCTAAACGACGGTTCAACCGACCAATCAAAGCAAATTTGCGAATCACATGCTGCAAAATATCGAAATACTAAAAATAAAAATCACACAAAAGGTAACCGTCATATTCGTTTCTTTAACCTCCCCCATCAGGGAGTCAGTCGCACTCGTAATCACGGACTTAGCAGGTTTTCTGGTAAATATTTTTGTTTTCTTGACGCCGACGACCTGCTCGCCCCCACTTTTATTTCCGATCTTTATTATTTTGCAACCGAACATCAACTAAAATATGTCAGCTCCACTTATCAACGCCACATCTATTCCTCAGACCAAAAAACACCTCTCACAAAGAAAGCAACCCTTCCTCCATCATCAAGTTTCCCTTATAAAATCATTTCCGCCTCCGACTTCCTCAAAAAACTGCTTGATCTCGAAACTGGATATAATTTTTGCCACATGAAGCTTTTACATCACAGTCTAAGAACTACTCTTTTTGACCCCGACCTTAAAGTAGCCGAAGATGCTCTGTATAATTTTACAATTCTAAAAAACATCGACCAAGTGGGAATCTTAAAAAAGCCTCTTTATATCTATCAAGTTCACCAACACTCTACTGTCCGTTCCTTCACCAAAGATTACGCAGAGAATTATCATCGCGCCCTGCAAAAAATTAGCACCTATCTTCATCTTCAGTATCCCGATCTTTTTCCACGCCTCGAAAAAACACTTCAGGCTTTCATTGCCACCCACCTCTTCTTTATCCTAGTGAATTTTTGTTGCCATCAGCAAAATCACCATCCAAGAAAAACTCTCCGAGCTCTATACAATATTCCTCTTTTTTATCGTGCCATCTACCTAGCACCACTACGATTCTTCTCACCGCCAAAAGCCTTTATTCTATTTTGTTTTAAGCTCCGTCTTTTTTTGATTCTTCAGCTAATCGGTCGACTCCGTGCAAAACAAAACACATCCAAGTAGTCAAATCTCAAGATATCGAGTAAAATATACCTGTGAAGTCAATTCTACATATTACCGAATATGTTTTGAAAAAACTTGCCAGCCTTAATTCTGACTTTCTTTTTTATCTCGCTGCCGCCACACTACCTTTTGAAAACTTCATCTTTGCCCCCTCCAACGGTTGGGCCACCATTACGCCACTCATTCTTTTTCTATACGCCATCTTAAATCTTTATTATTTAAAATCATTTCTCCCTAAGCTACGCCCCATCCTTCTTTTTTTTACCGGCTTTTCCATCCTGGGAACCGTCACCTGTCTATTCTTTAAAGGTCGGCTAGATGATTATCTTTCTGCCTATGTCCCAATCATTTTAGGGCTCGCCTGTCTCACTAGTTTTCTTGAATTTTATGCAAAACACAAAAAATCGGATCTCAAAAAACAACTTAATCGTCTTGCCTCTATCATTATTATTACTTATCTCGCTAGTCTCATTATCGGCCTGCTCGAATATTTTGCCATTAAATATCACCTAGCGTCAGTCACAGATCTTTTTAACTTAATCTTCAAACGCAATTATCTCGCCAAAAACCGCGTACAATTCTTCTTTACCGAACCATCATTTATCGGCATGCATCTTTTTGGCATTCTACTCCCCCTCTTTTGGCTGACTCGTCGCAAGGATTTGCTATTTTTAATTGTCCTATACGCTTATTCCGCCATCCTTTTTGGCGCCGGCGTTCGCATTATTCTTGATATTTTAATCATCTTAATCATCTTGGCGGTATTATATCTGCCAAAGATTAAAGAAAAACTTTTCCTCCCCCTCACTTTTGTGGCCTTTCTCATTTTTCTTACAACTATTTCAGCCGTTAACGGACGTTTCCATAAAATCTTTTTTGGTTTTCTTGGAGCTACCCCCGAAACCACCATTGATTGTACTTTAGAAAAAAATCAAAATACCGAAGAGTGTCTCCTCTTAGCCAGACAATCTGGAGTCAATTCAGATGGTTCATTTGCTAGTCGCGTTTTTCGAATTAAGGCCAGTCTCTTTGGTTATACCAAATCTCCGCTCGGTTCTCTTACTGGTTTCGGCCTTGGCAATTCTATTTACCCCGTCCGTCTCGGTCATGCTCAAGCAAAAAAAGACTATAAAAGCACCTATTTAAAAGAAGTCAACGATCTCGAAAATCCAAATTATCATGATGATAGTGTTTCATATTGCCTTTATACACGTATTATTAGTGAATTTGGCGTCATAGCCCTTTTTCTCTTTATCTTTTATCTAATATATCTTGCTAAAAGTTCCAGGCTCGCCTTTCGCTATCACTATCTTCTCATTATCTTCTATCTTTATCTCCAGTTCGAATCACTCAGCTTTTATGCAATCTGGCTCTTTATTGCCACCATGCTAGTTACTAAAAAAGGGAACAATGATTAAACTCACCCAAGTAAAGAAAAACACTTTCTGGCTTGCCATCTTCCAACTAGCCAAAATGGTTTTTCCATTCCTCATCCTCCCTATTCTTACTCGCCGCCTCTCAGTTGAAACCTACGGCAGTCTAACCTTTATCAAAACCGTCATGAATTTCTTGCAAATCTTTTTGGATTTTGGTTTCATGCTCTCTGCTACTAAAGAAATTGCCAAAATCAAGGATGACACAAATAAGATTCAACAAATCATGGCTGATACCCTCCTTGCTCGTCTTCTTCTTGGTGGAATTGGGTTCCTTCTAATAGTCATTCTCAGTTTTTTCTTTCCCATACTGGGCCATAATTTTCTATTCACCATCACATCATATCTAACCGTCTTTCTCTCAATCTTCCTCTTCGATTTTCTGTTTCGCGGGCTCGAAATTATCCATGTCATGACAATTCGGTTCATTGTCATGAAGACAATCTCCTTCCTCTTAACAATTTTCTTTGTCAGACAAGATCATCAAATCATACTAATTCCATTATTCGATATCCTCTCCTCAGTCATCGCCATTATCCTAGTTGCTTTTGAGCTACAAAAAAGAAACTTTAGGCTTATTCGTCCAAAATTAAAATCTAGTATTCATAGTCTAAAAATTAGTCTCATATATTTTCTCTCCGACGTCTCCGCAACAGCCTTTAATGCTATCAGTACAATCATTATTGGCTTAGTCTTTTCTTCAACCGAAGTAGCTCTCTTCGGCGTTTCTATTCAAATTATTGGCGCCATTCAAGCCTTGTTGGGCCAGCTCTCCAGCGGTATTTACCCCATTATGGTACGCCAAAAAAGCCGAAAGTTTATTCAGCAAATTTTCCAAAAGACCATCCCACTTGTCCTCCTCTTTACAGGTCTCATTATCATTCTACTCCCCCTTGTCCTTCAGGCACTTGCTGGCGATAAATACGCAGCCGCCCACCCTATCATACAAATTCTTGCCATCACTATCTTTTTTAGTTTTATCAACACGTTACTTGGCTGGCCTACACTTGGAGTCATCAATCAACAAAATAAAGTCACCCTTTCCACCATTATCTCCACGATCTTTAATCTCGTCTCACTTATTCTTCTATATCTTTCGAATAGCCTCAATTTATATTCCGTCGCCATTACTCGCGTGATTACTGAAATCATACTTTTCTGCATTCGGCTCTACTATTACAAAAAATATCGCCAAAATCTTCATCCATAAAAGTTATTGCCCTTAACTTCCAATAAAATTAATTTAAAAACACAACAAAAAACCTCGACAATGCCGAGATACTTCAATATATGGCAGGGGCGCACGGAATCGAACCATGATCTACGGTTTTGGAGACCGCTATACTAACCGTTGTACTACGCCCCTAGTATTCTTATTATAACATATCCAATCCTTCATACTATGCTTTTCTCTATAAATCCGTTATACTTAAAATAATTCTTATGCTAAAACATAAATCAAAAGCACGACCCGTCGCTCGTCGCAAAACCCCGACGCATCTCTCCTTTCATCTACGACTATTTTCTAGTCTAGCTTTCTGGATTACTCTCTGGTCTCTTATGTTTATCTATTTTTTCACCATTGACCTACTCGCACTCATCTTTGGCGAGCGTCTTATTCCACGCCTACTACTTGATACCGCCAGCCTTGTTAAAGTCTGCACCATCTTCACTTGTTTTCTTTACGCCTCCTTTTTCGCGCCAAAAGATTATCTCCTTCGTTTTGCTCTTCTATTTACTTTTCTTGCAGATATCATCCTACTATATAACAATATTTCACCCATCGGCGTCATCATTTTCTGCCTTGCCCAATATCTTCACATCTCACGCTATGCAAGTCTCAATCCAAAATTATTTATTCTTTGGTCGATCATTAATCTCCTTATCCTCTCCTTTGCTAGGGTCACCTTCATCGAGCCACTCTATGGTGTCGCCTTTATTTACGCAAACACCTTATTTCTCAACCTTATTCTCGCCCACCGTTGGATTAAAAGGGAATCACCAAAATATCGTCGTGCGGCTCTCTGTAATTTCTTTGGCTTCACTCTCTTTATTTGCTGTGATTTAACGGTTATGATTTCATATTTTGCTCGCATCCACATACTTCCAGAGTTTCTTTTTGCTCCAGCTAATTTTATTTGCTGGCTTTTCTATTTTCCGTCTCAAATCCTTTTAACCAACTCATCGATGATGACCACCCCTTATTACGCCCCGTTTGATTCAAAGATCAAAATCATTGGCAATAAATCTAAACTAGTTAAAAATTTATAAATTGTACCATCTCTTACTTCATGCTATAATACTCACAATATGGAAAGTAAAAAGAAGACTAAACCGCGTGCAATTCTGGTTTTCGGTGCTCCATGTAGTGGAAAAACTACCTTTTGTGAGAAATTTTCTCAGAGATTCAAAGCTCCTTATTACAATCTACAATCTTTGCGTGAAGAAGCTGACTTTACCGAAAAACAAATTCATGTCGTACTGGAAGCAATTTCAAAAACGGGACAGAATATTATTATTGAAGGAGGCCTTGACACTGAAAATGAACGCAATGCCGTCCGCAAACTCCTCAAGATCTGTGGCTATAATCCCACCCTTGTTTGGATCCAAACTGACATTAACACCATTAAGGCTCGCCTTAAACTTAAGTTTCGTTCCGTTGCTCGTGCCAAAGAAGAATATGACTCTCGTATTCGCGCCATGGAAGCTCCTGCCGAAACCGAAAAACCCATCATTCTCTCCGGTAAGCATACATTTGATACACAACTTTCACACGTCCTCTCTCAACTTTCCTAGAATTAAAATCCACCCATTTTCTTTTTACGGAACCATTTATGCTTAATGATCCAGAGTTTGGTGAAGTTATTATTCGCAAGAATTCCCGTTCACGATCGGTTAGTTTTTCAATTTCCACTTCTGGTCGTCTTCAGGCCACAGTCCCAAGTTTTGTTTCCGTCCCAGTCGTCAAAAAAACTCTGGAGAAGATGCGAGATCAAATTCGCCAAAAACTAAAAGTTAAAGACCCCAGTACTCAACGTGCGCGTGACCTCAAAAAGAAATTGCTCACAAAACAGGCCAAGGAATACTTGCCTTACCGTCTCGAGTATCTTGCTAAACGCTTCGGTTATCACTACGATAAAGTCGTCTTATCCCATGCCAGTAGTCGTTGGGGCTCCTGCACCCACCGCAAAACCTCACTTTTTTCCCCGACCACTATCACTATTTCACTAAATATTGGTCTTATGCAAGTTCCTGAAGCTCAACGTGATTATGTGATCATTCATGAGCTCGCACACATTAATCACCCAGATCATTCCAAAGCCTTCTGGGCAGAAGTTGAATCTCACGACCCAGACTATCGCGCCCATCGTGAATTACTTAATACACACAGCCCAGGGGTCTAATCCTTACCCTCGCGCTAAGATGCATCTAAAACCTCTTTTCTATTTAACTGAGAGATTCTATGTTATAATATAGCCTATGAAAGAGAATCAAGATTTTCTCAAAATCCTTGACTTAAACAAAGTACACACTAGTGTGTTTGAGCGCAAGTTTATGTATCTTTCTGATGTCATTGATCCTATTTATCGTGAATACGTCATTCGCCTTGAACGTGCCGGTTATACTCTTGACCTCGACGTACTGCGCCCAAAACATCAGGTGGAAAACTTCCTTGCCTTAACTAAAATTATTGTTTCTTACCTAAACCACGTCCTCAAAACTCCGCAGAAGGGAAATATTATTATTTCCATGAATACTGCCGGAGATACATTAGCCGATATCAGGCCTATCTCAAACTTCATCACCATCAAAGACGACTCCACCATCATCACCGTTGAACAGCGAGAACAGTACGCCATCCTTGGCGCCAAAGTCAAATCCCGACTCGGTTTTGGCACTACTATCCAGATCCCAATAACTGAACCATACGATAAGTTGTAATTTTATACAATTATTATATAATATCGGTATAGGTAACTTCAAAAACTCTAAGAATCTCTGAGTTATTGTTAATTCGCTTCGTACTTTAAAGGAGGAAAAAGTATGAAAAAGTATTTATTTGTAGCCCTATTAACCAGTATATTGGCTGTCGTTTCTGTTCCAATTACCAGCTTCGCTGCCAAAAAACAAGCAAAACAGGCCGAGGAGACCGTTGAAGCTTTAGTTCCGCCGCCACCATACGACCAGAAAATCGCATCAAAGGTGGAGATTGTATCAAAAAACAAAAGCTCCACTAATTCCAAGGACACCAAGGCAGAAAAGGTGCCGTTATCTCCGACTAGTATCGTATATGACGTCACTACTTTCCTGAAGCCAAAAACCATTGCGCTTACGGATTTTATGAATCAGTATACGGCATACAACCCAGAATATGTCGTAACAATTGATAAAGAGAGTCATTGTTTGAGACTTGGTCGTAAGACTTTTAAACCAAAGACGGAAGGTATTCAATCTGTCACCATTTCATTTGCGGCAGACCAAGACCTTATTGGCGAGGAGTCTCCAGTTACAATTACCATTATTGGTGTCAGGCCTGGCAATGATCCGCACAAAAAGTACAAGAGGACTTTTAGGATGTCAGGAGATTGGGGAGATCAGATCAAAGTTGAAGGATGTGACGAGTATATCTACATGGCTCAGTTTAATGTTCTTCATCAGTTGATGGAAGCCATGGTCAAAGACCCGAATGGTAATAATTTCGAGGAAGATCAAAGATTGTATCGTGATTTTACCTACGAAAAATACCAAGACTAGTGGCCCCATCCCCTCACCTTTCCTTTTTAAACGCTCCGCTCGGGGCGTTTTTTAATTAAAACCTCTTGTAAAATTAGTATATTTCTATAAAATCAATTATTTCAATATATCATCCAGCTTATGTTATAATCAAACTATTAAGGTTGTTGGGAGAAAAAATGCGTTTCAAGAAGCATTATTCACATAAAATTTTTATCGGCATCTATCTTTTTCTATTTGCCGCCTTTGGCTATTTTGGCTTGCAGCCACATAATGTCGAAGCAAACTCAAATCTCATCCTGGAAGCACCCAAAATCAGTCTCAAATCAGCCATCAAAGTTCTACAATTAAATAACGACTACACACTCACCGCTCCTGACCAAATCGCTGGCCTCTATTACGCAGCTGAAAATAACACTTTTATCATCGGTCACTCCTCCACAATCTTTGGCAGTCTTCATAATTTAAAACTCAATGACCAGATTAAACTTGATAATCACACTTACAAAATCACCAATCTCTACATTCAAGCCAAAGACAGTATTAGTATGTCCAAAGTCCTTGAACCAAAAGCCACCCCCACTCTCACTCTTATGACCTGCTATGGTGAGAAAATTGCCGAAAATGATTACACTGAAAGACTTATTCTTACCGCTGAACTTGAAAAATAAATAAAATAAATAAAATAATCCCTAGCTTTAAGAGCTAGGGATTATTTATTAATAGCCTTTTACCAGCCTCACCGCAAAACCGCCACCCGCAGCCAACCAAATATCTAGAAAATCACCTCGCTCCACGATTCTTTTCTCAACCTCAATTTCTAGAGGATTTTCACGATAGTCGCTTGTTGCCCCATCACGATATATATAAGCAGTATATTTCACCCCTTTTTCCAAAAATTCCATATTTAGATTCATTCGCCTAGATTCCTCATTCGTAACTCCTGCGATATACCAATCGGACGACAAAGCATCCTGCCTAGCAACCGCATAATATTCACCAATCTTACCCAGTAATGGAATAGTTGTTTGCCAAGATACTGGCACCTTCTGTAAGAATTCAAAAATTACTGGTTGTTTTTCATATATTTCTGGACGGTCAGCCAACATTTGCATCCCTGAATAGAACACTACATAGTATGCAAGCTGCCTTGCTAAGGTCGTATAAACTCGTTTTGCTGGGTTTTTTAAGTCAAAAATTCCGGGGGTATAGTCAAAAGCCCCACAGAGCATCCGCGTAAAGGGAAGAATTGTCGCATGGTTTAAACGAATCTTTCCGCCCTCATACTCTTGTCCTTTTGCCCCCTCTCGTGTCAAAATATTTGGATAAGTTCGTTCAATCCCAGTCCCCTTAATCGGCTCATGAATATTCAGCATAATCTGATAGCGCGAAGCCAGTTCCACTGTCTTTTGATAATGCAATACCCCAACTTGCGAGTGATGAAACTCCTGTTTACCAGCAATCAACATCTTTGATCCAGTGTAGCCCGTTTTTACGTAGTGAATGCCATTACTCACGAGATAAGAAAATGCACTTTCAAGTTGTCTTTCATAATTATCGATTTGACCAACCGTCTCATGCTGTGCAATCAAGTCAAGATTACACTCGCGCGCTTTCTCTGACACTTCTTCCATATTAAAGTCTGCTACCGGATGAAGATAATCCGTAAATTTACCATTCATTGACCACTCACCGCTCCAGCCATTATTCCATCCCTCAATCAATAACCCCGAAATCCCTAATTTCAAACACCAATCAAGATATTGTTTCGCATGCTCCGTAGAGGCACCATGTTTTTTACCCTCAGCCCACGTCCATTCACCTACATACATTGCCCACCAAATCCCTAAAAACTTTAGGGGCTTTACCCAGCTAAAATCCTCTTTTGGCGGAGTATTCAAATTTAAGATCATGCGATTCACCGTTAACTCAATGGCCGAATCAGCAATCATAATCACCCTCCACGGCGAATCAAAGGGGAGATCTAGGTAAGCCTTATTCCCATCAGACAGAGGCGTAATATCCGCCTGCAATCGTCTATCGGCATTTAATTTTAGAGTCATGGAGCCGTAATTATATAGCGCCGCTTCGTGAATCGATAAATATTTATTGCTATTAGTCTCCACCGTGAGCGGCGTATGCACGGCATCCCTTAGTTCATAAACCGGCCATTTTTCGTAATTTAACTCATATTTTGTAGCCTGATAAGCTGGTATTCGCCAAGCCTGACCATTCAAATCAAGATTAAACTCGGTTAGTTCATCCATTACAATAATTCTTTGAAAACTCGGTTGTGGTGGAATCTCATAACGGAATGCCACCCCATCATTAAACACGCGGAATCGCACCGAAAAAAGTCTTTGTTTCTCCGTTGTCTCTGTTAAATAAAAAACCGTTTCATTATACTGATTATGAATTTGTTTTTCCTCTCCCACAATTGGCGACCAAACTTCATTCTCGCTCTTCTTCTGTGTTCGTACTAGTGCCAAATTTTGGCCCAAATCATCTTCACCATGTAATTTAAAACCTAAACGAGACTCCCGGATTAATAAGTCCTCATTTTTTTTCACTTCATAATAAACTCGCCCATCGCGTAATCTGACTCGACATTTTATATTTTTATCTGGCGACTCTATTTCAAATTGTTTTTCTTTAGGTTTTTTACTAAAGAGTTTAATCTTAAAACTCATGCTTAAATTATACCTCAACTTAAACTTATGTTAAAATAAAAATAACCATTAAATGTTTAATTGGATGATTAATCATGGCTTTAAGCAGTTCACCTTACTCAAAAATAAAAACTCAGCATTTTAAACAAGCAAAAAACACTAAGACTCGTTACCGCACCCCCTTCTTCGCATTACCGTTTGGCTTTCTCTTTATCCTACTTGCCACTATCGCTGTTTTAAAAAATCTCCACCCCAAGTATTCCTCTTATCGACTTGATCAAAAAACTTGCTTATCACAATTAAATTTAAATTTCTTGAGCGCCAATACTCTCTGTGAACATCTAGCTAATCAATTAGATTTTTCTGATTTCAAGATCCAGGATAGTCAAACATATAATCTGCCGACCAATACAAATTCCGATCTCGTTGCTAAAATTGAACTACCTGTTACAGATTTTTATAGCCCACTTCAAAATATAACTGCAGATCAACTTAGCGACTCAACCTTTCTCTCGCAAAATCAAATCCGACTAGTCTCACCCGACCAGCTTAATACAAGTACCAAACTCCTTAGCTATGAAAATCAATACTACCTTGACACTCAGCAGTCCGGCGCCCGTTTTACTCTTCTACATATAACGAGTACCGACTCCTCTTCCGCTACAAATCATACTAAAATCCAAGCAATTCATGACTTACTTTTCCCACTTTTTTCCAAGAATCAGCCCAAAGAGATCGTTTCATTCGCAGAAACTGGGGTCACCGCCCTTACTCGCCGCCTCACTTATAAACTTAATCAAGAAAATAATGGTGGATACTTTGCTGAATACGTCGCAGATTTTCTTAAATCCAAAACCTTCACCCATATCAGTAATGAGATTAGTTTTAAAGATGGTTGCCAGGGCGGCTATCAAACCATGACTCTCTGCGCCGATTGGCGTAGCCTTGATACGATCACTGCTATTGGTACAGATATCGTAGAATTGACCGGCAACCATAATAATGACACAGGCTCCGATAATAATTTAAAGACTCTCGCCAAATATCGGGAACTCGGTCTTAAAACAGTTGGTGGTGGAGCAAATCTTGAACAAGCCAAGCAGCCTCTTGATCTTAACCCCTCCATTCGCTTACTTGCCTATAATCATTCGACTAGTAGTGTAGCCAACGGTCAGCTCGCCACCGAAACTTCACCAGGAGCCAATCCCTACTCTGAAGAACAATTTAAAGCAGACCTCGCCTCCGCCAAAGCAGAAAATAAATTCACAATTGTTAATATTCAATTCTTTGAATGTTATGCCTATCCTGATCAGCCAGTTGCATTTCCAACCTGTGACCAACCAATCCAAAATCAAAAAGAGTTCTTCCGCCATCTCATCGACCTTGGCGCTGATATGGTTGTCGGTACTTCTGCTCACCAGCCACAGACCTACGAGCTCTACCAAAATAAACCAATCTATTACGGACTTGGTAATCTATTCTTCGATCAAATCTATTGGCCAGACACTACCCGCAGTCTCATCCTCACGCATTATTTTGATCAAAATAAACTTCTTCAGACACGTATTTCACCAACCAGTTATGATCAAACCTTTAAACCTCGCCTACTCGACTCAAACGAAGCTCAAGCCTTCCTCGCCCGCCTCATCTTCGCCTCGCCAAAAGGAAATTAATTACTAAAATTATTATATAAAAAGGAATAACATGCCACCATATAACTTAAATCCAGAAAATAATTTCACTCCAAATGAATTATCCAAGCACAGTATGCCGAAATTCGGAAAAATTCTCTTTATTATTATTTTTACTACTATCGGCGTTATCTCGCTTTCCTTTGGCATTGTCTATCTCATGAAATATCTTAACGAACAGACAACCAAACCTGAACAAACCGAGCAAATTACAAAACAATTTAAAAAAATAAACCTTCAGCCAACACTCGATCGCTGGCTGTCATCTCAGGTTAGTAAGAAAAATAGCAGCATATTGGTCTATGATTTAAATAACCAAGAAATTATTGCCAGAAATAATGATTTCTCGCAGAATAATAGCCTCGGCCTTGAAAATCTCTTTTTAGCCTATCAAATTTATACAAAAATTGCCCAAGACGCAATCAAAAAGGAGAAGTTGCTTACAGTAAACACCGAACAAATCTCCATCGATAACTGTCTCTCAAAAATCCTCCAAGAAAATCACTCTGGCTGTGCCACGGCTCTTATTTCAGAAATTGGAGAAAATAGCTTTAAACAATTCCTCAAGGATCAGTCTTATACAAATACAAATTTCACTAGCCACCTCACTAATACTACTGATCTACTCAGTCTCTCTAAGCGCCTCAACGCACATCCTGATTTCTCCGAACAGCTCTGGCAAGAATTTAAAACCAAACTTACCCCTCAGAACAATAATAAAAATCCGCTACTCACTGGTTTTTCTAAGCTCACAGTTTATGGATTATATGGTGCCCAAACCAATGACGCCACAAACGCCAACCTAAGCTATCCATTATTCAATAATCTATACTTCCTTGAAACCAAGCAAGAAGATCAAAAGAATCGTCAAACCTTTGTTCTAATTTTCCTCGCCTCTGACATCGACGCTACCTCATTAATTGATCTCGCAAAAGCCATCGAGTCTACAATCCTCGAATAAGCTGAGTCTCTAGGCTCTCATTTTTACGTAGACAAAAAATAGACTCCGATAAGAGTCTATTTTTATTATTTTTACTTACTTATTTAGCATCATCCCAACGCTTAATAGCAGCCTTAATTACTTCTTTCGCAGATTCTACGCCCTCAAAGCCTTTAACTACGGTAGTGCCAGGCTTTTTAAGATCTTTGTAGTGATTAAAATGAAACTCAATCTGCTTGATTAACTGCTTTGGCAAATCTTCAAGTGTCTGATATTTATCGCCATTATTGCGATCATCAGCTGGTACACAAATTACCTTGTCATCTATTTCATCTGAATCAACGAACTTCATCACCCCGAGCACACGTGCCTTGGTATAAATTCCGGTGGTAAGTGGCTGGTCGGTTACCATCAACACATCAAGTTCGTCACCATCTTCATCAAGTGTCTGTGGAATAAAACCATAGTTACATGGCTTAGCAAAAGCCATAGGCTCTACACGATCAAGCATAAAACAAGCATTTTTGCGATCCCACTCAATCTTATGATTAGAGCCAGTAGGGATCTCAATCACAACATTAATTTCACCTTCTTCAAAGTTTCCTGGGGTCAAGATTTTATTAAAATCTGCCATAATTAAACTCCTATTTAATTTTTCACTCATTATACCATGTCACCTCTTTACCGTAAAAACATTTTTATGATAAAATAGATCTATTATATGATTCTCTAGGCGCTAAATTTGCCCAAAATCAACACTTTTTAATAAATCATTTTAACAAAACAATAATTAACACGAGGCTTTATGACAAAACAACCCAAGAAAAAACCCAAATATAAATCAACCATTGGACGCACTCTACATTACTTCCTACAAGCAAACAAAAAATACAAATGGCTCGCTCTTGGCGTCTTCATTGTCACTCCAATTGTTATTTTTGTTCGCACTGTACTCGCTCCTCTAGTTGTTGCCAATGTTATTGATATTTTATCTTCCGCTAAGCCCGAAGATCTTATCAATCCTGGTAATATCTTCCAAATCCCTCTAGTACAAAAAGTTTTACCGCAAGGTATCTTCCTTATCCTTTGCCAATTAATTGGCTCCAGTATTTTAGGCAACCTACGTGTTTACTTAGTTTGGAAAATGGAACTTCTTACTATTAATGACCTCTCGATTCAATGTTTTGACATCATCAATAACCAATCTATGCAGTTCCACTCTGATCGTTTTTCCGGGTCCCTTACCGCACAGGTTGGTCGTTTTACCCGCGCTTATGAGCGTTTCGCTGACTCCATTGTTTTTAATATCCTCCCATTAATTGTTACTTTTTCCTCCATCTTCATTATCTTAATTAATCGCGCGCCAGCTTTTGCAATTCTCCTCATGATATTCTCCACCATCTTCGCCATTGTTTCCTCCAAAAGCTTTAAACGTATCGGCGAATGTAATGAAAAAGAAGCAGCAGCCCAAAATAAGCAAACTGGACAACTTACAGACTCCATCACCAACATTATTTCCGTCAAATCCTACGCCCAAGAAAACTACGAGCGTGCTCGTTATACTAAATTTCAAGCAGAAACTTTAGCAGCCGGCGAAAATTCTATGCGCGCCACCATCCATCGTGATGTGATTTTCGATTCCATCTTTCTTCTGATCGACCTTATTATGATTGCCTTCATTGTGGTTGGCGCCCCTGTTATGGCTCTCCCCGTCTCCACCGTCATTCTTATCTTCCAATTCTCCCAAACCATTCTGATGAATCTTTGGGACGTCAGTAGTATCTTTAAAAACTTTACCCGCGTCTTTGGCGACGCCCACGAAATGACCGTCATCCTCGATACTGTCGACACCGTAGTCGACGAAAAAGGAGCCAAGAAACTTATTGTCGATAAAGGAGCTATTTCTTTTGATCACATTACCTTCACTCACGCCGACGCCAAAGAAAGTATTTTCAAAGACTTCAATTTGGAATTAAAACCTGGCGAACGTATCGGTCTTGCTGGCCTCTCTGGCTCTGGAAAAACCACCCTCACGAAACTCTTATTGCGTTTTGCCGATGTTGATCAAGGCGCCATCAAGATCGATGACCAAAATATTAGAAAGGTTACCCAGCATAGTTTAAGAAAAAATATCGCCTATGTTCCTCAGGAAGCCTCACTTTTCCATCGCACCATTGCAGAGAACATTGCCTATGCTAAACCTGATGCCTCTATGGAAGAAATTAAACATGCTGCCAAACTCGCCAATGCTGCCGAGTTTATTGAAAAGCTCCCTAACGGCTATGAAACCATGGTTGGTGAACGTGGTATTAAACTATCCGGTGGTCAGCGCCAGCGTATCGCCATCGCGAGAGCTATCTTAAAAGACGCGCCAATCCTCGTTCTCGATGAAGCCACCTCTGCCCTTGATTCCGAATCCGAAGCTCTAATCCAAGAGGCTCTACTTCGCCTCATGCATGGCCGCACTTCCATTGTAGTGGCTCACCGCCTCTCTACTATTTCTAGCCTCGACCGTATTGTAGTACTTGAGAATGGCAAGATCATCGAGCAAGGGCCACATGAAGAACTCCTCAAAAATCCAAATGGACAGTATAAAAAATTATGGTCACGTCAATCTGGTGCCTTTGTCGAAAAATAATATGGATCCTATTACTACACCAAGACAGCCCCTGGCTGAACGCATGCGTCCACAAACTTTGTCTGACGTCTTAGGACAAGAACAAGTCATCGGTGAGGGTAAAATTCTAACCGAAATTGCCAAAAAGAAAGAACCCGTCAACCTCATTTTCTGGGGTCCACCTGGCACTGGAAAAACCACCCTCGCTCGTATCCTCGCTAAAGAATTTACAGCCGATTTCATCGAACTTTCTGCCGTCACTGCTCACAAGAGCGACGTCGAGGCAGTCGTGGAACGTGCCAAGCAAAACTGGAACCTCAAAATCCGTACACTTCTTTTTGTGGATGAAATTCATCGTTTCAATAAGGCTCAGCAGGATGCCTTTCTTCCGCATGTCGAATCTGGTTTAATCACCTTAATTGGCGCCACCACCGAAAACCCTAGTTTTGAGGTTATTCCTGCTCTCCTCTCAAGGTCGCGTGTAGTTGTACTTAAAAACCTTGACCAAGAGGCAATCCTAAAAATTCTTCAGCGTGCCGTCGAGAAGGAGTCCATCAACAATATTGAAACCGAAAGTCTAGAATTAATCTCTAAACTAGCCAACGGCGATGCAAGATCAGCCCTAGGAGATCTCGAAATCTGTCTCTCTCTTGGACAGAAAATCACCCCCACTCTCGTCCTAGAAGCGGTAGGGAAAAAAGTAATTAATTACGACAAAGACGGTGACTACCATTACGATACCATCTCCGCCTTTATCAAATCCATGCGCGGCAGCGACGTTGACGCCACACTATATTATCTTGCACGTATGCTAGAGGGTGGAGAAGATCCAAAATTTATCGCTCGCCGTATGGTTATTTTCGCCTCCGAAGATATTGGACTAGGTGGCAATGGGGCTCTAGGCCTAGCCGTTTCCGCCTTTCAGGCAGTCGAACGCATTGGCATGCCCGAATCTGGCATTATCCTCTCCCATGTTGCAGCTGCCTTAGCCAAGTCAAAAAAAGATCGCAGCAGTTATGACGCCTGGAATCGCGCAAAAGACCTTGCAAGAAATACTCGCAATCTTCCGATCCCTCTAGGTATTCGCAACGCACCAACCAAGCTAATGAAAGATTTAGGCTACGCTAAGGGATATAAATGGGAGGCCGGTTTTCACCATGACGTCAGCTACTTGCCAGACGAAATTAAAGATCAGAAAATTTATTTTCCCACCAAGCCATAAATTTAATCAAGAATCGTATGTACTTTTTGTTTTAGAACTGGCACAACATCTCGCTCAAACCATGGATTCTTTGCTTGCCAACGGAAATTTAACGGGCTAGGATGCACAATAGGAAAATATTTCGGTAAATATTCCTGAAAACATTTTACCGTTTCAGTTAAATTCTTTTTTCTTGTGTCTTTAAGATAATACTTAATTGCATACTCGCCTATCAAAATAATTAACTGAATTTTTGGCATCAATTTCATAATATCCTCATGATATTCTTCAGCGATGAACTTACGCGGTGGTAAATCCCCAGTTTTTCCTTTACCTGGATAATAAAAATCCATAGGCATAATTGCAATTTTTTCTGAATAAAAAGTCGCCTCATCTGTACCCATCCAATTACGCAATTTTTCTCCAGACTTATCCATAAATGGAACTCTATTCTCTTCCACTTTCGCTCCAGGGGCTTGTCCAATAATTAGAATCTCTGCATCTTCAGAGATTTGAAGAATTGGCGATACCTCGCGCAAGGTGTAACTTGCGTTACGTGGGTCACTCTTTAGCTTTTTGATTATTTCTTCCATCTTATTCAATCCTCTCCCTATAAACTAAAACAACGAGATTAATTAGAAATATATTTTCTATATTATAGCACCCCTGTGTTTTTCTAATCATTTTGATATAATAAACCAATAAAGGAGTAAACCCATATGATATTTATCGTCATTATTTTAATCGCCGTTCTAGTTATTATTCCAGGCATCAGAATTATTAATCAATATGAACGCGGTGTCGTTCAACGTCTTGGTCGTTTTCGTAAAATTCTCGATCCAGGGTTTCACATTATCATTCCATATATCGACACTATGCGAAATGTTGATGTTCGTACTACGCCAATGGATGTTCCAAAACAAGAAGTTATCACTAAAGACAACGTCACAGTTAATGTTGATGCCGTCGTTTATTTCCGTGTAATTGATGCTAAAAAAGCTGTTTTTGAAACCACAAATTATGCCTACGCCACATCTACTTTTGCCCAAACCGCATTGCGTGATGTCACTGGTAATTTCGACCTAGATGAATTACTCTCAAAACGTAACGAAATTTCTAGACAGATTAAAGAAATCGTCGACGCACAAACCGATAAATGGGGAATTGATATTGAAAGTGTCAAACTTCAAAATATCGAACTTCCTTCTGATATGAAACGAGCCATGGCAAAGCAAGCTGAAGCCGAACGTGAACGTCGTGCTGCCATCATCTCTGCTGAAGGTGAGAAGGCTTCTGCTGCTGCGGTTGCTGAAGCTGCCGAATTACTCGCCAAAACTCCTGGTGGTCTTAATATTCGTACTCTTCAAACCCTTGAAAAAATCAGCACCGACCCATCTCAGAAAACAGTTATCCTTCTTCCAACCGACCTTGCCGGCGGACTAAAAAATCTTCTTAAATAAAAAGTGCCGTTTCATAAAAAATAGTGCTTGGTGGCACTATTTTTTATTCTAAAATTTCAACTCGCAATTACTGCAGTAATAACGGTGATCTTCCAGACAACACCCACCCAGCCAAATTCTCCCCTCCGCCTCCGCTTTTTCCATTTCTTCATCCATCATTGGCATTCCATAGATAATTCTCGCCGTATGTTTGTTTCCGCATTTAGGACAAATTGATCGCAGCTTCTCAATCTGCCGTTTTCGATCTTTTTCAAGCATCCGATCGACCTTCACCATTCTTCTTAATTCAGCTATTTCATCTTCGTTAAAGAATTTCTCAACCTCATAAAGCAAGGCTTTTCGATTTTGGAAAAACTTATATAGAAAAGTACAGAATATTTTTACCTGCTCACCCTCACCTTCCTTAGCCCATTCTCTTAGCTTATCCCCAAGCTGTAAATACATACAATGACCGCTTAACTCATAAAATTCATGTAGAATCTCGTCATACTTGCTCCCCATATGAAGACTAAAACCTTGCTTGACCAATTGATCAATATTTGGCATTTTATAGACGTCTTTAATAATCGGCCTTGGCTCTATTTCTTTGTCGTATATAATCTTAATCTTCATCAGTTATCTAGATTATAATACTTTTTTCATACCTATAAGACGATTTTGAAATCTGCGTATTTATTGGCAAACGCATCTTCGATTCCTTTGTTAGTTTTCTCAAGGTATTTCTTGACGAGATAATAACCTAGAGAGTAGCCAGCCCAACGTGGTAGCTTATCGTTGCCATTAAAGAATATCTCATCGTAATTATATTCATTAGAATCTAGTTTATCGCGAACCACTGCTAGAATTTTTTCATTTTCTTCATCAGAACGTTCAAGGATAGTTTTGATGAATAAAGTTTTTTCAGAATTGTTGTTTGCAAACTCGTCTTCAAGCACACAAGCGAGCCCCTCGAATAATAATCCGTCAAAAAGAGATTTTATCCATTCATCATTTTTGCCCCAGCGAGCAGCATGGCAAAGCTCGTGTACAACATTTTCAGAAATTAAATTCTCAGTAGCTTTTTCATCGTCAATATTAATACGAATAAAATCAGCCGAAAAAGTAAATCCACCGGCGCCATTTTCAGTTATAATCATTGGAATTCGATTAGTGACTAAGACGTCGATATCCCAGTCTATCTTTAATTTTGGAAAAACATATTTCTCAGCTGTTTTTACGGCAGTTTTTATCATCTCTTTCTTGTCTGAGAGATTGCCATTGGCTTCAGTTAACAATTTGTTTATCTTATTCATATAAGTATATTGTATTATATTATTGCGATAAAATAGTGGCGTTTCAATCCACCAAGATTTGTCACTGAGCTACACATAGGCGATTCTTTACGAACCATCCGTTCTTTTCTATAATCGTCATATGCAAAATCCCACCATAAAAAATATTATTGAAAAAGTCTATCAAAAATATCCTAAAATAGATACGATTCTATTGTTTGGTTCCGCTTTAAATCCAGGTTGGACTAAAAAATCCGACATTGACCTCTATTTTATTGACAATAATATAAACGATGGTCGGATTGATCTAGAAATCGATAGTATAAAAATTGAAATTCAAACAGATAATTTTAAAGATTTAAAAAGTTATATAGAAGCGGAATCAGGAAAACTCCTAAACCGCAATATCTCAACCATGCTTGCAAATTCAAAAATTCTCAAAACTGAGTCCAAAGAACAAGTAGAAGATCTCGTTACTCTCGCTAAAGAAACTCTCAGAACACCGGTAGACTACACTCCTGAAGACGTCAAAATGTGGAAATACTCTATTAATGACTATTTAGGAAAGTCTACCAAGGATATCGAGCATGGCAACATTGCGGCATTCTATTTCGATGCACATTTTGTAATCCAAAATGCGACTGAATTAATTCTAGCAACTAATAATCACTATTTTCCACAACCAAAAAACCTTACTCCCATTTTCAAACAAATTGCACCAGAATTATTACAGGCAATTGAAGAATATGAATTAGCAGCTAATCTAGACAAAAAACTACAATCACTCCACAAAATCGCGAGCCTTTGTAAATAAAAAAATCACTATTACTATTATAATAGTGATCGTAAAATTCATTGTGGCTGGGGATGAGGGATTCGAACCCCCGAATGGTGGGACCAGAACCCACTGCCTTACCACTTGGCGAATCCCCATCGGTATTCTTATCATATCATATTTTTTAAAAAATGATCCCATTTTCTCAAAAATCACTTTACAAAAGTTAAAATCCTCGCTATACTCCTATTGACAGTCTGGTATCAGACTATTTTTTATGGAAGGAGCAAATGGCAAATATCACTCGTATCAAAGCCGGTGAATCTAAGGAGAAAACTTCTCCAAAGAATTCTACGCCGGAAAAAAATCATCAGGAAAAATCCGCATCTGAAACTACAAGTCATACTCAACAAACTAAAGTTTCAACAGCCGACAAAAAGCTAACCAAGCTTGAGAAGGCACAACAAAAATACGAGAAGAAACAAGCAAAAAAGCAGGCTAAGTTAGAGAAAAAAGCTAACAAAAAGCCAATGCCAAAGGTTCTTCGCATCCTCACTGCTCCTTTCCGTAAAATTGGTGGTTATTTCCACGCTTCTTGGCAAGAACTTCGCCAAGTTCGCTGGCCAAATCGTAAAATGACCTGGAAACTTGTTTCCGCCGTCATCATCTATACTGTCATCTTCGCAGCATTTATCATGCTGCTTGACGCAGGCTTCACTTTATTATTTAATAATCTATTGAAATAGGAGAATAGAAAATGGCAGTCAACCGTTATGACGACACCCTAGCATGGTACACAATCAGTACCTACAGCGGCTACGAAGATAAGGTCGCAGAATCAATTAAGCAGCGTCTCGATCGTCCTGAGTTTCAGGATAAGATCTTAGATGCCATCGTCCCAAAAGAAAAGCAAATTGAAATTAAAAACGGTAAACGCAAAATCGTTGATCGCAAGATCTTCCAGGGCTATGTTCTTGTCCAAATGCGTCTCTCTGATGAAACTTGGTACATTATCCGAAACACCCCAGGCGTCACTGGCTTTGTCGGTACTGGCACCCAGCCAACCCCAGTTTCTGAAAAGGAAATCGCGAAGATTAAGAAGCGTATGGGCGTCGAAGATCCAAAATACTCCGTTAATTACGCTCTTAACGAAGTTGTCTCCATTACTGACGGTCCTTTCAAGGGCTTCGAAGGAACTGTTGCTGAAATCGATTCCACCAAAGGCAAACTCAAGGTTATGGTTTCCATGTTTGGCCGCGAAACGCCAGTCGAGCTTGATGCTCTTCAGGTTAAGAAGATCAGCTAAAACAACTTTCTAGACTCACTATAAAATAGAATACTTCGGTGTTCTATTTTTCTATCTATCATATCGAATAAAAAGCTCGGTCACAAAAACAGGTTCTATATTTTTCAGTTATGTTAAAATATAACCATATACATTTAATTTGGGATCTGCCTTATGCCAATCACAAACCATAATCAACTTAATCATAACGAGATAACGGACCAAGAAAACAATATAAATACAACTGAACAAAAAGCCCAGCATCTATCTCGCCTTCAAAACGAAATCGGCTCCAAAGTTCTCACTCTTGTTAACTTCGAATCTAAACATAAAGACATTGTCGAATCCTCTTTTAATAAAGCTCGCAATAACAAAGAGAAACTCCCAGGTAAAAATAACGAACGTAGAAACTTCGCCTATCTCTCCCGTCTAGATCGCATCATTGAAAAGTATGGCGACAAAGCTGAACAAAAACTCTGGGAAGCCTCTGCCGAAAACCTCGTCATGGACTACGAAGATATTCCAGACACCTATTGGAAACAACAAGAACAAATCTTAAGAGACAATGGCCAAGGTAGAGAATTGAGTAGAAGGGAAAAAGAAATCCTCGCTGAAGACCTCATCGATAAACAACGTCAGTCTATCGGCTCTTGGGCCAATTATCTAGGAGACAAAAACTGCCCTTATCCTCTTTGGTTTAAAGTATATGCTTTTGATGGTATCTCCAAGATGAGTAATGCCCTCAATCTTGATGATGCAGACTATAATAGACGAGATAATACTACAGCCTTAAGCTTCCCAAAACTTAACGCTGAAATTCTCGCCAAAGTCTATCGTCAAATTAATGATTTCTATGGCGTAGATAGGGAAAACTGGCTTTCTAAACACTCCGATGATGACAAACTAGTCTCTCTCGTTAAATCCGCCAACTTCCCTAAACTCTACGCCAAAGAACTGGTCGATACCAAAGTTATTCTCAAAACCCCAGAACGTACCGAAGATGTCCATGGTGATTGGTTTGAATATAAGTTAGGTGACGAAGAAGAAATCGCCAGCCTCGCCGAAGGTACCCGCTGGTGTGTCGTGGACCCTAATGTTGCACACAATTATTTAGTATATGGACAATACAGTAACCCCGAAGAAGATGAATATGAATATGACGACTACGACGATGAAGATTATGAAGATGAAGACTACGAAGACGATCGAGATGAAGAGTATGATCATGACGATATTAAAGTAGAAAACCCCGAAGCAAAATTCATCATCTTTAGATTAGAAGACCCAAACTCTCCTGGTGTCTTTGCTTCCAACGGTTCCGCTTCTATTCGCCTCGACCCAAATGGTATTGTTGATGAAATATCAGGACTAAACGATGGGCAAGCTGTTGAAGATGCTCTTATTCCCATTGTTAAAGAAAAAGCATTATCCTTGCCAGGTGGCGAAAAGTACTTACAAAAGTTTGATGATAAGCAAGCTCTCATCAAGCTAGATAATAAAATGAAAGAAGGCGAAGACCTAACCAAAGAAGAACTTAGTTTCCTCTATGAGATAGATCGTCCAATTGCCACTCTAGATACCTACAATAGAAAAGATCCCAGAATTCCAGAATTAAGACGAAAATATAATATAGAATACGCCCTAGAGAAAGGAATAGGTGTTAACGAATTAGTTCCAAGCCTAGAACCAGACAATATTGCAGAAAATCTAGACTACCTCCTCAAGCATGGTGCAGATATTGATGTTAACAGATTAGTTTCGAACCTAGACTCAGAAGATATCGCCCATAATCTAGATGCTCTCCTCCGAAATGACACAGATATTGATAATATTGCAAATAATATGGGTTCATACGATATAGCAGGTAATTTAGATACTCTCCTCGATCACGGTGCAAACATCGATGTCAACAAATTAGTTTCAAGTCTATGCCACAGTGATGTCGCCCATAATCTAAATACTCTTCTTGAACATGGTGCAAATATTGACAAAATCGTAGGAAATTTATTCTGCGACGATATAGCTAAAAATCTAAATACTCTTCTTGAACATGGTGCAAATATTGACGAAATCGTAGAAAAAATAGACTCCGAAAATATAATTAATAATTTAGATTATCTCCTCGAACACGGCGCAAATCTTGACGATATTGTAAAAAACTTACACTCCAACTATATAGCTAAGAATCTAGATATCCTGCTCGAACGCGGTGTAAATATCGATAAACTTGTAAGTAATATGAACCCCAAAGATGTCACTAGTAGTCTAGATACCCTCTTCAGACATAACGCAAATATTGACAATATCGTAAAGAATTTAAATTCATACTATACTATTGACAACCTAGACACCCTTCTCGAGCACGGTGCCAATATTGATGTTGATCAATTACAATCAGAGTTTCAAAAAGACGTCACTAGACATCTAAACTATCTCATTATGGATGGTGCAAATATTAATAATATCGTAAATCATATGGAGCCCTCCCATATCGTTAAGAATCTATACCCCCTTATTAAGCATCATGCAAATATTGACAATATTATAAGAAATATGGATCCAGACGATATCTCTCGTCGCCTAGATGTTTTCATTAAGGAGTATCATACCGATGTTAATAACATTATAAATAATATAGAATCTAAAGATATTGCAAAAAACTTAGACCTTCTCCTCAAAAATGGTGCAGGTATTAATAATATCGTAAATAATATGGACCCAAATGATATTGCTTACAATCTAGATAGTCTCCTCGGACACAATGCAGATATTGATGTTAATAAATTAGTCTCAAATTTAGACCCATATAATATCGCAGTAAACCTAGATTCTTTCCTCAAAAATGGTGCAGATATTAATAATATCGTAAGCAATATGGGATCATTCTTTGGTATCACTAAACACCTAGACACCCTCCTTGAATATGGTGCAGATATTAATAATATCGTAAATAATATGGACCCTTACTACATCAAAAAAGACATATATACTCTCCTTAAACATGGTGCAGATATTAATAATATCGTAAATAATATGGATTCATATGCTATCGACAGCAATCTATATACCCTTCTTGAGCATGGTGCAGATGTTAATAATATCGTAAAACACATGGAATCAGAGGATATAGCCACACGCCTAGATACCCTCCTCAAAAATGGCGCAGATGTTGATAACGTAATTAAAAAAATGGACGAGAAAGACATAAAAAATAATATCGATCTCCTCCGAGAATACGGCGCAAATCTCTAAAGCCATTCCTATCCCGCTTATGCTATAATGAAACCATAAAGTCCACAAAACATAAACGGAGAACAAAATGGAACCACCAATTAAAGTCAACTCTGAGATCGGGCGCCTCAAGACCGTCCTTCTTCATCGCCCAGGCGAAGAACTTGAGGCTCTCACCCCAGATTATATGGCACGCATGCTTTTCGATGACGTCCCATATTTAAAGGTCGCTCAAGAAGAGCATGACGCCTTTGCTAAAGTCCTACGCGATAATGGTGTTGAGGTTCTATACCTTGACAAACTTGCCGCCGAAGCTCTTTCCACCCAAGAGGTACGTGATCGCTTCATCGTCGAAATGGTTCGCGCCTCCAAGCAAGAGGATACCTATTCCACCTTCGCCATCGTCAACTACTTACAAAGTCTCGACCCCCTCACAATGGTCAGAAAAGTCATGGCCGGTGTCAAGAAGAGTGAAGTCGAAGTCATGGAGCCAAAAAACAAACAGCTTCATCATTACATGATCGACGACTACCCATTTTATCTCGATCCGATGCCAAACCTTTATTTCACTCGTGACCCTGCCGCCTCAATCGGGAATGGTCTTACTATCAATAAAATGCACTGGCCAGCCCGTCGTCGCGAATCACTCTTCATGCAATATATCATGAAACATCATCCACGCTTTATGAGTAGCAACATACCAGTTTGGTATAATCGCAATAATCGCTTCTCAGTTGAAGGTGGTGATGAATTAGTAATTAGCAAGGATACTCTTGCCGTCGGCATCTCCGAGCGCACCGAAGTTGAAGCTATTGAGCGTATCGCCTCTAGACTCTTCCATGATTCGAATTTCACTCGAGTTATAGCCATGAAGATCCCTAACAAACGTGCCTTTATGCACCTAGACACCGTCTTCACCATGATCGACTACGACAAATTCACCGTTCATCCAGAAATCCTTACCGGCGAAGGTGAGCTTGATATCTATCTATTAGAAAAAGCCAACACTCATGTCGGTTACGAAATCAAGCATCGTCGCAGCCTCAAGGAAACCCTCCAAGAGGTACTTGGTCTTCACCACATTCAATTAATTCCATGTGGTGATGGTGACCCAATTGCCGCCGCCAGGGAACAATGGAATGACGGCTCCAACACACTGGCCATCGCCCCAGGCGTCGTCATTACTTACGATCGTAACTATGTCACAAACAATGCATTACGTGAAGCAGGACTCAAAGTTATCGAAGTAACTGGCGCCGAACTCGGTCGCGGTCGCGGTGGTCCACGCTGTATGTCAATGCCAATCTATAGAGAGGAGATTTAATCATGCTAAACTTAAAAGGTCGTTCATTCCTAACCCTAAAAGATTTCACACCCCGTGAAGTAAGGTTAATGCTTGAAACTGCAAAACAACTCAAAAACAATAAGCTTACTGGTGTCTCTAATAAACACCACGAAGGCAAGACTATCGCCATGCTCTTCGAAAAAACCTCGACTCGCACCCGTTGTGCCTTCGTCACTGGCGCTCGCGACCTTGGTATGCATGCCGAATTCCTAGGTAAGGACGACATTCAACTTGGCAAGAAAGAATCTGTCCGTGATACGGCTCTCGTTCTTGGGCGTATGTTTGACGGTATTGAATTTCGTGGCTTCTCGCATGATACCGTCGAGGAACTCGCCAAGTATGCTGGCGTTCCCGTCTGGAATGGTCTTACCGATAAATATCATCCAACCCAGGGTCTTGCCGATATGCTCACCATTAAAGAACATGTTGGTCATCTTGAAGGCGCTCATCTTGCCTATGTTGGCGATGGTCGCAATAACGTTGCAAACACCCTCATGATTGTCTCTAGCTTATTGGGGCTTCATTATTCGGTAGGCACACCAAAAGAACTCTTCCCAGATCCAGCACTCGTCGAAGAATGTCGCGCTCTCGCCGAGAAATATCAGACTGGCGCCACTATTCGCGTCGTCGAAAATCCATACGAAGCAGTCACTGATGCTGATGCCGTCTACACCGACGTCTGGGTTTCCATGGGTGAAGAAGATAAATTTGAAGAACGCATTCGCTTGCTTAAGGATTACCAGGTTAACCAGGATCTACTGCTTGCTACCCGCAAGAACAACACTAAATTCCTTCACTGCCTTCCTGCCTTCCACGATAAAAATACTAAGATTGGTAAAGAGATTCTTGAAAAATACAACCTAGATGCTATGGAAGTTTCCGACGACGTCTTTTACAGCAAAAACAGCGTAGTCTTTGATCAAGCTGAAAACCGTATTTACACTATTGAAGCCGTCATGGATCTCACTCTTTAAACCCCAACTAGTCCAATAAAATAAATCCCCATTCGGGGATTTATTTTATATGCTATACTTAAACCATAAGTATTATTAAAATCTAAGACCAAAGAAGGGAAAATTATGGTCGACAAAGTTACGGCCGAGGCGAAGAGTCCGGCTAAAGCTACAAAAACAAAACGCCCAAAACGCAACCGCAAACACATCAAGATGCTTTCGGCATTCGCCGTACTGTTCGGCATTATTGCCATGATGGCCTGCTTAACCTGGATTATCCCATCCGGCAAATACAACTTAGTTCCAGATCCAAGCAACCCATCTGAAACTATTCGTGAAGCTGGTACTTATCAAGAAATCCCAAAAGTTGAACACATTACCAACCAGGAAACTGGCGAAGTTACCACAGTTGATCATCGTCAAGGCCTTTGGGATATCTTCATGGCTCCTATCAAAGGTATGTCAGACCGTCTCGACGTAATTGTCTTTGTTTTAATCCTTGGCGGCTTCCTTGGTGTAGTTATGAAGACCGGCGCTCTCGATGCTGCACTTGGTGGACTCCTTAAGAAGATGAACGGCAAAGAAAAATGGCTTATTCCAATTCTCATGACTCTCTTTGCCATTGGTGGCACCACTTATGGTATGCAGGAAGAAGCTGTTGCTTTCTACGCTCTAATTGTTCCAGTCATGATGGCCGCCGGCTATAATGCCATGACCGCCGTTATGATCATCGTTCTTGGTGGTGGCGTTGGTGTGCTCGCCTCCACTGTTAACCCATTCTCAACCGGCATCGCTGCTCGTACTGCCAATGTCCAGCTTGGTAGCATTCTTTGGATCCAGGGTATCATCCTCGTTCTTATGCTTATTGCCGCCATCATCTACACTATGCATTACGCTAAAAAAGTCAAAGCTGGCAAATATAAAGACGATTCCACTGTCTCTTCAACTTTTAAAGCCATCGACCTTAAAGCCGTTCCTGAATATACAAGAAAGCGCAAACTCATTATGGGAATTTTTGCCTTTACTTTTCTTGTCATGATCATCTCTCTTGTCCCTTGGTCTGATTTTGGCATCACTCTTTTTGAAGACTTCCATACTTGGCTTGCTGGCATTCCAGTTCTCAGTAATATTCTAGGCGTCGGACATAACGTTGCCCTCGGTTCTTGGTACTTTAATGAAATTTCCGCCCTCTTCTTAATTTCCGCCCTTGTTATCGCCTTCATCTATCGCAAAGGCTTTCACGAAAAAGAGGTTTCCATCACAGATACCTTTATTGATGGTTCAGAACAACTATTAAGCGTCGCCGTCATTATTGCCGTTGCTGCTGCCGTTTCTATTGTTATGCGTAATGGTGGAATTGAAGACACCATTATTCACTGGGGTGAAACAGGACTTAAGAACTCAAATGGCGGCATCGTCGGTATTCTTGCCTATATCTTCTATCTTCCACTTTCCTTCATCATTCCATCATCCTCAGGTCTTGCTGCTGCTTCCATGCCAATCATCGCCCCAGTTGCCGACCTCGTGGGATCAACCAAAGAAACTATGGTCGTCGCCTTCGCTACTGCTAACGGCTTACTAAACATGATCGCACCCACCATCGCCTCACTCATGGCTGGCCTCACTCTCTCTGGCGTTTCCTACAAAACCTGGGTCAAGCGTGTTTTCCCAATCATGATTCTCTTCGTCGTAATTAGTCTAGTTGCAGTCTTCATTATGGGGGTTATCTAATGGCCAAAATCGTCGTCGCACTTGGTGGTAATGCCTTATCAAAAGATGGTAAGGCAACTGCCGCCGATCAACTAGCCGTCGCCAACGAAACTGCTTCGGAATTGGTTAAATTAATCACCGCTGGACACACTTTAGCCATCGTCCATGGCAATGGTCCGCAGATCGGCAATATTATCCTTCATGAAGAAGCTATTAATACCGAAAAGACTCCAACTATGCCAGTTGATGTGGCCGGTGCTATGAGCCAAGGTCAGATTGGTTATTGGCTGCAGAATGCCCTCAGAAACCAACTCGAGCAGTTAAAAATCAAAAAGCCAATTGCCTCAATTGTAACCCAAGTCCTCGTTTCAAAAGACGATCCAGCCTTCAAAAACCCTAGTAAACCAATTGGACCTTTCTATACCGAAGAAGAAGCTAAAAAGCTTGCTAAAACTCGTGGAATTACCGTTAAAGAGGACGCTGGTCGTGGCTGGCGCAAAGTTGTACCTTCCCCCATGCCACTTTCAATCATCGAATCCGACCTCATCAAAATTGCCATCGGCAACGGTGCCGTCATTGTCGCTGGTGGCGGTGGTGGCATCCCAGTCTACTACGATCAACACGGGCGATTAACTGGGCTTGAAGCAGTTATCGATAAAGATTTTGCGGCCGAAAAACTTGCCGAAACTATTGATGCCGACATTCTATTAATTCTCACCGCAGTTGATAATGTTAAGGTTAATTACAAACAGCCAGACGAAAAAGCACTTACCGAACTCACCGTCGACGATGCCTTTAAGCTAATTGCTCAGGGTCAATTCGCCGCAGGTAGTATGCTTCCGAAAGTTGAAGCTGGAGTTAGTTTTGTGTCAGGAGCCAACAAACGCGTTTGCATCATCACTTCACCAGAAAAAGCTTCAAAGGCTATTGAAGGTAAAGCCGGTACTCGCATTATCGCTAATTAAAAACCTTGGTACTTGAAACTTATTATTGTAAACCACGCATAGTCACTCTGACGTTTCGTGGTTTACTTTTTCCTCAAAAAATAGTATAATAACCACGTTACGCGCTCTAATTAGGAGTAAAAAAATTATGGCAAAAAAAGTAATTGGTAACTTAAAGTTACGCATCCCTGGTGGAAAAGCCACCGCAGGACCTCCAGTTGGTTCAACTCTTGGTCAGTGGGGTCTCAATATGATGGATTTCATCAATCCATTTAACGAGAAAACCAAAGATTACAACGGTAAAAACGTCATCGTCCACATCCAGGTTTTCGAAGATCGCACTTTCGCATGGACTTGTCTCGGCCAGCCAGTCGATGACCTAATCCGTGAAGAGCTAAAACTTCAAAAAGGTTCCGGTCGTCCAAATACCGAAAAAGTTGGAAAAATTACTCGCGAGCAACTAGAGAAGATTGCAAACATCAAGATGGAGCAACTTAACGCTATTGATCTTGAGGGCGCCATCAAAGTTGTCGCTGGTACTGCCCGTTCAATGGGCGTCGAAATCGTTGAATAATTTATTTATTCAAACTAATATTAATCATGGGAGGGTTGAAAAATTTTTATCAACCCGTTACTACCACAGAAAGGAAAAAATATGGCTGAAGAAAATATCAAGGCAGAAGAAATGGTTGTTTCCGAAACTGTCGAGGTTACTGAAACCCCAGAAACTGCTGAAAAATTCGCCAAAGCTGGTAAAAAGTCTAAGAAGCACGTCGAGGAAGTCAAAGCTGAAGAAGAGCGCAAAGCTCGTGCAGCTGAAAACAAATTAGCTGAACTCGAAGTTAAGCCAAAAGGTGAAAAACCAGTCACTCGCTCCATCCTAGAGCGCCGCGGCAAAAAATACCAAGCCGCCTACAAAGACATTGACCACGCTAAGTTCTATACTCTAGCAGAAGCAATTGCTCTTGCAGTCAAAACCAATCCAGCAAAGTTTGCTGCCACCATCGAGATCCACACCCGTCTTGGTGTTGATCCACGTCAGGCAGATCAAAACATCCGCACCACTCTTGTTTTGCCTCACGGTAATGGTAAGGAAGTTCGTGTAGCTGTTTTCGCTCCTGAAGATGAGTGTAAAAAAGCCAAAGCAGCTGGTGCTGATATTGCTGAAGATACCGATTTTATCAAGCAACTAGAAAAGGGAATTATCAATTTTGATATTCTTATTTCTACCCCTGCTTACATGCCAAAACTTGGTAAATTCGCTCGGCTCTTAGGTCCAAAAGGCCTTATGCCAAATCCAAAAGCTGGTACTGTTACCGCTGACATCGAAAAGGCAGTCAAAGAATCTAAGGCTGGTAAAATCGAATATCGTGTCGACAAACAGGCCATTGTCCACCTTGGTCTCGGTAAAACTAACTTTACTGAAGCTCAATTGCTTGAGAATGCTACCGCCTTCCTTGATTCATTGAAATCAATGAAGCCAGCTTCTCTCAAAGGTCAGTACATTAAGAGTATCTTTGTTTCATCAACCATGGGTCCATCCATTGCTGTTGAAAACATCTACAACTAATTAGATTGATAAAAAAATATACCACCACCAGGTGGTATATTTTTTATTACAACAAAAAAACAAGCAGAAACATATTTTACAAAAAACTAAATCATTATTATAAATAACCATAAGTATTATTGTGATAATTACATACATTTTTTACAACAACATTCTCTGTTAAAGATATAAATAACAATTAAATTCTTCCAACAAGAAAATACTATGCTAGAATAAACACAAGTAAAAAACACAGCGTTTTTTAATAGTAAAATAAAATAATCTAAAAAGTCGAAGTATATGTTCTTAGGAAAAATAACTAGCAACTACCAAAAATATTGGCTAAAAGCGATCTCTACTTTATTATTTTCCCTTTGTGGCGTGCTGTTGTTTTCACAACAAAGCGTATTTGCAGTAAATACTTCTATAGCCATCACTGGCAATGCTACCATCAATCAAGCCACCCCGACAAAAGATGGCACCAATTATTTTCGCACTCTTGATGTTAACGTAAAGACCGATAGTAACTCAGGTTACGAACTTTATATCTCGAGCGACAAGGAAGACTCCGCCCTCACCAGTACCGACCCCCTAAATACCTTTAAGATCAACTCAGTTTCTGGCAATAATAACTACATTGATGATATGAAGAATCAATTTGGCTACAACATTGCTGATACTGATAACCATTACTATAATCAAGTCCCAAAGCTTAGTACTCCAGCTCTTCTTGTCACCACTCAGGATGCGTCCGAAGATAATTACAGGCTCAATATCGGTATGCGTCTTGACCGCAAGGTCCCCTCTGGTGATTATCAAGGTAAAATCGTTTTCACTGTTATATCTGAAAAGGAGTCAAAGGCCAATATTGTTACTGGACGTGAATTTAACGTGGCTCTTCGCCACGCTCTTGGTGTAACGGATCCAGCAGTTGCCTCAGATCCAGAAACCCAGATCCCTGCTGAACAAAAATACTACCCCGATCTCACCATTACTGTCGGCCGAAAAAAATGCAATAACAATATCACCCCAGAAAAAACAGTTAAAATTTCTACCCCCGATTCTGAAGCTGATGTTTATATGGCTGTTAACCGTGGCAGCTGGGATAATATTTGCATTTGGTCTAAAGCTACCGAAATGATCTTTCCAGAAGATCTTTCATATATGTTTGCTGGCCTCACAGATACTGGCTATAATTTAAATTTCACTTTTAACGACGGCCGCACTGACAAATTGCTCAATTTTTCTAAAGTCAACAATATTTCTCACATGTTTTATAAAACTAGAGCCTGGAATAACAATGCAATTGATATCTCAAATTTTACCCCGTACCTAAAAAACTCACCAGTTAAAAATATCGAATCAGCTTTTGAAGATTCCACTATTTCAAATGTAGGTGACATCTCTTTTGCCAAACATGCAAACAATATCGCACGTGCCTTCCGTAACACCGAAAGTCTCTCTGCCGCTGATCTCTCTTCATGGGAAATTAGCGAAGCGACAGATGCAACTTCCGTCTTTGAAAATTCCGCCATCAGTCCCATTGATCTCTCAAAATCTTCCTTTAAAAATACCACTTCGACCGCCAATATGTTTAAAGACTCCAAGGCAGGAAGCATCGATCTTTCCAAGGCAACCTTCGAGAAGGTAACCGACGCCTCCTACATGTTTACCAATTCACAAGCCTCCACTATAGATTTCACAAATACCAACTTTAAAGAAGTTGAAAACGCCAAGTCTATGTTTGAAAATGCTAAGATATCTTCTCTAGATCTTAAGCACGTTAAATTCGACAAAGTCAAAGATTTCTCTAACTTCTTCAAGAACACCAACGCACTCACCGAAGCTAATCTTTCTAGTATAAAATTTACCAACGCCGAAGATCTTTCTTTCATGTTTGCCAATAGCCATATTGCAAACCTAACCCTTAATTCTCAGGATATGGATGGTAGTCATATCACCAACATGGCATCCATGTTCGAAGAATGCTATATTAAAGAAGTTGACCTTGGAAGAATCCACACAGGCGAACTCGCTGATGTCAAAAGTATGTTCAAAGGAGCCAGCTACATCGAAAAGATTACTTTACCTCAAGTGTTTAATACTAGTAAAGTTACCGACTTTAGTTACATGTTTGCAGAACTCCGCTATCTCACGGAAATTAATAATATAGATAAATTAGACACAACTAGTGCGCTTGACATGAATCATATGTTTGTTTCCTTTGGTGTCCCAATCGACACAATCACTCCACTACTTAAAGCCACTCATGTTACCGACCTTTCCTATATGTTTTACGACGCTAGAATTAGAAATACCGTCACATTCTCGCCATTATTTGATACCAGTCACGTAACTACCATGGAAAGCATGTTCGAAGGCAGCTCACCCTATCCAGTTGACCTCTCAAACTTCTCCCTCGCTAGCGCCGTAAATATGTCAAAAATGTTCAAAGCTTATGGCACCAACGAAGAGGGAAAAGAATGCGTCAGTAGCTCATCACCGGGGCCAAGTGAAGTTATTTGGCCAGCCGCCACTCAGCATGCTCCTGCACTTACTACTCTCAAATCTCTTTTCCATGGTAACTGTAGTATTACAAAAATTACCCCCCCCAAAATCACCGCTCCTAACCTCAAAGATACCAGCTTTGCCTTCTCGGGTCTCGGCGAAATTACTGAAATCGATCTTGCTGGATTCGATACCAGTGCCGTCGAAAATATGCAGGCTATGTTCTCTGGCAACTCCTCTGGTTTTATGAAAAATCAACATGTCAAAATCAGTCTTAATACTTCAAATGTTAAGAATATGTCCAAACTATTTTATGATACCTATGTTTCATATCTGGATCTCAGCGATCTAGACGTGCATAATGTCACAAACTTCAGTTCTACCTTCGACTACACTTGGCTGTACGAAGTAGATCTCACTAACTGGAATACCAGCAGTGCCACCGATATGTCGTATATGTTTAGCGGCTCAACCTGGATCACCAAAATCTACGCCTCCGATAGCTTCGTTACTACCAATGTGACAAAATATAACAACATTTTCGCCCTTGGCGAATCATACCGTGGTCAAGCCGGCTCTTCCGTCCCAGCCAGCAGCATCGCTCACGCTCGCATCGATGGCGGATCTGCCGCTCCAGGCGCCTTCTGGCGAAAGTAATAGCCAACAAAACTATTATCTTAAGAAACCTCTAGCCATATAATAGGACACCAAGGTGTCCTATTTTACTATTAGTTGTCAATATTCCGCGTGTCTCACCAAGTGTCTTTCATATTTAAAACCCACTACCATTCATCAAACACTAAGTTTTTAATACATAGACATCTTGGCCATTAATATAGGTCATCATGTGCCCACATAATCTCTCAAAAGATTATTAGTCATGTCAACGTCGACATAGTCTCGGAGCTCAGCGAGAATTGTACCTAAAATTTTGCCACCCTCGCATACCTCCATAATCGTTAATATCTCTTCTCATACCATGGTCCATAATCTAAAGTTAAGCTTAAACAAACTAAAAAATCCGCCACTGCAGGGCGGGATATTGTTTTTGTTACTTCCTAAGGCCTTACCTTGAAGTAACCTCTAAGGCCAGGCTTGCCAATCTTCGCATATGAAGCATCTATATTTGCTGCGTTGTAGGACCAGTTAGCGCCGCCAACAAGATGGCTACAGCTTCCAAACATACTAGTCGAAATTGAAAGATTTGTTCTATCAAATTCCTCTGGCCCATAAATCGTTTTGAGCCAACTATTCGAATAGAACATCATACTCATATCCGTTACATTCTTCGTATTAAAACCAGACACATCAATAGTTTCGACATAAGACATGGCTGCAAACATTCCATTCATGTCTGTTACGTTTTCAGTATTAAAACTCGACGCATCAATACTTTTTGTTGCCGCTAGATTCCTAAACATATCCTTCATATTAGTAACAGTACTAGTATTAAGACTTGTAAGAGACAAATTCTGTGGCCCTTTAAACATATAGAACATTTTCTCCATTGTCGTCACATTTCCGCCCTTTAGGTTAGAAAAATCTGCGTGTGTATCTGCCGTTGCCTTATAGAATGTATGCATAAAGCTCGTGGCATTCTCAAAGGTTACCTTAGACATATCAAGTCCCCTCAAATTAGTATATGCAAAAGCTGCCTCCGCATTTTTTGCAGCATTAATATTTTCGAGGTGTAAAATTTTTAAATTTGGGCTCGTGCTAAGCAATGCATTAGTATCTTGAAGGAATATTGAATCCATCTTCTCGGTCTTCGAAAAATCGATCCCGTCAAGGTCAATTTCACCAAAGCAGGACGCATTATTTCTTTTAAAACTAGCCACCCTACTTAACCACAAGGTTGCATCTTCCGGCGCATAAACAATATCTGCCTCAGAATACCAATATACATAATTCTTTCCACCCTTGTAATCATTCCACACATAAATAGGGAGATCTGATCCTGTTTCAGCTTCGTTAAAACTACTATTATTACTAATACCGGCTTTCAGCTGATTAGCTCTCTGAAAGTTGTATAGAGTAGTAGGGCATCGCAAAAAAGGTGCGCGATAATTATTGCCTCCACTATACAAAGGCGTATTATGTATACTATTTTTCTTGAACGTCGCCGTTTTCAAGACTGGATTCGTGATCACAGTTATCAAGATGTTACCACTATAGGTATCCTCAACCAGATCCCCACCAGCGCGTACTCCGATGCTGATTTTTGGGATCCCTGCACCCGAACTATCGCCAACTCCTGGCGCACTTGCCGTAGTCTTATTTACGACTAGCATTGGTGAACTACTACCAGGAAGTGCCGAAAAATTTGTCTGATCAATCGATACGCCCCATTCTTTTTCGCTGAAATTTGCAAGAGTCTTGCTGGTACTAAGTGGCATAATTCTACCAGTATTATCCGATTGGCTTGGTTTAAGAATCGAGTCTGCCCCAGCGCTAGATATCATCACTTTATATCCAGAACGATTATCCGTCCGAACATTCATCAAAACATCACGTACCTTTGCTGTCTCGTGTGCCCCCTTATCAAAATTAAAGTTCAATTCATTTCCCGCATCCACACCATTCAAAGTCATTGAAAGCGATTCAGCAAAAACGTTGTGATTATTACATACAATGAGGCATATAAGTGAAAAAATTAAGCCACTAATCTGTTTAATTTGAATAGTACTTTTAATTTTTACTATCATGATTACCACCAGTCTACCACAAGCATAATAGATAAAGCAAAGATTTGCATAAATATTACAACATTATTTTTACAACGTTTATACTAACTTAGGCGTAATACTTCATTACACGAAATTTATCCAACAAAAAATACCCCGAAGGGTATTTTTTAAAATAAATTCGTAGACTCGGTTTTTAATTAAGCTAATTCAACAACAGCGCCGGCTTCTTCAAGAGTTTTCTTGAGAGCTTCAGCTTCATCTTTCTTAACTTTTTCCTTGACAGTTGCAGGAGCACCATCAACGATAGCTTTTGCTTCACCAAGACCAAGGCCAGTAGCCTCTTTAACAGCCTTGATTACAGCGATCTTCTGAGCACCAGCGTCTTTAAGAACGACGTTGAATTCAGACTTGCCTTCTTCTTCAGCAGCAGCGGCAGGAGCAGCAGCAACAGCAACAGCGGCAGCAGCAGGCTCAATACCATATTCATCTTTAAGAGTATTTTTGAGTTCGTTAACTTCAAGAACGGTAAGATTTACTAGTTCTTCAGCTAATTTTTTAATATCAGCCATGTTAGACCTTTCTATAATTAGTAATTTAATATTTGTTCATTTAGAACATTACAACATTGATTGTTTCAATATACACCCGAAGGATATATCAAATTTAAGCTTCTAGCTTTGCTTCCAAACCGGAAACAATACCAGAAAGTCCACCGGAAAGACCAGAGATAGAATCGTTGACTGGTGAAAGCAATTGTGCAACCACCTGTGCGACCAATTCGTTCTTGGAAGGAAGAGCAGCAAGTGCAGTAATTTCAGCAGTGTCAATCATACGACCAGCTTCACTAAAACCACCAACCAGCTTCAATGCCTTATGTGTCTTTCCAAAATCAGCTAAGATTTTTGCTGGAGCAACTTCGTCAGAATCAGAAATTGCATAAACCAATTGTCCAGTTAGATGAGTGGTATCAGTGTCTTTATAGACAGCGATTTCATTCATCGCAACACGAACCAAGCGGTTCTTTACAATTTTGATCTTTACGCCCTGCTCACGAGCAGATTTACGCAAATCCTCAAGATCAGCAACGGAAAGTCCCTGATAATTTGCGTAAGCAGTTAGCTTCGCGTTTGAAAGTAGCTCAGTTAAATCAGCAACCAATGTATTCTTTTTATCTTTTGAAATTGCCATAAAAAGTTTTTCCTTGATTGTTAAGAAGTCTACGAATTGTTAAAATCCGTTACCAATTTTAAGAATTTTCCTCGGTGACCTAATTAAGACCAACCTAAAGATGTAAATATTTTATACACCTCTACGCTAGATCCGTCACTGTCTATGGTAACTGTCAATATTGTATCAGATTTCCAAATATATTGCAAACTAATAGAAGAAGGGAATGGATGAAAATTCTTACTCGTGATGGTATTTTCCGCCAAGATTAATTTCTTGCGCTCGATATATCTGCTCCGCCAGTATTACTCGCACTAACTGGTGGGGGAAAACCAACTTAGAAAAGCTCCACACAAAATTAGCCCGATCCCGAATTTCATCCGTAAAACCAAAGGCTCCCCCAATCATAATTACTACTTCTTTAGCGTCAATGAATTGCCGGTTAAGTTTATTAGCTAACTCCACGGAAGAAATATTTGTCCCACGCTCATCTAAAACTATCACAAACTCATGCCCCGAAAATGGCCACCCCTCTAAATACTTTAATAATTTCTCTTCATCAAAAAACTGCCACTCAATATTAAACGGCTTTTTTAGTCTTTTTTCATACTCAGAAATCGCCGATTTTACCCAATCAAGATGCTTTTTCCCACCAGCAATTACACGAATCATATATCTCACCCTTCCTGTCTTATTTGTTTAATTATAACAGAATCACCCCTCTCCATAGTCATAATCACAACACTATCTGTGCAATACTTCTGTATTTATTACAACACCTGTCAAGTAATCCCTGTTAGCGCTGTGGAAATCTCTAGACAAATTATTTGTTGACTTTTTTACAGGACTGACATAATATAATACTAATATTATATTAAACAGACAGGATGCGAGGTGATGTCTGAATTACCAGAAAAACAAATAAAACGACTCCGCTCGCTTATTCAAGAAGCGGAAACCAATTTAGCCGCAGCCAAAGAACTACTCATTTCCGTAGTTGGTGATGGTGATGTAATCACTGCCCCAAGAGAAGTTGTAGTTTCCGGACCCGAAGGTAAAATTATTGAGGGTGTTTTTGATGGCCAAATCATGATTGACCAGGACGGCAAAAACTATCCAGTTCCAGCAAACTACGCCAGTAAGTCCAAGCTCGTTGAGGGTGACATTATGAAGCTCACTATTACCCCTGAAGGTAAATTCCTCTACAAGCAGATCGGACCAGTTGAACGCAAAACCGTCATTGGAACTTTAACTCATCATGACGATAAATATTTTGTAGAAGTAAACGGCCGTGAGTATGAAATTCTCTATGCTTCCGTAACTTACTTCCGTCTTCGTGAAGGAGCACAAGTTTCTGTGGTTATCCCAGCCAACAACGACCAGGCCAACTGGGCTGCCGTGGAAGCCTCTCTCTAGTAGTGAGTCTTTTAGTCTATTTAAAAACACCCTGGCTAGGGTGTTTTTTAAAAACCTCACCAATCAATATTCTCCCTCCGTACCGACATATGCTAGAATATTTCTAATGAAGGCCTTATATCGTAAATACCGTCCCCTTAAACTCTCTGATGTTGTTGGACAAGATAAAACTATTCATCAACTCCAGGGAGCCATTACGCAAAACAAGATATCCCACGCCTATCTCTTCATTGGTCCAAGAGGCTGCGGAAAAACCTCGGTCGCTCGCATCTTTGCACACGAAATTAATCAATTCGATTACCAACTAGAAGATTCCTATGTCGATATTATCGAAATCGATGCTGCCACTTTTACTGGTGTTGATAATATTCGTGAATTACGCGAAAAAGCCATGATCATCCCCACTACTGGTAAATACAAAGTCTATATTATCGACGAAGTACATATGCTATCAACCAGCGCTTTTAACGCCTTACTTAAAATTCTTGAAGAACCACCTGCTCACGTTGTCTTTATTATGGCCACCACTAACCCCGAAAAAATTCCCGCTACCATTGCTTCGCGCACTCAAATCTACCGTTTCAGTCTAGCCGAACCAGAAGTAATGCAAAACTTTCTCAGGAAAATTTCAGATCAAGAGGGAATTAATATTTCTGATGCTGCGCTTCGAATCATCTCCGAAAGGGGCGGCGGCTCATTCAGAGACTCTCTATCCATTCTCGATCAACTCAGCACAATTAGCGATAAAGAACAACAGATCGACGAAACTGCCGTCTCTGAAGCTCTAGGTATTCCAAGTCAGCAGGGGATCTCCGATTTACTCCAAGCCTACCAAGAATCCGACACCGCCAAGATCACAGAGACTCTTTCAATATTACTTAATGCTGGCTTTACTGCCGACTCTATCGCTACAGAATTAATCCAACAAATTATTAAAGCCCCTTCTCCAAAAACCCTGCCTTTAATTGAGCGACTTTTTTCCGTTACAGGTAATTTTCTAGAAGCAAAACTAACTGTAGCTCTTATTTCTAACGCCACTAGTCTCACTACAAAAACAGCCAACCCCCTAGCCGCATCTCAAACCTCAAATCCAGTCATGGCTTCCAATAAGGTTATAAACTCCGCCCCCGTAGTTGAGTCTTCACCCCCCTCGCCCTCAACAACTCAGAAAAAATCCGAAGGCTCCAGCGCCTTTGCTAATATCCGTAATCAACTTGTTAAGAACGCTAAAAACCACAAGGCTGAACACGCACTTCCTCCGGTCGAGCCAGAAGACCTAACGCCGGTAGCTCCACCAACCCTACCTGAAGCCGTTGTTGACTCCGCCGGCAGCTTTAACTTTAATGGTTTTGTTGCTAACGTATCTAACGTCAACCCCACTCTTCTTACTGCCCTTAAAAAATCCTTCTTCCTGATTAATGGTAAGGATTTCGATATTTACCCTGAAAGGCCAGTCTATTGGCGCATTTTAAGCCAAAAAAATAACCTCGACATTCTTCGCGGCGCCATCAACTCAATTAATCTCACTGTAAAAAATCCTGACACCGATGTTATTCCAAAAACTGCCGTTTCCTTTGACCAGGCTGCAGCTGGGCAGACCGCCAAGCCAGACACATGCTCACCAAACTTAAGCTCACTTTCTGCTATAATGGGTGATATACAGGAGGTCACCGATAACCCATTTTAGAAAATAGGTGAGATTAGTTATGGCAGAATCAAAAGATACTACGGAAAAGAAACCCAAAAAGAAGACCATCTCTCAGAATGATCCAGAACTTTTTGGTGGTCGCATTCCACCACAAGATATCGACGCCGAACGTTCGCTATTAGGTGCGATTCTACTCAACGACTCCGCCTTTCCGGAAGTTCTCGAAAAAATCAAACCAATTGACTTCTATGAGAAAAAACATGGCACAATTTATCGCGCCATGATGTCGCTCTATGAGCATAGCCAACCCATCGATCTACTTACTTTAAGATCAGAGCTTAATAATCAAAAACTAATTAAAGAAGTTGGTGGCGCCCCCTATCTCACCGAGCTAACCAATGTTGTTCCCACAGCATCCAACGTCTTATCCTATGCCAAACTAGTGGAACAGGCTTCTATTCGTCGTCGCCTAATTCGTGCTGGCACCGAGATCACTAACCAAGCCTATGACAGCGCTACTGATGTCTCTGCTATGCTTGGCGCTGCCGAAAAAGAACTTTTTGCTGTTTCTGATCAAACAACAAAAACCGAATATGCCGCCCTTGAGGATCTTTTAGTTGATGCTTTTGACCGTATGGAGGCTCTTCATACTAATAAAGGTGCGCTCCGTGGGCTTAAAACTGGTTTTCGTGACCTCGATAATAAGACAGCCGGCTTTCAAAGAGGTGATCTTATTATTATCGGCGCCCGACCTGCTATGGGTAAAACTACTTTTGCACAAAACCTTGCCTACAATATTGCAGGCATCAATAAACGTGGCGTCCTCTTCTTCTCTATGGAGATGGCAAAGAATGAAATTGTCGACCGTATGATTGCTAGCACCTCTGGCGTAGATTCTTGGCACATCCGTACAGGTAATATTACCGCCGATGATTTTGCCAAAATTGGTGACGCCCTTGGTGAGATGAGCGAAATTCCCCTTTATCTTGACGACACCAGCTCAATGACCGTCCTCGAACTTCGCAATAAAGCCCGTCGCGCCGCCCATGATCACGATATTGGTCTCATTATCGTAGACTATCTCCAGCTCATTTCCGGTTCTGATCGCTATGCTGGTAACCGTGTACAAGAGGTCACTGAAATCTCTCGTGGTCTTAAAACCCTTGCCCGTGAACTAGAGATTCCTGTCATTGCCCTCGCCCAGCTTTCTCGTGGCGTGACCGGTCGTGACGATCCACGCCCAGTCCTCTCTGACCTTCGTGAATCGGGTTCCATCGAGCAGGATGCCGACCTTGTGATGTTCTTGCACCGCCCCGATTACTATCACCAAGAAGATGGCTACGAACCGACCAACGTCACAGAACTTCTCATGGCCAAGCACCGTCATGGGCCTATCGGTAAAATTGAACTCTACTTCCATCCTGAACTCCTCCGTTTTATGTCACTTGATAAAACCAGGGAATAGCACGAAATTATTTTTCATGCTAAAATATTAACGTGGGTAAATTAAATCCAAATAAATATTTTCTTTACAAAAATCGTTTCATTATTGGCTACATCCTTCTCGCGGCCAGTTTTCTAACATTAATACTTTTTGTACCAAAAATCGCTCTTACTGGTCTATCAACTAGCGAGATCACTTCCGCTACCGCCAGCCAAAATCTCAACCTTCGCAGTATTTTTGATGGACAACTCGTTGATCTCCCGTATCGCCTTCTCCAAAAAACCGTCTTTAAATTCATTGGTATTACCACCTATTCCGTCATTATTCCAAGTATCATTATTGGTGGTTTTCTGGGCTTCTTTCTGATTCTTCTCTTGAACCGCTGGTTCAAAAATAACACCGCCATTATCGCCAGTATTATTGCCGTCCTTTCCTCAAACTTTCTCTTCCTAGTAAGTAACGGCACTCCTCTTATTATGGTCGTCTTCTGGCCGACCTTATTACTCTGGCTTGGCTCCAAGGTTCAAGGCAAAGAGCGACCCGCCCCAATTTGGTCCTTTATCTTTGCTTTTGCCCTATTTCTTTCCAGCTTCACCCCTTATATGATTTATCTCATCATTCTCATTCTCATCTATACCATCCTTCATCCGCACCTTCGCTTTACTATTAAAAACCTCCCCCGCCTTCCCTTTATTCTCGTTAGTTTATTTATTTTAATCGGATTCGGTTTTATGGGCTTCATATTCCTACAGCATCCAGAAACCATTAAACCGCTTCTTTACTCAGGCGACTTTAAACTTTCCACTTATTTTAATAATCTCAAGCAAGCCTTCCTACCATTTTTCACCTGGCATGGTGTCATAGAAAGCATCTTCCTCGCACCTCAAATTAGTCTACCCGCCACCTTCATTGCTATTATTGGCCTAGTCTCCACCTTTAAAGGCTTTTTTGCCAGTCGAAACTCTATTGCAATTTTCTTAATTATTTTCACCATTCTCATCTCTGGCTTCCACACCGATTACGCCGTTCTCTTAATCCTACCTTTTACTATCCTTATCGCACATGGTCTACGTTATATTATTTACAAATGGTATAATCTTTTTCCCGAAAACCCCTACGCGAAGCTCTTCGGTGTAATTCCAATCGCTATCTTTCTCTTCACGATGATCACCTCAGATCTTTCACATTTTATCTCTGGCTATCGTTATGCCGCCCCAGTGGCTAATCAATTCAATAGTGATCTGTCTATGGTTCTTACTCATGCAAAAGCCGGTGACTACCTACTACTTGACGAAAATGATGATTTTTCAAAGCTATTAATTGCCGCCAACACCGTTAAGCCAATCCTCAGAGACTCACTCAACTACTACATCACTACGGATGTAAGTAGCCTACCTAAAAACTCAAAGATCTACACCATTGGCAAAACTAACCATACGCAATTAGAACTTCAAAAAGTTTATACCTCCTCAAAATCCCAAAACTCTGATCGTCTATACCTATATTCCGTAAAGTAATCTGTTATAATAAATAAAATAATAAATATATAAGGAGATGTTCTATGGGTGCTACTTTTGACCAGATGAAAATGATTAATACGTTAAGAAAAGCCCAAAAAGACTTAAAAAACGAAATCGTAGAAGTTGAAGCCGGCGACGGTGCCGTTGTTGTCCAAATTACCGGTGAACTTAAGGTTAAAAAGGTCTCTATCGACCCTTCACGCATTGATCTTGATGATATTTCTGAACTTGAACGCTGGATCGAAAACTGCTTCCGCGACGGCTACGCTAAAGCTCAAGAAATTGCAACAGATAAAATGAAACCTCTCATGGGTCAACTTGGCGGTCTTTCTGGCCTCGGCATGTAATCAAATGTTGCCACAAGCCCTAGAAAATACTATTGAAGCACTTGGGAATCTCCCAGGAGTAGGTCCACGCACGGCCGAACGTTATGCTACCTATCTTTTTCGTGCCGATAAGAAAATCACAGATACTATTATCGATGCCCTGAGTCATCTCCATTCCGATGTTAAGACCTGCCCCATCACCTTCGCACTAATCAATCACAACGAGGAGGTCTCTCCTTTTTATGATAAAGAGGAGCGCGATAGAAGTACAATTCTTGTCGTTGAAGAACCTCTAGATATCTACGCCATCGAACAAACTAAACAGTACCACGGTACCTATCATGTACTTGGCGGCGCCATTTCACCAATTGATGGTATCACTCCCGACAAACTTCATATTGAGGAGCTCATTTCGCGGGTAGAGCATGATAAGGTGCAAGAAATTATTATCGCCACCAACCCTAGTGTTGAAGGCGAGAGTACTGCTCTTCTTTTACAACGCGTACTATCCGGCAAATATCCTGATCTCAAAGTCACACGACTAGCTCGAGGTCTTCCTCTGGGCGTTGATCTCTCCTTTGCCGACCAAATCACCTTAGGTGCCGCCCTCACAAACCGTACTCAACTCTAGGCTTTATTTCGTCTCCCAAATTTTTTATGCTAAAATCAAATCATTACTATCATTTTGGAGGTTTCACATTTATGGATCAAAATATTTTAGCCATTCTAGGTATAGCGATTTTAATTCTTCTAGTCGTCATTCTTTTTATTACCATTAAAAACCGAGCGAACAATACCCAAACAGACCTTCTTAAATTACTTGAGGCTATGACTAAAAATACCGATCAAATCGTTGAAGCTTCTAAGAACCTTCATGAACGCATGATCCGTGTTGAAACCACCGTAGATAAAATCACGAAAGGTGTTGATGACGGATTTAGGGATAATCGTAAGGAAATTGCCACCAATCTACAAACCATTCAAAAAACAGTTGACTCAAGAGTAAAAGATCTCCAAACCGATAATGCCAAAAAACTTGAAGAAATGCGACTAACTGTCGATGAAAAACTGCAAGCCTCCGTTGAAAAACGCTTCAACGAAAGCTTCAAGACCATCTCCGAACAACTCACTAGTGTCTATAAAGGTCTTGGAGAAATGAAAAATCTTGCCACCGGCGTAGGTGATCTTAAAAAAGTCATGGAAGGCGTAAAAACGAGGGGTATTTATGGCGAAGTTCAACTAAACAGTATTATTTCAGACATCTTAAGTCCCAACCAATACCAGGAAAACATCAATACAAAACCCGGCTCTGCCGATCGCGTCGAATTTGCAGTCAAAATGCCAGGTAGGGAAGAAGACCATGAAACCTATCTTCCTATCGACTCGAAATTTCCAGTTGAGAATTATTCTCGCCTCATCGCCGCCTATGACCAAGGCAATAAGGCCGATATTATAACCTTCCAAAAAGCCCTAGCTACTGATGTTAAAGAACAGGCCAAAAAAATCTCCACAAAATACATCGAGCCCCCTTTTACTACCGATTTTGGCATGATGTTTGTACCTACAGAATCTCTTTATGCAGAAATTTTGCGCATCCCAGGTCTTTCCGACGAAATTCGTCAAAAATACAATATTAGTATCACTTCTCCATCCACTCTCCCTGTCACCTTATCTGGACTCCTCATGGGCTTCCGCACGGTGGCTATTGAAAAACGTAGTAGCGAAGTCTGGCAAGTCCTTGGTGCTATTAAAACCCAGTTTAATAAATTTGGCGATCTCCTTGAAGCCACCAAGAAAAAACTTCAAGAGTCTGCTAATAAAATTGACGCCGCTGCCACAACCTCTCGCCAAATTGAACGTCGTCTAAAAGAAGTTGAAAGCCTACCTACCGCCGATAGTATCAAACTAATAGGCGAAATCGATGATTCATTCTAAAACTAAAACCCCCATCGTCTGTTATAATTAACCTAATGTACGAAAATTTTACTAAGTTTATTTCAGATAAGACAAAAATCTGCATTATCCAGGCAGAAAATCCTGACGGTGACTCCTTAGGCTCCGCTTTGGCGCTTGAGGCCCTACTTCAAGACAAACAAATATCTCAATTTTGTCCGGTAAATATCCCAAAATACCTTCGTTACTATAAAGACTGGTCGAAAATTTCCAGCGAGATCGATTATCAAGCTGATGGCTACATCATTGTTGATACCGCCGCTCAAATTCTGCTCAGTAAATTAACTGATGATCTTACGATCAGAAATCTTCTTTACACTAAACCTATTTTTGTCATTGACCATCACGAGACTCCTGATGACCTCGATTTTCCACACCAATCAATTATCGAGCATCTTCCTTCTTGCACTAATGTAATCTATAACATAGCACAGCAAACAGGGATAGAAATCAATAAGGCGGCTGCCGAATATATCTTCCAAGGCCTACTTTCCGACACACTGGGGCTCACCTCCGCAGGAGTTTCTGGCGATACTTTTCGTCTAGCCGCTAACCTGCAAGATCTTGGGGCTAATATTAGCGAGCTAGAGGAAAATCGTAAGGAATTCATGAAGAAGTCTCAGCGCATTCTTGCCTATAAAGCAGAGCTAATTCAACGTATCGATTATTCACTCGACGGTCAACTTTCTACCATTCATATTCCATGGGAAGAAATTCAAGAATACTCAGACGAATACAATCCTAATGTCTTGATTCTCGAAGAAATGAAAATGGTCGAAGGCGTCAAGGTGGCAGTTGCTATCAAAACCTATCCCGACGGTAAGTTGACTGGTAAAATTCGCTCATCTCTCCCCATTTCTGACAAAATTGCCGGCTTTTTTGGCGGCGGCGGCCACCCTTATGCTGCGGGCTTTCGTATTTATGACACAAATTATCAAGACACTCTCCGCGAGCTCGTTACCTGTAGTTATAAGTTAATTGAAGCATACGAACAGGAATCTACTACAGAAGAAACAACTTTTATTGGAAGCTTCTAAAATGTATCTATACAATACTCCAACTAAAAAAATTCAAGAATTCATCCCGCAAGATAAACAAAATGTCAAAATCTACACCTGCGGTCCAACCGTTTACAGCTTCGCCCATATTGGCAACTTCGCCGCCTATATTTACTGGGATCTTCTAGTACGTCTCATTAAGACTCACGGCTGGATCCCAAATCGTGTCATGAATATTACCGATGTCGGCCATCTCACTTCCGACGGTGACGAGGGGGATGACAAAATGGAAAAAGGGGCAAAAAGAGAAAACAAAACGGTTTGGGAAATTGCCGATTTCTATACTCAAGCTTTCTTTGATGACTTTTACTCACTTAATTTAATTAAGCCAACAAAAATTGCTCGCGCCACCGACTATATTAAGCAGGGACTAGCTCTCGTCCAAACCCTGATTGATAAAGGATTAACTTACGAGACCTCTGATGGTATTTATTTTGATACCAGTAAATTTTCCACTTATGCCGATTTTGCTAAATTAGACTTGAGCAACCTTAAAGCAGGCGCCCGTGTGGAATTTAACCCTGAAAAACGTAATGTTTCTGATTTTGCCATTTGGAAATTTATCAAAGATGGGGAAGATCATGCCATGCAATGGGATTTTCAAGGTCGTCCAGGCTATCCAGGATGGCATCTTGAGTGTTCTACTATTTCTCACACCGAACTAGGCGAAACAATTGATATTCATACTGGTGGGATCGACCATATTCCTATTCATCATACAAATGAGATCGCCCAATCCGAAGCCGCTTTCGGTTTACCTATGGCTCGTTTTTGGCTACACTGTAATTTTATTACCAGTGAAGGCCAAAAATTCAGCAAGTCTCTTGGTAATGCCTATACCATTCATGATCTTAAGGAGCGTGGATTTTCGCCACTTGACTTTAAAATGTGGATCCTCCAAGGTCATTATCAATCCGAACGCAACTTTACGCTTTCTGATCTTGAATCTTCTAGAATTCGTCGTCTCAAATGGAAAAATCAAATTGCTGAATTATTACAATCTAGCAATCCAGATCTTAATTTTAATAATCCAACAGTTCTTACAGAATTCATAAATAATTTACAGAACAAAAATTCCACACCACAAACCAAAAATTCGCAAGAGATCATCTCATTTGTAGACAATAACCTTAATTCCGCTGAGGCGTTTTCATATATTGATCAGCATCAGCTCACTCTGGATGATTGGGCTCTAGTTGATAATCTATTTGGTATTGGACTACTCACAGAACAATATTTCCCTGATGAGACCATAGTTAGCCTCATTCACACACGTCAGAAGGCCCGGCAGCAAAAAGATTTTCGAACTGCCGATCAGCTTCGTGAAGAAATTGAACATGCTGGTTTTGTCATTAAAGACCAAGCTGGCCAGCCAATTTGGCAATACTTAAAATAGCTTATTTCTTTTTCTTAAAAACTCGGCTATACTAAATAAAAAAACAGAGGAGGTACATGTCACGCACAATTGAGGTCGATACTAAAACTTTTATTCGCTTTTGGTTCGTTATTATTGCTTTTGCCGGTCTTGGCTATTTAATTTTCAAAGCTGCTAGTGGTCTTATCATTATCTTTATTTCAGCATTCTTAGCCCTAGCTTTGCGCCCCTTAGCTAAACTAATTGATAAAATAGATAAAAGGAAGGAACGCCCTAGACTCACTGCCATTATTGCTGTTCTCGTCGTCGTTCTTGGCTTCTCAACAATTGTAGCCGTCGTCGGACCAATGATTGTTTCTCAAGTTTCAATTTTTCTCGCCTCTGCTCCTCAAAAAATCTCTACTGTCATTGGCGAATTCAACCTAGATCGTATAGGTGAATATTTTGGCATTCCTGACCTACAAGCGCAACTTCTTGTGGCCCTACGTAATTTTTCCAATACTTTACTCAATAATCTCAGTGGTATTGCAATTAGTAGCGTCGGCACCATCGGTACCATTCTCACAAACATCATTCTTACTATCGTTCTCACCATCCTTTTTATGCTCGAAGGCCCAACCTTAGTGGAAAATTTTTGGCGCACTATCTCATCTTCTCGCAACGCACAAGCCACTCGTGTCTGGCATCGCGTCACTTCTAAACTAAGTACCGTAGTTGCCAAATACGTCTCTGCACAAGTTTTGATTGCACTGCTAGACGGTACTATTACTGCCATTAGTGTTTTTATTCTTTGCTTAATTTTTAGCGTCTCTGGCGGCATTGCTATTCCTCTAGGACTCATCTCCTTCCTCTTCTATCTCATCCCTATGTTTGGACCAGTCATCGCCTGTATCATCAATACCGTTCTCCTTTTCGTCAACTCCCCATGGGCAGCCTTCAGCTTCTTCCTCTTTTATCTCATCTATCAACAAATTGAAAACAACATTATAGCCCCTCGAGTCCAAGGTAAAGGTCTTGGCTTACCTCCAGTTATAATTCTGATTTCCATCATCATCGGTATGTATGCTTTTGGTCTTATTGGCTGTCTAATTGCTATTCCGATTGCCGGCTGTATCAAAGTTATTATTGACGAATATGCCGCGATTAAAAAAGTAATGGACGATTAAATTCATAGACTATTTAATCCGTCTATGACATAATTATTGAGAACTAATTTAAGGAGTATATTATGGAACAAGTATTACCATTTCTTGAAGGAATTTTTATGATCGCCACCACTGAAGGAGATCAGCCACATGTTCGTCCTTTTGACGCAGCCGGCATCCTTGATGGCAAATTCTACATTGGTACTAAAAATAATAAAAAAGTTTTTGCTCAGATTAAGAACAATCCAAAAGTTGAAATCTATGCAAAACACGACACCCTAGGTGCTCTCCGCATAACTGCCGAAGCTTATCCTGTTGAAGACGAAGCATTAAACCAAGCCGCATATGAGTCCACTAAAAAGGACTACGCAGGAAACGACTGTGCTGCTCTAGAACTTAAAAATGTTCACGGTACTATTCAAAATAAACTTGGCGAAGTAATCAATGTCGAATTCTAAATCCACTGCGTCAACCACAAACGTTAGACAAACTACTCTCATCTACCTCACGGCAATCTCCGCAGGTATTCTGCTAATTTCAAACTTAGCTGCCACCAAGCTTTGGAATATGTTCGGAATTGCCGTTGATGGGGGGATTCTTTGTTTTCCTATCTCATATATTCTTGGTGATATTATCATTGAGTTCTACGGAAAAAAGGTAGCTAAGTCCGTCATTTTCTCCAGCCTCCTTCTAAATATTCTTGCCGCCCTCGTCTTCTGGGCTGTCTGCGTTCTCCCTCCCTTTGCTGGTACTGAAGAGATGCAAAACTCCATTGTAAATGTCCTTGGTTTTGCTCCACGCATCATCATTGGCTCACTGACCGCCTACCTTTTCTCGCAATTTTCTAACAATTTTATTTTCGAGAAAATTAAGAAGAAAACCGGCTCAAAACTCTTCCTTGTGCGTGCACTTGGATCATCAATCGTTGCTCATTTTCTCGACAGTCTTGTCTTTGAAACCATTGCCTTCCTTGGCGTTCTTCCATTCAATGATTTTCTTAATCAGGCACTCTTTGCTTACCTCCTCGGCCTAGGTCTCGAATTAATTCTGTCACCAATCGAACTTCTCATTGTTGCCAAAGTTCGTCCATTTTTAAAGGATGAGGAGCAAAAAGTCAAAGAAGTCCAAATAGCAACGAAATCTTAACTGAAAGTTTGAATAATGTTTAGCTTCCAGATTGACCATAAAATTCCTGGCGCCCTTGGACGAGCCGGCACAATCAAAACTCCACATGGAGAAATAAAAACCCCAGCCTTTATGACCGTTGGCACCCAAGGCTATGTGCGTTTTCTTCAACCCGAAGACCTTGTAGCAATTGGCGCTCAAGCAATGCTTAGTAATGGTTATCATCTCCGCCGCACTTCTTTCGAAATTGCCAAGCAAAAAGGCTTATCAAATTGGTCTGGCTGGTCTGGCCCCACCCTCACCGATTCCGGTGGTTTTCAAGTCATGTCACTTGGCTCTGGACTAGGCAAAGTAGTCTCTATGGACAAAGAGCGTGGTGTAACCAATACAGCCCACAAAGAACGTCTTGCTCATGTCACCGAGGACGGAGTTCATTTTACCGATCCATTTGATGGCCAACCTGATTTTATTGGACCCGAAGAGTCAATGCAGATTCAATGTCGCATTGGTGCTGACATTCATATGGCCTTTGATGAATTAACTTCACTCGCCGATGACTATGACTACAACGTCGAAGCCTTAGCCCGTACCGAACGCTGGGCTCAACGTAGTCTCGATGAGCACTTTAAGTTACGAGACTCTCTTGGCTATCGCCAAAGTCTTTACGGAGTACTCCAGGGTGGTCGTTGGGAAGATCTTAGGCGTAGTACTGCCAAAAAACTTGGCGCCATGCCTTTTGATGGCTATGGACTTGGTGGCGCATTTCTTAAAGAAGATCTCTCTGAGATTCTTCGCTGGTGCAATGAGGAACTCCCAGAGCATAAACCTCGACACCTCTTAGGTCTTTCACACCCAGACGACATTTTAAATGGTGCCGAAATGGGGGCCGATACCTTTGATTGCGTGGCACCTACTAGGGAAGCACGACATGGCAAAATTTACACTAAATATGGTGATATTAATTTACGTAAATTTAAAGACTCAAATCTTCTACTTGACGAAGACTGTGACTGCCCTACCTGCCAAGCCGGTCACACCCGTGGCGAACTCCGTGACCTTTGGCGCTCCGGCGACGGGGAATTAAAGATAAAGTTTTATCGCCTCGCCTCCATGCATAATCTGCGCTTTATTATTCGTCTCACTGAACAAATTCGTGAAGCTATTTTAGAGGATCGTTTCCATCAGTTTAAGCAAGAATTCCTACGAAATTATTATACAAAATAGAAAATCCTAAATTATTTATGCTAAAATAAGGTAGTGGATAATCAAGTCTCTTTCATTCGAAGACACCCCCTACTAAAAGACATTTTTAGCCTGATTATTTTTGTCTTCTTTGTGATTCTTGGTACCTATTTTCTTAATACTTACATCATGCGCTCGTACAATGTAGTGGGCGCCTCTATGGAAAACACCCTGCATGGCAAAGATCGCCTAATCGTTAACCGTGCCGCTGTCTCACTCTCGCATTTTTTTGGTAAACCATACGTTCCAGAACGCGGCCAAATCATTGTCTTTCTTAATGGAGATGCTAGCGGCCCATTAACCTGTGGCGTCGAGGCCTCTATTCGCGACCAATACATCATTAAGCGTGTCATCGCTTTTCCGGGTGAGCGCGTTGTTGTAAAAGATGGTAAATTGACTGTTTACAATAAAGAACACCCTGAAGGTTTTAACCCTGACGAATCAACCAGAAAATCAGATCAAGATGGACCAAAAAAATATACCGCTGGCGAAGTCGACATGATCGTGCCTGAAGATGAAATCTTCGTTGCCGGCGACAATCGCGAAGGCACTCATTCCTACGATTCTCGCTATGGTCTTGGCACTATTCCATACTGCCGCATCATCGGCCCAGTCCTATTACGTCTCTATCCTTTTGATAAAATTCGTCTATTTTAGGTTATAATATTTATATATGTCAGATTATGTTTTAATACGTAAGGGGCGCAACATTATTAGTACGGTACTGCACGCCTTATTTAATCTTATTCTTGGACTTGGCTCTGTTTTTATTACTTTCTCAACAGCAAGCTGGATTCCAGGCGTTTTGCTAGTCATCCTTTCGAAATGGCGCATGTTCGCAGTACGCCCTCGCTACCTCTTTCTTAACCTCAAGTCAAACTTAGTCGACCTTATTGTTGGCTTCTCTTTCATCTTCATCACCTACTGTTCTGGCCCGACACTTCTACCCATTCATTTTATACTTGCTATTTCTTATTCCGCCTGGCTTATTGTCTTGAAACCCATGTCTTCTGAACGCGCCTCGGCTTTGCAGTCTCTTCTCGCAGTCTTCTTAGGCACCACAGCCACTACTCTTATGACTGCTACCGCTAACTCCGCTTTCCCGGTCCTTCTTAATTTTCTTGTCGGTTTTGCTGCAGCCAGACATGTGCTCGTCCAAGGTGATGACACCGACTTCACATTCTTGTCACTTATTATCGGTCTTCTTTTTACCGAAATCTCCTGGCTCTCCCAATCCTGGCTCATCGTCTATACTTATCGAGAAATCGGTTTTCTCCTTCCACAATCCGCTATTCTCCTAACCGCGCTCACTTTTCTTCTGGGCTACATTTTTAAAAATTACTCCAGTAACGAAGAATTCTCATTTTCAAAAATTGCCACCCCAGCTATCTTTTCAATTATTCTCATTGTTATCATCGTGCTGTGGTTTAGTAAGCCATTGTTCAACGTTTAATACCGTATAAAAAAGGAGGTAAAATATGACTAACGAGTCTCATTCAGACACTCAAAACAATAAATCAAAAAAGACAGAGCAGGAAACTGTAGACTATAAAAACCTAATTCAGCCAGTTGATCAAAATGCAACCAAAAAAGCTCAAACCAACCCATTAGTTGTATTATTAGCAGTCATCGCCCTTGCTAGTGGTCTCTATAGCTTACATCTAAATCACGCTCTTTATTCTGAACTTAATTCACATGTCTACAGCCCAAGCTCAAATGGTAATTCACTAAACTTCACCGAAGGCTCTATCGCCAGCGTAGCTAATTCCGTATCAAAAAGTGTTGTTTCAATCGTTACCAGCACCACCCAAAAATCACTCACAAGCTCCGAATCATCAGCAACTGCTGCCGGCACCGGCTTCATTCTTAGTAAAGACGGCTATATTGCTACCAACAAACACGTCGTCTCTGGCGCCAACAAAATTGGTGTCCTCCTCGATGATGGTACCGCTTTTGAAGATGTTGAGCTGATTGGTACGGACCCACTCAACGATTTTGCCATTATCAAAATTAAAGACGCCAAAGATCTTACACCTATTAAATTAGGCGACTCTAAGACTATTTCAGCAGGGCAACAAGTTATCGCCATAGGTAATGCACTTGGCGCCTATCAGAACTCTGTCACCTCTGGCATTATTTCAGGTAAAGGTCGTAGTCTCACCGCCACCGACTCTTCTCGTACCCAGATTGAAACTCTCTCCGATATGATCCAAACCGACGCCGCCATTAATGGGGGAAATTCCGGTGGTCCATTACTCAACGCTGCCGGAGAGGTTATTGGTATTAATACCGCCTACGCTAGTCAAGGCAACAACGTTGGCTTCGCCATCCCTATTTCCAGTGTTAAGGGTATTATTAATAATGTACTAAAGGGTCAAGGTTTTGAACGCGCTGTTATCGGCGTTCGCTATATCAACCTTACCCCCACAATTGCTAAGCAGAAAAAACTAGATATTAGCCATGGCGCATTAATTTCTTCTAGCAAAAGTAGTAATGCTATTATTCCAGGCAGTGCTGGTGATAAGGCTGGCCTCAAAGAAAACGATGTAATTACCTCTGTGAATGGTGTAGAAATTGGCGTCTCCGGTTCACTTTCTAGCTTAATTGGTGAATATTCCGTAGGTGACACTGTTACTCTTACGATCATTCGCAATGGTAAAACCGAAAATCTCGAACTAACGCTCACAGCTTATAAACAATAAATTAAAATAGACCCCTTAAGGGGTCTATTTTTTCCTAATATTCAAAACAGGTAATCAAGCCTTCGCTTCCAACATATTTGAATCCATAGCGCTTAGCATAACGAATAATTTTTTCGTGCTGACTCATATCAGACTCCAAGATTAAATATTTCTGATGTAAAGTTTTTTCTTCAAATAACTTTGCCCATTTTTTACGAACCTGACGAATCAACCTATAAATGAGTTCCAGTCCATTCTTCTCAGCGAACAATGCCACCGCTGGTTCATATTCAATTTCAGGCGACTGCCACTCCCATGCCCGATCCACATAAGGCAAATTTGCTATCATAATATCTGGGGCCGGCGCGTCATCCTTTACATTTGATAGTAAATCACCCGACGTCAAGTGTAAGTTTTTAGTCTTATATTGAGCAGCGTTCACCACCGCCACTTTCAACGCCTCTTTAGAAATATCTATGCCTATCACCTCTGCATTAGGACAAGCGAGTGCCGTTGAAACAGACACGCAGCCAGAACCTACCCCAACTTCAAAAATCAGCACTGGCGACATAATTTCCGTTTTTAACCTAGCATATTCTTCTTTTATTACCGGATTGTCTGGCCAACTTGGCTCAATGGCGCCAAATTTCTGTTTAATCAATGAGTCAAAAGTTTCGATCTTCTTTTTTAAAATATCACTATAAAACCGTACCGCAAGATCGACCATCACCTCAGTTTCCGGCCTAGGAATTAAGACATCTGGATTCACCTTAAATTTATGGCCATAAAACCACTTCTCGCCAGTAATATAGGCGAGTGGCACGTGCTGCGTGCGCAAACTCAGCATCCGGTCTGCGGTTTGCCTCTCTTTATCTGACAAAACCGACTCCTCATGCGTTACGAGATAAGTCCGATCGGCCGCCTTAAATACATTAGTTAGAATCAATTCTGCATCAATTGGATTAACTAAAGTCTTTGCCTGCGTTAGCCATCTTTTAATCGTTAACGCCATTTAGCCCCTTACTCCGCAATACCGTTTTCGTCACGAATTGCTTGCATCTCGTATTTTTTAAGTTCCGCTAAAATATCATCGAGATCACCATCCATTACCGCATTAATATTCGAACGCGAATAATGAATTCGATGATCAGTCACGCGGTCTTGCGGAAAGTTATAAGTCCTAATTTTCTCAGAACGGTCGCCAGTACCAATTAACGACTTTCGAGCTGCCGAAGCATTCGCCGCCTGTTCTGCACGCTTAATATCATTTAGGCGTGTACGGAGTACCATCATTGCTTTCTCTTTGTTCTGCCTCAATGATCGCTCATCTTGCATTGCCACAACGAGACCGGAAGGATAGTGCGTAATCCGAATTGCAGAGTTTGTCGTATTAACCGACTGTCCACCATGCCCACCAGAGTGATAAATATCGATCCTAAGATCTTTTTCGTCAATTTCAATTTCTGATTCTTTTACTTCTGGAAGAGCCACAACTGTTGCCGTCGAAGTATGGATTCGCCCCTGAGATTCGGTTACCGGCACACGTTGTACTCGATGAACACCACCCTCAAATTTAAGGCTGCCAAACGGCCTTTCACCAGAAATCTTCACTACTACTTCCTTAATTCCACCCGCCTCATTAGCATTTTCAGACATCAGTTCAGTCTTTAGTCCATGTTTTTCCGCATAACGCAAATACATACGATAGAGCTCGGCTGCAAATAGGGAAGCCTCGTCACCACCAGCTCCGGCTCGAATTTCCATAATCACAGGCTTATCATCATCTGGGTCTCTAGGAATTAATTTTTCCTCTAAACTAGTTGTTAATTTTTCTATCTCACTCTCTGCGTGCTCAATATCTGCCTTTGCGATCTCAGCAAAATCTGCATCACTAAGCAATTGTTCAGCTTCCACAATATTTTGTTTCAACTGTGTAATTTTTCCATCAATTTCAATAATTTCATTTATTTCTGCAAGTCGTTTCGATTTAGAAGCAAAATCCTCATTCATATAAGCGTTGGGGTCTGACAAAAAAAGCGTAACCTCTTCCGCCTCCTTTTTCAAACTCTTGATTTTTTCTTCCATCTATTCTCCTCACAAAACCTGATTCTATTTACTTATATTTTAGAAAAATTAACATTATATAGAAATATTTTAACATATTTTAATCAGTAAAAATATACCTCCGTAACACCCAAGCATTCTAATATAGTTAACTTGGTGGGGCTCAATTAACCAGGTTTTAACAGAATACAGCAGTGAAAACTTACGGAAAAGTTGTGAGTTGATATTATAATACTTAATATGAAACCAGAAAAAACACAAAATAATATACCTAAAAAAGCAATTAGTAAACCAAATGTTGTTAGTCTTATCTTTTTTATAATCATTGTGATAATTTGGGTACCACATACGTTGCCAATTTTTACAAATACAGCAAGTACGCAGGTTTTTGCCGCTATTTTCCTTGCTCCACTTGCAATTGTGGGATTATTCTTAGCCTATAATTCTGGCATTGCATTAGCCAAATACAACTATGGTCGGGTTGTAAAAGGTAATCTGTTTTTGCCATACCTTATATTAGTAGCTGTCCATATTGGATGCGTAGGAGGATGCCTAATTCGTGAGTTGACTTTGGCAGGCTATCCGTTTAAGTTGTGTTTTGATCATTGCAGCCAGATTAAAATGACAACAGCCGTTATGGCGTATTCTATAGTTTCGACTGTACTATTTTTACCAGCTTATTGCGCTATATACCGTTATCGTAGATGGGTGGTAAAGTATAATCTCCCTAAGCCAGTTTAGATTATTTGCAGTTGATTGGGGATTTAACAGACAAAATTATAGAGGCAAATTGCGATTTTTGGCACGTATTTGTCGTAAAAATGGCATAAAAATAGCCCTCTATTTTAATAAGGGATTTAACAGACACTTATAGATTACAGAATAGATAAAAATTATTATATAAACCGTTTGGTGGGTCTTACTGGGCTCGAACCAGTGACCTTACGAATGTGAATCGTACGCTC
>ERZ773003.77-NODE-77-length-80004-cov-4.909205_pt1 | contig 80004 bp, 67 predicted proteins | sample MGYA00580668_ERZ773003 | MGnify/ENA primary metagenome ERZ773003 (study PRJEB29015, sample SAMEA2738002) | human oral metagenome | biome: human oral; feature: human-associated habitat; material: dental | place: China | collected 2126 ...
TGAAATATTGAATTTTCAATGTACTAACCCCATTTGGGGTGTGGGAAGTTTGAGTAAAAAATTAACTTCACGGATTCAGGTTTATCTTATTTAACTTTATCCATACTGCAGCTTTTGTACTGTTTTGATGAAGATGAAAATCCGCCTAAACTGTAAATTAAATTCTTCTTTCTCTTATTATGTAACCGTCTTTATCTCTTAAAAGTCTCTTAGGCATCTCCCATGCAAAGTGATCCGTATGCAACACCTGATGCGCCTTATGAGAATTGGGAGTTCCGAAGTAATTCTTATAAAGAGTCTTGATATCCGGATTTTCATGTGAATGACGGATATTGGCATTCTTATCAAGGAAGTAAAGTTTTTTTCCTCTTGTAAATGCAAGCTCTTCACCGTCATGTATAGGCTGTCCTCCACCGCCTACACAACCTCCGGGACAAGCCATGACCTCTACAAAGTCGTATTTTTTCTCTCCACGATCGATCTCTTCTATAAGCTTTCTGGTATTGGCAAGACCATTTACTACCGCAATATGCAGATCAATATCATTTAAGCTGAAAGTAGCTTCGGTAAGTCCCGTTTCTTGAGACTGTGCCCTTACCACCTTAAATGCATCCGGCGGACAGTTTTCTCCCATAAGTGAATAATATGCGGTTCTAAGTGCAGCTTCCATAACTCCTCCGGTAGCACCGAAGATTATACCCGCTCCGGTAACATCATGGAAAAGTCTGTCCGGTTGTGCATCGGAAAGTGTCTTTGGCAATATGTGGAAAGCTTTGATCATTCTTACAAGCTCTCTTGTAGTAAGTACGCAGTCTGTGTCATGTCCTGCATATTCCTCAAAGAAAAACTCCATATTGCGCTCACCCTTCTTAGCCACGCAAGGCATTACGGCAACTGAGTATATATTCTCAGGATCCACTCCTATTTCCTTGGCAAAATGAGTCTTCATAACCGCACCGAACATTTGCATAGGAGACTTTGCAGATGAAAGCTGCGCAGTAAGGTGTGGGTAGTTACTCTTTAAGAAGCGCACCCATCCCGGGCAGCAGGAGGTAAACATGGGCTTTTCCTTAAGCTCACCGTTGGAAAATCTTGCTATAAACTCACTTGCCTCTTCCATTATCGTAAGGTCTGCGGAAAATGCCGTATCAAATACATAGTCTGCACCTATTTTCCTAAGTGTATCAAATATCTTTCCTACCGTAGCCTCGTCGGGAGCAATTCCAAGCTCCTCGCCCCAAGCAGTCCTGACAGCCGGTGCTACCTGCACTACTACGACCTTCTTGGGATCGGCTACCGCTTTCAAAAATTCTTCGGTATCATCTCTTTCTTTAAGAGCTCCTACAGGGCAGTGGGTTATGCACTGTCCGCAAAGCGAACAATCCGCTTCGGCTATAGTTCTTGACCCCGACACATTGATAGTAGACCTTGCACCGGTACCTTCAAGTGCCCATATACCAAGACCTGCAATCTTATCACAAACCTGAACACAGCGCATACATTTAATACATTTTTGAGAATCCCTTATAAGCGGAAAACTCCTATCCCATTCTTGGAATTCAAGACGCTCTCCATATGGAATGTCCGTTATATTCAAATCATTGGCAAGTGTTTGAAGTGAGCAGTTTCTGCTTCTTACACAGGTCGCACATTTACAGTCATGTTGTGAAAGTATCATCTGCACAGTTCTTCGTCTTGCAAGCCTTAGTCTGGGGCTGTTGGTATATACGACCATTCCCTCCTCAACAGCATTGTTACAACTGGTCATAAATTTATCTTTGCCCTCAATCTCTACTATACATACTCGGCAGGCTGCGATTTCATTTATCTCTTTTAAAAAACAAAGATGTGGGATAGGTATACCTGCGCTATAAGCGGCATCCATTATAGAGGTTCCTTCGGGTACAGTTATATTTCGTTCGTCTATTGTTAAGTTTACCATATATGCTCACGACCTCCTTTAAATATTCCAAAGCCGAAGTGGTCGCATCTTAAGCAGCGACCGGATTCTTGGCAAGCCTCTTTTTTGTTCATACACATTTCCACTCCATTGAAGTCCTTAACTCTCTCTGAAGCCTCTCTTTCTATAAGCTCGACCCTTCCGCAGGCAAAGTGATCTTCTTTATTTGGAATAGGAATATTTACATCACAGGTAATTTCATGTTTATAGCCTAAAAATTCATCTATATTCGCTGCCATAACCTTTGCCGCAGCAATAGCTTTTATAACTGTAGCCGGTCCTGAAGCACAGTCTCCTCCGGCAAATATACCCGGCAGTCCTGTAAATCCACCGTTAGGCATGGTAAACATCTTGCCTTTTTGTATAGGGATTCCTTCATCCTCATAATACTTGGTTTCAATGTTTTGTCCTATAGCCACTATAAGGGTTTCACAGGGAATAAACTCTTCAGGTTCACCGCTTGGTACAACTGCCGCCCTGCCATCGGTGATTTTTGATATCATCTGCGGTGTGACCCATATTCCCTTTATATGTCCGTTTTCTATCTCAAGCCTTGACGGAGCCTTAAGAGTAAGCATTTCCACGCCTTCTGCCAAAGCACCTTCTATTTCGGCAGGAAGTGCAGTCATATCCGCTATTCTTCTTCTGTATACACAACTTACCTTTTTGGCACCAAGCCTTACCGCTGTCCTTACTGCATCCATCGCAACATTACCGCCGCCGATTATTGCAACATTATGACCTGTAAGATCATCATATTTTTCTATTCCTACATTTCTGAGGAACTTGACCGCAGACATAACTCCCTTGGCATTCTCTCCTTCAAGCCCTAGCTTTTTATCTGTAGATGCTCCTATGGTAATGAGGATAGCATCATACTCTTTCTTTAAATCAGGCAACATAAGATCTACACCCAGTTTAAGACCGTGCTTTACCTCTACACCTGTCGCCACTATTGCATCGGTGTCTTCTTCAAGTCTGTCTTTTGGAAGACGATAGTTAGGTATACCGTATCTTAACATACCTCCAAGTTTGGGAAGCATCTCGTATACTGTTGTCTGATGTCCCATTATCTGCAAATAATAAGCTGCGGAAAGTCCGGAAGGACCGCCACCTATCACTGCAACCTTTTTACCGGTTGAAGGTCCGCACTTTGGAGGTGGAACCTTACCTGCCATATCGGCTGCAACTCTTTTGATACCCCTGATATTTACAGCGTCATCAACCATATTTCTTCTACACTTTGCTTCACAGGGATGTTCACAAATAAATCCACAGGTCGTAGGAAAGGGATTATCTTTTCTTATAAGCCTTATCGCATCGGCATAACGCCCCTCTCGTACAAGTGCAAGATAGCCCGGTACATCCACATGTGCGGGGCAAAGGGCTACGCAGGGCACAGGCTGTCTTGTCATACAGTTACAACGACCGTTTCTTATATGCTCCTCAAAATCGTCACGACAGATAGTTACAGTCTTATACACCATATTGGCAGCTTCATAGCCGATAGCACAATCGGCGGTTTCGGATATTGACTTGGCGGTTTCTTCAATTAGGTCTATCATTTTAATATCCGCTTTTCCGTTAAGCACATCCGTTATCATGTGCTTAAGATTCAAAAGACCTACACGACAGGGAACGCATTTTCCGCAAGTCTGAGAATGGCACATCTCTATAAAGGCTCTTGTGATATCAACCGGACACAGTCCCGGAGGACTTGCCTCTATTCTTTTATCCAGAGTCCTGTATAGGTCTTCAATTACAAGTGTCGCTCTATCCGGTGTAAATATTTCCAAACGGCTCATCTTACTACCTCCTCTGACTTGATCCGATATAATATTCAGCTTACCGGCATAATGATATTCAACACATTCGTGACTGCTTAAGTATGTTATAGAACATGAAAATTACGCTCACTTTAAATATCATTTGCTTTGCCCGTCAGCATATACAATTTGTAATATTATACAAGCACATGAAAAAATAACAATTCGTACTACCAAACTGTATTGTATCTTAATAAATACATTTTATAAAATACTTGGGTAAAAATCAATGATAGTTAAAAAAGAAACAAAAAATACGAATAAAAAACCCATAGAATTGATAATTGTTATTAATTGTATCTAAAGAATACTTGTCAAGTAGTTATATATATGATATATTTTTAAAGTAAAAAATATACATTAATTACAATGTGTTTTAGGCTTAAATTTTTATTACATAGCTTATAAATCATTCACTTTATGTATTGTTGTATACAAAAATAAACTTGGTAAAATAAAAAACAGTATTTTTTATTTGTTACTATTTGTAATATTTATAATATTATAATCATTCATCCGTGTAGTTTACAATTACCCGGAGCTGATAACAGGATTTATCTGTGCTTATCACCATAAATTTTATTTATCGGCTTTTATGAACTTACATTTTTATCGGTAGCTACCAATAGAACAGTTCTAAAATACTGCTTAGCCTTTATATCCTACAGATATATTTAGCGAATGATTTTAGCCGGAAATTAATTTTAAGTTTGAGGCATATGTAAAAAATAAAGGAGGTATTATGAAAAAACATATATTATCATTAGCCTTAGCTCTTATGATGGGATTATCACTTAGTGCCTGCTCAACTAAAGATGCCGCACCTACTGATGCATCTTCGGTTTCTTCAGAGGCACAGGCTGCTTCCGAGCAGGAAAGTACACTGTCTGAGTCAAGTTCCTCAAGCGAGAGCAAAACAAATACCGGTGCAACAGTTAGACTCGGAGGTCTTAAAGGTCCTACAACAATAGGTCTTGTCAAACTTCTTGATGATGCGAAAAACGCTGACACCGCAAATTCATACGAATTTACAATGGGTACTATGCCCGATGAAATAGCACCGAAACTTCTAAGCGGTGAACTTGATATAATTGCAGCTCCGGTAAATATGGGTTCAGTACTTTATAATAAGTCAAACGGCAAGATAAGAATGCTTGCAATAAATACTCTCGGAGTTCTTTATGTCGGAGCTAAGGGAAATGAGGATATAAAGAGTATAGCAGACCTTAAGGGCAAAACTATATTTGCAACCGGCAAAGGTGCTACTCCCGAATATGTAATCAGCAAACTTCTCAGTGCCAACGGTATTGATGTAAGTAATGATGTGACGATTGAATGGATGAGCGAACCTACTGAGGTTCTCGCCGCAGTGAAGAATAATGAAAATGCAGTAGCTGTCTTACCACAGCCCTTTATGACAGCTGCCGAAACTCAGGTGGAAGGCTTTAAGAGTGTGCTTGACCTTACTGCGGAATGGGATAAGTTAGGGGATGCGGGAAGGCTTGTAACAGCAGGATTCTTCACTACTGACGATTACCTTGAGAACAATAAAGAAGCTGTCAACGCATTTTTAGAAGACTATCAAAAATCAGCCGCTTGGGTCACCGATACAAAAAATGCCGAAGAAGCAGGTAAGCTTGTTGAAGAGCATGACATAGTAAAAGCCCCTATAGCACAAAAGGCAATTCCGTTTTGCAATATTGTAAGTATAAGCGGCACAGACATGAGATCTGCTACCGAAGGATACCTGTCAGTACTTAATGAATTTGATCCGGCATCTATCGGAGGCAAATTACCTGAAGAGAATTTTTATTATGTTAAACCTACCGAATAGCAAAAAAAGAATTGTAAACTTTGCAGCAGTGCTTTTAGCACTGCTGTTTTGGCAAATATTAGCACTTGCGGTAAATGAAGAACTTATAGTACCTTCGGTTTTTAAGGTGGCTAACAGATTTTTTTCTTTATTTTTAGAAAAAGACTTTTTCTCTACCGTATTATTTTCTCTGACAAGAATATTTGTCGGATCTTTTATCGGAGTAATGACGGGAATAGTACTTGGAATAGCTGCCGGTAAGTATGAGCCGATCAAGATCATCTTTAATCCTTACTTTGTTGTTGCCAAAAGCGTTCCGGTAGTTTCATTTATAATAATTTTGCTTGTTTTCTTACCTTCAAGGAGGCTTTCGATATTTATTTCCGGGCTTATTGTATTTCCTATTATTTACTCCAACACTCTTATAGGATTTAGACAAACGGATAAAAAACTTCTTGAGATGGCAAAAACATTTAAGTTAAGCCCCTTAAGTAAACTTAAGTTTATTTACCTTCCCGCTCTTTATCCTTATTTTATATCCTCGCTTACCACAGCCTGCGGTAATGCATGGAAGGCAGGGATCGCCGCCGAGATTCTGGCGCTGCCTGACGGCTCTATAGGAAATAAATTATATAAGTCCAAAATATACTTTGAAACTGCAGATATGTTTGCTTGGACTATAGTTATCGTTTGTCTGAGCTTCATATTTGAAAAATTAATCATAATGACGGTAAAGTATGGATTTAGATTGATAAAAAAAGATAAGTAATGCTTTATACAGGAGTTAAATAATGGAAAACCGAGTTATAAAAGTAAAAAATCTTTACAAAAGCTATGAGGGCAGGTATGTATTAAAGGACTTTTCCTGTGACTTTAATATAGGGGAGACTACAGTCTTAGCCGGTAAATCAGGAAACGGTAAAAGTACCCTGCTCAATATTATACTTGGACTTGTAAAGGCTGATGCCGGAAGCGTTGAAGGAATGCCTGAAAGAGTCGGAACAGTATTTCAAGAAGACAGGCTTTGTAAAGATTTCAGTGTAAAAACCGCCATCCGCATGGTAATGGATAAACCGGCACTTAAAAAATCCAAAGCTTCAAAGGCGGATGAGTATATAGCCGTTCTCTTAGAAAGACTTGAACTAAAGGGTTTTTTAGAAAAAAAGGTCTCGGATCTTAGCGGTGGCGAAAAACGCCGAGTTGCTATTGCCCGTATGATAGCTTACTTTCCTGAAATATATGTACTTGACGAGGCACTGAAAGGACTTGATGGACATACCAAATATAAGGTCATGGAGGTTCTTAAGGAAGAAACTAAAGGCAAAACGGTAATAGCTGTTACACATGATAGGGATGAGCTTAAGTTTTGGGGCGGCAAGGTCGTGGAGGTATCAACATAAACCGTTAAACTATCTTGCCAAAGAACAATCTGAGAACACCGGTACTTGCTTTATCAAGCCGTCAGGTGAAGATAAAGCTTAGTACCGCTGCGAGACTTTAGTTAGCGGGAGCATGTCCAAGGCAAGATATGTTTATAACAGTTTATGTAATAGACAAACCATTATTGTTACATCATCCCCACTCTTGCATTAAAAGAAAATCTCTTACATTCTTATGTTTGATACCGTCTCTGCTCATATCAAAATCATCCATAGAAACTACATATTTGGGGTAGTTATCATTAATTTCCTTATATACATCAAATTCTCTGTCTATTGTCTCCTGTGAGGCAAGCAGATAACTTACTTGAATATAAAGTTTTTCGCCTCTTTTTTTACACACAAAATCAACTTCCTTATCTTTCTCCTTTCCCACTCTTACCTCATAACCTCTTCTAAGCAATTCCATAAAAACAATATTTTCAAGAACAAGGTTAATATCTCTTGTATTTCCACCAAAGACAGCCTCTCGTATACCATGGTCGACAATATAGTATTTTTCATTAAAGCTGAGAATTTGCTTGCCCTGTAAATCCTGACGCTTTACTTGATAAAATAAAAATGCATCACAACAATAATTGATATAATTTACGATTGTTTCAACTGCAACTTTGCGTTGCTCATTCTTAAAAAACTTGGCAATAGAGTTTGCAGAAAAGGTACTTCCTACATTTGCAATAATATATGTAATAATTCTTTCCAAAAGATCTATATCTCTGATCTTGTTCCTCTTTATAATGTCCTTAAGCAAAACCGAATTAAAAATATCCGTCAAATATTGTCTTGTCGGCTCTTCTTTATACCTAATATTGCTAAGGTATGGCATACCTCCGAATGTAAGATAGGTTTGGAAATAAGTTCTTAGCATTTCATCCGACATTTCTTTTTTATATATAGATATAAATTCTGCGAAAGAAAAAGGGTATATAACAAACTCAACATATCTTCCTGCCAGATAAGTAGCAAGTTCTCCCGATAATAATTTAGCATTGGATCCGCTTATATAAATATCACAATCCAAACTTACACGCAGTGAATTAATACACTTTTCCCACTCCTCAACCTCTTGAATTTCATCAAAAAAAAGATATATCTTACCCTGTATATCAGCAGCCCGTTTAATAATCTCATCATGCAAAACTCTTGCACTTTGCAAATGACTATAGCTCATATTCTCAAAATTTATGGAAATAAATTGAGACTGATTTACTCCCGACTCAATCAGTTCATTTTTAATTAGCTCCAACATAACAGACTTGCCGCTACGGCGTATACCTGTTATGACCTTAATAAGCTCGGAACCGATAAAGGGACGGATGCGATGCATATATAATTCTCGCTTAATCATAGACAATAGCCTCCTTTCCTATCATTTAACAACAACTATAACACATCTATATCTGATAAACAATAATAAAAAACCGATTTTATCAGTTATAGCTGATAAAATCGGCAAATATGCTATTTGTTTAAGTTATAACTTAACCCTTGCCCAATTACCGTACACTCTTTCCTTAAATCCCTCCTTATCCTTTACCCTCGGTAAATTAAGCACTGCATTATAATCTTCCTTTGTACTTAGCTGCAAATACCCTCTCTTTAGATCCTCCTTGGAAAGTTTATACTCTCTTACATCATCTTCAAAAAGTTCAGGATAAAACATATAACAGGCAGCGGTAACATCCCAGTTATAAAACCCATGTATACCGTATACATCTTCATTATAATCAAACCAATATGCAGTCTTATTAAGTATATAATTTCCTATATCTCCCGACTGTTTAAGCCTCTCTCTGTACTCCTTAAGTTCAAAAAGTACACTTAGGCAATTATTTCCGCTTAGGATATTCACCCTTTGCATATTGGTAAGTACTTCATAAGAGGAATTATAGTCTATAGAAAAGTTAAGCTCGTCCATTTTCTTCTTCTCGAATATCAAATCTTCAGTAATTCCCCCCATTAGATATATAGCCTTTACATTCTTATAAAAGTCCTTATCATACTTATAAGCACCGGCTATATTGGTAAGTGAGCCTGTAGCCAATATCTCAAGCTCCCCCTTATAAAGCTTTGCCATATCGGCTATATACCTTGAAGCCTCGGACTCATAATCAAGTGGAGTAAGCCCTCCTTTATACACTCGGATGTCAGTTCTTGAAAGTTCCTTTACAAACTTAAGGGTATTCTCATATACCCTTTCAGTTTCATTATTGCCAAAACAATTAGTAACTCCAAGCAGATCGGCTTCCTCACAGGCTAATAAAAAAAGCAAACTAAGCCCGTCATCCACATCACAGCCTTCTATTCCTATAGTATTGTCACAATCATATATCATCTTTCTTTTCATACGCAAACCTCCATTAAAGAGCATTATACTTTCTTCTCCCAAAAAAGTACAATCTTAGTAAAAAGACTTTATCTTTGACAAACACTACATTTAATTTATCAGTTCCTGCTACAGCTTCTAAAATGATTAGCGAGCCGGAATATACAATTTTAAGTTTAGAAACTGTCAATCCCATACCCCTATATTTCAAGAGGTATGGGATTTAATTATTGAGGTTTCAAATTAAAGCATACATTTATATTACAATCAGTTTTATAATAACCTCAATAGCTGTGCTATAAAAAAACAAGCTTACAAAAGCACCGGTTCAAATACCTCCTCATTGACCTTGATTTTTACATAATCACCTGCTTTAAGCTCAAGGCTCTTAAACTCTTTATACGCAAGCCTTACAAGATATTCCTTATCCCTTTCAAGCAGCAGACTTACAAACTCTCCCGTATAAACCGTCTCTTTTATAAGATAACCCTCATCCGATTTTGAGCTTACCGAAAGCCCTCCCGGTCTTAGCATAAGACTGTACTTACCCTCAGCTTTATCTGTATTAAAACTTATTATCTCGCTTGTAAACTTTCCGTCCTTTACCTCTCCGTCAAAGTAGTTAAGCTCGCCCATAAACTGTGCAACTTCCTTGCTCTTTGGTCTTGAAAAAATATCAAGAGGAGTGGCGTATTGCAATATAGTGCCTTCTTTCATCAGTGCCACCTTATCGGAAAACTTCATAGCCTCTTCCTTATCATGGGTAATCATAATCGTAGTTATCTTATTTTCCTTGTGCAGTCTCTTTACAAGGTTTCCCATGTCCTTTCTCAGACTTTCATCAAGCCCCGAAAAAGGCTCATCAAGTAACAGTAACTTGGGATTGGCTCCAAGCGCCCTTGCCAGAGCCACTCTTTGCATCTGACCTCCTGAAAGCTGTGATATTTTCCTTTTTTCAAAGCCTGAGAGCCTGACCTGCTCAAGTAAAACCTTGACCCTTTCTTCTATATCTTTTTTATCCATTTTTTGAAGTTTCATGGAAAATGCAATGTTTTGCTCCACATTCATATGCGGAAAGAGCCTAAGGTCTTGAAAAACTATCACAGTCTTTCTTTTTTCAGGGCTTAAACCTGAGATGTCATTTTCATCTATACTGATGCTGCCTGAGCTTATATCTACAAGACCGGCTATACTTTTTATAAGAGTGGTCTTTCCGCAACCGCTGTTACCAAGTATGGACACGAACCCTCCACTCTTAATGTCAAGATTTATGTCCTTTAATATATGATTTTTAGAAAGGCTTACATTTAAGCCCCTTATGCTTAAACTCATAATTTATCATTCCAATCAATTAAAATATTCTACCTTATTTCCCTTGCTTACCGCCTTTGCCAAAGTCTCAAATATAAAAAACACTATTACGGTGATGCCTAAAAATATCACTGCATATATACTGGCAAAGTTTCTTTCTCCGCTTTGCATATAAGGCACCATAACCACCGAGAAAGTCTTTATATTGCCCCCTCCTATAATGAGTGTAAGAAAATACTGACTTATAGAAATAATATAAGACATGGTAAAGGCTGAAAGAACCGTAGGCAGTAAATTCGGCAAGGTTATACAAAAAAACGCAAAGACAGGTCTTGCACCAAGCACTCTTGCCTGCTCTTCAAGCCCCTTGCCAAGAGCCTTAGTTCCCTCTTCCAAAAGTTTATTGGCATAGGGCAGGGAATAAATTATATGGCAAAGAATTACACCGCTAAGTGTACCTCCAAGTCCCATTCGCAAAAGCAATATCTGCACACCCATACCGAAAACCGTAGTCGGCACTAAAAATGGAGCAAGCATGACAAAGGACATAAAAGCCTTGCCCTTAAACTCAAAAAAGCACATGGCTCTTGCACTTAGTACGGCAATAGTTACCGAAATCAAAGAAACCACTGTAGATATTAATATACTTACCGCAAATGTCTTTGTCAGGTCATCACTTTTTATTACTATGCTGTTAAAGGCTCTTAATGAGAGGTGCTTTGGAAACACATCGGGCCAAACATACCTTTCCGTAAAAATCCATACAAACAATGTCAGTATAGGAAATATTATTACAAAGGCAAAAAGGTATATTATAAGTTTTTTTGCTAAGTTTTTGCTCATATTATTTTGCCTCCTTAGCAGTCTTTTTAAGCAATATAAAATAAATAATTGCCGCAAACATGGAAATAACTATAAGTATCCCGTTGTATGCCATGGCATAAGGTCTTAACCTAAGATCAGGCTTTTGAAATTCTATATAAGCCATTATAGGCAGTGCCTTAGGTACGGTAGCACCCATTAAAAGCGGCAGTTCGTATGCGCCCAAAGAATAGGCAAAGATTATCAAAAATGCACTTATTATTGTGTTATAACAAAGCGGTAAAGTAATCTTAAAAAAAGCCTCTACCCTGCCGGCACCTAAGTTTACCGCCGCCTCTGCGAGTTTAGAACTTACCGCAGACATTAAACTTATTATAAAATAAATCACAAAGGGAACTTCCTTCCAAAGATATGCCAATATTACTCCGGCACCTGCCTTATCAAAAATAATCAAGGGAAAATTGCTTTGTTCTTTTATAAATCCTAATTGATAAAGAATTCTTGCAAGCAGACCGTTTTGTGAAATAATATTTACAAGCATAAGTGCCACTATTACATGAGGTACGAGTATGGGTATCTTGGTTACACTTAGCATAAACCCCTTATCTTTTCCGGTATAAACCATGCAAAAGCAGATCAATATTCCCAGTATTACTGAAATAAGAGAGGATACGAAGGCTATTTTAAGACTGTAAAAAATAGAATCAATAGTGTCCTTTCGCATAAATATTTCAGTATAGTATTTGAAAGTAGGCTTATATAAATTAAAAACCGGAACCACACCAAAACTTTGTGTGATTCCGATTCCTATGCCTACTAAAAATATTATCCCTACAAAGATTTGAGGTAATAATAATAAATAGGGCTTTATATATTTCATATTATTTTCCCACTACTTCTTCAGCCCAGATTTCTTCTATTATAGGAACCAGACCTGCAGGCATTTCAGGGAGTCTTTTTGATAAAAGCTCATCCTGAGTTATAACACCCTTACCTATATCAACATCATCAAATGTCTTCTTTTGCTCATCACTTAATTTGCTGTAATCTACTACCGGAATAGTACGGAGTGTCTTATATCTTTCCGCCTGTACCTCCGGAGACATCATCTCATTGATTGCAACCTTTGCAGCGGCAACATTACCTGAGTTACCCGCTATAGCTATATAGTTTGTATTACCTATAGTTCCCTTGTCAAACTGGAAACTTCTTGTTGTTTCGGTAAATGTACCGTCTTCTATATTGGCAGCAACTCCGAATGCCGCATAAGACATTCCCATAACGAGTTCTCCGTCTACATACATATTCTTCATGGTCGGCTCCTTATCAGGGAAGGTCTTTCCTTCATTCCAAAGATAAGGATTAAGCTCTCTTAAGTATTCTAAAGCAGGCTCTATAGCTTCTTTTACCTTTTCCTTATCTTCAGGCATATTGGCAAACTGCTCATAACCTACGATATCGTAAATAATATTTCTTACAAAGGCTGAACCTGTAAAGTCAGGAAGTGCCGGATAAGTTACCTTACCCTTGTACTTTTTAGCAAATTCTAAAAGCTCCTCTGTGTTTTTCGGTGTTTCGGGAGTTATAGCGCTGTCATTATACATAACAAGCTGAGCCTTTCCGTAAGGTGCTTCATAGCCTTCTACAGGGAATCCGAAGTCATACTGCACTTCCTTTTCATCAGCATTGATGTACTGCTTAAAATTAGGAAGTTCAGAGGTAAAGGGTCCGTATAAAAAGTTATTTTCCTTTGCGGTCTTAAAATTCTCTCCGTTTATCCAGATCATATCCACATCACCCTCTTTTACTCCGGCTGCATACTCTCCGGAAAGCTGGCTTAGGACATCTTCAACATTCATTGCAACTCTTTTAAGCTTGATATCATACTTTTCTTTAAGTCTGTCGGCATAATATCCGTCTATCCAAGTATTTAACTTGTCATCTCCGCCCCACATATAAAATGTAAGCTCCGTACCTCTTGCAGCCTCAACCAAGGCTTCAAAATCACTGCTCTCACCGTTACTTTCAGCCGCTGCACTACTGCTCTCATCCGCCTTGGAAGCCTCTGTACTTACCTCAGTCTGAGCTGCAGTCTCGCTTTTAGCTGCACAGCCGAATGCACTAAGTGAAAAAGCTGCAAGCATAATACTTAATAATATTCTTTTTTTCACAATAACCTCCTATGTATATCATTTTTTAACAAAAAATATATCAATACTTAATTTATCATAAAATATAGGCTTTGTATATACATTTTGAAAGACAAATGACTTCAACCTACTTACCTTTCATTTTATAAGGTAATGTACTTCTAACTTTCTTATCAATGATGGTTGGTCGGGGAGTTGGCAGCATAAACAATGATAATAGTTTGTGATTATAGTTTATAAAAAACTCCGTATAATTCAATCATACTAGCAACCCTTTCTCAAAGCTTCGACAAATTCACACAGACTGCGGAACTCGCTTGTCCACCAAAAAACGGTGGACTGACGCTCAAACAAGTCCTCGTCTGTGGAATTTGTATCTCGCTTTATCAAAAGGGTTAACCGCTAAAAAGATTGAATTATACGGAGTTTTTTATCTTCCTCGCCGTATCCCATTGGTAACATAAACAATAGCTATTTATCTACCAATCAACGCTTAAGTCTCCTATCCTGCAAATAAAATCCCTTCAAACACTTCATTGATAGGAAGTCCCTGTATAGTATAACCGTAGCCCATTTCATCGTCATGAGTCATAGGTATCCTGACTGTTCTGCCGTCTAAAAGCTTATAGTCGGTATATGAAGTTGAGTCCGTCTCATAAGGATAGAAGTGTGTACCGGAAGGTATGGTAGTGTTTTCAGTAACTTCACCATTTTCAGATAAAACACTGACTGACAGATCTACTTTTGAAACAAAATCAAGTTTTGACTCTACCTTATAAACACTGTTTAGTGCTTTGAATTTCTCATCGGTACCAAATTCATATATATTGCTTACAGAAACAGTGCTGATCGTATATATTCTGTTTGAGAGCAGTATCTTTTTAGGATTGTATGCAATTAAGCCTACAGCAGAAAAGTATGGGTAGGGTTCAAATTCAGTATCTGATACAATCTGAAGTTTATTAAGGTCAAGCACACGAACAATGTTTCCGTCATTGTCACCTCTTTCATTAAACATCAAATAATTTTTATCATTGACCCTTGCAAATAAAAACTCCTCTATAGAGTAGCCTGACAAATCGCCGGCGTCTATTTTGTTGACATTACCGTCTATGTCAACGATATACTCATTTATACTATAGGTCTGTGCATCGATACTTGTATTTAGCTTTATATGCTCAGGAGTCTTATCACCGTTTAAGTCATAATAAAACTCACCGTTTGGGGCTACACTAAAAGCAAATTCTACAGGCTCTGCCACATATTTTTTATTATAAAGCTCAGGGTATTTGGAATAAGGTATATCGAACTGTATAAGCTTGGTGTAAGAAACGGAATCCTCTGTAACTTCTACAGGTGTAAATATACTTACTCCGTTATATCCCAAAGTCCATGCTATCGTTTGGTCAGCCGTATAGTCATTTTTGCCGCTTGCTTCATCGGCTATCATACTCTTTACCCTTGATTTGAATTTATCCGGGTCTTTTATTAATGTATCAAGCGTAAAATCGGAGTAGATCTTATCAAAATCAAAGTTAAGGTTCATTATGTCGGACAAGGCTATCTTCTTGCCTGTTTTACTGTCATAGGTAACTGATGACAGCAGACTCAAATCATTGTAATCACCATACGCTTCTTCTTGTAAAAATATGCTTAAGATTCTGTTATCGGCACGACTTACAATATAATTGTTTTCGTAATACATATCTTCATCGGCGTTTTTTTCGTAAGAAGTCTTAGATTGAGTATTTAGCTTATCAATAGCCTGTGCAAGCTTATCGTAGCCTGTACTGTTAAGATTAAGCTTATTGTAAGTACCCTGTTTTTGTGAAGTATTTACAATGTCCAAACTTACATCAAGGTCCAGAAACTCAAAATCACCGTAATCAACTACCTCCTCTTCATCTTCTTCCTCCACTTCTTCTTCATCAGTGTCTTCGGTTTTATCCGTGTTTTTCTTTTTTTTCTTTTTCTTTTTTGCTGTAGTTTCCTCGGTATCTGCCTGTTGGAAGATAGTGCAAGCACTTAAGCTTAAAAGTGAAAAACAAACAAGAGACAAAAGCAAATATTTCTTAATCATAAGCTACCTCCTAAAATTACTACAAAAACCACATTTGTTTGATTTTAAGTATAACATAAAGATATATTAAATAAAATATATAAAAGCGTATATACTTAAACCTGATTACTATGTATAATAGTTATATCTAAATATAAAAAACTGTATGAAATTTTTGTTATTGAGAAAAAAATAGAACTTAAATCGGATTTATTTTGATAAAAATTTATATAATCATTTTATATTTGGAAATTTCTCAAAAAGAAAGGGAGATACTATGAAAAAGAGGAGTTTGAGCAAGGCGCTGAGTTTACTTTTAGTAAGCCTGTGTCTGGGGCTTGCCGCAGCCGGCTGTGCCAAGAAAGAGGAACCGGCAGAAACTACCGAGACTACTGAGGAGGTTAAGGAAAGCAGCGAGGAAAGCAAGGAAGAGAGTAAGGAAAGTACGGAAGATGTTATAGAAAATGTGGACTATATATACGCTGTTAATGATAATGACAATATAGTTATAGAAAATGAGGGTTATGATGCATTAAAGGCTGCAATAAAAGAGTTTAACCAAAGTGCAAAAGAGTACGGGAAAAGCAAGGGTATAGGCGAAGGTTCGGAGTATCAGATATATAACAGAGTGCTTAGGACGGATTCAAAAGTATTCAGTATAGTAAGTGAAGAAGCTGTTTATACGGATCTTGAGTCGGGTTTTGGTGAATCTAACAGGAATTTTAGTACTGTCAACTATAGTTCAAGTGACGGAAAGGAGCTAAACTTAAGCGATGTAGCTGATGAGGGTATATATAAGGTACTTACGGATGAGCTTAAGGCTTCTTATCCAAGCGTAAAGTTTGTGCATGATACGGAAAGCAAACTTAAAGAGGGACTTTCAAAACAAGGTTGGGACAGTAAGGCGGCATGGGCATTAAGCTATGACGGAATTATATTTTATATTCAAAAGGATCTTGTAAGTGCGGACGGAGCAGGTGTACTGGTATACAGCGTATCATTTAATGAGCATAAGGATATTATAAAACAGTCTTATACCTCAAAACCTGAAAGCTACATCTATCCTATATTTGTAAATGCAAATTATCCTATTAAGATAGGAGATAAGGTGGTAAGACTTTCAGTAAGCACAGATGATGCCAATGATTATGAAACTGTTGTAAATATTGATTTGGCAGGAAAGAAGAACAGCGTGCAATATATGTATACACCAAGCAATATGCATTTGATCAATGTAAAAGGTGATATGTTTATGCTGATACAGGTTCCGGTTGGAGATGTGTCATATTTTACGGATGTATTTAAGCTTGATGATAACGGAGTTTTAGAGCTTAATGAGGTTGAGCAGGCGGTAGCCGAGTCCCACTTCTCTAATGATACAAGTCATATTATGATCAATACTATAGGAGAGGGCGGAGATTACAATCAGGTTCAAAGTTACTATATGGAATTCAATACTGACGGTACATTTAAAAAAGTAGAGTAGTTTAGGTGGAAAAAGATATTTATAAATAGGTTTATATTGACATTATATTATTCTTTGTATAATATTTGATAATATATTTTAGAGGAGAGGATAATTTAATGAAAATAGATTTAAGTAAATATGGTATTGTAGGAACTACTGAAATCGTGCATAATCCTTCTTATGAGGAACTTTATAAAGAAGAGTTAAAGCCGGAACTTGAAGGTTATGAGAAGGCACAGGAAAGTGAACTTGGTGCGCTTAATGTTATGACAGGTATCTATACCGGTCGTTCACCTCAGGATAAGTATATAGTTATGGATGAGACCTCAAAGGATACCGTGTGGTGGACAAGTGCCGAGTATAAGAATGATAATCATCCTGCAAGCAAGAAGGCTTGGGAAGTGGTAAAAGATCTTGCAAAGAAAGAACTTTCCAATAAAAAGCTTTTTGTAGTGGATGCTTTTTGCGGTGCTGATGAAAGCTCAAGAATGGCAGTGCGTTTTATTATGGAAGTAGCGTGGCAGGCACATTTTGTAACAAATATGTTTATAAATCCTACCAAGGAAGAGCTTGAAAATTTTGAGCCTGACTTTGTAGTATATAATGCATCAAAGGCTAAGATCGACAACTATAAGGAGCTTGGTCTTAATTCGGAAACTGCTATAATGTTTAATATAACAAGCCGTGAGCAGGTTATAGTTAATACTTGGTACGGCGGAGAGATGAAGAAGGGTATGTTCTCTATGATGAACTATTATCTTCCTCTTAAAGGTATAGCTTCTATGCACTGCTCTGCAAATACTGATGCAAACGGTAAGAATACAGCTATATTCTTCGGTCTTTCAGGTACAGGTAAGACTACTCTTTCTACAGATCCTAAGAGACTTCTTATAGGAGATGATGAGCACGGTTGGGATGACAACGGTATATTCAACTTTGAAGGCGGCTGTTATGCTAAGGTAATTAACCTTGACAAGGAGTCTGAGCCGGATATCTACAAGGCAATTAAGAGAAATGCTCTTTTAGAGAATGTTACACTTGATAAGGACGGAAAAATCGACTTTACTGACGGAAGTGTAACTGAGAATACCAGAGTATCTTACCCTATAGAGCATATAGAAAAGATAGTTCGTCCGGTTTCAAAGGCGCCGGCGGCAAAGGATGTCATCTTCCTTTCAGCAGATGCTTTCGGAGTACTTCCTCCGGTGTCAATACTTACACCTGAGCAGACAAAGTACTACTTCCTTTCAGGATTTACAGCCAAGCTTGCAGGTACGGAGCGTGGAATTACCGAGCCTACTCCTACTTTCTCAGCTTGCTTCGGACAGGCATTCCTTGAGCTTCATCCAACCAAGTATGCAGAGGAGCTTGTTAAGAGAATGGAAGCTAACGGTTCAAGAGCCTTCCTTGTAAATACAGGATGGAACGGAAGCGGAAAGAGAATTTCCATAAAGGATACCCGTGGAATCATAGATGCTATACTTGACGGATCCATAGAAAAGTCTGAAACCAAGAAGATACCTTACTTTAATTTTGAAGTACCTACATCTTTACCGGGAGTTGATGACAAAATACTCGATCCCAGAGATACCTATGAAGATGTGGCAGTGTGGGAAGAAAAAGCCAAAGATCTTGCAGGGCGTTTCATAAAGAACTTTGCAAAATACGAGGGTAATGCAGCCGGTAAGGCATTAGTTTCAGCCGGTCCAAAACTCTAATTCATTAAAATACTCTTACTTAATTTTGTAAGAAGGGGGTAATGAGAGTATATGAATAAGAAAATAAAGTATTTGTTTTGCTTATTTATTGCTTGCTTAGCAGTTGTACTGGGAAGTCTTAATGCAAAAGCTGATTTTGGTAATTTTAGCGGAAACAGTGACTATGGCGGAGGTAGAAGGCGTTCTTCAAGCAGTGGAAGAAGCTATAACAGGGGAAACAGTTATAATAGCGGAAGTAATTATAATTATTACAGCGGAAGCACTTATGATGACGATGATGATGACTATACTATGTGGATCTATGGGATGGCATTTACAATAATGGTAATAATTGTCCTTATAAAATCAGCTAAAGATTCTCCATCCGAAAGAAGGGTAACTGTTGATAATGCCACACCGCTTACAGACTTAGAACCTATGTCGGATTACTTAAGGCTTGATCCTAACTTTGATGAGGAGCAGTTTAGGGAGAAACTGGCTAATTGGTATGTCCAGTTACAAAAGGCTTGGCAAAAGAAGGATATAAGTTCCTTGCGCCCCTATCTTACAGATGATTTTTATGCACAGATGGAAATGCAGTTGCAGTCAGATATTGAAGCTCACAGAACCAATATTATTGACAGGATAGCCGTCTTATCCGTGCAGCTTAAAGGATATAAGCAAGAGAACGGTGAGGATAAGATAATTGCTTATCTTAACACTCGTATAATAGATTATACTATTGACGATAATACAGGTCATGTACTTTACGGTAATAAGAATGTAGAGAAGTTTATGACCTATGAATGGTTACTTACAAGAACCTCCGGTCAGCTTACAGGCGAGCAAGAAGCGATGCAGTCGGTTGTCTGCCCGCATTGCGGTGCAACTTTAAATATTAATAAAACTGCAAAGTGTGATTACTGCGGAAGCATAATTACTGTAGAAGAACATGGCTTTGTGATAAGTTCAATAAAAGGACTGTCCCAAAGAACAGGAAGATAAATCTTTATAAATAGACTCTGAAAGTTTAGCTTTCGGAGTCTATTATTTTTTACAAGTTTCAATAAAAAAGGTTGCTGTAATTAAGCAAAAGACTTAATCACAACAACCTTGATCAATGCAAATATAAAGGGGATCTTACTTCTTGTGCATTGGCTTTCCGCAGCACTCGAACTCGCAGCAGGTATCTCCATGATGTGGATGGCAATCATCTACATCAGGACAGTTACACTCCTTCTTAACCTCAAGCTCTAAACCACATACATCACAGGTGTATACTTCACCCTTCTTCATATCTCCACAACTTACCATAAAAAACTTCCTCCTTAAAGTTTAATGTATTAAATTTAATTAGTTGAGCATTTGTTCAACTTTTTTCTTATTATAGTTGAATACACACTCAATTGTCAAGTTTTTAAAAAAGTACAATGTATAAAAATAAATCTAATCCTAAACAAAAGAATTAAAAATATTTTAGGATGTAATATATTCGTAAGGAAAAATGCAGATATAAGTCTTGATTTCATAAAAACTATTTGTTAATATTAGCTAAATATTTAAGGAAATTACCCAATAATTACCGTTAAATATTATATTGTATATTTATAGAAAGGAGTTCTTATGAAAAAGTCATTTTTAAAGTCATGTCTTATTTTCACCTGTATACTTACCACTACCGCAGCTATGTTGTCCGGTGCGGCATGGGCACATAATTATGAAGAGGAAGTACAGACGCAGCAGTTGCTGTCAAGGCACTGGGATGAGAGCGAACTTAAAGAAAGGTTTGAAAACTTTATAGGTGCTATAAAGAACAGGGAAGGAATAGAAGATTATATAGTTCCGGATATCACGGAAGAAGAAAAGGAAGCTATAAGAAGCTATTTCAGAGCCTTTGAGGGCAAAAAGGATGTAAGCTATGTTTACACTAAGATGCCTGTACTTCACAGAGTAAGCGGAACAGATGAATATAACGATCTCAGAGGCTTGATGGAGCTTAAGTTTAGAGTTACGGAAGGCAGGAAAAAGGTAACGGAATATACTGTTATGCTTAAGATGGCAAGACTTGGTGATGCAAGCAGCATAAAGTGGAAGATATACGGAATACTTTGGAGCGATAAGGGAGTAGATGTGTCAGATGTCAATCTATACCAGCTTGATAAACCGAGAAGAGGAGAAGAAGTATGTATAATGACTACCGATGCGGGAGTTATTAAGATGAGACTTTTCCCTGATAAGGCTCCTTTGGCAGTTAAAAACTGGATAGAACTTTCCAAGCAGGGCTTTTATAACGGAAGGGACTTCTATCGTGTTATAAAGGATTTTGTTATACAAAGCGGATCAATTGACGGTATGTCGGATGAGAATACCACTATATACAACTCTCTTTATGAAAATGAGATAAGCAGTGAACTTCATAACTTTAACGGAGCTTTGTGCCTTGCAAACGGAGGTCCTCATACTAACGGAAATCAGTTCTATATAGTACAGTGCAGTAAAATAAGGAATGAAGCCGCACTTCCGCAGCTTTCACTTCCTGAAAATGTTAAGGCAAAGTACAAAGAAGTGGGCGGAATACCCGAGCTTGACGGAAGATATACAGTATTCGGACAGGTATATGAAGGCTTGGATATAGTTGAAAAAATCGCTTCACAGGAAACCAATGAGGATGATGCCCCTGTAAGTAACCCTATTAAAATACAAAAGATAGAGTTTCAAAGGTACAGATAGAAGATAGGGTAAGGTATACTTTCATAACTATTTGCGGCATGTCTGTAAGTATAATATAGAAAAACATGAAATTTAATTATTTGAGCATATATTCAACTAAGGTTTTATCACAGTTGGGTATATGCTCAAATTTGCTTTGCTTGATAATAAAATGTAAGTACTTGATGAAAATCTCTAATCCTAAGCAAAAGAATTAAAAATATCTTAGGATGTAATATATTCGTAAGGAAAAATGCAGATATAAGCCTTGATTTCGTAAAAACTATTTGTTAATATTAGCTAAATATTTAAGGAAATTACCCAATAATTACCGTTAAATATTATATTGTATATTTATAGAAAGGAGTTCTTATGAAAAAGTCATTTTTAAAGTCATGTCTTATTTTCACCTGTATACTTACCACTACCGCAGCTATGTTGTCCGGTGCGGCATGGGCACATAATTATGAAGAGGAAGTACAGACGCAGCAGTTGCTGTCAAGGCACTGGGATGAGAGCGAACTTAAAGAAAGGTTTGAAAACTTTATAGGTGCTATAAAGAACAGGGAAGGAATAGAAGATTATATAGTTCCGGATATCACGGAAGAAGAAAAGGAAGCTATAAGAAGCTATTTCAGAGCCTTTGAGGGCAAAAAGGATGTAAGCTATGTTTACACTAAGATGCCTGTACTTCACAGAGTAAGCGGAACAGATGAATATAACGATCTCAGAGGCTTGATGGAGCTTAAGTTTAGAGTTACGGAAGGCAGGAAAAAGGTAACGGAATATACTGTTATGCTTAAGATGGCAAGACTTGGTGATGCAAGCAGCATAAAGTGGAAGATATACGGAATACTTTGGAGCGATAAGGGAGTAGATGTGTCTGATGTAAAGATATACCAGCTCGACAAACCGAAAAGAGGCGAAGAAGTATGTATAATGACTACCGATGCGGGAGTTATTAAGATGAGGCTTTTCCCTGATAAGGCTCCTATAGCGGTTAAAAACTGGATAGAACTTTCCAAGCAAGGTTTCTATGACGGCACACCTTTTGCTCGTGTTATAAAAGACTTCGTTATACAAGGAGGAGCACTTGACGGCTCGGGAGATGAGGCTAAGTCCATATATAACGGATTTTTCCCGGATGAGGTAAACAGCGAGCTTCATAACTTTAACGGAGCTTTGTGCCTTGGAAATAACGGACCACACACTAACGGAAACCAGTTCTATATAGTGCAATGCAGTAAAATAAGGAATGAAGCTGCACTGCCACAGCTTTCACTTCCTGAAAATGTTAAGGCAAAGTACAAAGAAGTGGGTGGAATACCTGAGCTTGACGGAAGGTATACAGTGTTGGGACAGGTATATGAAGGAATGGATGTAGTTGAAAAAATTGCTTCACAGGAAACCAATGCAGATGATGCGCCTGTAGAGAATCCTGTTAAAATACAAAAGATAGAATTTCAAAAGTATAGATAAAATGTCGAGTAATCAGCGACATAAATAATTGTAATAAGTTCTACAACATCTACTTATAATAGTTTGTTGTTATAGTGTATAAATAACTCCTTATAACTCAATCATACTCGCAACCCTTTTTCAAAGCTTCGACTTTATTTTACAGACTGCAAAACTCGAGTGCTCACATACTTCGTGGCGAGCTGCACTTTGGATATACTCGTCTGTGGAATTTGTATCTCGCTTTATCAAAAGGCTTAAGCGCTAAAAAGATTGAATTATAAGGAGTTTTTTTATCTCCCACCACACTACGCATATAAAAAATATAAATAGTACAAGCAGTTATTTGGTAGATATATTCATAATTGTTTATGTTACTGCCTGAAATATCTTACTGACTCAACTTTAGGTAGGGGAAGTTTGAGTAGTTTAATTTAAGAAAATTTAATTTAGGTACTTGACGAATACCTTATAAAAGGTTAAAATGTAGAAGTTGTTAAAGTATTGGGCTATCGCCAAACGGTAAGGCAGCGGACTCTGACTCCGCCACTCTCTAGGTTCGAATCCTAGTAGCCCAGTATCAAGAGAAAAGACGTATATCTCTGGAAGATATGCGTCTTTTGTTGTAAAATAGGATAAAATCAATATAAATCATTTTAAATAACAACTTCATAAAAGAAAAATCTGTTTTAAATTAGCGTTCTTATGCCGTTTACAAGAGTTATATCAGACTTTTGATATTTAAGAAATGCTATACTAAGCTGCTTTTTATAGAGTTCTGTTTAGAAAAGAGGTTAAAGATGTATAGTTTTGAGAGTATGGTAAGATATTCCGAACTTGATGAAAGTGGAAAGCTTTCTTTACTTGCTATATTTAATTACTTTCAGGATTGTTCTACATTTCAATCCGAAAGTTTAGGAAAAGGTATAGAGTATCTGAAGTCGAAAAATGTGGCATGGTGGCTTGCTAATTGGCAGGTGGAGATTATAAAAAGACCTAAACTTTGCGATAAAATCAAAATTTTTACCTTTGCCTATGATTTTAAGAATATGTACGGTTATAGAAACTTTGCAATAGAAGATGAGCAGGGTGGGATATTGGTGCGTGCGGATTCAATATGGTTTTATTATGACATAGCTAACGGAAAGCCTAAAAAAGTAGAGCCTGAGGATGTGGATGTGTATATGCAACATGATAAAACACATTTTGATATGCCTAAAACTCAAAGAAAGATCAATATAGCAAATGAACAGGTAATAGCAGGAGAAACTGTTATCACAAGGCAATACATAGATACCAATCACCATGTAAATAACGCCTACTATGTGGAAATAGCCAAGGAAGCCTTGGAAAGTAAAGAAGATATAAAATATATAAATGTGCAATATAAAACGGCTGCAAAACTTGGAGATAAGATAATTTCAAAAGTATCTTTTGATAAGGGTACAAAAATAGTAGAATTAACAGGGGAAGAAGGGGAAAGCTATGCGGTTGTAAGCTTTGCCTAAGTAAGTATTTTGCTCCTGAAAAGTAAAGGAACAAAGCAGCTTGATATGTTATACCAAAAAATTAATTAAAAGAATGGGGGGAATATGGAGCTTGGTAAGATACAGACATTGGAGATAGCCAGAAAGAAAGACTTTGGAGTATATCTTGTGGATGTCGGTGATTATGATACTAAAGGGGGAGTTTTGCTTCCTATAAGGCAAGTACCTAAAGAAGCGCAAATTGGAGATAAGCTGGAGGTGTTCTTATATAAGGACAGTGAGGACAGACTTATAGCTACGACCAAAAAACCTAAACTTTGCGTGGGGGAGCTTGCTGCACTGAAGATAAAGGAGGTATCTAAAATAGGTGCCTTTGTAGACATAGGCATAGATAAAGACATATTGCTTCCTTTTAAAGAGATGGAGGGAAGCCCTAAGCCCGGTGATGAAGTACTTATGTCTCTTTATGTGGACAGAAGCGATAGACTGGCACTTAGCATGAGGATTTACAAATACCTAAGCAGTGCACAAAACTATCAAAAAGATGATGTAGTTAAGGCAAGGGTCTACAGGGTAAGAGATGTAGGGGTTATGCTTGCAGTCGATGATAAGTACTACGGAATGATACCCAAGATAGAAAACTATGAAAAATACAAAATAGGCGATGTAATAGAAGCGAGGGTATTAAGAGTCAGGGAAGATGGAAAACTTGATTTGAGTCATAGAAAAAAGGCTTATCTGCAACTGGGTGAAGATGCAAAAAGGATAGAAAGTCTGCTTGAGAAAAAATCGGGAAGACTGGAACTTGGAGATAACTCAAGTCCGGAAAAAATAAAAGAAGTTCTGGGCATAAGCAAAAATGCTTTCAAGCGAGCAATAGGAAGTCTCTATAAAAGCAATAAGATAAAAATATATGAAGATCATATAGAAAAAATATAGAGTATATAAAGGTGAATTTATTAAGGGAGAATGTAAGTTAAAATGAGTGAAAAATTAAGTGAAACTATAAAAGAATATGTTATTATCATATTTGGTACCGTATTGGTGGCATTTGCCGCAAAGAATTTATTGGACCCTGCAAGTTTGGTTACAGGAGGCGTATCGGGTGCAGCTATTGTAATAAAATATTTTACAGGTATACCTCTGTGGGTCAGTAATACGGCACTAAATATTCCTATATTTTTGGTTGCAATACCTGTACTGGGATGGAAGTTTATTAAAAAGACATTGATATCCACTATAGTACTGTCAGTAGCACTTGCTGTTATTCCCACAATACCGGTAGCTCCTGATGATCTTTTACTTTCATCAGTATTCGGAGCAGTGATGCAAGGAATCGGTCTCGGTATGGTATTAAGATATAAGGCAAGTACCGGAGGTACCGATATGGTAGCCGCTACTTTGCATAAAAAAATCAGACATATAAGCATTGCACAAATCTTACAATATGTAGACGGTGCCATAGTGGTTGGAGGTATATTCGCTTTCGGAGTACAAAAGGCATTGTATGCATTGATAGCCATATATGTAGGAACTAAAATGTCGGATTATATACTTGAGGGTATCAAGTTTGCAAAGCAGATATTTATTATCTCCGAAAATGCGGAGGCTATATCCGAGAGTATTATGGAGGATATGAACAGAGGTGTAACTGGAATCAAGGCAGTAGGTATGTATTCGAAAGCTGATAAAACCATGCTGTACTGTGCGGTTTCTCCAAAGGAGATCGCAGATGTAAAGGACTTGGTAAAGAGGATAGATAAAGAAGCCTTTGTAATAGTTTCAGATGCAAGAGAGGTACTTGGAGAAGGCTTTGAAGAATAGTATACAAAATATATATTTTTTACAGAATGAGGCTTGTTAGGCAGAGTTTGCTGCTGTATTCCACCTGAATTTTATATATTTCTGTATATTCTATTAAATTTTTAAGTATTTATAATTGAATATGCACTAAAAAATCTTATATATACCGGATTACGACTTGTATTTTTCGTCAAGTTGCATTATTATTAAAAATATAATTGTAAAATATACACACAAAGGAGCCGGATTATGATTTCAAATCAAATTCTTCAAAGCACAATAGATGGGCTTAAGAGTATCAGTAGAACAGAACTGGGTATTTGTGATACGGAGGGTAAAATGCTTGCCTCTACATTTCCTGATGACAACAGGTACGAAGATGCAGTTGTATCATTTGTAGCTTCTCCGGCAGAATCTCAAGTTATAAGCGGATATCAGTTTTTTAAGGTTTTTGATGAGCATCAGTTGGAGTATATCCTTCTTGCTAAGGGTGACAATGACGATACATACATGATGGGAAAACTTGCAGCTTTTCAAATAGAGAATCTGCTTGTGGCATATAAAGAAAGATTTGATAAGGATAACTTTATAAAGAACCTTCTTTTGGATAATCTTCTTTTAGTGGATATCTATAACAGATCCAAAAAACTGCATATAGAAACCAATACAAAAAGAGTTGTCTATATTATAGAGACAAAGACTCAAAGAGATATTAATTCACTGGAGAACATCAGAGCATTATTTACTAATAAGGCTAGAGATTTCGTTACCGCAGTGGATGAGAAGGACATCATACTTGTAAAGGAAGTTAGGGATAATTATACCTATGATGAACTTGATAAGGTTGCAAAGCTTATTATAGATGAACTTGCCGCTATGGGTATGAATAAAGTTAATATAGCTTACGGAACCGTAATAAATGAAATAAAAGAAGTATCAAGGTCATATAAGGAAGCGAGAATGGCACTCGATGTAGGTAAGATCTTCTACAGCGGTGAGAACATAGTTGCTTATGCAAGACTTGGTATAGGAAGACTTATATACCAGTTACCTATACCTCTTTGCAAGATGTTTATAAGGGAAGTTTTTGAAAATAAAAGCCCTGATGATTTTGACGAAGAAACAATTGTAACCATACATAAGTTCTTTGAAAACAGTCTTAATGTATCAGAAACCTCAAGACAGCTTTATATACATAGAAATACTTTAGTATATAGACTTGATAAACTGCAAAAGATCACAGGTCTTGACCTTAGAGTATTTGAGGATGCTATAACATTTAAGATTGCGCTTATGGTTGTAAAATACATGAAGTATATGGAAAGACAGGTTTATTAATAGATGTTTGATGAAAATGTAAATGAGGAGCTGCAAACTTCCGATGACAATAAGGATCATAGCAATGAGCCTTATGCCAAGGAAGGTGACGGCACCATAGGGCAGGAGGCTAAATTACAAGAGTCTTCTGCAAACGGTAATGAAGAAAGTAGTGTAAAAACAGTTCAAAACACTGATAAAGTTGAAAGTCCGGACAGTAAAAAAACAGTTCATAAGCCTTCCGGATCTTCGCATTTGGGGCTTGGTGTAGCGCTTGGTTTAATAGCGGGTATTTTCCTTACTGCAATTGTTTTTACTGTCTTTTTCGGAAACAGGTTTTTCACCTCATCCAAAACGGATTATAGTGAGCAGACATCGCAGACTTATAAGAAGTCTAAAACTAAGAAATCCAAATCAAAGGCTACCAAGGAGTCCGAAGCCGAGTCTGAAAACACTGTAAGTGAAGGGGAACTTCCTTTAGATGATATTAACAACAAGTTACAGAGCCTGCAAAGAATCATAGATAAGAGTTATCTTTTTGAAGAGAAAATGGAGGATGTTGAGAACGGCATATACAAAGGTTTTATGTCAGGTCTCGGAGATCCGTATACCGTATACTATACTGAAAAAGAGTACAAGGACTTAATGCAGGAAACCAGCGGTACCTACTATGGAATAGGTGCTATGATCAATAAGAATGTCAATACCGGAATAATAACCATAATTAAAGTTTTCCCGGGAAGCCCTGCCGAAGAAGCCGGACTTATGTCGGGAGATATAATTTATAAGGTAGGAGATACCGAAGTGAACGGTATGGATCTTGAGATTCTTGTAGGAACCTATATAAAGGGTGCGGAGGGTAGTACGGTAGATATAACCGTTATAAGAGGTGAAGATGCCCAGGAGCTTACTTTCTCGGTTACCAGACGCTCCATAGAAGTGCCTACAGTTGAAAGTAAGGTTCTGGAAGATAATATAGGTTATATTAAGGTCAATCAATTTGATGATGTTACCTTCCCTCAGTTTAAAGCATCGGTTGAAGATTTTAAGCAGAAGTCAATCTCCAAGCTGGTAATAGATCTTAGAGATAATCCGGGCGGTTTACTTAGTGCAACTATTGATATGCTTGACTACATACTGCCTAAAGGCATAGTTGTGTATACACAGGATAAGAATGGGAAAAGAGAAGACTTCTATTCCGAAGAAAAATCAAAGCTTAATATGGACATAGTGGTATTGATCAACGGAGAATCCGCAAGTGCATCAGAGGTATTCTCGGGTGCTATAAAGGACTTTAAGTACGGAACTTTGATAGGAACCAAGAGCTTTGGAAAAGGAATAGTGCAGTCTGTAGTACCTCTAAAAGACGGGTCTGCGGTTAAAATCACCACACAACATTATTATACCCCTTCAGGTTTTGATCTGCACGGCAAGGGCATAGAGCCTGATGAGGTCGTAGAGCTTGATAAGGATGCCGTTAAGGGCGAGGCAAGTGATAATCAGTTGAACAGAGCTATAGAAATATTAAAGTCCAAATAATTTTTACGATTAAAAGGGCTGTCACACAAATAAAACGATACAGTATATTAAGAACCTTTAACTCGGTTGCTGTTATATTGTATGTTCTATAATTAGTGCGACAGCTTTTTTGTATTTAAAAACCGCTTGATAACAAAAACATTAAGTTATGAAGACTGTTCATATAGGGTATGAATATTTTAGATAAAAATACAGACTAAAAAGCCTTGATATTTTATAAACAGGTAAAATAGCACATAAATTAATGTTAAAATAAAAACAAATACAAAAAAATATCTAAAATCAGATTGAAAAAAAGATATAGTTGTCCTATACTATATAGGTAGGGTAAGCTAACCAACCTATTATGTACTAAAAAACTACGGAAGGAAATACAAGATATGAAAAAGGTTTTGCTTTGCAGAGAAGAAGACTCGCTGGAAACCAGAGTTGCTCTAATACCTGATGATATCAAGAAGCTTAAGAATATGGGCTTTGAGTTCAAGGTTGTAAGAGGCGCAGGTATTAAGTCTGGATTTTCAGATGAAAGTTATGTTAATGCAGGAGCTGAGGTTATAGAGAGTGCCGATGCCGGATATGCAGACAGTGAGATAGTGGTAAGAATACTGAAACCCTCTAATATAGATAACTTAAAGGAAGATACTCTACACCTAAGTTATCTCGATCCGTTTAATGAAAAGGAGCTTATAAATAAGTTCGTAGAAAAAAAAGCTATGGCTGTATCTTTGGAGATGATACCGAGAACTACCTTAGCTCAGAAGATGGATGTACAGTCTTCACAGACCTCGCTTGCGGGTTATGTAGCCGTGATAAATGCGGCAGCCAAGTTACCTAAGATATTCCCGATGATGATGACACCGGCAGGTACCATCTCACCGGCAAGAGTATTTATCATAGGTGTAGGTGTTGCCGGCTTGCAGGCTATAGCGACTGCAAAAAGACTGGGTGCAAGAGTTGAAGCCTTTGATACAAGACCTGTGGTAGAAGAGCAGGTTAAATCACTCGGTGCAAGCTTTGTTAAGATAAACCTCGGAGAAATGGGTCAGACAGCTCAAGGCTATGCCAAGGAGCTTACCAAGGAGCAGATAGCTATGCAGCAGGAAGCTCAAGCCAAGGTATGTGAGAAGTCCAATATAGTAATTACAACTGCTAAAGTTTTCGGAAGAAAGGCACCGGTGCTTATAACCAAGGATGTGCTTTCTCGTATGCAGCCCGGCTCAATAGTAGTTGATATGGCAGTATCTACCGGCGGTAATGTAGAAGGTTCGGTACTTTTTGAAAATGTAGTTACAGAAAACGGAGTAACCATCATGTCGGGCGATATGCTTGAAAGACAGGTACCATACGATGCATCCAAGATGCTTTCAGGTAACATATCAGCCTTCCTTACACATTTCTATAACAAAGAAAGCAAAGAACTTGATGTAAGACTTGAAGATGAGATTATGAAGGGCTGCCTTATAACCAAGGGTGGCGAAATAATCCATGATAGATTTAAGGACGGAGGTAAATAACCATGATTATGCTTATATTTATATTTGTAGTATCCGGATTCTTGGGAGTGGAGCTTATATCCAAAGTTCCTTCTCAGCTTCACACACCTCTTATGTCAGGAACTAACGCTATTTCAGGTATAACCATAGTAGGTGCCATCACCGTTACCGCAGTAAGTCTTGGTGGAGTGGCAGGAATGATACTGGGTTTTTTTGCAATAGTATTTGCCACTATCAATGTTATAGGCGGATACATGGTTACGGACAGAATGCTTGGTATGTTTAAGAAAAAGGGGGATAAAAAGTAATGGGAGATTTAATACAGGATGGCAGTGTTAATTATATTCAAAATGCTTTAATAATTGCATACATGATTGCCTGTATATTCTTTATAAGAGGCATTAAGATGCTCGGCAAAGCGGATACAGCCAGAAAAGGTAACCTTTATTCCTCTATAGGTATGCTTATAGCGGTAGTTGCAGTACTTTTTGAAAGCGGTATGAAAAATCAGGATAAAGGTACTGATATAAGCTTTGTAATGATTGGATATATGGTCGTGATAGCCGGTATTGTTGTAGGTGGAATAATAGGTGCTATATGGTCTAAGAAGGTGGAAATGACCGGTATGCCGGAGCTGGTTGCTTTATTTAACGGCTTTGGAGGTCTTTCTTCACTTTTAGTCGCTATAGCCGAGTTTGCCAACAAGGCACATGTAGATGAGGGCTTTGAAGCATTTTCTACATTTACAGGCGGACTTACCATAGCCGTAGGTGCTATTACCTTTACAGGTTCGGTAGTTGCTTGGGGTAAACTTTCAGGAAAAATGTTTAAGAAACAGACGGTTATTCCTTCCAAAAACCTGATCAATGCGATTTTGGTAGGAATAGGTCTTTTGGCAATATTAGGATATACATTCTTTGAAGCAATTTGGGTAAAAGCAATTCTTATGATGGTGATTACAGTACTCTTCCTTATACTTGGTATTACCATGGTAGTATCAATAGGCGGAGGAGATATGCCTGTTATCATATCACTGCTCAATGCCTTCTCGGGTGTGGCGGCATCATTTGCCGGTTTTGCTATAGATAATACCGTACTTGTTGTTGCAGGCTGTCTGGTAGGTGCTTCGGGAGTTATACTTACACTTATCATGTGTAAGGCTATGAACAGGACTCTTTATAATCTTATATTCGGTTCATTCGGTGCTACAGGATCTAAGGCTAAGAGCGGAGAAGAAAAAGAGCCTAAGGCTTTATCTGTAGAAGATGCCTTCCTTATACTTGAAGCTGCCAACTCGGTAGTATTTATACCGGGATACGGTATGGCGGTTGCTCAGGCACAGCATGCGGTTAAGGAACTTGCTGCAAAGCTTGAGGAAAACGGTGCGGAAGTAAGCTTTGCTATACACCCTGTTGCCGGAAGAATGCCGGGTCATATGAATGTGCTTTTGGCAGAGGCGGATGTACCTTACGAGCAGTTAAAGACTGCCGATGAGATGAACCCGACCATGCCTATGCAGGATGTGGCTATAGTTATAGGTGCCAATGATGTTGTAAACCCGGCAGCTATAGAAGACAAGAGCTCACCTATCTACGGAATGCCTATTATCAATGCATTTGAAGCTAAGACAGTATTCGTATTAAAGCGTGGTAAGGGTACAGGCTTCTCAGGACTTGAAAATCCGCTCTTTACCAATGACAATACGGTTATGATTTATGGAGATGCTAAGCAAACAGTATCAGCCTTGGTAAGTGAGTTCGGTGAGTCATAAATGATATTGTTTATATAAGATTTCAGATTTTTTATAAGCTTCTATATTGCAGCTTGTTTGTTTAGTATATCTATACAATCAGGCTGTAATATTTTGCTGAAAATAGTTAAAAAAATAACTAAAAAAACACAAGTCCACATCACTTCAAAAACCGAATTCAGCTAAATGAAAATATGTTCAAAATCGCCGATAAACCCCCTAAAAATGTACTTTCTTTAATACAAGTTAGGAAAACCTACCTTTTTATTATTTTGTATACAAAAAAGAGCAGCAGGCTTGTTGACTAATCCTAGCAATTTAGTATACTTGCCTTATGAAGATTGCCATGTATATAACAAATTAAAATAAAGTGATGGCACCGGTGTGTAGTATCGTTGATATTTAAAGCGGGAAGTCGGCATGTTGATTTATACTTAATAGTGTTTCATAAAGTAGCAATAAGGAATATCTTTTGTGAACAATACAAGTTTTAATTATAAAACTAAAATGTAATAAGGAGGTTTTACAATGCAAAAAGCATGGGAGGGTTTTAAACCCGGTAAGTGGTGTGAGCGTGTAGATGTCAGAGACTTTATACACGATAATTATACTCTTTATGAAGGTGATGACAGTTTCCTTGCTCCGGCAACCGAGGCGACTAAAAAGCTTTGGGATATGGTCATGGAGTTGTCTAAGAAGGAAAGAGAGGCAGGCGGAGTGCTTGATATGGATACAAAGATAGTATCCACAATTACAAGCCACGGTCCGGGCTATCTTGACAAGGAACTTGAGAAGATAGTGGGCTTTCAGACCGATAAGCCTTTCAAAAGATCCTTGCAGCCGTTTGGAGGCATACGCATGGCTGAAACTTCATGTGAGTCTTACGGATATAAGGTAGATGATGAGGTAGTTGATATCTTCACCAAATATAGAAAGACTCATAACCAAGGAGTATTTGATGCTTATACTGCCGAGATGAGGGCAGCCAGAAAGTCAGGTATTATTACCGGTCTTCCGGATGCTTACGGAAGAGGAAGAATTATCGGAGACTACAGAAGAGTTGCTCTGTACGGACTTGATTATCTTATAGAGGATAAGAAAAAGCAGCTTAATATTACTGTAGATGTTATGGATGCAGATGAGATAAGACTGCGTGAGGAGCTTTCAGAGCAAATCAGAGCTTTACAGGAACTTATACAGCTTGGAGAGATCTACGGTTTTGATTTGAGAAGACCGGCAGAGAATGCTAAGGAAGCTGTGCAATGGTTATATCTTGCATATCTTGCGGCAATCAAACAGCAAAACGGTGCAGCAATGAGTCTTGGAAGAACTTCTACCTTTGTGGATATATACATACAGCGTGATTTGGAAAAGGGACTTATCACGGAATCAGAGGCACAGGAGATTATAGACCACTTCATTATGAAGTTAAGACTTGTTAAGTTTGCAAGAACTCCGGAGTACAATCAATTATTCTCAGGAGACCCTACTTGGGTTACAGAGTCTCTTGCAGGTATGTCTGTTGACGGAAGACCTTTAGTTACAAAGACTTCATTCAGATACCTGCATACACTGACCAACCTTGGTACATCTCCGGAGCCTAACCTTACAGTACTTTGGTCAAGCAAACTGCCTATAAACTTTAAGAGGTTCTGTGCCAAGATGTCAATCAATACCTCATCTATCCAGTACGAAAATGATGAGATCATGCGTCCTGAGCATGGAGACGATTATGCTATAGCCTGCTGCGTATCTTCTATGACTATAGGTAAGGAGATGCAGTTCTTCGGAGCAAGGGCAAACCTTGCAAAGTGTCTGTTATACGCTATCAACGGCGGTGTGGATGAGAAGTCAAAGGTGCAGGTAGGGCCTAAGTACAGAGCTGTAGAGGGCGAATACCTTGACTTTGATGATGTTATGAGCAAGTTTGACGATATGCAGGAGTGGCTTGCAAAGCTTTATGTCAATACACTCAATGTTATACATTATATGCATGACAAGTACTCATATGAATCACTTGAGATGGCACTTCACGACAGAGAAGTAACAAGATTCTTTGCTACAGGTATAGCGGGACTTTCAGTAGTTGCGGACTCATTAAGTGCTATCAAGTATGCCAAGGTAAAGGTTATAAGAGATGAGGATGGTGTGGTTACCGATTATGAGATAGAAGGCGACTTCCCTAAGTACGGTAATAATGATGACAGAGTTGACAAGTTTGCGGTAGAGCTTGTAGAAGGCTTTATGAATAAAATCAAAAAGCATCATGTATATAGAAACTCCATACCGACTATGTCAATACTCACCATTACATCCAATGTAGTCTATGGTAAGAAGACAGGTAATACTCCGGACGGAAGGCGTTACGGCGAGCCTTTTGCACCGGGAGCAAATCCTATGCATCAAAGAGATACACATGGTGCATTGGCTTCACTCACATCAGTTTCAAAGCTTCCGTTTGAGTCTGCAAAGGACGGAATATCCAATACATTCTCTATAATACCGGGAGCACTGGGCAAGGACAATAAGGTGTTTGCAGGTGAGCTTGATCTTGATGCATTGGCAAAAGAGGCTGAGCTTGAGCTTAGTGTAAAATAAGCCTTGCACTGTAAATATTATAGGAGAGCTTGTTATGGAAGCAGCTGATAAAGATAAAGATATAGATTATCTGGTAAGCCTTTTAGACGATGCTATGGAGAACGGAAGCGGTCATCTTGAGGTTATAAGTAAAGATAAAAAGATACAAGTAAACAATGACTGTGCCTGCGGTAACAATACGGCATGTTCAGTGCCTACACTGCATGAAGGCATAGATTAAAGGAGGAAAAAAAATGGCAACAAATGCACAAATAGATAACTTGGTAAGTATGTTAGACGGATATTCAATAAACGGTGGACATCACCTTAATATAAATGTTTTCTCTAAGGAAACTCTGCTCGATGCGCAGGCGCATCCTGAGAAGTACCCACAGCTTACGGTAAGAGTTTCAGGTTATGCCGTAAACTTCAACAAGCTTACAAAAGAGCAGCAGGATGATGTAATTTCAAGAACCTTCCATAAGGGTATGTAATATGCTTATCGGCAATATACACTCTATCGAGACATTCGGGACCGTTGACGGTCCCGGTGTCCGATATGTGGTTTTCTTACAGGGCTGCCCTATGAGGTGCTTGTATTGTCATAATCCCGATACTTGGGAAATAGGTATAGGTAAACAGATGACAACGGACGAGATAATTGAGGATTATAATAAATATAAAGCATATCTAACGGGAGGCGGCATAACCTGCACAGGCGGTGAGCCTCTTTTGCAAATGGATTTTATAATAGAGCTTTTCACAAAGGCGAAGGCTTTAGGTGTGCATACCTGTATAGATACCTGCGGTATAACATTTAATGCGGAAAGTCCTAAGGTTTTAGCAAAGTTTGACAAACTTTTGGAAGTTACGGACTTATTTCTCTTAGATATAAAACATATAAATAATGAAGAACATATAAAACTTACCTCTCAACCAAACCTTGCCATAATAGATTTTGCAAGATACCTTTCCGATAAGAAAAAGGATGTGTGGATAAGGCATGTTGTGGTTCCGGGATATACATACAATGATAAATTCTTATATGAACTGGGGTATTTCTTAGGATCTCTTAAGAATATAAAGGCACTTGATGTACTTCCCTACCATACGATGGGAACAGTTAAGTATGAAACGATGGGACTTAAATATCCGCTTGCCGGTGTGGAAGCACTTGGTGCGGAAGATGCAAAAAAGGCAAGAGAAAAGATATTTGAGGGACTGAAACAAAGACTGATAGATGATAAAATAAAGGCTTTAGCGGTTTAAAACTTAGTAATCGCTACAGCCTTTTTTAGTTGACTTAGATTTGCGAGATACAGAAACTTTGGTAAGTATATATAAAAATAATATTAAATATACCGACCTTTATTGTAATTTTAACAGTAAAACTATTGAAGTTTAAAGAACATAAGAGTATAATCGTTAGGTAGAACTAACTTAAAAAGGGGGTATTCTAAGATGAAATTTACAGTAAAGGATTTGGTTAATGCCAGTTTATTCTCTGTACTGATAGTAGTATTTTATTGGTGTGCGGGTATGTTGGGTTTTATTCCGGTAACTATGCCGGCTATTCCTTTTATCTGCGGCTTCGTTGCAGGACCTGTATTCATGCTTTACAGCACCAAGATAGATAAGTTCGGCATGATGTTGATACTTGGAATAATAGTTTCTTTGGTATTTGCGCTTACAGGACATGGAGTTTATGTAATACCGGGAACTGTTTTACTGGCTTTTGCAGGCGAGTGGATCTTAAAAATGGGCGGATATAAGAGTATAAATCATGCAAGATGGGCATATACGGTATTTGTACTGTTTTCCGCTTTTAATCTTTTGCCTATGTAAGCATATGCTAAGCGCCTTGTAGCCGGAGGATATTCGCAGGATTTTATTGATAGTATGTTTGCAGTGCTTCCGCAGTGGTCACTTTTACCTGTTATTTTATTTGGAGCTTTAGGAGGATATCTTGGAGCTACCTTCGGTATATCTATATTGAAGAAGCATTTTGAAAAGGCTAATATGGCATAGGATTATGAGAAATTATAAATTTAGCTTGGACTTTATAACAAAATTCTATCTGACAATGCTTATAGGAATTATTGCAATTACGGGTAATTTGCAGTACAGTCTGCCGTATTTATCACTGCTTATATCAATATTTCCTTTTGTATTATTACTGCTGCATGGAAGATACATAATGTGCATTAAATGTACTGTTATAATAGTTTGTGCATGGCTGCTGGAAAGATTTGCAATAGGAAGGCTTGGAATGTTGCTTGACGGTATAGCATTATTTTTTGTAGGTGTAGTTATACGAATGATGCCGGGAGTGATCATGGGTTATTATACTATGTATACAAGTACCATGTCCGACATGGTAAAGTCCATGAGAAATATTAAAGTACCGGAATTTATAATTATACCCGTATCGCTGTTATTCAGATTCTTTTATTCTATAAGAGAGGACTACAGCATGATAAGAGATGCCATGAAAATGCATGAGCTTAACTTTATAAAGTTGTGGAACAAGCCGGAGAAACTTGTAGAATACAGGATAGTCCCTTTGCTGATGTGTTCGACCAAGGCGGCTGATGATGTGGCTATTTCTGCCATGACAAGGGGTATGGTGCTTGGAAAGCCAAGAAGCAGTGTGTCCGATGCAAGGCTTAGGATACAGGACTATGTGCTTATGCTGTTATTTACAGCTGTATTTGTAGTGAGTATGTTCAGGAGTTAAAACAGGCTATAAAAGAATTGATTTAATTATTATCAGAATATTATTAAAATTTGGAAAGAGACTATGCTTGAATTAAAAGATATTAATTTGTCTTACGGTGATAAGAAAATATTGGAAGATGTAAATGTAAGCTTTGCAGAGGGTACGGTAAGTGTAATATCGGGTGCGTCAGGCAGCGGAAAAAGCAGCCTTATTAAGTTGCTTAACGGTGTGATACCCCAATTTGTAAATGCGGATATTAAAGGTGGCATCATAGTAGACGATAATGATATTTCCCAAAAGGATGTAGCAGCCAGAAGTGATTTTATATCTACCGTATTTCAAAATCCCAAAAGTCAGTTTTACAGTATAAATACTACGGATGAGATAGTATTTGCATTGGAGAACAGAAACCTGCCAAAAGATGAAATAGTAGATACGGTAAAGGAATATACGGAAATCTTAGGTACTAAAAAGCTTCTTGACAGGGATATTTTTAAGCTTTCCGGCGGAGAAAAGCAACTGGTAGCTATTACCGCTGTAGCCTGTATGAAACAAAAGGTGTATATATTTGACGAGCCTTCGGCTTCTTTGGATATAGATGCCATAAAAAGGCTTAAGTCGGCTATAAAAACATTAAAAGAGCTGGGTAAAATCATTATTATAGTAGAACACAGACTGTATTATTTAAAAGATATACTGGATAAACTCTATGCTATAGAAGATGCTAAACTCATAGAACTTGAGAGTGTAGATGAAGAAAGTATAAAAAGACATAACTTAAGAACTCTAAATGAGATAAGTAAACAGGAGCTTATAGAGGGCTGTAAGGATTTTAGTTACAGAAAAGTGTCTGTAAACAATAATTCAACAAGCGATTTAGGTGAAGAAGATAGGATACTTAGTTGCAGAAACTACAAGTACTCCTATATGAAAAATAAAGTATTTGATTTTAGCATAGACTTTTCAAGAGGTATTCATTTTATTATAGGTGAAAACGGTATCGGGAAAAGTACCTTTATCCGCTGTGTTTGCGGACTTAATAAGGGATTTGGAAAGGGCTTTTATTACGAGAATAATTTTATTAAAAAACCCGAAAAACTTATTTCCTTAGTGATGCAGGATGTGAATTATCAACTTTTTACAGAGAGTGTCTTGGAAGAGATATCTCTTGTAACTGATGATGAGAAATTAAAAGAAGATGTATTAGTGCAGCTTTTGTTATGGGATAAGAGGCAGCAGCACCCTCAAAGCCTTTCCGGGGGAGAAAAACAAAGACTTTCGATATCTCTTTGCATGGCTTCAAAAAAGCCTCTGGTAATATTTGACGAGCCTACAAGCGGCCTTTGCAAGCATAACATGAAAAAAACCATAGAATTTATAAAAGATATGGAAAAAGAGGGCAAGACTATTATAATTATCTCTCATGACTATGAGTTTATAAAATCATGCGGCGGAAATATAATAGAGTTTGTGTAAAATAGCAAAATGACATTTTAAAATTCAGCTTGATTTATTACTTTATTTAATATAAAATTTAATATATTCTTTTGAGATATAAGGTACTGACCGCAAATTGTGATTATTTAACATTCGGTCAGTACTTTTCTTAATTAAAATATAAGAATACAATTAGAAAATTTTGTTTTTTTGGAGTCGATGTAAAAGTGCATGAATGAGAGTATATTAAAAAAATTCACAAGATATAGTGTAAGTAATATATTTGGTATGATGGCAATATCCGTGTATATTTTGGCAGATACTTTCTTTATAGCAAGGGGAGTAGGTACATTAGGGCTTACTGCACTTAATATAGCAATTCCGGCATTCAGTTTTATACAAGGAAGCGGACTTATGCTTGGTATAGGAGCTGCTACAAAGTATTCGATATTGAAGGCACAGAGGCAGGAAAAAGAGTCTGATGAAATATTTTCCTTAGCTGTAATAAGCGGGCTTATAATAAGTTTGTTTTTTGTGTTCTTAAGCATAACGGCAAGCAAGCATTTGGTTAAAATACTTGGAGCCGATGAGAGTATATTTGATATAACGGTTACCTATCTTAGGGTGATCTTATGTTTTGCACCGAGTTTTATTATAAATGCAATATTTTTATGCTTTGTAAGAAATGATCAGGCACCGGCTCTTGCCATGATTGCTATGGTGATAGGCAGTTTTTCCAATATAGTACTTGACTATATCTTTGTATTTCCCTTGAATATGGGGATGTTCGGAGCGGCTTTGGCTACGGGTTGTGCACCGGTTATAGGTCTTTGTATACTGTCATTGCACAAGTTTAGAGGAAAGAATAATTTTAAGTTGGTAAAATGCAAGCTTGATTTTATTAAAATATTTGGTATATTAAAACTGGGGCTTCCGTCATTGATCACGGAGATGGCAAACGGAGTGGTAATTATAGTTTTTAATATACTTATACTTGGGATATCAGGTAATATAGGGGTTGCCGCCTACGGTATAATAGCCAACATATCAATGGTGGTAACAGCCATTTACACAGGGATATCACAGGCTATACAGCCCTTACTCAGTAACTGTTACGGATTAAAAGATACATCAGGTATGAAGAAGATATTTAAATATGCCCTTGTTCTGATGCTTGCGCTATCTTTAGTCATATATGTGATTTTATATTTTTATGCTTCGGATATAGCCTTTATTTTTAACAAGGAAAATGATAACACTTTGCAGAAAATGGCTGTGGAGGGCTTAAAGGTTTACTTTACAGCCACACCTTTTTTAGGCTTTAATATAATTATTTCTATAGTACTTATATCTATGGAAAAAGCCGTACCGGCACAGATAATATCACTGTGCAGAGGTTTCTTTATACTGGTACCTTCGGCAGTGATATTAAGCAAAGTATTTTTAATGCTCGGCGTGTGGTTATCGCTTTTATTTTGTGAATGTGTAGTTGCAATAATAAGCATTTACTTTTTATATAGACTGATAAAATCAAGAGAAATTTTTAAGGAAAGGATTTGAGTTATGAAAAAGGAATTAGAGGTATTTTATGATTTGGCTTGCCCGTATTGCTATCAGGGGCTTATGGATCTTAGGAAGTTCCTTAACGGCAATGAGGAGGTGTACTTGAATTACATAGCCTGCGAGGCACATCCGAAACCTGAACCTGCAAAAATGCACAGCGATCTTGCTGCAAGAGTTGTGTATTTTCTAAAAGACAATGACTTAGATGTAAATAAATTTAATTTCCTTGTGTATGAGGCTTATTTTGAAAAGGATCTAAGCATAGAAGATAAATCCTTGCTTACCGAGTTTGCGAAAATGTGCGGAGCGGATGAGGAGAGCGTAAGGGAGGTACTTAACTCAAATAAGTATCAGGATGTGCTTGAAAGTGCCAATACGCTTGTATGGTCAGAGCTTAAATTTGCTGCCGTACCAAGTTACAGGAGCGGTGAAAGAACTGTAGGTTCAGGCGGAGGTGTACTTGTTGATATAGATAAGGTTGCCGAACTTCTTGAAGAATAAAAGATTATATAGGATTGATTGAATGTTTATGACTTTTAGTCCTAAATAAAACAAGTTACAAACCTAAAAAATATAAGGGCTGTTGCATTTTAAGATTTTGCACAAGCTATATTATGGTATTTTTCTGAACTGCCATATATCTTGTAAATAATCTATACTTTGCAACAGCCCATGTATTATATCCCTACTTGATCAAGCCTATATTCGGAAAGTATCTGAATATAACCTTTGATATGATCTTATTCTTGTATACATAGGTATTATGCCAATATCTTGCATCTCCCGAAGAATTTCTGTTGTCCCCCATACAAAAGTAACCGTTTTCAGGAACTTCAAAATGCATATCAGGTTCAGGTATCATAGGCTCTTTTATGTAAGGCTCCTCCATCGGATCGGGAGAGTTGTTAAGGTACACATGCCCGTCTTTGATATCGATCACATCCCCCGGAATACCGATAATTCTTTTTACATAAAAAGTCTTTTCATCATCAGGGTATCTGAAGATAATCACATCTCCTCGTTTAGGGTCTTCAAAAAGATAGGAAAGTCTAAAACCTATAACCCTGTCTCCTGTCATAATAGTATTTTCCATAGAAGCGGAAGGTACATGGGAATTAGCTATAATAAAAGTATTAAGGCAGAAAGCTATTGCTGCGGCGGTTATAATGATGCCGAGCCAGCTTTTCAACTCTGCCATTAAATTAAATTTACCTTTTTCATTATTGTCATTTTCATTATTGTTTGCCATAATTTCTCCTTTATATATTGATAACTTAGGTTTAATGCAGATTTCTAAAATAAGTACAGAAGTCTTGCTTTACTTTGCATTTACACGACATTATAAATCACTACGGTTTTCCATGCCTTATAAAACTGTCCTGTATCTAAAAATAAAGCAATGAGGCAGTAAAGCTATTTTACAAATACCACATTAAAATTTCCTAAAATCACATGCTAATTATTTTAGATTATAAATAGCTTATATACAAGTTATATTTTTGTGAAGTACGGTTATCTTATTTAATTTTATGCTGTATTTAGTATGAATTATATGATAAAATCAGCGTAAAGTATTATTGATATATATAAATTCAAAAAAGTGTGCAAAAAAATTATGGCTGAAAATATTATTGGAGGTAATAGTTTATGGAAGATATACTTTATAATCTTATGGACTGGGCGCAAGTAGAAGAAATAGTATATTCTGAAAGTTCAAGACCGCATGAGATCCTCGGAGCTAAGAAGCTTGAAGAGGGAATACTTATACAGTGTTTTTTCCCGAATGCAAAGGAAGTTAAACTTTATTTGGAAAAAACGGCTAAAGAGATCAACATGAAGAAACAAGACGAAGCCGGTTTTTTTGCTGTATTACTAAAACAAAAGACTATCCCCAAATACCATTATCATGTAGTGTATGAATATAACAGTGTGGACAGACAAGAAAGCTATATGAAGTTTAGTATGTATAGTGATGAAGACCTGGATAGATTTGCAAGAGGAGTGCATTATGATATATTTGAAAAAATGGGAGCACATCTTGCAACAGTTGAGGGTATAGATGGAGTTTATTTTTCCGTATGGGCTCCTGAGGCGCTTAGAATCTCAGTGGTTGGAGATTTCAACTTTTGGGACGGAAGAGTACACCAGATGAGTAAGATAAAGGACAGCGGAATATGGGAGATATTTATACCCGGGGTAGAGCAGCTTGATAACTATAAGTACGAAATAAAGACCATAAAGGGAGAGCCTATGTTAAAAGCCGACCCTTACGGATATTTTTGTGAGTTAAGACCCAATACCGCTTCTTTGGTATACAACATTAACAACTATGTGTGGGATGACGAGGATTGGATGCTTGACAGGGACTTAAAGCAGTCTAACGGAAAGAATTACGACGGCTGCCCTATCAATATATACGAGTTGCATCTGGGCTCATGGATCAGAAAAGAAAGAAAGTTTGATGATAACGGTGAAGAAATAGTGGGAAGTGAGTTTTACAACTATAAGGAGATAGCTGTAAAACTGGCAAAGTATGTAAAAGAAATGAATTATACGCATATAGAGCTTATGCCGGTGATGGAGCATCCGTTTGACGGAAGCTGGGGTTATCAGGTTACGGGTTACTATGCACCTACTTCAAGATACGGTACTCCACATGACTTTATGTACTTTGTAGACTATATGCACTCACAAAACATAGGAGTAATAATAGACTGGGTACCGGCACATTTCCCTAAAGATCTACACGGTCTGGGAGTTTTTGACGGAACTCATGTGTATGAGCATGCAGACCCCAGACAGGGGACGCATCCTCACTGGGGTACCTATGTATACAATTACGGAAGACCGCAGGTAAGCAACTTTCTTATAGCCAATGCCATTTACTGGGCAAAGTATTATCATATAGACGGTATACGAATGGATGCGGTAGCCTCTATGCTCTATCTTGATTACGGCAGAGAAGACGGACAGTGGGTGGCTAATAAATACGGCGGACATGAGAATTTGGAGGCGATAGAGTTTTTAAAGCATCTTAATTCCGTATTTAAGACAAGGTTTAGTGATGCGCTTTTAATAGCCGAGGAAAGCACCGCATGGCCTAAAATAAGCGGAGAGCTCTCAGACGGAGGACTTGGATTTGACTTTAAGTGGAATATGGGTTGGATGAATGATTTTCTTTCCTATATGCAAAATGATCCGTATTTCAGGTCATACCACTATGGAAAACTTACCTTTTCCATGTTGTATCAATACAGTGAAAACTTTATATTGGTACTAAGCCATGATGAGGTGGTACACGGTAAGAAAACCTTGTTAAATAAGATGCCGGGATTTTATATAGAAGACAGACTTGCCAACTTAAGGGTTGCTTACGGTTTTATGATGACACATCCGGGTAAGAAACTTTTGTTTATGGGGCAGGAATTTGCGCAGGAAAATGAGTGGAACGAAGACAAGGAAATCGAGTGGGCTGCTTTGGAAGATCCGCTTCATGCCGCTATGCACAGATATGTAAAGGATCTTAATCTTTTTTACAGGAAGAATGAATCTTTGTGGAAGTTAGATACCGAGCCGGAAGGTTTTGAGTGGACTAATTGTTATTCCTACGAGGAAAATATCGTTGCCTTTGTAAGAAAGAGCGAGTATGAGGAAGACGATTTGCTGGTGGTTTGTAATTTCACTCCGGTCAGTTATGAAAGCTTTGATATCAGAGTGCCTTACCCTGCAAGTTATAAAGAGGTATTTAACTCGGATCTGGAAACTTACGGAGGTAAGGGAATTAAAAACGCAAGGGCGGTCAAGGCGAAAGAGGATGAGGATGGAAAGAATTTAGTAATAGATATTAAGATACCTCCTCTTGGTATTTTGATTTTCTCTCCCAAGGTGAAATAATGTTTGCTTTTTTTAATACAATGATACAGGCTGCAGAACTGCAGACTGTCAGCACAGAATCTGCCGCACTTGAGACCATAGCCTCGGAGGTTGCGGAACAGATCAGTGAGGATCTGGATAAGGTCAATCCTACTACGGCTTTTGATGTACTTAAAAATCATTTTCCTTCCATACTTGCGGTTTTGTATCAGATACTTATAATAATACTGATAATATTTATAGCGAACAGACTTATAAAGCTGGTTACTTCCCTTATGAATAAGTCTTTTGCCGCAATGAAGGTGGATAAAGGAATAAGTAAGTTCCTTATATCCGTATTCAGGTTTTTTGCTTACACTATAGTGATATTCGTAGTGGCGGAAAGACTGGGTATTAATTCAGCCTCTATAATAACCGTAATAGGCTCAGCGGGACTTGCCATAGGGCTTGCCTTACAGGGAAGTTTAAGTAATGTTGCGGGAGGCATAATAATCCTTGTTACCAAGCCTTTTAAAGTAGGTGATTATATAGCTTTTGAAGAGACTGAAGGTACTGTAAAGATTATTGATATAGTTCATACCACACTTGTAACCTATGATAATAAAAAAGTGAGCATACCTAATGCAAGCCTGTCAAGCAAGGTGATAGTTAATTTAACAGCCTATGATAAGAGAATGCTTGAGGTAAAGACCTATGTAAGTTATGATACGGATATAGCCAAGGCAAGAAAAATACTCCGGTCAGTTTATGAAGGTCATGAGAAAATCATAAAGAATGATCCTAATAAAAAAATAGTTACTTATCTTGAGTCTTATACGGATTCGGCACTTACCATAGGTGCAAGAGGCTGGTGCAATACAGACGACTTTGTAAGTACAAAGTGGGATATACAAGAAAAAATCAAAGTGAAATTTGATGAAAATAATATAGATTTGGCACATAGAAAAGTTGATGTGTATCAAAAAAATTAAATAGTTATAGGAGCATTTATGAAAAGAGCATGTGGGGTACTTTTACCCATATCAAGTTTGCCGAGTCCCTACGGTATAGGGACATTTTCAAAAGAAGCATATGAGTTTGTGGATCATTTGAGCAAAGCCGGTCAAAGTTACTGGCAGATACTTCCTCTTGGTCCTACATCATACGGTGATTCACCCTATCAAAGTTTAAGCGCTTTTGCAGGGAATTTATATTACATAGATCTTGATAAGCTCGTGGAAGAAGAGCTGTTGGACAAGGAAGATCTTGACGATATAGAGTGGTTTGAGAATGAAAGTTATATAGACTATGGAAGACTATATGACAACAGAGAAAGATTACTGAAAAAAGCATATACAAAATTCAAGAAAACTCTTGATGAGGAAACTGTACTTAAGTTTAATGAACAAATAGAGGGGCTTTTAGAAGAAACAAAGACCTACTGTCTCTATCAGGCAATAAAAAACGAGCAGGAGGGAAAGTCTTGGGATTTTTGGGAAGAGGAGCTTCGTTGCTTTGACAAAGAGGCTGTGGAAAAAGCGAAGCTAAGGCTTAAAGAAGAAATAGACTTTTTTTGCTGGATACAGACAGTATTTAACAGGCAATGGTATGAGCTTAAAAAATATGCTAATGATAAGGGCATAGAGATAATAGGTGATATGCCTATATATGTGGCTTTTGACTCTGCCGAAGCATGGAGTAAAGCTGAGCTTTTCCTTTTTGATGAGGAACATATGCCAAAAGTTGTTGCCGGCTGTCCGCCTGATTACTTTGCAAAAGAGGGGCAGCTTTGGGGAAATCCTTTGTATAATTGGGACTATCATAAGAAAAATTCTTATGAGTGGTGGATCAAGAGACTTGAGTACGCCTTATCGGTTTATGATTATGTAAGAGTTGACCATTTTAGGGCATTTGATGAGTTTTATTCAATAGAGTTCGGAGCAAAGAATGCTATAGAAGGAACATGGAATAAAGGTCCGGGTATGGATATATTTAATAAGATGACCGAGTATTTCCAAAAAAAGTATCCAAAGAAATATGAAGAAGGTTTGCCTATTATAGCCGAGGATCTTGGACTTATGACGGACAGTGTAATAAAACTTGTGGAAGATTCCGGATTTCCTGCTATGAAGGTTTTGGAATTTGCCTATGACCAAAACCCTGAGAATATGTATTTACCGCATAATTATGTAAGGAACTGTGTGGCATACACCGGAACTCATGATAACTCACCTCTTAGAGCATGGTTCGAGACCTTATCGGAAAATGACAGGCTTTACATGATAAGATATCAAGGCAGTGAGAATACTCCTTATGAATATCTGCATTGGGATTCAATAAGAACAGTGCTCTCGAGCATAGCGGATACGGTTATAATCCCCATGCAAGACTATCTTGGTTTAGGTGAAGAATCTCGCATAAATACTCCAAGTACTATGGGAAACAACTGGAAGTGGAGAATGAAGAAGGATGAGTTTGGCGAGGATCTGATATGGCATATTGATATGTTAAGCGGTATATATGGAAGGCATAGGAGCAAATATACATAAAAGGTTAGATGTTTATAAATAATCTTTTAATATACCGATAGCATTTTTTATTGAAAAAGTAGTTTTTATAGAGTACAATAGACTGGCTGATTATGTTTATAGAGAGAGGTATGTGTGGATAAGTATAGCCGGCTTGATGAAGTCTTAGTAAGTTTATTTAATGATATAGTCGAGATAGAGACTAGGGCGATTATTGAGTCTGATTTTTCTGATATTACCAATAATGATATGCATGTCATAGATGCTATAGGTATAGGTGTAAAAAAGAATATGTCCACTGTAGCTGCCCGGCTGTCAGTAACAATAGGCTCTCTTACCACAGCCGTCAATGCTTTGGTAAGGAAGGGCTATGTCAAGAGGGAAAGGGGTATAGAGGACAAGAGACTTGTCTATATAGAACTGTCGGAAAAGGGAAAACTTGCTTTTATGAAGCACAGAGAGTTTCATAAAAATATGGTAAATTCCATGATTGACGGTTTGTCGGATTATGAGGTAAAACTTGTAACGGATGCACTTTTTAAGGTGCAGGCATGGCTTAATAAATCCTACCCTAAAAAGAATCATTAGTAGCAAAGTAGAGTTAAAATACTTATAAACTAATAAGAGTAGTAAGGAGAAATAATTCATGGTAAAGTTTTGTAAGAGAATAATTGTGGCACTTATGGTTGTCGGAATGGTGTTTGCGCTTGCGGCATGTTCAAAAAGCACTGTAGAAGAGGAGACTATTCAAAGTGATGCTATGCCTGTAGAGGGAGAGACGGGAGGAAGAGAGGACAAGGTACCCGATCCCAATGCACCTGTGCTTACCGTGGTATCAATATACACTAAGGATGATACTACCGGTGGAATTGATAAAGAGATGGATTCTATAGATACCGCTGAACTTGATGCCAATCTTTTATTGCAAAAGCTTATAGAGTTCGGTGTTCTGCCTGCTGATACCACGATGCTGTCTTTTAATTTGGAAGATAATAAAAAGGCAACTTTGGACTTGTCGGCTTTAGATACCGCTGATAAGAGAACGCTTGTGGCAGTGGCTAACACATATATAGAGAATTATGAGCTTGATGCAATAACTATTAAGGTTCAAGGAAAAGCCACAGACGAAACAACTGATGTACAGTACAATTTGGACTATGAAAAGGTTACAAAATAATGACAAATAGCTTACTGAAACTGTAACGATTTATAGAATAAGAGGGCAGGTATACCAGGCTCTCTTTTCTAATTTTAGGATACCAAGGTTAAGAAGGAGATACTATGTCTACACATAAGGATAAGAAAATATTTGCTATGACTACAGCTATTGCCTATGCTTCGGGAAAGCCCCATATAGGCAATACTTACGAAATAATAATGGCTGACGCCATTGCCAGATTTAAAAGATTTGAAGGTTATGATGTATTTTTTCAGACAGGTACGGATGAGCACGGACAGAAGATAGAATTAAAGGCTAAAGAAGCCGGAAAAGACCCGCAGACCTTTGTAGATGAAACCAGCGCCGTTATTAAAGAAATATGGGATATGATGAATACCTCTTATGATAAGTTTATAAGAACTACCGATAAAGAGCATAAGAGAATAGTTCAGGATATATTTAAGAAGCTATATGAGCAAGGTGATATATATAAAGGACATTATGAGGGGCTTTATTGCACTCCCTGTGAGTCTTTTTTTACAGAGGCACAGCTTGTTGACGGACGCTGTCCTGACTGCGGCAGGGAAGTACAGCCGGCTAAGGAAGAGGCGTACTTTTTCAAAATGAGTAAGTATGCCGACAGGCTTATAGAGCATATAAATACACACCCTGAATTTATACAGCCGGTATCAAGAAAAAATGAAATGATGAATAATTTCCTGCTGCCCGGACTTCAGGATCTGTGTGTTTCAAGAACAAGTTTCAGCTGGGGCATACCCGTGACTTTTGATGAGGGGCATGTAACCTATGTATGGCTTGATGCACTCAGTAATTATATTACCGGACTCGGATATGAGTGTTATAAAGAAAGTGCGGAAAGTTTCAAAAAGTATTGGCCCGAAGATCTGCACCTTATAGGTAAGGACATAGTAAGATTCCATACCATATATTGGCCTATATTCCTTATGGCACTTGGCATAGAGCTGCCTAAGCAGGTATTCGGACATCCCTGGCTTTTACTCGGAGAGGGTAAGATGAGTAAGTCAAAGGGAAATGTCCTATATGCCGATACCTTAGTTAAGCTTTTCGGAGTTGATGCCGTAAGGTATTTTGTCTTGCATGAAATGCCCTATGACAGAGACGGTATCATAAGCATAGATTTGATTGTGGAAAGATATAATTCCGAGCTTGCCAATGTACTTGGGAATCTTGTAAGTCGTACCATATCCATGTCAAACAAATACTTTGAGGGCGTGGTATCAAGAGGGCTTGATAGTGCAGACAGCGAGGAAGATAAGGCACTTGACAAAGACTTAATAAATCTGGTAAGTATGACGGCAGCCAAAGTGTCTGAAAAGATGGAAAGCTTCAGAGTCGCCGATGCTATCAGCGAGATTTGGAATATATTTAAAAGATCCAATAAGTACATAGATGAAACCTATCCTTGGGTACTTGCAAAAGATGAGGACAGGAAAGAAAGACTTAAAACAGTACTTTATAATCTTACGGAATCAATACTTATAGGTGCAAGCCTGCTTGAAAGCTTTATGCCCGATACTTCCAAAGCTATACTTGCACAGCTTAATGCCGAAAGAAGAGATTATGAAAAGCTGGATAAGTTCGGACTTATAGACAGCCTAAAGGTTACAGAAAAGCCTTCAATACTTTTTGCAAGACTTGAACTTGATAAGGTATTGGATGAGTATAAAGCCGTAAGCGGTATAGAGGATACTCCTGCAGAGAATGAAAAAGATGAAGAAGAGCAGGAAGAGGGAATGGATATAGACGCAAAGGCGGAAGTGGAGTATGATGATTTTGACAAACTTCAAATACAAATAGGCGAGATAGTACATTGTGAGGAAGTTAAAAAATCAAAGAAACTCTTATGTTCACAGATAAAAATAGGCTCAACTACAAGGCAGATACTAAGCGGAATCAAGGCCTGGTACAAACCTGAGGATCTTATAGGCAAGAAAGTACTTGTGCTTGTAAACTTAAAACCGAGACAGATAGCTGGACTTACATCCGAAGGCATGGTGCTTTGTGCCGAGGATAACGAGGGTAATCTTTCAATAGTTTCACCTGAAAAAAATATGAGGTCGGGAGCCTATGTCTGCTAATAAATATAAGGTACTTACCTTATCATCTCTTAAGTGGATCGCCCTTATTACTATGTTAATAGACCATATAGCGGCTACAATGATGCCTTATTGCAATATAGTACAGAAGCTTACAAATATAAATATGGCTATAGTCTATGCCGTTATGAGGGGTATAGGAAGGCTATCCTTTCCGATATTTTGTTTTTGTATAGTTGAGGGATTTGTTCATACAAGGAATGTAAAGAAATACTTGATAAGACTTTTTATATTTGCGTTAATAACGGAGCCTATATATGACCTTGCATTTTTTGGAAGAGCACTTTACCTCGACTATCAAAATGTGCTTTGGACTTTTTTGATATCAATGCTTATGCTTATGGCAGTGAAAAAGTACAGTCAAAGCATTTTATTAAAAGTTATAATAATTTTGATTTTTGCACTTATTGCATGGCTTTTAAAAACAGATTATTCATACATTGGTGTTATAATAGTAGCGATATACTATTTGTATAGAGAAAAAAATTGGGTGAAGCTTGGTGCAACCGCAATTTTATTTTTGGATATGGCAGTAATAGGTGCAGCACTTACCTGCCTTTATAACGGTGAAAAGGGTAAGGGGCTTAAGTATTTATTTTATGTATTTTACCCGGCACATTTGCTGTTGCTTTATATTATCAGCAGCAATATATCGGATTATTTAAAAGTATTTACTAAATAAATATTTGCTGTGCGTTTAGTTTAGTATTTCGTAAATTATAAAAAACGGCTATAATGAGCTTTGGATTTACCCGGTGCATAGTTTTGGTATACTTATTTTGCGGATCATGAATCGGGCTGTCGATTATTATTTTAGATTAGCCTTTTGTCTTGGGGTACTTGTAAAATTTATTGGAGTCAGCGAAGTTATTTTACGAAGACAGATTACAGTTTTGCCGAATATTTTAAGAAGCGTGGAAGGAAAGTTTTTATGGGAATTATAGATACACATAGTCATTATAATGATGAGGCTTTTGACGAAGACAGAGAAGAACTGTTATTAAGTCTGCCGACCAAGGGTATAGACAGAGTGGTAAATATAGCGGTAGATATTGAAAGCTCTAAGGAATGTATAGAATTGGCCGATAAGTATGACTATATATATGCTACTGTAGGCGTACACCCGTCTTATGTGCATGAAATGCAAAGTGACTACATAGAAAAACTTAAAGATTTGGCAAAGCATGAGAAAGTAGTGGCTATAGCCGAGATAGGTTTGGATTATTACTGGAGTACCGAGCATAAAGAAAAGCAAAAGGAAGAGTTTGTAAGGCAGCTTGAACTTGCTAAGGAGCTTGGACTTACTGCGGTAATACACTCAAGAGATGCGGCAAAGGATAGCTTTGATATTATAAAAAACTATGCCAAAGAACTGAATATAGTTATGCACTGCTATTCCTACAGTTTGGAAATGGCAAAGGAGTACTTAAAACTGGGAGTTTACTTTGGAATAGGCGGTGTAGCCACATATAAGAATGCCCCTAAGCTAAAAGAGGTTATAGAGTATCTGCCTATGGAAAGCATGGTTTTGGAGACGGATTGCCCATATCTTAGCCCGGTGCCTTACAGGGGGAAGAGAAATGAGTCCTCATACATACCGTACATAGTAAATGCCATATCCGATATAAAGGCATTCAGTCCTGAGTATATTATAGAAAAGACTTCGGAAAATGCACATAGATTATATCCTAAGTTAAGGTAGGTGTGGATGAAGAAAAGGATGATAGAAAAAGCATCGGATACTATAGACATCATAAAGGAGCACGGCTTTGTATTTCAAAAAAAATACGGTCAGAACTTTCTTATAGATACTCATGTGCTTGATAAGATTATCAGTGCGGCAGATATAAGTAAGGAAGATGTGGTTATAGAGATAGGACCGGGTATAGGTGTGCTTAGTCAGCGCATAGCACAAAAGGCTCATAAGCTTATAGCAATAGAAATAGATAAAAATTTAATGCCTATACTCACAAAGACTTTATTTGATTATGAAAATGTAGTATTATTAAATGAGGATGTATTAAAAGTTGATTTGGAAGCGCTTATAGAAAAAGAGGCTGAGGGTAGAAGGGTAAAGGTGGTGGCAAATTTACCTTACTATATTACCACTCCTATAATTATGGACTTGCTTGAAAGAAAGCTAAAACTCGATAGTATAACCGTAATGATACAAAAGGAGGTGGCACAAAGGCTTATAGCAAAGCCGGGTACGAAAGAATACGGTGCAATATCACTTGCGGTGGCATATTATACCGAGGCAAAAATTGTGGCTAATGTTCCTCCCAATTCATTTATCCCAAGACCGGCTGTATCTTCTGCGGTCGTAAGATTAAAATTACATGAGCTAAAACCTTTTAAGTCCAAAGATGAAAAGCTTATGTTTAACCTTATCAGAGCTTCTTTTAATCAACGAAGAAAGACTTTGCAAAACGGACTTAATAATGCAGCAGGTCTTAGTTTTACCAAGGAGGAGATCGCCAAGGCGATTTCTTTGGCAGGACTGGATGAGCGAGTTAGGGGAGAGACTCTTGGTTTAGAGGATTTTGTGGTTTTAAGTGATTGTTTAAGTAAACTTTAGAAAATAATTAGGTAGAAAGTTATGGCAAGAAAGAAAGAAGGAAATAATTTTTTTAATAAATGGGATAAAAGTAAGCTTATCATGGTAGCAGTGCCTACAGTAATCATAGTACTACTGTCGGTTGTGTGGGTGAGAGCCATGGTATCTTCAAACAAAAAGCTTGCGTCATCTGAAACAAAGGCTGTTTCGGAGGGAGAGTCCGCTACGGAAAGTATTCCACAGGCAAATATAGTACCTGCCGCTGCGGTAGGAGCACCATTTCCCTCATTATCAGTCGATGTGGCAACTACAGAGCCGGTCCCTGAAGTTATCAGGTCGGGAACTAACCACCCTATAGTTCATAAGATACAGGAAAGACTTATGAGACTCGGGTTTATGGAAAATGACGAGCCGACTGAGTACTATGGAGATGTAACCATAGCGGCTGTTAAGGTATTCCAAAGACAGAATAAGCTACCGCAAGACGGTATTATAGGTACGGATACACTTAACTTGCTTATGTCTGATGATGCCAAGTTTTATGCGGCACAAGAAGGTGATGTGGGTACCGATATAGAGCGTATACAGTCAAGACTTTATGAGCTTGGTTACCTTGCAGATCAAGGACAGGTAACCGGTACCTATGATGAGAAAACAAGAGATGCCGTATCAAAGTTACAAGAAGTCAATACCTTGGAGCAAGACGGTAAGGTAGGTATAAAGACTCTTAACCTTATATATTCAGAAGAAATCAAGCCGAATATGCTTGCATACGGTGAAAAAAGCGATGTGGTCATGGCGATTCAAAAAAGACTTTTTGAGCTTGGCTATATGACCAGTACTCCTGACGGAAGTTACGGACTTGATACAAGTCTTGCGGTAAAACAGTTCCAGTCAAAGAACGATCAGGTGGTAGACGGCTACATAGGACCTTCCACCAGAGCGGCTATTATGTCAGCCGATGCAAAGCCTAACGGACTTGGAGTAGGCGATCAAAGCGATCAGGTACATAATATTCAAAAAATGCTTGCAAAGTGGGGATATTTACATCCGGATAACATAACCGGATATTTCGGTGAGGCAACACAGAATGCGGTAAAGGCATTCCAGAGCAGAAACGGACTTGATTCGGACGGATCGGTAGGAGCGGTCACCATAGCAAAGCTTACCTCAGATAATGTTTTAAGACCTCTTCCAAGTACAACCGCAAGGCAAAACCGTGGTGGCAATACAAGAGGCGGAGGCGGCGGAAACGCCGGCGGAGGTAATGCCGGAGGTGGAGGTGGCGGTGGTGCTGCACCGTCAGGTCCTATATACTCAGGCGGAGGAAGTGTAGGAAATCTTATATCCGTAGCTTCATCCAAGGTGGGAAGCCCTTATGTATGGGGTGCTAAAGGTCCTAATGCCTTCGACTGTTCAGGTTTTATATACTGGTGTCTTAATAATTCCGGTGTAAGCCAGTCCTATATGACTAGCTCAGGCTGGAGAAATCCGGGAAGATATACCAGAGTAAGTAACTTCTCAGACTTACAAGCGGGTGATATCATAGTAGTTAGCGGCCATGTCGGCTTGGTAGCAGGTGGCGGTCAGATAATAGACGCTTCATCATCTAACGGAAGAGTTGTGCAAAGATCCCTGGGAGGATGGTGGCAAAGAAACTTTATAGTAGGTTGGAGAATATTCTAAGTTAAGATAAAACCCCCGGCAAATATGCTTGGGGGATTTTTTAGACATGGATGATTTAAATGTTGCGGCAAGGATAACATTGGAGATGGATAAAGTAAAAATTAGAGATTTGTTTAAGAAAGAGTAATTTGTAATCTTACTACAAACCTGTTTGGAAAAATCAGAGTAGTTGAATTAAATTTCGATTGTATTTTGTAATGAAGGGTGGTATTATAAATAGGCATATCTATCCTTTTTAGAAGATAATATAAAACTTATTGAGAAAGAGTAGAAAATGAACGAGATCGGATATCATGGAACCTGCTCAAAGTACCGATACAACATAGAGAAAAACGGATTAGATCCGTCAAAGTGTAAACATCGTGATGATCATTGGTTAGGTCAAGGTGTGTATTTTTTTGATGATTATGACAAAGCAATGTGGTGGGCAACATCAATTTCTTCTCAAAATAATAATTGTGGTGGAGTTATTTTTCAATCGCATATAGAAGCATCGGATAACGAGGTTTTGAATCTTGACGACAAAAAGCAATTGGATGCTTTTATTACAAAAACTATGGAAACACTTAAAGAGGTTGAAAAGTCTTGTGATGGAAAGATGCCTATTTTTGAGGATCCAAAATTGCGAGCTGTCTTTTTTGATTATTACAAAGAAAAAAATAAAATATCAGTTACAATTGGAACTTTTCTAAAAGAATTTGCAGGTTATACAGCAAGAAGAAGTCATTCTGAAATAGAATTACAAAAGAAAATAATGTATGTTACTGGCATCAAATTTCAAGAAAGACAAATTTGTGTGTCAAAAAAAGAATGTATAAAATCAACGAAACTGATATATAATGAGGAAGAAGAGGTGATATGATGTTTGATAAAGATTTATTTCTTTCATTATGTGATAAGTATGATGTTGAACTTAGTGCGACTGCTACCAGTCCTTTGATTAAAGAAGGAGAGCAGAAGCATGCAATAACCAAAGACGATGTGAATCGTGTATTTACACCATATCAGACATATTTTAAGGCTGAAGTCTATGTATTTTATATGCAGGAAGATTATGCTATTGCATGTTAGGAGGAGTATATGGAAGTAAGGTCTAAATATGAAAGTCCTCTTAGGTTAGAAAAAATAGAAATTGTTGAAAGTACTTTTAGAAAGAAAGATGAATCAATAGAACACTTGGAATTGGGTGTACAAGTAGAACGTTCCTTGAAAAAAATATCTGACAAAGTTTTTGAAGTTTTGCTTGAAACAACTGTTTCAGACGAAGATGAAAAAGTATTTGTTAATGTAAAAGGGAAAGCAATTTTTTCGACTGAACAGGAAAATATGGATATTCTTGAAAAAAATACGATAGCGATTATGTTTCCGTATATAAGAAGTTATATCTCTATAATAACTACACAACCGGGAATGAATCCTATTGTTTTGCCGGCAATGAATATTATGGCAATCGTTAATGACCAAAAGAAATAATATTATAAGCACTCACTTAATGTGGGTGCTTTTTAAGTAGTAATCCAATTTTGTTTTACTACAAACTTTACTACTAACAGCCCGCAATAACTTGCTGGCATCTTGCCCTATTCTGCCAAGATGCCAGCCAAAACACACATTTCATAAATCCCGAAATTCATTGCAAAATACACGAAGTAACAAGCAAAGTGCCCTAAATGCTTACTTAATCGGAAATTTTTCGACTGCTGCGACTGAGACGATAGTCAAGGTAGGGAATTTCGGGGAAATTTAAGGAGGAATAATTTTATGATAAAGGTATTATTCATCTGCCACGGCAATATTTGCAGAAGCCCTATGGCGGAATTTATATTTAAGGATATGTTACAAAAAGAAAAGCTTTCAGACAAAGTAGAGGTGGCATCAAGAGCGACTTCCACGGAAGAAATCGGAAGCCCGGTCTATCCCAAGGCTAAGCAGGAGCTTGAAAAACATGGTATAGGCTGTGTCGGTAAGAGAGCAAAGCAGCTTGAAAAGTCTGAATATAAGGATTATGATTACATTATAGCAATGGATGATATGAATGTAAGAAATATAGAAAGAATTACAGAAAGGAGTGTCAAAGAAGGAAAGATAAGGAAACTTCTTGAATTTGCAGGCAGCAAGGAAGATATAAGCGATCCTTGGTATACAAGGAAATTCGATGTAACCTATGCGGATATAGTGCGTGGTTGCGAAGGGCTTATGAAGGATATAAAAGAAAGATTATAGTTAGTGACACTTTTTTAATAGGAGGTCTGCTGTGGATTATGTCATAGAGATGAACCATATCACCAAAAAATTCGGTGATTTTAAGGCAAATGATGATGTAACGCTAAAGGTAAAAAAGGGAGAGATACATGCCCTGCTTGGTGAGAACGGTGCAGGTAAGTCTACACTTATGAGTGTACTGTTCGGACTGTACCAAGCGGAAGAAGGTGAGATTAAAATAAACGGTAAAAAAGTTGATATACTAAATCCTAATGATGCCAATGCACTCGGCATAGGTATGGTACATCAGCACTTTAAGCTTGTTCATAATTTCACCATACTCGAAAATATAGTGCTTGGAAGGGAAACGACCAAGTTTTCGATTTTGCAAATGAAGGGTGCAAGAGAAAAACTGCTTAAATTAAGCGAGCAATATAAACTAAAAATAGATCTTGATGCTTATATATCGGATATAACGGTAGGTATGCAGCAAAGGGTTGAGATACTGAAAATGCTCTACTGCGATAACGACATACTTATATTTGACGAGCCGACAGCAGTACTTACTCCACAGGAAATAGATGAGCTTATGAAGATAATGAAGCAGCTTGTTGACGAGGGCAAGTCCATTATATTCATAACCCATAAGTTAAATGAAATAAAAAAAGTAGCGGATAGGCTTACGGTTTTAAGAAAGGGCAAAGGCGTAGGAACTGTAGATGTAGATAAAATATCCAAGGAAGATATGTCGGAACTGATGGTCGGAAGAAAGGTAAGTTTTATTTTAGAAAAAAAGAAACTTACTCCGGGAGCTGATATATTAAAAGTGGAAAACTTAAATGTAGACTCCAAGCATAAGGGAAAACTTTCCGTAAAGAACGCTTCATTTGAAGTAAAGGCAGGAGAGATACTGTGTATAGCAGGTATAGACGGCAACGGTCAGTCGGAGCTTGCCTATGCACTTACAGGTTTGGCACCTTGTGCTTCAGGGCATATATATCTTAATCAAAATGATATAACTAAAAAAAGTATAAGAGAAAGAACCTTATCCGGTATGGCACACATTCCGGAAGACAGACATAAAGACGGGCTTGTGCTTGACTATACTTTGGAAGAAAATCTGGTACTGCAAAGCTATTACAGTGAAAGGTTTCAAAAAAACGGTTTTCTTAAATTCGGTGAAATAAGAAAGTATGCGGGAGAGTTAATAGAAAAATTTGATATCCGCTCCAGCAAGGGAGAGACAAGTACCGCAAGGTCGATGTCCGGAGGTAATCAGCAAAAGGCTATTATAGCCAGAGAGCTTGACAGAGATCCGGATATAGTAATAGCGGTGCAGCCGATAAGAGGACTTGATGTAGGCGCTATAGAGTATATACACAAAAGACTTATAAAGCAAAGGGATAATAATAAGGCGGTGCTTTTATTCTCACTTGAGCTTGATGAAGTTATGAATGTAAGCGACAGAATTTTGGTAATGTATGAGGGAGAAATCGTGGCAAATGTACTTCCCGGTGAGACAACTGTAGAAGAACTCGGACTTTATATGTCAGGGGCTAAGCGAGGTAAGGGATATGAAGTTTAAGAATTTATTTAATTTATCGGATGAAAAAAACATAAGCTTTATGTCATCAATACTTGCAATTATTTGCGGACTGCTTTTCGGACTTTTGATTTTGCTTGTAAGTAAGCCGAGTCATGCACTTGGCGGTTTTGCCATGATAGTGCAGGGCGGTTTTACAGACGGCATAAAGGGTATAGGTCAGGTGCTATATATAGCAACACCTATAATCATGACCGGACTTTCGGTAGGATTTGCTTTTAAGACCGGACTTTTTAACATAGGAGCGTCAGGACAGTTTACTATGGGAGCCTTTGCGGCTATATGGATAGGAGTTAAGATGCCGATACAGCCGGCATTTTTACACTGCCTGCTGGCACTTGTGTGTGCAATTTTGGCAGGGGCTGCTTGGGCATTTATTCCGGGATTTCTTAAGGCATTTTTTAATGTAAATGAAGTTATCTCATCTATTATGATGAACTACATAGGAATGTATGCGGTAAATATAATGATAAAAAATTCCGTATATGACAGAGTTAAAAACCAATCCAAGGCGGTTATGGCAACAGCTAATCTTGGCAAGGCGGGACTTGATAAAATATTCCCAGGCACAAGTATCAATGTAGGTATACTTATAGCAATATTTTCAGTAATTCTAATACACATACTGCTTAACAAGACGGTATTTGGTTATGAGCTTAAAGCCTGCGGACAAAACAGTTTTGCCAGCAGATATGCAGGAATTAATGCAAAGAAGAACATAATCCTGTCAATGCTTATAGCAGGAGGGCTTGCAGGACTTGGAGGAGCACTTTTATATCTGGCTAACTCCGGAAAATACTTACAGGTACTTGATATAATAGCACCGGAAGGATTTAGCGGAATATCTGTAGCCTTGCTCGGACTTTCCAGTCCTATAGGCATACTTTTTTCAGGACTTTTTATAGCTCATATAACAGTAGGCGGATACAATATGCAGCTTTTTGACTTTGCACCTGAAGTTATAGACATGATCATAGCGGCTATAGTATACTGCGGTGCCTTATCACTTTTGTTTAAACATTTGATATATAAATTTATCAAAAACAAAAAGAAGGCTGCCGATAATCCGGCAAAGAAAGAGGAGGTATAGTATGGATATTTTAAGCTTTATTGTTCAACAAACCATGTTTTTTGCTATACCTTTGCTTATAGTTGCCACAGGCGGTATGTACTCCGAGCGAAGCGGTGTTATCAACATAGCACTTGAGGGTATCATGGTAATAGGAGCTTTTTTCGGTATTTTCTTTATAAATATATTTCAAAAAAGCATGAGCGGTCAGGGGCTTTTGTTGCTTGCCATACTTATAGCCGGCATAAGCGGAGGACTTTTTTCCTTACTTCACGCCTTTGCGGCTATTAACATGAAGGCTGATCAGACTATAAGCGGTACGGCACTTAATATGTTCGCCCCTGCCTTTGTAATATTTACAGCCAGAATGATACAAAAAATTCAGCAGGTACAATTTACGGATACCTTCCGTATAGATGCGGTACCCGTACTTTCTTCCATACCTGTAATAGGAGATATGTTTTTTAAGAAAGCATACATTACTACCTATATAGGGCTTTTGATATTTGCACTGGCAGCCTTTGTGATAAAGTATACGAGGTTCGGACTCAGGCTTAGAGCCTGTGGAGAGCATCCGGGGGCTGCCGACTCGGTCGGAGTAAATGTATACAGGATAAGATATGCCGGAGTTATAATCTCAGGTATTCTTGCCGGTGTAGGAGGATTGGTATTCGTAGTACCGACTTCCACGAACTTTAACGGTACGGTTGCAGGATACGGTTTCCTGGCACTTGCGGTACTTATATTCGGTCAATGGAGAAGCAATAAAATCTTCTTTGCAGCATTTTTCTTTGCGATTATGAAGACTCTTGCAAGTGCATATTCGTCCATACCGGTATTAAAAGATTTATCGATACCGAGCGAATTTTATAAGATGTTCCCTTATATAGTTACTCTTATAGTACTGATGTTCTCTTCAAAGAGTTCACAGGCACCGAAGGCTGAGGGTATACCTTATGATAAGTCAAGCAGATAGGTAAGGTACACCGGAATACTTTAAGAGTCTTAAAATCAAGGTACACCTAAGATAAATTAAACAGATAGAGAAAGTGAATCAGAATACTTTAAAGGTCTTAAAACTAAGTTATACCTTAAGATAAATTAACAGACAGAGAAATTGAATCAGAATACTTTAAGACTCTTAAAACTAAGGGACAGCTTATGATAAGTCAAGCAGATAGGGGTAAATATTATGAGAATGTATGATTTGATCATGAAAAAAAGAAATGCTCTTAAACTTTCCAAAGAAGAGATAGACTATATTATATCAGGCTATGTGGCAGGTGATATACCGGATTATCAGATGGCAGCCTTTCTTATGGCAGTGTATTTTAGGGGCATGGATAAGGAAGAGACTGCGGCTATGACCTTGGCTGTGGCACAGTCAGGTGATATGGTGGATCTGTCTTCCATAGAGGGAGTTAAGGTAGACAAGCACTCCACCGGCGGTGTAGGAGATAAGACCACCCTTATAGTTGCACCAATAGTTGCAGCCTGTGGCTGCAAGGTGGCAAAGATGTCAGGCAGGGGACTGGGGCATACCGGAGGTACGGTGGATAAGCTTGAGTCAATTCCCAACTTAAGAACAGCCTTTAGCAAGGAAGAGTTTTTTGATATCGTAAGAAAGACCGGAATAGCTGTGGTGGGGCAGTCAGGCAATCTGGCACCTGCGGATAAGAAACTTTACGCTCTTAGAGATGTAACCGCTACAGTCGATAATATTTCCCTCATAGCGGTATCAATTATGAGTAAGAAACTTGCAGCAGGCAGTGATTGCATAGTGCTTGATGTAAAGTGCGGAAGCGGAGCATTTATGAAAACACTTGATGATGCGATAAAACTTGCCGAGGAAATGGTTGATATAGGCGAGCACGCAGGCAGGAAAACTTTGGCAGTAATTACCGATATGGACATACCGCTGGGCAACAATATAGGCAACAGCCTTGAGGTTATAGAAGCGGTTGAAGTGTTGAAAAATAAAGGACCGAAGGACCTTTTAGAAGTAAGCAAGGAGCTTGCGGCAAATATGCTGCACTTGGGGCTTGGTAAAGAATTAAAAGAGTGTTTTTCAATGGTGGAAGATGCAATTAGTTCGGGTAAGGCACTTGATAAACTTACGGAAATGGTGGCTGCGCAGGGCGGAGATACGGAAGTTATAAAAAATAGCGAAAAGTTTAAAAAGCCTAAGTTCAGCTTTGAGCTAAAAAGCGACAGAAAAGGCTATATTGCCCATATGGATACCGAAACCATAGGCATAGCATCAAGCCTTTTGGGAGCCGGAAGAAAGACCAAGGAAGACAGTATAGACTACAGTGCAGGTATAAAACTTATTAAAAAAACCGGAGATTATGTAAATCCCTCAGATGTGCTTTGCATAATGTATGCGGATAATGAGGATTTATTTGCCGAGGCTGCGAAAAAGTTTTTATCGGGACTTGAATTCAGTGATGAAAAAGTAAATGTAGGACCGCTTGTGCTTGCCAAGGTAAGTAAACAAGGAGTGGAAAGATATTAACTTTTTTACACATCAAAAATCTGCAGCATAGTATTTGATACGCTGACATCTTTTGACATACATACTCAGAAAAATACAGAGTTTTTGGTATAATTATTTTGCAAAAGATAGACCGATGTATAGTATCGTCAATATTTAGCCTTATTACTGCTTTGTCAATAGATTGTAACAAATGCATAATAAAAGAAATGGTGATTTACTCTACTATTGCAGATATTAATTAAATATCAATAATACATTGCGCCGGAGGTGTAATGAATATTAGTGTAAAATATTTTCATACTATTTATGCCACGATCTGGTGGCGGAATGGAGACTAAAATGGATATTAAAAAAATATGTTCACATGTGGATCATACGATTCTTAAGGCTGATACAAGCCTAAAAGATATTGACAAATTATGCGAGGAGGCTATAAGGCTTAAGACCGCTTCCGTATGCATACCCCCACATTATATAAAGTATGTACATGATAAATACGGCAAGGAGCTTGTTATCTGTACGGTAGTAGGCTTTCCTTTGGGATATGCCTGCAGCGAAGCAAAAAAAGCCGAGACAAGAAAGGCTTTGGAAGACGGTGCTTTAGAAATAGATATGGTAATAAATATCTGTGATGTGAAGAATAAAGACTATGATAAGGTTGAGGCTGAGATAAGGCAGTTAAAAGAGCTTGTAGGAGATAAGGTTTTAAAAGTTATAATAGAGTGCTGTTATCTTGATGAAGAAGAAAAAATCAAACTTTGTGAGATAGTAAGCAAGGCTAAGGCGGATTTTATAAAGACTTCAACAGGTTTCGGAAGTTCAGGTGCAAAAAAAGAAGATATAGAGCTTTTTAAAAAGCATATATCAAAGGATGTAAAGATAAAAGCAGCCGGAGGCATAAGAACCCTTGAAGATATGGAGGAGTTTATAAATTTAGGTTGTGAAAGAATAGGGAGTTCTTCTATAGGAAAATTATGTTAAAGTTCAGGCAGGCATTCATAATTTATCAAAAAAACTAAAAAAGTTTAAATTCTATTTATAAATTAGACGAAGATGAATGCAGGCAGTAGCCTGATAGATATACATATATAATATACACCTGAAAGCAAGCTTTCATTTGGTATATTATATATGTATATTTTGCTTGAACTGTAACAAAATTATTACAATAGATTTACATAAGGAGTAATTTGATGAAGAAAAGAGATACATTTATGATTGGCAGTCATTTTTCTAAGCGCTCATACTGCTCTAAAAGCAATTGGGTCAATAAAAAATATAAATTTTTAACGACAATACTTTTAGGTGCTTTGCTTATGTCGGCTTGCTCAAATTCGGGCACGGAAAGCAGCAAGGCTTTAGAAAGTACGGCACAAGAAAGCATACAGACAAGTATACAGGAAGGTACTACACAGGAGAGTGTGCAGAAAGGAGTAACGGAAAGCAGTAGCATCGCAGTAATAAATGAGGACGGATCCACAGTTACAGATCAAGGTGCAATAAGTATTTTTGAGGATTTTAATACTTTGGAAGAGGCTGCAAAATGTGCAGGTTTTGAATTGGCAGCGCCTGAAAAAATAGAAGGCTATGAAAATAGGTATATACAGGCAGTAAAGAATGAGATGATACAGGTCATCTATGATGACAGTGCCGCTGAAAACAGTATAACCATAAGAAAGTCAAACAAGGCTAAAGACAGTATGCTAAGCGGTGACTATAATCAGTACAGTAATCAAAAAGAAACAGAAGTAGAGGGTGTTAAAGTAAGCTTAAAAGGCAATGAAGAGGGCAGTGTAAGTCTTGCTACATGGACAAACGGTAATTACAGTTATTCTTTCGCACTTAATAAGGCAATGCCTGAAGATAAGCTGATAGAGATAATTAAAGGAATTAAATAATTTTTATAGGTTTATACAAATTTATCTATTTGCTTATATCTCAATTAATGGTAAAATTAAATATGTAAGCGTATAAATGCCGAAATAATATTTTGGCAAAAACTCAAATCATAAGGAGGATTTATTATGAGGAAATTAGCAAGTGTATTATTGATGTCAGCGGTAGCGGTATCTTTGCTGTCAGCCTGTGCAAAGCCGACTGCTGAAACTCAGGCAAGTTCGGATGCAAGTCAGGCAGCCGAGTCTGTATCGGAGGCAGGAAGCGAGGCGGCTTCTGAAGGTACTTCGGCTTCAGGCTACGAGCTTGCACTTATTACAGATGTAGGAACTATAGACGACAAGTCATTTAACCAAGGTTCTTGGGAGGGGCTTGATAAGTATGCTACAGAGCATAACATTACTCATAAGTATTATAAGCCGGCAGAAAAGTCAGATGCTGCCTGCCTTGATGCTATAGACCTTGCAGTTAAGGGCGGTGCAAAACTTATAGTAACACCGGGATTTTTATTCGAAGCTCCTGTATATGAGGCTCAGAAAAAGTATCCTGATGTAAAGTTTGTTACAATAGATGCAGAGCCTAAGTCAGGGGATACAGCGGATATAGCACAAAACTCACATGCGATCTTTTATGCTGAGGAGCAGGCAGGCTACCTTGCAGGTTATGCAGCGGTAAAAGAGGGTTATAAGAACTTAGGATTTATGGGCGGAATAGCTGTTCCTGCAGTTGTAAGATTCGGTTACGGATATGTGCAGGGTGCCGATGCGGCAGCTAAGGAATTAGGACTTGCCAAGGGTGATGTAAAGATCAAGTACACCTATGTAGGAAACTTTGATGCAAGCCCTGAAAACCAGACAAAGGCAGCTTCTTGGTACAATGAAGGTGTTGAATGTATATTTGCTTGCGGCGGTGCTGTGGGAAACTCAGTTATGAAGGCGGCAGAGGCGGCAGATAAGGTAGTTATAGGAGTGGATGTAGACCAGTCGGTTGAGTCACCTACAGTTATAACCTCAGCTACCAAGAATCTTCAAGATTCAGTATACAATGCTATAGCAGAGTTTTATGACGGAAAATTCCCGGGCGGAACCAAGGTTATACTTACAGCAAGTGATCTTGGAGTAGGACTTCCTATGGAAAGTTCCAAGTTCAAGAATTTTACAAAAGAAGATTATGATAAATTATATGAGAGCTTAAAGAGCGGAAGTGTAACTATAGCTAATGATGAGGCTGTAGGGGACAATGTTACCGATATAAGCACGGAAGTGGTAGAGGTAAGCTCTGTAGAGTAAAATATATGGATTATATTAAAAAATTACCGAAGATTGAGTTACACTGTCATTTGGACGGCTCTCTTCCAAGGGCTACTATTGAAGAACTTTTAGGAAGAGAGGTAGAAGACTCTGAGCTTAGCGTGTCTGAGAACTGTAAGAGCCTAACCGAATACCTGCAAAAGTTTGATTTGCCATTAAGTGCACTTACGAGTTATGCTGCATTTAAAAAGGCGGCAAAAGATTTTGTATTAAGCCTACAGGCGGATAATACGATCTATGCGGAAGTAAGATTCGCTCCGCTGCTTTCAGTTAATGCTAACCTAAAACTAAGGGATATAATGGAAGCGGTGATAGAGGGATTAAAAGAAGGTAAAGCACTTACCGGCATAGATGTGGGACTTATAGCCTGTGCCATGAGGCACCATGAGCCTGAAAAAAGCCTTAGAATGTTCTCTGAGATAAGGGATTATTTGGGCTTCGGTCTTAATGCTTTGGATCTTGCAGGAGATGAGTCAAAGTATCCTATGAGCTTATTTATGGACTTATTTAAAAAGGCAAAGTGCATGGGCTATCCATTTACCATACACGCCGGAGAGTGCAGGGATGTAAGGAATGTGCTTTTAAGCGTAGAGGCAGGGGCTTTAAGAATAGGTCACGGAATAGCCTTAAGCGGACAAAGAGATGCTATAAAGCTTTGTAAGGATAAGGGCATAGGCATAGAGATGTGTCCTATAAGTAACTTGCAGACAAAGGCGGTTGATGATATCAAAGCCTATCCTCTAAAAGAGTTTCTTGAAGCCGGACTGTCAGTTACCGTTAATACTGATAACAGAACTGTAAGTAACAGTACTATGGAAAAGGAACTTGAGTTTGTGGCAAATGAGTTCGCACTTGGTGAGGATGTCATAAAGAAGCTTATGATAAATGCTGCCAATCTGGCTTTTGCAGATGATAATATAAAACATAATTTGTTAAATAAAATATTGTAGTACTTGCAGAGAATGCTTTACACCAAGCGAAAATACATTAATTAAAAGATGCATCAAAAAATGAGCAATAGAGCGGCTTGAGCCTAATTTCATATGCCATGCATTGATTTAACTGCTGTATTGATGCAATGATATCTGAACTGATTATTGTTTGTGGAAGTTGTAAAGCGGTAAAACACCTAAAGTATCGGTTTAAATATCAACAGGTAGCTACACCGTTATCTGTGAGATAATTGATATTTAGGTATTGTAATAATAAAAAGGGGCTGTTGAGACATTTTCAGCTCCTTTTATTTATAGCAGGGTGCTGTAAGGAATATAGACTTATGGCGAACACCGCCCCTAGTGTAGTGTATCGTTGATATCCAGCTTTATTATTGCTTTGCTAATAGATTGTAACAAATACATAATAAGGGGAATGGATATTTACTCTACTATTGCAGATATTAATTAAATGTCAATAATACATTACATCGGTTTACATTTAGCCTTACTTAGATTTCTTCACACTACTTTAATCTTACATTGGACATTTCTCTTTCATAAAAGAACATATACTGCTGCAATACTCCTGCATATCCTTTATACCTGTCCATAGGGAAGCTTTTGTTATAATGATTATTTAATATCTTTTCCACCCACACATCTATAGGAAAGGCTCCTATTCTATGGTAGGCAAACAGTAAAACACAGTTGGCAACCTTAACTCCAACCCCTTTAAACTCTTTTAATTTATCAACCAATTCCTCGTCAGATAAATTATCCAAGTTATATAAATCAACCCCCTCTTCAAGTACGGCTCTTGCCGCAGCACGAATATAAGGCAGTCTGTAACCTAGCCCGCAAGTCTCAAGCAGCGTTTCATCGGCATTAAGTATAGCCTCCGGCTTAGGAAAAGCATATATATCCTTTTCTATTTCTGTACCGAAGTTTTTAGCCAGCTTTTCTATTGATGATTTAATGGCAGGTATACTTTTCCTTTGTGAAATTATAAAGGATATAAGCATTTCCCATTTATCCTGTCTTAATATTCTTATACCTTTAGAATACTCACAGGCTTTTAGCAAATACTCATCTTCCAGATCAAGATTTTTTGTATAGATGCCGTAATCCGTATCCATATCAAAATACTCTTTCCATATCTCATTATACTCTTTTTCACTGCAATCAAGCTCGTAGGTATTTGCCTCTTCATTTTCAATAAGCTTTTTAATTCGCAAATGCTTGTCAGCGGCTACAAGGTCATATCCTTCTTCACCGATTTTATTAAATCTGAATACCTGACCGCTGTCGGCAATCTTTCTCATATCGAGATATTTAGAACTTAGTTTAAACATTTCTCTCCTAACAATTTATAATCTGTTATAAGCCCTACACTTATCTGCAAATCTTTTTGCCATATTCACATTAGTCCTCAAATATATATGAGGATAGCCGGCAAAAAGATTATCTTTTGCGTGTATACAATCCCACTCTTTTGACTTATTTGCCTTCACCGCATGGCATGACTGACCGTTATTCTCACTGTCCCAATAGTGGAATTCATGTGCTCTGAAACTTTCACCTTTCTTAAGCAACATATTTTCTTTGTATGCGCTGACTTCTATATAGCCAAATCTTTGAAGCTTACCTGTAGGATAAGTAAGTCCTTTTATTACTCCGACAAGCTTGTAAGTATTTTCTTCTTTGTCCTTCATTTCTTCGTGCAGGTACATATACCCTCCGCACTCGGCAATAGTTGGAAGTCCGTTTTCTACAGCATTTTTTATTGATTCACACATTGAGATGTTTTGAGAAAGTTCCTTGCCGTATCTTTCCGGATAGCCTCCGGGCAGCCACAGTCCCGATATGTTATAAGGTAACTTCTCATCATGTATTGGACTAAAAAACACTATATTTGCTCCCAAACTTTTTAACAACTCCAAATTATCTTCGTATATAAAGGAAAAAGCCTCATCTTTAGCTACAGCCAAATTAAAACTTTCTGTTTTTTCAGGCTCCTCATAACTAAAGTCTGCAAAATCATCTGTCTTAATCTCTCCTACTTGTGAAAGCAACAAATCTATATCTACCGTAGTCTCAAGTATTTTTGCTCTTTTTTCCAGTATTTCTAAAGTTGCCTTAACATCATCCGGAGTATAAAGTCCAAGGTGTCTGCTCTCAACCAAGAAAGCTTTATTTTCTTCTAAGTAACCAAGTACTAAAAGTTCTGTGTTAGTCTCTATATATTTTTTTATATCAAAATATTCTTCTTTATTTACCTTATTTACAATAATTGCTTTTACAAACTTATCACCATACTCGGCAAGGTAATCCGATACCTTTGTATAATTATCTTTAGACACTACCATTACAACATAGGAATTAAGCTCTTTTGCAACCGCATAGGCACTTGCTCTGGGCTCTTCTTTATAAATTCCCGAAAAATATCCCATAGCAGCTTCTATAACCGCTATATCCGCTCCTTTTGAATAATGTGCAAATTGTTTTTTTAATTCATCCTTCTTAAAGTCCGTTTCTAAAAAATACGGCTCCAAATTTATACATACTCTTGCTGCCGCTATACTGTGGTACATAGGATCTATGTAGTCCGGTCCGGTTTTAAAAGCTGCCACCTTTAAGTTCCTTTTTTTTAAAGCTGTTATAAGACTGCTGCATATTGCAGTCTTTCCGCTATGTGAATCCATAGCACTTATCATTATATTATTATACATTTATTTAACCTTTTATACTTGCAATCAGTACAGGATTCTTAGCATCAAACATAGTATAACTCGCAACTCTTTTTGTATTTGATACTGAAACAAAAACTATATCAGTCTTACAGCCCTGTGCTTCATAATACTTACAAGCCTCATTGATCTCTGCTACACTTTCCAAAGAAACGGCGGTAATTACCACCCTTGCCTTGGCATTTTTTTCAAATACTGTCTTAAGTATTTCCTTAAGTTTACCTGTGGTTCCACCTATAAATACCGCATCAGGTGCTTCAAGCTCTTCCATTGAAACACTTGCCTCACCCTTTATCACTTCGATATTATCAAGTCCGAATTTTTCTATATTTTTATAAATAAGATCACAAGCTATGGTTTTCTTTTCTATGGCATAGACCTTGCCCTTTGGAACATTCACTGCCATTTCTATACTTACCGAGCCGGTTCCCGCACCTACATCATAGCATATATCCTCATTGGAAAGTCCAAGCTTTGCAACAGATAAAGCTCTTATTTCCGACTTGGTCATAGGTACCTTGTCTCTGATAAATTCTTCATCTTCTATACCCAGTTTAATATGCATAGGGCTTGCATTCTGATTTATTATAATCATACTGCAAAGCTCCAAAAACTTATGCTCCTTAAAGTCGGCTACTTTTCCATGACTTAACACTTCTTCAGGATAGGACATATTTTCACCTATATATATATCACAATCCGCAAAACCTTCATCAATAAGGTTTTTAATAATATCGGAAGTTTCCAAGCCTCCTGAGCTTATTACAAAAACTTTTTTATTGGTTCTAAGTTCGTAAGCAAGATGTCCGCTTCTTCCATGTAAGCTCACTATCTTCATATCATGCCATGAGATATTATATCTTGAAGCTAAGTATGATATTGAAGATATGCTTGGAACTATCTGCATATCAACCTTATGAAGTATATTTTCACTGTCCTTAGCCATAGCCTCTATATGCTTGTAAAGACTCTGTGTTCCGCTGTAAAATCCGGTATCGCCGCTCATTAAAACCACCGCACTTACATTTTTAGAAAGTGCTTTTGCAGCTTCAAACTGCTCTTTAATAAAGTTTATAATATCTATAGTCTTATAGGACTTAAATGCTGCATATTCCTTTTTAACTCCGACTTCTTTTCTAAGCTCATCACCCAGTTCAAACATTCTCTCAGACCCTGCAACTAAAATATCCGCCCCTGCTATAAGCTTTCTTGCCTTGGCATTGACATATTCCAAACTTCCCGGACCTATGCCTACTATACTTATTTTATAGGCTGCATCAGTTTTTATATCCTCGGCTTCTAAAGAATTATCTGAATGTTTATTCAATAACTCCTTATAGTTTATAATGTTTTGACTTTTTGCAATGCGCTCTATGGCTTCATCTTCGCCTATACCCTTATCATTTTGCGGAAGTGCAACTATTATCGGATACACCCCTGCCTGCTTGCAAGCTTCTATCTTTTCATCAAAACCTCCGTTATTGCCGGTTTGCTTGCTTACCATATACTTGCAATTATACTCTTGCATCAGGGCAATATTAAGTCTTTCACTGAAAGGTCCCTGCATTGCAATAATATGAGAACCTTCAAGTCCTATTTCCTTGCAGGCATTAATTGACTCAACTGCTGAAAGCACCCTTGCGTATACCCTGCTTAAATCAAGTTTTTTATACTTGGCAATTTCCTTGCTTCCGGTAGCCACAAAAACATTGCCCTCACAAGCAGCAAGGTAGTCTACAGCTTCATCAACACTTGATACCAGTTTATAATCCTCTGTGCCTATATCCGTAATATTTCTAAGTACTCTTATATATTCTATACCGTTTTGCTCACAGGCTGTTTTAATATTCTCCTTTACTACAGTAGCAAAAGGATGGGTGGCATCATATACGACAGAAATATCAAGCTCGCTAAACTTCTTACTCATCTCATCAATGTTCATTCTGCCTTCTAGCACTTTTACGACCTCAAGCTCTCCAAGCACATCACTTCCATACTCGCTTGCTACCGAAACATAAGCAGGTATCTTAAGAAGCTCGCAGCCAAGTGCGAGCTTTCTTCCCTCTGTAGTACCTCCGAATATAAATATATTACTCATATCTGTAACCTCTTGGCGTAACCATCTTTTTACTAAGCTCCATGGTCTGAGAATTACCTATAAATACCGTAGTAAACATATTTACACTTGTCTTTTCAAGTTCTTCAAGGCTAAGCACTTCCTGTCTTTGCCCCTCTCTTCCTATATTCTCAACCAAACCGCAAACCGTATTCTTATCCTTGTATTTCATAAGTATATTACAAGCCTTACTTAAGTAATCAGACCTTTTTTTACTTGAGGGGTTATATAAACAAATTACAAAGTCCCCCTTTGCCGCACACTCAAGTCTTGTTTCTATCTTCTCCCACGGGGTAAGCAGATCGCTTAAGCTTATCACGGTAAAATCATGTATAAGAGGTGCTCCAAGTATGCTTGCTCCCGAAAGTACTGCCGATACTCCGGCAATAACCTCTATTTCCACATCCTCATCACCGGCTATTTCATACATAAGTCCGGCAAGTCCGTATACTCCGGCATCTCCTGAGCAAACCAGTGCAACACTCTTACCTCCCTTTGCAATATCCAGTGTAAGCTTACATCTGTCAACTTCCTGCCTCATAGGAGTATTTATATACTCTTTATCGGGAAAATACTCCTTAATTATATCTGTATAAACCGTATAACCGGTTATTACATCAACTGCTTTAAGCACATTTACAGCTTCTATCGTCATTTGCTCATAGGCTCCGGGACCGAAACCTACTACATATATCTTATTCGACATCTAAATCTTGTTGCCTCCTTTTTAATTCTCAGACTTAAAAATAAGTCTTTTAATCTTTAACAATGATTAAACTATAGTAACTTGCATCATCTCCAAGCTCGTCCAAGCTCTCATATACCTTTTCCCCGGGCATACCGCAATTTGATATGGCATAGGCTTTTTTTTCTTTTTTTTGCAAAAGCTCTCTAAGCTTTGATATCTGCTTACCTGCCTTCATATATATTTTAGTGCCGCTGTAATCAAGCTCTTTTTCCAAATCATAAGAAGATGCAATTATATGTATACTCTCTTCTCTTTCTCCGAGGCTTATACCCATTCTGGCTGCCGAAGCACAAAAAGAAGTTATCCCCGGTACTATTTCAGCCTCATAACCGTCTTCTGTCAAAAGTTTATACATATACATAAATGTTGAGTATACGCTGACATCTCCAAGTGTAAGACAGGCAACATCCTTACCCTCATCAAGCTTATTTTCTATTTCTTTAACCGCCTGCCTGTAAGCCTTTTCTCTTTTTTCGACATCCTTGGTCATAACAAGCTTAAGAGGCATATACTCTTTACTTTCTATATCCTCATAGACTCCCCTTGCTATATCAAAGGCTGTCGCATTATCAGGAGCCGCAATTACCGGACATAATTTTAAAAGTTTAAGAGCTTTTAGTGTAAGCAGCTCAGGATCTCCCGGTCCTACACCTATTCCATAACATTTAGCCATATTACCTTCCTTTATGTAGTTATTTTTTTAATTCTTCTTTATAAACTTCCGCAAATTCAGTGTATCCTTGTAAACTCAACTGCTCTTTTTGGAATTTTTTGTTTTTATTCATTGCAGTTACAAGTACGATCAAACCTTTTTTTCTGTCCTCTTTTGCTTTGTGAAGTATATCAATAAAGGCATTGTCATTCAAGCCTTTTTCATACAAATAGGCTTTCTTAACCGGTTCTTTTTCAGGTTCAAAATTTTCTTCCATAAGTATGGTTACTATACGCTCAAAGCCTATGGAAAATCCGCAGGCAGGCACTTCTTTAGAGCTGAACTTACCTATTACCTTATCATATCTTCCACCGCCGGCTACCGAACCCGAAAAACCTTCCATACTTACCTCAAAAATAGTACCGGTGTAGTAGCCCATGCCCCTTACAAGGCTTGCATCAAAAATTATATTAAAATCCGCAGTTTTACAACTTTCAACCACAGCAATTATGCTTAAAAGTCCGTCTATACAATCATCCGGTAAAAATTCCTTAGTATTTTCTCTTATAAACTCAAGCTTAAACTTATTATCCGTACTGCTTTCAAGTTTATTTATTATAGCTATATAATTTTCAACCTTTTCTTTATCTATGCAAAGCTCCGTAAGTTCTTTTTTTACACCCTCTATACCTATCTTATCAAGTTTATCAAGTATAATAAATACTGTGCTCATATCCTTTTCTTCTATACCGCTTGCCCTTACCAAGGCACTTAGTATATTTCTGTCATTGATTCTAAGGGTGAATTTATTTTTAGGGCAAAGTTTTGAAAGCACTCCGGTAGTTGCAAGTATAAGCTCTATTTCTGCAGCATTCGTAGCGTCTCCTAGTATGTCTATATCGCATTGTGTAAACTGTCTAAACCTCCCCTTTTGCGGTCTTTCAGCCCTCCATACCGAGCCTATTTGGAGAGATTTAAAAGGACTTATAAGCTTATCGCTGTTATTGGCATAATACCTTGCCAAGGGTACGGTAAGGTCATACCTAAGTCCGGCATCAACCAGATCATTTTCTTTTTGCGCTGTCTCTAAGTTTAATTTCTCCCCTCTTTTTAAGATCTTAAATATAAGTTTTTCATTATCTCCACCCTGACCTCCGGTAAGGTTTGAAATATCTTCCAGTGCCGGTGTCTCTATTCTGTTAAATCCATAACTTTTATAAGAACTTTGTATTATTCCCAAAAGATACTCCCTAAGCTCCATTTCCTTAGGTAGGATATCCTTCATACCCGTCATACTTTTTTTAACAAATGCCATTGTAGTCTCCTTTTTAAAACATTAAATATGTGTAACCTTTTTATATCATCTTATCGGCAATGCTTTGTCTCAACACTTAAAATTACGCCATGCTTTGCTCATGAATACAAAGTGCAACAATGTTACTTTTGTGCAAATAGTCTAGTGTAGTGTATCATTGATATCCGGCTTTATTACTACTTTGTCAATAGATTGTTACATAAAATTTGAAAGCTGCTCTACTATTGTCTATATTAATTAAATATCAACGATACATTGCACTAACATATCATTTCTTTATTTTTAATTATATCTTCTATTCTTTCTATATACAGTTTGGGATCTTTTACATTCTCAAGTCTCTTAGCCTTCCCCTCTGTAATACCGGTCAGTTTAGAGCTTGCACCTGCTCCGCAGGCTATAATATCCTGTTTTTCTTCCATTATAAGTATATTGTATACACATTCCCTACCCGGCTTACTGAAACCTATATTTTCATAGTTTCCTGCCATGTTTTTTTGTCTGTATAAATAATACGGCTCAAGTCCCATATTTTCACAAAACTCATAGCTTAACTTAAAACTTTCGCTCATGATACGGTCTGCAATATGCCTATACTTTTCATCGGCATTATTAAGCCTTGCCGCTCTTTTTACAGCCAAAGAATGTATGGTTAAAGACTCCGGATCAAGTTTTTTTATTTTCTCGAGGGTATTTTTAACCTCTTCTACTCCCTCACCCGGAAGTCCTAATATAATATCCATATTTATATTATCAAATCCTAAGCCCCTTGCCATATTAAAACTTTCCGCTATCATATCTACACTGTGAAATCTGCCTATTTTATCCAAGGTACTTTGATTCATTGACTGTGGGTTTATTGATATTCTGCCCACTCCCATCATTTTTAAAACCTTTAATTTATCCGTACTTATACTGTCCGGTCTTCCTGCTTCTACCGATATTTCAAGGACATTTCTCATGTCAAATTCATCTCTTACGCAGCTAAGTATCTCTTTAAGTTCATCCGCCTCAAGAGAGGTAGGTGTACCGCCACCCATATATATGCTCAAAAGTTTTCTGTGTGCATTTGCTTTCGCAACTGCTTTTAGTTCCTTACACAATGCCTTTACATAGTCTTTTTTACCGTGCTGCCATGCTTTTATGGGATAGGCTGAAAATGAACAATAAGAACATATACTGGGACAGTAGGGTATACCTATATACAAACTGTAATTACCCTTGTAGTCTATCCTGTCAAGTATCTGCTTTTCTTTTGCTGCCACCTTATAGCTTAAATCTATCTTTTCATCGGACATCAGATAAGTTGCTTTTAAGTTTTTATATATGCTTTCTTTGCCTAAGTTATCCTCAAGCATATTAAGTACTATCTTAGTCGGTCTTATACCGGTCAGGGTACCCCATGGAAGTTTTGTGGCTGTGTGCTCAAAAAAGATTTCATAAAGATTTCTTTTTAATATGTTTTTCACCTCATATCTGCTAAGTAAAGCATCTATAGTAAACTTATGCACTTTATCCGGGTACTCTACCTTTGCAAGATAGAAATCTTTTTCTTTTTTTACATTACATGAAAATATGACTTCCTCTCCGGCTGTATATATGAATGATACACCCGGATAGAAAGCCATACACAGCTCTCTTATATCTTGTTCATAGGGAAATTCTTCCAACAATATAGCTATCATTTGCCCTCTGCCTTAGGAAAATATCTAAGTATGTAATTATATTTCTTTTCATCACCTATATTGGTCTCTCTTTCGTGTCCCGGCAGTACCAGTATATTATCATCCAGTAAGAAAAGTTTTGCAAGTGAAGCTATCATATCATCATGGTTACCGCTGTATAAATCACATCTTCCATAGGTATGGTAAAACAGAGTATCTCCGGCTATAAGTAATTCCTCATCCTTTAAGTAAAAACATACCGATCCTTTTGTATGCCCCGGAGTATGTATAACTTCAAACTTCTCTCCAAGAAATTCCAAGTTGCTGTCATCATTAAAGTATTCATCTATATCTACTTTTACTTCTTTTCTTAAAAATCTCTCGGAAGTATTTTTAGAAGCATCCTCAAAAAGTTCCCTCTCCTTTTCATAGCCATAAACCTTTATATTGTAATGCTTTTTTACATCATCGGCTGCCAGAATATGATCAAAGTGTCCATGTGTAAGAAGTATAGCCTGAGGTTTTAGGGCATTTTCTTCTATAGTTTCTATGATTTTTTTAGCCTCATCGGCAGGGTCTATAATTATACACTCTTTTGTTTGCTTGTTATAAAGTATGTAAGTATTGGTGCTTACAGAACCAAGCACAAGTTTGATGTAATCTAAATTCTTCATAAAATTCCTCCTTTTACTTTAATCTCCTAATTAACTTGATGTTCTTTCTATATCAATAACTCCGGGTATCTGCCTTATTTTTTCACATAAAGTATGCAGTTCTCTGGTTCCCTTAGTCTCAAACTGCATAACTACTGTAGCTAAGCCCTGTTTATTGACCCTTGTATTTACCGACTTTATATCTATGCCTTTTTCTGTAAAGACCTTTGATATGTCTACGAACATACCTATACGGTTATTGGCATAAATCTTTATCTCAACCTGATACTTTCCTACTGAAGCATCTTCTTCAGTGTTTTGCCATTCTGCCGGGATAAGTCTTACCCTTTCTTCTTCAGGAAGTGAGATTATGTTTATACAGTCGGTTCTGTGGATTGACACTCCTCTTCCCCTTGTAACAAATCCAACTATCTCATCTCCGGGAACCGGCGAACAGCACCTTGAAAACCTTACTGCCAAATCATGCATGCCTCTGACGACAATTCCGCTTTTTGACTTGTTCTTGTCAACAGTTTCATTTGCCTTATAGCTTTCCTCCGCTATTCCTTCTATTATATCTGCATCAGTTACATGTTTCTTGGCAAATTTAGCCTTTTCTTCAACCATTTTATTAATGATCTGACCTTCTTTTATGCCTCCATGTCCCACACTTGCAAGCACTGCGTCCCAGTCTCTGAAGGCATACCTTTTCATAACTTTTTCCTGAAGTTCAGGCTTGTTGATGTCAGGCATGTTAATGCCCTTTGCCTTACAATATTTCTCCAAGAGCTCTTTGCCCTTTAATATATTATCTTCTTTAAGCTCTGTTTTAAACCATTGATTGATCTTATTCTTCGCCTGTGTACTTTTTACGATATTAAGCCAGTCTCTGCTTGGTCCCTTTGAGTTTTGGGAAGTAATAATGTCAACCCTGTCTCCGTTATGAAGCACATAGTCTTTGTTGACAAGTTTTCCGTTTACTCTGGCTCCTATCATTTTATTACCCACAGCAGAGTGTATGGCGTAAGCGAAGTCTATAGTAACCGAGCCTCTTGGCAGGTTCTTTACATCACCCTTAGGGGTAAAGCAATACACATTATCGGTGAATAGATCCAAGTCGCTTTTTATAAAGTTAAGAAACTCCTTATTATCCGCCGTATCTTTTTGCCACTCTAAGATCTGTCTTAACCAGTTCATCTTGGCATCTTCCGCTCCGGCTGCAACCTTACCGCTTCCGCTTTCCTTATACTTCCAATGTGCCGCTATACCGAATTCGGCAGTTTTGTGCATCTCCTTGGTTCTTATCTGTATCTCAAAAGGTTGACCGTTATCAGCTATAAGGGTTGTATGCAAGGACTGATACATGTTGGGTTTAGGCATTGCTATATAATCCTTAAATCTTCCCGGTATGGGCTTATAAAGCTCATGAATCATACCAAGAGCCGCATAACAGTCTATTAAGGTGTCCACTATAATTCTCACAGCAAAAAGATCATATATTTGCTCAAGATTTTTATTTTGATTAACCATTTTTTTGTATATGGAAAAGAAGTGCTTTACTCTTCCACTGATCTGTGCCTCTATACCTGCTTCTTTAAGGTGTTTTTGCACATGCACAACTATGTCATGCACAAACTCCTCTCTTTGCTCCTTTTTAAGAGTAATTTTCTCAAGCAAATCTTCATACACCTCAGGTTTAAGATACTTTAAGGCAAGATCATCAAGTTCAACCTTTATTTTTGAAATACCCAACCTTTGAGCTATCGGTGAGTATATATCAAGTGTTTCCCTTGCTTTTTCTTTTTGCTTTTCAGGCTTCATGTATTTTAATGTTCTCATATTATGTAGTCTGTCGGCAAGCTTTATAAGTATGACTCTTATATCCTTTGCCATAGCAAGAAACATCTTCCTTAGGTTTTCAGCCTGCAACTCAATCTTATCCTTATCCCATGAAAGCTGTGTAAGTTTTGTAACTCCGTCCACCAAGTTAGCCACTTCATCTCCAAACATACTTCTGAGTTCAGCATCTGTAAGAACAGTGTCTTCAACAACATCATGCAGTATTCCGGCAACTATAGTCTCCTTATCAAGCTCGAGATCCGCCAGTATTTTTGCAACACAAAGAGGGTGAATAATATAGGGTTCACCTGACTTTCTCTTTTGATCTTTATGTGCCTTGTCGGCTATTTCATAGGCTTTTTCCACCATGCTGATATCATCGGAAGGGTGATATCTTTTTATGGCCTTTATTAATTCATCGTATAGATATTCCTTAGACACAAAATCCTCAGGCTTATCTATAACTATATCATCAAAATTTCTCATAGATATAACGCTACCACTTGTTGCCATATTTCCTCTCCTAACTATCTGCCCTTATTTCAGAATATATGAAAGTAATTATAATTATTTTTATATAAAAATGCAATATTTCTTCCACTTCTCATAAAAATAGGTTATAATTACAGAATATATTAAATCTTATTTTTGGAGGAAGCTAAGTATGTATCAACAACGCAATGTTTTAGATAATGTATTTTATTTAGGCTCAAGCGATAGAAGACTTAATCTTTTTGAAAATGCTTTTCCCGTTCCAAACGGTATATCTTACAATTCCTACCTTGTGGTAGATGAAAAAACAGTCTTGCTGGATATGGTAGATAAATCTGTAAGTAAAGCTTTTTTTGAAAATCTTGAGCATGCACTTGGCGAAAGAAAACTTGACTATGTTGTAATTAATCATATGGAGCCGGATCATACCGCAACTTTAGAAGAACTTGTATACAGGTATCCTGAAGTTACAATTGTAGGCAATGCAAAAACTTTTACATTCATAAAGCAATTTTTCACCTTTGATATAACTAATAAGACCTTAGAGGTAAAGGAAGGAGCTACTCTTTCTTCCGGACAGCACACATTTTCTTTCTATATGGCACCTATGGTTCATTGGCCCGAGGTTATGGTTACCTATGAGCATGAGCATAAAATGCTTTTCTCTGCCGATGCCTTCGGTACTTTCGGTGCCTTAAGCGGCAATATATTTGCTGACGAGTATGACTATAAGACCGAGTGGCCTGCCGAGGCAAGAAGATATTATTCAAATATAGTAGGAAAATACGGTCCTCAGACCTTGGCACTTCTTAAAAAGGCTGCCAATCTTGATATAGATTATATCTGTCCTTTACACGGTCCTATATGGAGAGAAAAGGAAGGTATTTCCTGGATCATAGACAAGTACTCTCACTGGGCAGGCTATATACCTGAGAGTGATGATGTAGTTATCTTCTACGGCTCTATATACGGAGGTACGGAAGATGCTTCCAACCATTTAGCGGCAGAGCTTGCAAAAAGAGGAGCTAAAAACATTAAAATGTATGATGTTTCAACTATTGATCCTTCTTATATGCTTGCCGAGGCATTTCGTGCTAAAAAGTTAGTATTTGCGGCTTCAACCTATAACCTTGATATCTTCCCTAAGATGGAAATACTTATAGATGATTTGATCGCACACGGTTTGCAAAATCGTATAGTGGCACTTATGGAAAACGGCTCTTGGGCAGTAACTGCCAACAAAAAGATGAAAGAGCTTATATCAACTATGAAAAATATGACTATACTTGAAGAAACGGTAAGTATAAAGTCAGCTCTTAAGGCTGAACAAATGCCCGAAATAGAAAAATTGGCTCAGGCTATAGTTGATGCAAATTAGTTTACGACTTAGACAGGTTATTTCCTTTTAATATAAGGCAGCAGCTTTTTGTGTAAAAATAAGGGGTGTTATGAAAGCATCTGTTTTGATGATTTCATAACACCCCTCTTATATATTAATTACTACCAATACGACATCTGAGCGATTCTTTTGTTTTTATATGACCTAAATCAAGACTTCATCTCCCCTAGTGAACTACCCATAGTCTAAAGCCTATGGGCTTCCTGCTTCGCTGACCTCGCAAC